>Ga0182012_10001268_pt1 | contig 27813 bp, 26 predicted proteins | sample 612S2SmetaG_FD_120486 | JGI IMG/M metagenome (GOLD analysis project Ga0182012, IMG submission 120486) | Permafrost microbial communities from Stordalen Mire, Sweden - 612S2S metaG | ecosystem: Environmental > Terrestrial > Soil > Wetlands > Permafrost | place: Sweden: Stordalen | collected...
CCGGGAACATCCCGGGGCAGGCGCCCTTCAAAGATCACCGTTGCGCCGGATTGGGCCATGACGGAGAGATTTTCCAGGGTGTCGAGTGATATATAATCGCAGGCGGGCACGACGATGGCGCGGTAGGCGCCGCCGGGCATTTGGATTTTGCCCTGCACCACCTGCGATTGGCTGAGTTGCAAATCCGAGACGTAATCGAAGGCGTAGCCCTGATTCCACAGTCGCCGGGCGGCCTCGCCGACGGGCTGGTGATCAAACCAAACTTCGGTGTTATGCACTTTGAAGTGCGGCAGCAGCGTGTCCGCCGGGCGCATCCAGAAATCATCAATGGGCCAGTATAACAGTACGTCATTGTCCGGCCGGCCGGATTGCAGCACGGCCTGGCAGCGCGCAATATACGTGTTCACCGCCGGAACCTCGCGCCAGATGGAATTGCGCGGGTTCATCTCGGTGGCAGCGTAGAAAAACCACCCCGGCCACGCCGCCGCGTCGGGCGAGTAACAACTGCCGTGATAAAAAATGTGGTTGATGCCGGAGAGAAACATGTCATCGGCCAGATCTTTAACCTCGGCCAGGGTCGCGGTGTAATGTTCGTTCAGCCAGGTGCCCGTTTCGGCCGAAGTGAGGGCGTGACCGGTTACATGCGCCGCCGAGGAGGCGAATTTGGACACGAGTTTATCGCGGGCGGTGTGGAACATTTCGGTTTCGGGAATGTCGGCGTCGGCGTAGAGGTCCAGCAGGTTGCCCGGGGAACCGTGGGCCTGCTCGCGGGTGAGGAAACCGTGTTGATGGGACCACTCCACCCAGCGCGGCAGGGCTTCGGTGGCCATGACGTCGGAGACCGTGGCGCGGTAATCCGCCTTCACCCGGGCGGTTTGATCATTCGTCTGCGCGTCAAAGAGGGCGGGCAGTTGGGATGGCAACGGGTAGCCGCGCCGCCGCTCGAACTGGGCGAAGAAATCCGGCGACCAGTCCGAGACATATTCGTAGGAATCCTGGAACTGGGCCCGCGGCTTGGGCCCGTCGTAAGCGGCAAAAGCATCCGTATAACGCTGAAGCCAGCGCGTGACGGCGTCGGGGTAAATCAAGTTCAACATCCAGCCCTCGCCGCCCGGGCCGGCCCGCTTGACCTTTTGCGGCGAGGGCTTTTGCGAGATGACATAAACCCGCCAGGGTTGGTCATCCGCCGTCCACTCCACGCTGCCATCCGAGCGGAGGCGGCCCGTGAGGTCGGCGCCCCGGCCATCGGGCCGGTAGGCGACCAGCGCCTGGGTCTGGAGCCGGTCAAACGAATTCGTCAACCGCTGGCCGGGGGGAACTTCAATGATCTTCACCACCACGGACGCATTGGCATCGCCGTCACTGACGTTCGGACCGCCAAAGCACCAACCCGAGCCGGTGGCCATGTCCACGCCCAGACCCAGCCGGTTCGCCTCGGTGACGGTGTAACCCAGCATCCGCATCCATTCCGGGCTGAGGTAATTGATATAGGCGGACTCCGCGCCTTTGGCCCCGTAAATGGGGATGATGCTGACGCCGCCCAAACCGGCCGCTTGATACCGTTCCAGGCTGCGGGTGAGGTTGGTCGTATCCACCGCGCTGCCCGGCCACCACCAAAAGCACCACGGCCGGGTCTGCGCCGTCAGGGGCGGCCACGCCAGCGCCGCATCTTCGGCGGCCACCGGCCGGGCGACCGCGACGGCCACCCACCACAGCAACGCGCCTAAAGGCCACCGCCCAAAACGGAAAAAGCTCATGGCTTCATTAAAAACGGAATTGCCCCGGAGGCAAGCCATTACCGAGGTGCATCCCGATGTTGTCGGGGGTTTTCAGGCCGAAGGCCATTTGGGTGTGCGGCGACCTGTCGCCGCTTTTGGACGAGACGACACGTCGTCGAGTTCAAAAAAGTTTGTCTGTCCGGCCTCACCAACAATTTTGGGATGCACGGCCTTTGCCCCCCGGAGCGCGGTTGTCTCAACCGCAGCGCGTCGAAATGGGCTTGAGCGACGGGCCTTTTCCCGCCCCCGGGGGCAATGGTCTCCGCCTTTTTGACTTGGGCAACCGGCCGTTACCTCTACCATTTTATGGCTGGACCATTGGGCCGTCGCAGAGCGACGTTGAGACCCCGCAGGCTATCCCGGCGCAAAGGGTCAAGCCAGTGGTCATTCCACTGAAAAAAGCGAAGAACCTCGGTTGTTTATTGGCCGCGCCCCGGATTGACGGGCTGCGGCTGGGGCCGCCGGCCCAGGCGGTGGGTGATCAGCGCGGCGAGCGAGCCGGCCACGCCGCCCAGAAACAAACCCGCGATGGCCCCCAGCAACAGATTCAGCGGCTTGTTGGGTCTAACGGGATCATTACTGGGGTAAGCGGGGTCGGTGATAATCACCGACGAAACCGGGGGGATTTTCAGGCCGTTGGCCGGCACCTGCCGTTCCAAATTCACGCGGTAATCCTGATAGGCTTTGGCCACCGCGTTGGCGAGCTGCGCCGCTTCATTTTTGTCCTCACTATAGACGGTGATGGCGATCAGCCTGGTATTGCGGACCGGCCTGAGGTCCATGCGGCGCTTGAGCAAATCCACGGATTCCGTGGTTTTAAGCCTTTCGCCGTTCAAATACTTTTTGCCCCACACCTCATTGAGGTTGAGTTGGCTGACCACGTTGCTCAACACCAGTGGGGATTGTATGACTTCAAAAGTGGTCTGCATAAAAAAGGCGTCGTAAGGCGGCGGGGTGGCGACCGGACCGCCGGCGATGGGTGCCGCATTGGTCTGGAAGCCCGCCGGCTCCGGGTCCACCTGGATCCGGCACGTGCCGGCATACGATTCCGGCAGAATGAAGGTGATGGTCGCGGCGATGAGGAACACGGGAATAAACACCCACAGGAAGACCGCGAGGAAGACATAGACGGGGGTGCGACTTGGGCGGAGCAGGGGGTTTAATTTATCAGCCATATATTTACCGGGGTGGAGGTTGGAGCAACGTTCGAGCAAGGAGGTCTTGAGCAAATCGGGCAGGGTGCGGAGCCACAGCGCCAGCAGCCCCAGGTTCCGGCCGTCGGCCCAGGCATCGCGGCATTGGTCGCGGAAGAGTTGGGCCATCGCGCCGCCATAAGCTTCGCGGTGCCGCCGGGGATAGGCCGCCAGCAAACGCTGATACAGCCGTTGCGACCATTCCTGGGACCGGTTGGGGGCGGGGCGGGGCATCAGGCGGCGCCCGGGTGGGCGGGGTTGGATTGGTCAATCAAGCGTTTCCCCCGGGCGAGCTCGACCATGGCGGCGTAGCGTTGCGCCTCGGCGCGCACCACTTGCTGGCCGAGGCCGGACAACCGGTAATACCGGCGGCGCTCGTCATCCAGCCGGGGATCCGGCCGCTCGTCGGATTCCTCGATGAGGCGGATTTCCAAGAGGCGCTTGACGGTGCCATAAAGGGTGCCGGGGCCCATTTTGATTTGTCCGCCGGTGCTCCCGGCCACCTCCTGCATGATGGCGTAGCCGTGACGTTCGCCGCCGGCGAGCGCCAGCAGCACATGAAACACCGCCGGCGTAAGCGGCAGGAAATCCCCGGGATTATTCGTAACGGCGGCCATGGGCTCTAGTATGTTGATGGATATATCGGATACGGATATAATGACTCAGGAATGGGTTTTCGTCAATGGTTATTTTTTGGCTGCGGACAGGGACAGTGCATCCCGAAGTGTGGGCAGGCTCCCGGCCACAAGTCATTTGGGAGTGCGGCGACACGTCGCCGCTTTTAGACGAGACGACACGTCGTCGAGTTCAAAAACGCAACATAGTGCCAGTTAAATATTGACACATAGCAAATAGCTGCGTATTATGGAGAGGCAAGGTGATGAATAACCATCGCGGCAAAAACAGACGACTCCCCGCCGGCCCGGGCGAGCCATTGGCCCCTCGGGGGGCATCAACCCTGGCGGCAACCGCCGGAACGGCGCCGGCTCATCCGCCTACGGGCCCAAGCCGCCCGGCCCACCGTGGCACTCAGGCCGACCCCCGCCGGAACCAGCCAAACCGGGTGGAAACCAGGCTAAATTCCCCCGGAATCCAAGCTAAACCAGCCGCTACGAGCATGAGTTTTCCGCCTCAGGTTGGGCCCTCGCGGAGCGACCCTCACGGCCCCGGCGGCTTCCCCCGGGCCGGGCCGCGATAATCGTAATGGAACCAATCCACATCCACATGGCCGGCGTCGGCTTGGTTGTTGTAGCTGAAGATGCCGGTGCGGTCGCCGCGATAGGAGCCCCAGCGGAGTTGATAGGGCGCGCCAAAATCAGTGAAGTCCCGCCCGTTCAAGCTGTAGGCGTAATGGCTCAGGCCGTCCAGGCCCCAGGTGGATTTCAACCACAAGTCCGCCCCGGTCAGCACGGGACCGGTGGTGGCGCCGTCGGCCATGAGGTTTTCCAAGGTGCGAACGCCGGCGGTTTGCCGGACGCCCAGGGCGGAATAGTGCGGCGCGGCAAAATGGCAGAGTCCCGCCACCTGGCCATCGGCCATGCCGGTGAGGTCGAGTTTGAGGATGACGACATTGGTGCGGGTGCGGAGGGAACGCTGGGTGAGGGTGTTGCCGGCTTTGAGCAGGGTGTCCGGCGCCAACGGCGGGAAGGCGTGGAGGCGGAGCCAGCCGGGCCGTTCGGTGAGCGACCACCGGTCGGCGCGCGGCTGGTAATTCCATTCCCACTGCGGCGCGAGGGCGGGGCCGTCGAATTCATCATCGGTTTGCAGGCCCGGCCCCGGCGGGCCGGGCACGGGTTTGGGGCCGGACCAGACCATGGTGCCGATGCCATCGGCCCCCACCCGGCCGAGGATCGGCCAGCCTTCCACCCAGGTGACCGGCAGGAGACTGGCACACCGCCCCTCCCAGTCGCCGGTGCCGTGGTGGGTGAACCAATACCAGCCGCCCGCTTCGGTCTGCACCAGCCCGCCCTGGTTGGGTTCCTTCGCGGGCAGGTCCGCCTGGTTGAGCTGCCGTTCTTCCGTATAAGGACCGGTGATGGTTTTGGCCCGCGCCATCATCACCTGCCGTCCGGCCCCGCGGTGCTCGCTGAACAGGTGGTAATACCAGCCATTGATTTTATACAGTTTGTTGGCTTCGCGCCCGAAGCCGTCGTTGATGACCCGGGCGCCGTCCCGGATGACTTCGCGTCCGTCGGAGGTGAGTTTAAAGAGATGCGTTTTGTAATGGTCGCGAAAATTGGTGCCCACGAACCAGCCCTGGCCGTCGTCATCCCAAAACGGACAGCAATCATCCCAGCCGGCCTCCCGGAGCACGGGGTGCAACTCCGACCACGGCCCGGCGGCATTCGTCGCCGTACACATGAAATAACCCTCGTCGGGGGTGCCGAAATAAATCCAGAATTTTTGCTCATGCCAGCGTATCGCCCCGGCCCAAACGCCGTGGCCTTGGCGGTTCATGCGGGTCCAGTCCAAGTCCGGCCCGATCTGGTTGAGGTTGGTGACGGCATGACCGGCGATCCGCCAGTTGACCAAATCGGTGGAGTGCAGGATCACCACGCCCGGCGAAAATTGGAAGGTGGAGGAAATGGCGTAGTAATCCGGCCCGACGCGGATGCAATCCAGGTCGCTGAAATCGGCGGGCAGGACGGGATTATTATAGGTGCCATCGCCGCGGTCCCCCCAATCCGGCCAGTCGCCCCACGGACGGGGTTGCTCGGCGGCGCGGCCCCAACCCGCGAGGCAGAGCAGGAGGAGCAGTAAAACCCCGCACGGACGGGGCGGCGAAACAAGGCGGTTCATCATTGGGTGTCGGGCAAGGATAAGGGTAATGATGAGCGGGCGGCAAGCGCAACGAAACGCGTTCTAGAGGCCAATAGGTGTCACCGAATTGTAACCGGAATGCCGCCCGATGGTAACAATCTCCGGGCAAACTTTGCCTCCCGATGCCTGCCGAGCGACATCTTATATTGCAAGCGAAGGAATTGCCGCCTTCGGGTGAATGGTCGCCTTCGGGCCCGGGCTGGTTGTGTCTGCGCGTGGCGGGTGGGCAGGGATACTGGCTGCAAAGCGGGGTGCCGGTGCGTTCACTGGCCGAGGGCGACGTTTTGTTGGCCGGCGAGGGAGTGAACGGAACGCTGCGGGCCAGTCAATTGGGCCCGATTAGCCTCCACCATTTCACCGTTCAACCACGGCTGTTGGCGGGGGTGCTGACGGTGGCCGAAGGACACCTCTTCGAGGCGGATCCCAATCTTCCCAACCCCCCGGCCTTGTTTTTTGTGGCGGCCGAGAAAGTGGGGGAAAAATTTGCGTTGCTGGCCGGTCGGCCGGCGGAGGATCAACTCACGCATCGTTGCGCCTGCCTGGAACTGTGGTCGGAAGCCATCTCGGGCCTGCGATTCAACCGGTCGTCGGGGCCGGTGGCCGAGGACAAATTGCGCGAGCGTTTGCGGCAGTTGGTCGGCCAGATTCCAGAAACCGAACTGGCGGTGCATTCGCTGGGCAAACTGGCCGAACAGTTGCATTGCAGCGAACGCCATTTCAGCCGGATCTTCCGGGAGGAGTTTGGCGCCTCGCTGCGGGCGCGGCAGGTTGAATTACGGCTCCAGCGCGCCCGGCATTTGCTCGCGAGCACCCACACCAAAATCATCAACGTGGCCTTGGAAAGCGGTTTCCGACACCTGGGCTTGTTTAACTCGATGTTTAAGAAGCGATTTGGGATGACACCCAGCCAATGGCGGCGGCAAAATCTGCCCAAGCCGCCCGCCGGTCGCCCGCGCCGGGGGTTGATCGGACTGGCCCGACCGACTGACGCCCTGCCGGCCGACGGTTCTTTTTCGCCCGCCTTGGAGGAGAATTTAGCTTGAAACCAACCCTTTAACCGACAAATATAAGTTAGAAATATGACCATAAATATACTACTGATTCAGCCGATATTAGCCGCGAACGCGGCGGTGTTTGCCATCAAGAATGCCACCATTGAAGGCCAGATCACGGTGATCGTGCTCCTGCTGTTATCGCTGTTCAGTTGGACGATCATCCTCACCAAATTCCGCCAGTTGTTGATCGCCCGGAAGGCCGCCAAGAAGTTCTACGCGGCCTATGCCGCCACGCGTGATCCGCTGGATATTCAGCGCAAAGGCGAGGAGTTTGAGGGCGCGCCGGCCTATCAGTTGTATATTCGCGGCGCGGATGAACTGGCGTATCAACTTAAGAATAATCCCGTGCAGTTGGTGGACGTCAAACCCATCGAAAACCGGGAACACACCAACACGGATATTTTGGCGCGAACCACGACCACCAAAGTCAGCATGTCCTCCTTTGAAGCCATTCAGGTGATTCTGGAGGAGGCCGCCGGGGCGCAGGCGATGACCTTGGAAAAAGGCATGATCGTGTTGTCCACCGCCGTGGCCGGGGGGCCGTTCATCGGTCTGCTGGGGACGGTTTGGGGCGTGATGTCCACGTTTGCCGGCATTGCCGAGTCGAATTCGGCCAGTCTCACGGCCATGGCCCCCGGCGTGGCGGCCGCCCTGGTGGCCACGGTGACGGGGTTGCTGGTGGCGATTCCGGCCATGTTCGCCTATAATTTCATGGTCACCACCATCCGGGCCATCACGCAGGAATTGGACGGTTTTGCCAGCCGTTATGCCAACCAGATCGAGCACGTCTATGTGGATCACCGCCCGTTGTCCGAGGAAATCCGCGCCGCGAATGAAGTGCTGGCCAACCGCATCACCAGCGCGATCAACCGATGAAGAAGTGCTCCCAGACCGTTCACCATTCCGTGACGGAGTTGAACATCACTCCGCTGCTGGATTTGGCGTTTGTGTTGCTGGTGATTTTCATCATCACGACCATTCCGCCGGTGAAGGACATGGACCTGAAGCTGCCCACGGCCTACAAGCAGTTGAAAGACCCGCCGCGCAAAGCCAATTACATTTCCGTGCTGGCCGATGGCACGCTGATTCTGAATAAAAAGCAGATGGCCGACGCCACCGAGTTGTTGAACACGCTGATTGACCTGCGGGGCGTGGATCAGGATTTGAACGTCATCATCCGCGGCGACGCCCACACCAAATACAAGCAAATCCGCGCCGTGTTGGATGTGTGCCAGCAGGCCAACGTGCCCAAGGTGGATCTGGCCACCGAACCGTTGAAATGACATGATCCCGCAAACCCAGCCGCGCCAGGCCAAAAATTCGGGCAAGGTGAACCTGCTCATCTCGTTCATCTTTCACGCCGTGTTGGTGATCGTACTCTTTTACTTTGCCGCCCGCGAGGGGTTGCTGGGCAAGAAACTCGAAAAAATCAGCGTCGAAATCGTCAAGAAGGAAAAGCCGCCGGAAAAACCCAAGCCCCCGGAACCGCCGAAGATCGAACCCCCCAAGATCGAGACGCCCAAGGTGCAGACCCCCAAGGCGGAAGTGGCCAAAGCCACTCCGCCACCCACCGCCGCCCCGCCGGTGGCGGCCCCGGCCGCGACCGAACTGCCGACCTTTGACTTTGGCGGCGGCAAAGATGTGGAAGTTGGAACCCCGGTCACGATTTACAAGAACAAGATCGAGCGCGCGTTGTATGATAAATGGGACCGGCCGTTGGACATGGACGATGACAACTATGTGGATGAAGTGGATGTGGCCGTCGGCCAGGACGGGAGATTAATTCCCGGGCAATGGCAAAAGCAGTCCGGCAACGCCCGTTGGGACAAAACCGTGCAGGTGGCGCTTGCGGCCGTCCCCAGAATGGACAGCCCGCCCCCCACCAATTTCCCGCCGCACGTCGTGATCCGGTTTGACGTGCAGTTGGAAGCCGCCGACTCCGTGTTCCAATGAAGAAAACCTCCAAATCCGCCCACAGCACCCTCAATGAGCTGAACATCACGCCGTTGCTGGACCTGGTGTTTGTGCTGCTGGTCATTTTCATCATCACCACGCCGCAGATGATGAACAATCTGGAGATGAACCTGCCCTCGGGCAAGACGCCCCCGAAGGACAACAAACCCAAGCCCAGCCAGATTCGCGTGGACGCCCAAGGGCGGACGTTTTTGAACGAGCAGGCGGTCACCGTCGCGGTGCTGCGGACGGATTTGCAGCAAATGAAGTCGGACAACCCGGAGCTCGGTGTGGTGGTCAATGGCGCCGATGGCGTGGATTACCAGAGCATGGTCAACGTGCTGGATATCCTCCGCCAACTCGACATCACCAAGGTCGGCCTGGCCACGGAAGGTCAGTAACGGCCGCTCCCCCGACTTTTTCAATTGGTCAGGCCCGGCGTTTTGCGGCACTCTGTCCGGGCGAAGATGAGCGACAGCAAACAACCGTTTACGGAATACGCGACCAAAGCCGGCGAACCCTTCCAGATGTCCAAGTATGTCTGGTCCGGCGCGGCCGTCCTCATCATCATCGTGCTCGGCCTGTGCCTCTGGAGCCAGTCCCAACAGCATCAGCGGGATCTGGACGCCCTCCGCGCCAAACTGAACGCCGGCGCCGCCGCGCTCGTCAGCGCGCAAAAAGACGAGACCGGGCTCCAGCAACAAGTCGCCACCCTCCAGAGCCAGGTGGACGATCTGCAAAAGGAAAAGGAACAGGTCGCCCAGTCCGCCCGCGGGTTGGAGGATGAAATGCGGTCCAACCTCGAATCGAAGGACGTCACCATCTCCAAACTCCAGGGCAAACTCACCGTCAACATTCTCGACCGCATCATGTTTGACTCGGGCGAAGCCGAGTTGAAAACCGACGGCCAGGCCGTGCTGTTGAAAATCGCCGCCTTTCTCGCCCAGCATCCCGAGTTGAAGATCCACGTCATCGGCCACACTGACAACGTCCCCATTCGCGGCGTGGCCCGCACCCGGTTCGCCACCAATTGGGAACTGTCCACCGCCCGGGCGCTGGCCGCCGTGCGTTTCCTCACTGAACACGCCGGTGTGGACCCCCGCCGCGTCGGCGCCGTCGGTTACGGCGAATACCGGCCCGTGGCCGACAACGCCACCCCGGAGGGCCGGGCCCGCAACCGCCGCATCGCCATCACGATCCTCCCCGATGAACTGGCCGGGGCCGACACCGCGCCCCCCGCCCCGCCCCGGGCCACCTCCGACGGCGATACCAACCTCCCCCCGGCCGCCCCCGCGCCGGAACCCACCGCGAACTAACCCCGGGGAAATTTTTTGCTCGTGCCCGGCCCGCCCGGCGGGCATCCTCATTAAAAAATTTGGGAAAGGTAAATGATCCATGGCCACTGAAGAACGCGTCCTTTGTTTTGAACGGAAACTGCTGGAAGAACTCGGCGTCTTCCAAGGCATCAGCCTGGACACCGCCAAATACCTCCCCATCGTCACCGCCGCCGCCCGCGTGTTGTATCTCAACCGCAGCGACGCCGAAAAAGACCGCCGCTACAAACAACTCATCCCCTACGTCCTCATCCTCTGCCAGGACAAGATCCTCCGCTACCGCCGCGGGCGCGGCGGCCAGGAAACCCGCCTGCACGGCCTCTATTCCGTCGGCATCGGCGGCCACATTTCCGAGGAGGATCACGGCCTGTTCTCCTCGGCCCAGGGCTATCAGGAGGGCATGTGGCGTGAACTCAAGGAAGAAGTGGCCATTGACGAAAAAAAGGACCAGCTCAGCGAAGCCGTCGTCGGCCTCATCAACGATGACAGCACCGAGGTCGGGTATGTGCATTTCGGCGTCGTCCACATCCTGCGCGTGGCCGATGAAAACATTGCCGGCCGCCGGTGCGACGGCATCGTCGCCCCCGAATTTGTGACCGCCGCAGACGCGTTGAAAGACCCCGCCAGTTACGAATCCTGGTCCCGCTTTTGCCTGGAAAATCTGGAATTGCTGCTGGCCAAAGCCGGCGCCCGGTAAGCCGGCGGCGGAGATCCGTCAACGCGGGAATTTTACGATAGACAGCAAGCCGCTATGATATAATTAATCGCCGTATTGGCCGGTTGGATTGCCGGTTTCATTTGCGTTGTGGATGGAGGGTCACGCAATGACATCAATGTTGAAACGATCAATTGACGGAATGTGAAAAAACACAAACGGGGATTGATGCCCGATTCGTTTTGAGGTAGGCTTTCCGGCACGTCATGCTGGCCAAACGTCGAACATTTAACCCCAAGCGCCAAATTGCCGGTCCTTTGGCCGCTGCCGGCTTGGAAAGTCTGGCTGACAGGGTGCGTTATGGAGGGAACCCGGAGCCCAAGCAAAGTCCGGGCGACTTTCGTTTGCAGCCGCCGGCGTGCCCCCGACGCCACAAGACGCTTTGTGACAAGGCAGGAATATTTAACGCGCCTGGACGATTTGGGGGCCCACACGGTGAGCAATCAGGTTCGGGCGAGTGCGTGGCCCCTCGCCGTCTGGCTGACCGCCAATTGGTGGCGGCTGCGGTGGGAGCCGGCACCGGTCAGGTGGTGGAACGACCCCGACTGGCGGATGGCTCACTGCCTGGCTGCCGCCGGCGGCGGCTATGTGTGGCCCAACGCGATTTTCGCCAGTGATGGCGACGCGGTGGAAATTGTGGCCAAGCCAAAATCAAACGGGGCCCGGTTTGAACCCATCTGCTATATCAACCAGGTCCAGGCGCGGATCACCACCACCGAGTTTGAACAAAAAGTGGACGCCTTCATGGAGGGGGTTCTTGACCGGAGGCAAACCTTGCAACTGGCCGACGATGGTTTGCCCGGCCTGTGGGCCGAAATTCTCAAGGAAAGAAGTGATGCCGAAGTGGCGCAACAACGCAAGCTGGAGGCGATGGCGGGGTTTGAACCCGATCAGGCACCCGAGGAATGGCTGAAGAACCGCTTGGAAGATTCCGACCATTTGGGGAGTGGCGCCCTGACGGAAATGGTGGCCGAAACCCGGCAAAACACAGGGGCGGTATGGAACACCATTCGTGAGCTGGGCCGGGCCGGGACGAAGCCCAAACCCGGCGGATTTCGGGCTCGGGTTCCTGAATTACCCATGCCTCCGGCGGTCGCCGTTGAGCGCCTGCCCTGGGAAAATGGAGCCGACCTTGCGCGTCACGCGCGCAAACACTGGGATTTGGGCGCGAAGCCGATTCGCAACCGTACTCTGGGAGACCTGTTGGCGGCCAATGCCGCCGCTTTTTCGGATCATTCCAGCGTGCCAATACCCATGCCGCTCGGGATTCGGACCAAAAAACATGACCCGTTCGACATCTATTTTAACCGGCCCAACCCCACCACCCGGAGGTTTGCCGCCAGTCGTTTATTAGGGGATCATCTTTATTTTTCCAATCAAGAAAGACTCATCCCGGCGACTCGCGCCAGAACCTCGCGCCAGCAGTTTCAAAGGTCTTTTGCCCGGGAATTTTTGTGCCCCATTGATGCCCTGCTGGAAAAAATCCAGACGACGCAGCCGGATGAAGATGACATTTCAGAAGCGGCGGGCTATTTTCATGTCTCGCCGTTGTTGATCAGAACCACCCTGGTGAATAATAAACAACTTGGCCGGGAGGCGCTAACCTGGCCCGACTGAATCCGCCAAAACGGGGTGCCCGAGCTTGAAGGTTGACGATTTCAATACTGGCCAACCGGTGGCCGATGCGGAAAACTTGGGTGAATCACTCCCGGAATAATCCTCCCAAAGGGGGGAGCGGGACTTGCTATTTCCCCCGGTCCCGCCTTGAGGCTGGAAGTTGCATGGCGACTGATTGATTGGAATTGAATGGGAGGTTAATCCTTTGGTTGTGGCTTCAAGAATTTTTTAGCAAGCCAGTCATACACCGCCTTTTGTTCGTCAATTCCGGCCCGCCGGACTTGGCCGAGCAGCCAAATTGCCGTCGGTTTTTCGCTGGTGATGTTCTTGGCCCCTTGATTGCAGCTTGAGCAAAGCGCACGAAGATTTGACAATTCATCTTTTCCGCCAAGGCTTTTGTCTTTGATGTGGCCAATGTGGAGCCTGACTTTCCGGCCCGTGCTTGGATCAGTATCCCCGGGGCAAAGCCCGCACATCTGGCAGGTGAAGCCATTACGATCCAGCACCTCGGCCCGAAGTTTCGCAGAAATAGGGCGGGAAAAGGTCACCGCCGGGCGCCGCCGGCAGTTGGGCGTCATGGCACAAATAATAAACCCGCGCGCCGCCCGAGGTGTCGAAACGGATGCGATTGGGTTCGCCGCTCGCCGACCAGTAAGTCTGAAACGCCACCGGCCGGCCACCGGCCGTGAAGACGCCGAACGGCCCGGGGTCAACCCCGCAGGGCAAAACGTCCACCGTGCCCACGTCCGCCGGCCAGGCCGAATTGGGGGCCAACTCCAGTCGCAGCCGGAGGGGGGCCGTCTGCACCGGCGAATCCTGCGCCCCGGCCGCCAGCGCGACCAGGCACATCAGGCCCGCGAGCCAACCGGAAATCCCTGCTGGGAACGGGCGGCGGGTCATAAACCAGCCCCGGTCCGGCGGCTCCGGCCGGAAGTTCCCAGGAACATGCGTTGGCTGACTCATGAATTGAGTCTTCCAGCAAAAATCCATTTTGCCACTCAAAAATGCCGTCGCCGCGCCACAGTGCGGGACGGACCGGCTGGAAGCCCGTCCCACTTTGGCGGAACAGCATTGCCACCCGGCGTGCCAGCGCGTAACGTCTGCGGCGCATGGTTCGGCTCGTATTATTTGATATTGATGGCACGCTCGTCCACACCGGGGGGGGCGGGCACGGCGGCGTTCACCAAGACCTTCGCCACGGAATTCAATCTCCATCACGGCACGGAAAAAATGAAGTTTGCCGGGCGCACGGATGTCAGCCTCGTGCGCGAGTTCTTCCAACTGCACGGCCTCAAGGAAACGCCGGCGCATTTCCGCCAGTTTTTCGACCGCTATGTTTTCTGGCTCGATCATATTATAACGCACAATCGCGGCGAGGCCTGCCGCGGGGTGTTTGAATTTCTCCGCCAATTGCGCGCCCTGCCGCAGCCGCCCCGGCTCGGGCTGCTCACCGGCAACATCCAATTGGGCGCGGAAATCAAACTGCGCCGCTTTGGTCTCTGGGACTATTTCGAATTCGGCGGCTTCGCGGATGACGACGAAGACCGCAACCAGATCGCCGCCGCCGCCTTTCAGCGCGCCCAACGGTTGCTGGGAAAGGATTTGCAACCGGCGGAGGTCGTGGTGGTGGGCGACACGCCCTGGGACGTCCGGTGCGGCCGGTTTATTGGCGCGAAAGTGCTCGCCGTGGCCACCGGCGGCGCCAAACTCGAGGAACTCCAAGCGCTCGCCCCCGACTGGGCCGTGCCGGATTTGACCCAGGTGACCGCCCGGGAAATTTGCCGGGCGTGATCCGGTCGGATTCCCTGGTTTACGGGCTTTGCCGTTTGAATTTTTTATTTTAGTCATGGGCCCCCACCCGGAATAAAAAACAGGGTTGGTTCCAGAGCCGGCTTGTGTTATCCCGTCCCCATGAAAACATTTCTGGCACCGCTGGCCGGTTTACTATCCCTTTTCCTGCCGTTATTGGCCGCCGGCGAGCCCGGCGCCAACACCCTCACCGACGCCGAACGGGCCGCCGGCTGGCGGTTGTTGTTCAACGGCACCAATTTTGACGGCTGGCACAATTTCAAACACGCCGGCCTCCGTCCCGGCTGGCAGATCAAGGACGGCACCCTGGCCTGTGTGGACGCGCACAACGCCGGCGATATTGTCACCACCGACCCGTTCGACTGGTTCGAACTGCAACTGGATTACAACATCTCCGAAGCCGGCAACAGCGGCATCATGTTTCATGTCACCGATGCCGGCAACACCGTCTGGGCCACCGGCCCGGAATTTCAATTGGAGGATAATGTCCGGGCCGTGGACCCGATCCGTTGCGGCTGGTTGTATGCGCTGTATCAACCCCCGCTGGATGAAAAGACCGGAAAAATCCTGGACGCCACCAAGCCGGTGGGCGAATGGAATCATGTCCGCCTGTTGGTCACCCCGCAAAAGTGCGTGCATGAAATCAACGGGGTGAAATATTTTGAATATGTGCTCGGCAGCGCCGATTTCACGAATCGCGTGGCCCGGACCAAATTTGCGAAAATGCCCTTCTTCGCCAAATCCAACACCGGCTGGCTGGCCTTGCAGGGCGATCACGGGGCGGTGGCCTTCCGCAACATCAAACTGCGCGTCATTCCCCAACAGCCCTGAGGCGATGGAGACCGCGGATGGCCGCTGGTTTTCAAGCTGCTTTGGCGCTCCGGATCGCGCATCGCTTCGGATGCATTTCATAAATTTTAAATACGGGGGCATCAGCGTTCCCCGGTGGTGGCATTGGTTGTATCAAACGTGACGGCGGCGTTGGTGACGGACCAGGGCGGCACTCCGGCGGGCGTGGTGATTTGCGCGTGCACGACCCGCGCGTTTTGGACGTTATACAGGCCGAACGGACGGTCGGCAGTGATGCGGATCTGTTGCAGGAGCACGTTGGTGACGGCCATTTCCGGCAGCCCCCAGATCAGGCCGGCGCGGTGTCCCGGCAGGACGGTGGCGGTGAGGTTGCTGAACACCAGATCCTGATAGCAGGGCGTGAGCGGAGCCACTGCGGCCGCCGGATACGCCGCCGCGGCGGCCGCCGTGAGTTTGGCGAGTCCGCGATAAACCGGGTCGGTGTTGGTGTAGGCCGCATAGATCAGAATGGGGATGCCCACATTGGTCATGCTCAGATCCCGGTAGGCGAGCTGCCGGACCCAGCCGCCGCGATCCCGGTCGGATTTGATGCGGATGCCGGCTTCGGTGTTATTAAAGGTGCAATGGGTGACGGTGAGGTTGGCGACGCCGCCGTTGCGGGTGTAGCTGCCAATGGACACCCCGTGACCGTAACCATAAGTGCAATTCGTGATCAACACCCCCGAAGTGCCGCCGCCGCAGGTGAAGTTGTCGTCGCCCACGCTGATGTCGCAATCGGCAATGAGGATGTTGGTGCCACTGACATCGCAGGCGTCGGTGTTGTGCCCGGGATGGACGGGATCGGTGGAGGGGTTGGCGCGGATGGTGACGCCCCGGACGGTGATGTTGCCGGAGTGACCGCTGATGGCGATGTGAAACATGGGCGAATTCGAGAGGGTCACGTTTTCAATCAGCACGCGGTTGCAGGCGGCGAGGGCGATCATCCGCGGGCGGCGGGATTGTTTGTCACTGGCATACGGCCACCAGGGCGCACCCTGGCCGTCCACGGCGCCGGCACCACTGATGGCCAGGTCCTGCAGATTGTTCCCGCTGAGAAAATTGGCCGGGTCGCGGGTGCCACCGGGATATTGTTCGAGGGGCAGCAGGCGTAACAGCGCCCCGGCATCCAACTGAAACCGAATCCGGCTGGCCAGGGTGAGCGGGCCGCTCAGAAAGACGCCGGCGGGGATTTCCACCGTGCCGCCCCCGGCGATGCTGGTGGCGTTGATCGCGGCTTGAATGGCCGCCGTGGCGGGGGTCACCCCGTCACCACGAGCACCGAAACGGGTGATACTGTTGGTCAGGGCCGGAAAGGCGGGCAGCGCGGGGTGGACGACCGCCGTTTGGGCGCCGGCCAGAGCCGGGGCCAGGCAGCGGCAGAGGAGCACGGCCAGAACCAGACCGGCGGGGAGCCGCCGGCAAAAAAGGGTGTTCATTAGTCAATTAATTACTTTCCCAATTGATTTTTTCAATTAAATTAAGCGGCGTCGTTTGAAATCGCCCATTGCAACTGAATAACCGTCACGCTTGATCAAGGATGATCCGGGAAATGCCACTCTTAAACCGCAAAGCCCACAAGCGACACAAGCGCAGTCCTTCCTTCCATCAGAAGCAGGTCCGGTTTTTCATCGTCTTGTTGAGTCTGCTGGCGATAGTGTTCATTACGGGCCTCATCTGGCTGATCAGCCAGGGGCCGGCCTCGCGGCCCCTCTTCCATTACCATTAATTCATTTCGGCAATTCCAGGCCCACTTTCGGCGCCACTTGGGCCACATCCTTGTCGCCGCGGCCCGAGAGATTGACGATCACGAGCGCGTTCTTGGACATGGCCGGGGCGCGCTGGATGACTTCGGCGACGGCGTGCGCACTTTCCAGGGCGGGGATGATGCCTTCCAGCCGGGCCAGCTTCATGAAGGCCGCGAGCGCCTGGTCATCGGTGGCGTAGGTGTAGTCCACGCGGCGCCGGTCATGGAGCCAGGCGTGTTCGGGGCCCACGGCGGCGTAATCCAGCCCGGCACTGACGCTGTGGGTGAGCTGAATCTGGCCGAACTCGTCCTGCAATATGTAACTGCGCGTGCCCTGCAGCACGCCCAGGGAACCGCCGTGAAACCGGGCGGCGTGCTGTTCGGGTTGAATGCCCCGGCCGCCGGCCTCCACGCCGACCATCTTCACCCCGGCATCCTCGAGGAACGGATAAAACAGGCCGATGGCGTTGGACCCGCCGCCGACGCAGGCGATGAGGAGGTCGGGCAGGCGCTCCTCCTTTTCCAAAATCTGGCGGCGCGCCTCATCGCCAATGATCCGTTGAAAATTCCGCACCATGACCGGATAGGGATGGGCGCCGTAGGCCGTGCCGAGGATGTAATGGGTGGTGCGGAGATTGGTCACCCAGTCGCGCATGGCTTCGTTGACGGCTTCCTTGAGGGTTTGCTGGCCGGCCTTGACGGAGACGACTTCCGCGCCGAGCATTTTCATGCGGTAAACATTCAGCGCCTGGCGCTCGCAATCCACCGCGCCCATGTAGATGACGCATTGCAGCCCGAACATGGCGGCGACGGTGGCGGTGGCCACGCCGTGCTGGCCCGCGCCGGTTTCGGCGATCACCCGCGTCTTGCCCATGCGTTTGGCGAGCAGCACCTGGCCGATGGCGTTGTTGATTTTATGCGCACCCGTGTGGAGCAAATCCTCGCGTTTGAGATAGATTTTGGCGCCGCCCAATTCGCGCGTGAGGCGTTCGGCGAAATAGAGGGGCGTGGGCCGGCCGCAAAACTCGCGCAGGTAATAGCTCAGTTCGCGCTGAAATTCGGGATCGTGCCGGCACCGGAAATATTCCGCCTCAAGCTCCTGGAGCGGGTGCATCAGGGTCTCGGGCACATAACGTCCGCCATACAGGCCAAAGTGGCCCGTGTCATCCGGCAGATTCAAATTGGCAACGGCACTCATGGGGTGATTCTCGCGCAATAACCGGCCGACGCAAAGCAATTATTTGGATGGGGTGTTGAAGGGTCAAAATGCGTTAAAACCGTTAGATGCCGGTAAAAGCTCGATTGGCCCAAAACGATTCATCCCCCAGGATCTCGGCGAGCGAACACCTTGACCAGGCTTGACCGGGCTTGACCCCCTCTTTGGGTCTTGGGTTCTGGGTCTCGGGTCCGGGGAGCCGGGCGGCATGGGCTGGCTCTGACCAGGTTTGACCAGGTTTGACTGGGTTTGACCCGGCCGACGGCTGGCGGATCGGAAAAACCGGATGAAGCACTGAGACAAAATGGCGCAGCGACTGAAAAGCCGGAAAACGGAAACGGGGGAGACACAAAGGCACAGAGAGAAAAATAGGATACAAAGCTTCGGTTTTCCTCTTTGTCATTGTCCCTCCGTGGTCGTAAGCTCCGGTATTTTCCAGATGCTGTAATACAATATGTCAAAGAGCCTCCGCCCCCGCCGCGTCTGACGCTTACAGTATAAATATGCCGATATCCATCTTCCAGCACAGTATAGTATGAAAAAACAATTTTGTCAAATCTGGCATAATTCCGCTTAAAATGGGGCGGGGCAGTGAAGCAGGCGCGGGGCGGGGGGGAAGGGATAAGCGGGCCGAATCCCGGTTTGGCAATATTGGAAACGGGTGACTTTATGACCCGGGAGAGGAATCGGGTCAATCCGAGGGGGCGGGGTTTGACGGGAAAAATTCCGATAGATAAAATACCAGTAAATCGGCGCAAACACCGCATGCACCGCCAGGGAACAAGCACGAAGAACGTTCCCACTAAGCCACTCGCGGCCGGCAATGTCAACGGCGAATCACGGCGGCAAACCCGGAACCCCGGCAAACTTTCGTCAACCGCCGGTGGTATGGTTCCGGATCCCAAAGAATGAATCAAACAATGGTTTCACCCCGTCCCCGGTTGGGCATGGGCCGTCGCTATTATCGGGAGTGGCTACTCGATCTGCGGCAAAACGGTCCACAATATGACAATACCATTAACCCCTTTTCGAGTCCTTGCGGGAAGAGGATATGTCCGCCCTCACCCCGGCCCTCTCCCCAGGGAGAGGGAGAATGGTTCGACCGACGCTGGTGCTTAAGACAGTCTCTGTGGTGGTGCAACCAGAGGTTCATGGGGAACTGTTCGGCGCAGAATGTCCTGCCGAATGCGCTGACCCATCGCCGAATTTCAGTCGTCCCTTCGGGACTTGTCATTGGTGGGATCGAGACCCGGCATTGAAATGCCGGGCTATTTTCGGGTTGTCCCTACCGGGACGAAGCGGCGCTCCGCGAGCCGCCACCGTCAATGCTCTCATCGAATGGTTCCGGCATCAGAGGAGTTGGCGGCGGCGGACTTCCAGGTATTGGGTGACGACTTGGGCGCTGAGTTGTTCGTTGGTCAGGAGGTTGAATTGGACGCCGTGGCGGCGGAGGGTTTTTTCCAGTTCGAGGAGTTTTTCGCGGATCAAATGGCCGCCGAGCCGCTGGTAGAGGTCGTCGGTGGCGGTCACGTCCGGGGCGTCAAACAGGGGGCGCAGGCCGGGCGGTTGGATCATGTTGACGAGCAGGAGGTGTTGGCGGCAGATGAGGCCGGCGTTGCGGGTGAAGTTTTCGGCCAGCACGGGGTCGTCCAGGGCGGTGAGGAACACGAGCAGTGCCCGGCGGCGGAGCCGGGTGCGGAGGAAGGCGAACAGTTCGTCGTAATCCGGGGTGACAATGGCGGGGGCGAGCGCATGGAGTTTGTCCCGGCACAAGGTATAATGCGCCGGGCCGTTGCGCGCCCGGACGAAGTCGAGCACGCGGTCGCTGAAGGTGAGGAGGCCGAATAAATCGCCCTGGCGTTCGGCGGCGTAGCCGAGCACGAGGGCAGCGTTGATGAAGCGTTCGAGGGTGCTGACGCGGGCGCCGGGCCGGGCGGGGTTGGCGAGTTCGCGCGCGCTCAGCCGCGAGGCGTCGAGGATGACATACACTTCCTGGGTGCGTTCGATCTGGAAGACTTTGGTGACGGGCCGGCCGCGTTTGGCGGTGGCTTTCCAGTGGATGTCCTCGAAGCTGTCGCCGGGAATATACTCGCGCAGTTTCTCAAAGTCGCGGCCCTTGCCGGTCTGGCGCAGGGTGTGGATGCCGTGGGTGCCACGGTTGAGAAACAGGGCGGCCACCTGGCGGCGTTCGCCGGTCAAATCGGGATACACGCGGAATTCGGTCCGCAGGGGCAGCGCCTGGCGCAGGGACCAAAAGCCCAGCGGCGAGGCGGCTTCCACATAGGCCACGGCGAGCGGATAATTGCCGCGCTGGCGGGGGGTGCAATCCCAGCGCGCCAGGGAACGGCGTTGGCCGCCCGGCACGAGCACGCGGAGTTCCTCCTGGTCGGATTCGATTTCCGGCGGCAGGGGCAGGCCGAGGCGGATTTCCCGGTCGTGTGACTGGTCGTTGTTGAGGTAGAGCGCGAGGTGTCCGGGCCGGTCCTTGGACAGGCGCGTGACGGGGTCGCACTCGATGGAAAGCTGTTCCAACCGGCGGGGGGCGCCGGCGGCGTCGAACAGGACGATGATCACAAACAGCGCGATCAAGGCGGCGGCCGGCCAGAGGCTGGCCGGCCATACGCCCGCAAGCGTGGCCGGCGGCACGACGAGGAGGGCCGTCCAGATCAGCAAGCGGGTGCGGGGAACGAGTCTCATGTCGGAATCAACGGGGCACGGCGACTTCCTGGAGGATTTTCTGGATGACTTCCGCCACGGTCACGCCTTCGATTTCGTATTCGGGGCGGAGGATCAACCGGTGTTCGAGCACGGGCGGGGTCATCTGTTTGAGATCGTCCGGGGTGACGAAGTCCCGTCCGGCCATGGCGGCATTGGCGCGGGCGGCGAGGAGCAGCGATTGCGTGGCGCGCGGGCCGGCGCCCACGAGCACGCTTTCGTGCCGGCGTGAGGCGCGGATGATGTCCACGAGATAACCGAGCAACTCCTCGCGGACGGTGATGCCGTCCAATTCCGAGCGCAACGCGGTGAGGGCCTCGGCGGTGATGACGGGTTGCACGGCGCCGGAGGCCAGGGTGGCCTCGGGCGAGGATTGGCCGAGCATCCGCCGGGCGAGGAGCAGTTCCTCGTCGCGCTCGGGGGCGGTCATGGTGATTTTGAGCATGAAGCGGTCTTTCTGGGCTTCGGGCAGGGAATAGGTGCCTTCATATTCGACGGGGTTCTGGGTGGCGAAAACGGTGAAGTTGGGCGGGAGGACGTGGGTCTCGCGGTCAATGCTCACCTGGCGTTCCTGCATGGCTTGGAGGAGGGCGGATTGGGTTTTGGCGGGGGCGCGGTTGATTTCATCGGCGAGCAGAAAGCTGGTGAACACGGGGCCGCGCACGAGGGTGAATTCGTTGCGCTGGAGATTAAAGATGTTGGTGCCGGTGATGTCCGCCGGCATCAGGTCGGGCGTGAACTGGATGCGCGAGAAGTCGCAGCCCAGCACGCGGGCGAGGGTGCGCACGAGCAGGGTTTTGGCAACGCCGGGCACGCCTTCAATGAGGGCGTGCTGGCCGGTGAAGACGGTGATGAGCGCGCGGTCCACGACTTCGCTTTGGCCGATGATGACGCGGGCGATTTCCTGGCGCGCGCGGGTCAGCACTGCTTTCAACTGGTCCAGATTTTGATTCATGCAAGGTTGGGGGATAAAGGGTTCAGGGGCGGCGGTGTAAAATTTCACTGATGGCCCGATAGGTGGCGAGCGGCTGGCGTTGCAGCCGGGGCCGGGCGTTTTCCTGCTGGATCAGGGCTTCGATTTCCCGCAGGCGTCCGGGTTGGAGCGGGGTGCGATGGCGGTTTTTTTGCCATTCCCCGTGGATCCGGTTCAAGATCTCGGTGCGGGGAATGCCGCGCCGGAGCAGGTTGACAAAGCCGGACATGGCATCCCGGCCGGTCACGGGCGCGGCGGGGTCGGCTGCGGTTTCCCGGGCCGGCACGAGGCTGGTGGCGTTTTTCCAGACATACAAGCCGGCGAGCAACAGGAGGCTGAAAACCAAGCCGTGCAGATGATATTGGCGCATGAGCGACGCCACGCCGGGCTCCACCAGCACGCCGAGGTGGGCCTCGTCAAAAATCACTTCGCGCCCGCCGCCAATGACCCAGGCCAGCAGGCCGGTCTCCGGGTGTTTGAGCAGGGCCTCGTTGCTGAAGGCATACGCGTCCGCCAGCAGCAGCACCGATCCCCGGCCGAGGCGGCGCTCGACGACCACGGGCAGGTGGTCCCGTTCATATACGGTCGTCCAGCCATTGGACAGGCCGGCGAAATAGAGGGCGGTGTGCAGGGTCAGCGCCGGGGGCAGATCGTCCGCCGAGCCCGTCTGCCGCGCTCGGGGGAACTGCGCCACGCCTTCATCGTTCGTGGCTAAATTTTGAAACTTGAGTTGGAACCCCCATTCATTCTGAATACTCGCGTAATCCACCATCCCGCGCCAGTCCTCCCCGGGCTCGTCCTTGGGGGACTTTTCCGGCGGTGTTTTTTTATCATCCTTCGCCGGATCTGGTTTCGGCTTGGCATCGGCTTTTTTTGCCTCCGGGGTGGACGGGTCCATTTTGCGCGAAGACCGGGTCTCGATCACTTCCGGCAAATAGGCCAGCACGACGCGGCCCCCGGCATAGATAAATTGTTGGATCGTGTCGAATTCCGGGCGGGGCAACTCATCCAGCGCGTAGGGTTCCAGGCCGAGAATCAGGAGGGTGCGCCCCCGGCCGTCGTTCTCCTTGAAGGTGCGCTCAAAATACCGGCGGGCGGTGAGGCCGGGAATGCGGTCCAGGCTTTCATACAGGGCGCCGGCGCCCAGCGGGTCGGAGCGGAGGGTGGAATAGGGCGGGTAAACGTCGCCGCGTTCAAAGCGGAGTTGAAACAGCCGGAACACGCCGCCGGCCAGTCCGGCGGCCAGCAGCAGCGCGCAAACGATCATGGCGGCGCGTTTCAACACGCCCGGATCCTTTCCAAATTCGCGTGAAACTGCGCGTAGGCTTCGTTGGAAACCGTATAAAGTCCATACCAGACACGGTCGAAGACGGCGACATTGTCATCAAAGGCGCGGCGCAGTTCCAGTTGGGCCCGGGCGCGCCGGGTGACTTCCAATTGATAATCGCGGTTGGATTTGAACCGCGCCAGGCTGACGAGTTCCCGCGCCGCCAGGTGGGCGAGGCCCGCCAGATACAGGGCGCGCAGGGCCAGGCGCAAATCGCCGGCGGCCGCCTGTTCCCGCGCCAGCTTCAGCCATTCCTCCTCGGGCAACTGGCTGGCGATCACGTTTTCATCCGCCAAATCCGGTGCGGCCGGCAGCACTTCGGCGGTGACCAACTCCTGCCGTTGCCAGGCCCGCCGGCCGTAACGCCACAGCAGGAACCCCAAGAGGAGGGCGGCCGCGATCAACAGACTGATTGCCATGACCCGCAGCCAGCCCAGCCACGACCCGCCGGGTTTTAAGGGCGCTTCCGGCGCGGGTGGGGCCGGCTTAAAATGCTGGTGGAACCAGTCCGCCACGTCGCGAAGCCAGTCCCAGACCGCCGCCGCCCATTGGCGCAGGGTGTCGCCCAGGCTTTGGAAAAAGGCTTGGAACCACCCGGCCTGCGAGTCGGTGGTGGCCGCCGCCTTTTCCCGGGGCAGCCGCCAGGTGTATTTATCCGCGGCCAGCGTGACTTGGAGGGCCCGATTCAGCTCCGCCGGCGTGGTGGACCGGGCCGGTGGAACCGCCGGGACCGTTACGGTGGCGGTCGGCGGCGGTTCCGCACCGAGTCGCGGGGGGAGCCCGACGGTAAACCCGATCAGCGCAATGGCCACGAGGCGGGCGGGGTGCCGCAGCCAGGCGAGTTCCGCGAGCAAGTCCGCGCCATCCAACCGGGCTTCGCTGTAAAAACCGCGCAGGGTGTAAGTCATTTTGACGAGGGGGTCCAGCACCAGGCCGGCCAGCGCGACGGTGGTGGCCAGAAAGGTGGTGTTGAGGAAGCTGTGATAACCGCCCTGGGTGAAGACGGTGTCCAGGCCCAGCAACAACTTGAGGAGCCAGGGCAGCGTCAGCAGGGCGACCATGGCGTTCAGCCACAGGAACCCGCCCAGCAGACCCAGGGTCAGCACGAGCACCAGATTTTGTCCCGGCCACACGCGGGCTTGGCGGGCGGCGCGGCGCAGCAATTCCCGCAGGGAGGCGGGCTCGTCGCCCCGCCCGGCGACGGTCACGCTTTCATAGAAAGCCAGTATCCAAGGAAACAGCAGGACCGTCACGGCGGCTAGCGGCAGCAAGATTAATTTAGAGGGTTGAATGATCGCCTGCGCCAGCAACATCCGCCCCACGCGCCGCGGGTGCCAGGGCTGCGGCTCCGTCCCCGCCAAGCGCTCGCGGAGGCTGGCGACAAAGACCGTCTGCCAGCCTTTCATCCAGATAAACAATCCCGTCAACCCGAGGGCCAGGGCCCCGCAATGTCGCGCCGCCCGCGCGCCGTAACTCATGTCCGCCCAGAAATACAGCAGCCCCAGCGCAAACGGAATCGCGCCCGCATAATAGGCCAGCCACAACCGGGCCGGCGTGCGCCGGAGCGTCTGCGCGGCTTCTTCGAGCAGGTCCAGCGCGGGGGGGGCGGGTTGGTGGGCGGGTGGTTTCATTCCTGCCAAAACGTGGTTTCCCAGAGGGTTCCGTCGTGGAATTGGTTGGGGATGGAGAGCAGAATCCGGCCGAGCCAGTAGAACACGAGCCAACCCGTCACGAGGCCCAGGGCCAGGCCCGCCGTGTGCGTGACCAGGGCCAGAGAACGGCCGGCCGGGGCGGCCGGGGCCAGGCGCTTTTTCAGGCAGGCGGCGCAGAGAATCCGGTCGTCGTGTTCCGTGATACATTCCCGGCAATAAAACTGGCGGCATTCGGGACAGCGCGCCACGGCCTCGCGGAGTTCGTGGTTGAGGCAATGCTGCAGGTGCAGGTTCACCGGGGCGGATGGTGGCGGGGTGGGCGGCATGGCACGTCAGGTCAGAGTGGGTGGAGGAGCCGTGACGGCGGGCGGCGCGGCGGCCTTGTCCCGCCAATGTTTGCCCAGCAATAAATTGCCCCAGAGCGAAAGCGCGGCGGAAATCACGGCGCTGATCACGAGCAGATCCAGCCACCAGGGGGTCGCCATCGGTTGGAGGGCGGCCAGGGTCTGGATAAAAGCCCATTGCGTGGCGGGTGTGTGCTGCGTGTTGATGGTTGATAGCAGGATGACATACCCCACCAGGGCGTTGACGAGCAGGTAGCCGCCCACCCCCCAGGTGAGTGATTTCAAGGCCGGCTTCAAATCGGTTTCATCCTGTTTGATCAGCGCCAGAATCACACTGGCCAACAGCGCCAATTGAAGGATCATTTTGAGCATGATAACCGGCACGGAAGGCCGGAAGATGTTCAACACCGTGGCCCCTGCGGCGAGCAGCAGCAGGCCATACAGAATCCGGTGCATCCGGCTCCGGTAGGGTTTGATGACTTCGGTATATCGCAGCGGTTGGCCGGGCAACCACGGTTGTGTCAGGGTTAATTCCTGCCGGCGGGTTTGAAATTGCGCCGCCATCACCTCGGGGCTGAGCGTGCCCTGGGCCTGTTCGATGAGCGGTTGCAACCGGAGGATGGCTTTACGCGCCCGGCGCAGCCGACTCAATGACGACAGTTGCTCCTGCCGCACGGCGGTTTTCAGGTAACAGGCGCAAGTGGAGCCGGAAACGAGATTGACGAAGAAAATCAGGCCGAAGAGGCCGGTGGCGATCAGCAGGGCCACCACCGAACCCAGGGCATCCGTGGAGTTCTCGTTGAAGTAGGTCAGCGCCGCAATAAAGGCCAGCAGCCCGGTCAAAATCCCCAAGATCACGTTGCCCATTTGCCACCGATTGGTTTGGACCAGGATCAGGGCCTGGATGTCCCGGAAATAAAACCGCTGACTGGTCTCCCGGTTGTCGAAGGACAGTTTTAATTGCAGCAAGTGATCCGCCGCGAGCCAGAGACTGGCGTTGGACAGCCGGAGGCCGAAGAACGTCGTGACGCCGCCGGCGGACAGTTTTGCATATTCTGGGTCTTGGGTTGCCATGGGGTTCAATGCTATTTCGTGGCCAGAAAGATGAAAAATGCCGTCCAGCCCAGAATTTGCAGGGAGGCCAGGAGGATGGCAATGGAAAACCGCAGCTTAGCCCGGCGGGGGAGCAGACTCACCGGTGAATTCCAATGCCGGGCCGCATAGATGAGGGTCATCGGGGCGGTGATCAGGCTCGTATAGAAGCACACCAGCAGCGGCAACAGGGCCAGGGCCAGGGCCATGCGATCGTGGCGGGTATGCTGGTGCTGCAGTTTCTTGATTTCGCCCTTGTCCTTGCCGCCGGCCAGACAGTTGGGGCAGAGGTGCCGTCCGTCAAATTCCACATCGCACAGGGCGCACAGGAAACGTCCGCACGTCTCGCAGACCACCACGGCCTTTTTTTGCGGGTGATAAAAGCAGCCCGCCTCCCCCGCCGCCATCACCAACTCCGGCTGGGCCGCAGTTTCGATGCGGAACAGCGCCGGGAACACGAGGACTTGCAGCGGGCATTGGCAGGAGGGACAGGGCGTCAGGTCCGGGCGGCCGCACAGTTCCGCCTCGAGCACCGTTTTGCATTGCGGGCAGGTGATCAGTTGGGCGGGCGCGGACATGGTTTCAGAAATCAGCTTTTGATCACCCGGGTGTTGAAGATCCGGTCATGCAGCGTCCGCTTTTCCCCATCCCACAACATCATGAGAAAACCGATGCAGATCGTCGGACAAGCGCTGATCATGTAGCCCAGTGGTCGCATCGCCCCTTTGAGAAAGCTGACTGGCGAGCCGTCGGCATTCACCACTTTGATGCCACAGGCCATTTTTCCGGGGGTGGCGCCGAATTTGCCGAGGAAGAAGCCCTGATAGGTCATTTGGCAAAGCAGGTTGACGCTGATGGAAACGGCTTCAAAAATGAAAAAAGCGGCGCCCGGCACGCCGCCTTTGGGCACCGTCATCGCGGCCATCATGCCCACCCCCAACACCGCGAACACCACCATGTTGATAATCATGACCACCACGCCCATGATAATCGCGTCCAAAAGATACGCCCCGACGCGCAGCCAGAAGGACGCATATTCCGTGGTCCCGCCCACGGCCACGCCCTCGCGGAGTTTTTGGAGGAAGATGGGTTTGCACCGGGCGCACACATTCACCCCCTGATAGTGCAGGACGTCCCCGGCGGGAAAGGTTTTGCCGCATTCCGCGCAGAACACCCCGCCGGCGGCGGTCGTCACCGGCGGGGGCACGCCGGCCGGGCCGGGCTTGACCGTCCGGTAGGGTTGCCAATCCGCCTGTCCCTCCCGCCAGACCAGGGTTTCGGAATCAATTTTGCCGGTCTGCACGAGGGCGGCCAAATCCACGTCGGTGACCGGCCCCCGTTGTTCGCCATTTTCAGAGTAATACCACATAGCAGAATGAGTTGTTTGGTTTGATTGCGGCCATGCTGAGCGAATCCATGCCGTCCATCCTTGATGGTCCTGAATGAATTTCGCCCATATTTTTGCCATCGCCCGGGTTTTGTCAAGCGCGGGTCGCGACGCTGACGGGCTGCCCGCCGGGGTATAAGGATAATTTCCCTTGCATTGCGGGGGAAAGGGGTGGAGTTTGGCGGGACGGGCATGATCGGCAAACTGACATGGGTGATGAATCTGGCGTTGTCGCTCGTC
>Ga0182012_10001269_pt1 | contig 27784 bp, 28 predicted proteins | sample 612S2SmetaG_FD_120486 | JGI IMG/M metagenome (GOLD analysis project Ga0182012, IMG submission 120486) | Permafrost microbial communities from Stordalen Mire, Sweden - 612S2S metaG | ecosystem: Environmental > Terrestrial > Soil > Wetlands > Permafrost | place: Sweden: Stordalen | collected...
TACACAGCGATGCTCTGCTACAAAGGGTTGGGCGAAACAGAGAAGGCGAATCACGAGCAGGCGCTGTTTGAGCGATTCAAAGCAGACGAATCGGCGCAGTCGATTACAGCCAAAAGACGTTTGGCAAGTCCAGAGGATAACAACGAACGGCAGGCGGTGCATGCGCACGAGTCTGTGCCGTTACCGTAGCGTATGAAAACACTTCTAGTTGGCTCGATCGCGGCGGCAGCCTTGTTGATTGCTGGCGCGAGCACTGACAGCGGCGTGCGGTTTGTGGATACAACGGCGAAGGCCGGAATTCACTTTCAGCACAACACGGGCGCGACGGGCAAGCGTTACTTACCGGAAACGTTGGGATCGGGTGTGGCGTTTGTGGATCTGGATGGCGATGGTTGGGCGGACATTCTGTTCATCAACGGGAAGGACTTCACTCCTCGCGGACGACGTTCGACGATGGCGCTTTATAGGAACAACCACAACGGCACGTTCACAGACGTGACGAAGGGCAGTGGGTTGGACGTTGAGATGTATGGCTTTGGCGTGGCCGTTGCGGATTACGACAACGACGGGCGCGTAGATATTTACGTGACCGCGCTGGAAGGCGACCGGCTGTTTCACAACGAGGGCAACTGCCACTTTCGCGATGTGACGAAGGATAGCGGCATCAACAACGTGAACTTCGGAACAAGCGCGGCTTGGTTCGATTACGACAAAGACGGCAAAGCCGATCTGATTGTGGCGAACTATGCGACGTGGAGCCAGAAGTCGGATCTGTGGTGTTCGCTGGATGGGACGTCGAAATCGTATTGCACGCCGGAGTCTTATAAAGGAACATCATCACGGCTGTATCACAACTTAGGCAATGGCAAGTTTGAAGATGTGACTCAGAAGGCTGGGCTGGTGGATAACACGAGCAAGTCGTTGGGGGTGCTGATCTTCGATTACAACGGCGATGGATGGCCGGATATTTTCCTGTCGAACGATACGCAGCCGAACCGGCTGTACCGCAACTTAGGCAACGGGACATTCAAGGAAGAAGGCATGCAGGCGGGTGTGGCGTATGGCGAGGATGGGGTGGCGCGCGGGGCGATGGGCGTAGACGCTTCGGATTATGACCATTGCGGGCGGCCTCATTTACTGGTGGGTAACTTTGCGAATCAGATGCTGGGCTTGTATCACAACGAAGGCAAGGGGTTCTTTGTAGATGAAGCGCCGTCTTCTACGGTGGGGCGTTCAAGTTTGTTGAGCCTGACGTTTGGCGCGTTCTTCTTCGATTACAACTTGGATGGCTGGGATGACATTCTGGCGGCCAATGGGCATATTGAACCGGAGATCAGCAGGGTGCAGCCGAAGGTGCAGTACAAGGAACCGCCGCTAATGTTCCGCAATATGGGGCATGGGAAGTTCGAGGACGCGAGCAACTCGCTTGGCCCGGATTTTCAAAAGCCGATGGTGGCGCGCGGGGCGGCGTATGCGGACTTCGATCATGATGGCGATTTGGACCTGGTATTCAACAACAACAACGGTCCGGCGCTGCTCTATACAAATGAGGGCGGCAATAAGAACAACTGGTTGAATGTGAGGCTGGTGGGAACGAAGTCGAACCGCAGCGGGTTGGATGCGGTGGTGCGAGTGGAGAGCGGGTTGGGCAAGCAATGGAAGACGGTGCATAGCGGATCGAGCTACTGTTCGCAGAGTGACTTGGCGTTGACGTTTGGGTTTGCACAGGACAAGGTTGTGCAAAGCGTGAGCGTAGAATGGCCGAGTGGAACGAAACAACAATTCAAGAACGTGCCGGTTAATCAGTTCATTGTCATTGACGAAACGAAAGGCATTCTGCCTAAGTAGTTTGCTTTGGGCGGCGAGCGCTTGCGCGCAGACGCCGACCATCACCGCGCAACAAGTCATTGAACGCATCCAGAAAGAAGTGGGCGTGCCTTGGCGCGCGCAGACGGTGGATACGTTCAAGGCGGGTGATCCGAACACTCCTGTGACGGGCGTGGCGGTGACGATGATGGCGACGCTGGATGTGCTGCAACGGGCGGCAGCGGCGGGCGACAATCTGGTGATTACGCATGAGCCGACCTTCTATAGCCACTTGGACAAGACTGAGGCTTTTGAGAAAGCGAATGATCCGGTGTGGGCGGCAAAGGAAGCATTCATCCGCGAGCATCATATGGTGGTGTGGCGGTTTCATGACCACTGGCATATGCGTAAGCCGGATGGGATTCAGTTCGGGATGATGAAGGCGCTGGGTTGGGAGAAGTATGAGAACCCGGAGAATGCCCATCTGTTTACGCTGCCGGAGACGACGCTGGGAGATTTGGCGGCGTTTCTGAAGAAGCGGCTGGATCTGCAGGTTATGCGGGTGGTGGGCGACCGGCGGATGAAGTTGACAAAGGTTGGTTTGATTCCGGGAGCGGGGGGGACGGAGATGCAAGTGAATGCGCTGGAGCGTGGGGATGTGGAGGTGCTGATTATCGGCGAGGTGCCGGAGTGGGAGACGGTGGAGTATGTGGATGATGCGAATGCGGCGGGGCAGAAGAAGGCGCTGATTATGCTGACACACATACCGTCGGAGCAGGCGGGGATGGAAGAGTGTACGCGGTGGTTGAAGGGATTTGTGACGGAGGTGCCGGTGCAGTTTGTGGCGGCGAAGCAGCCGTTTTGGGAGCCGCGGTAGGGAAGAAGTCAGAAGCCGGAAGCCTGAAGCCGGAAGGCACACTCAGGAATTTTTGCTAGATCGCGGGAGTTGTGGTGAGCGGCGTCGATAGTTGGGATGAAGTGGCTAGTTGTTTCCTTTCTGTTGGCGGGGGCACCGGTCCTCGGAGGGCAGACGGGAAGTCAGAACGGGGCCTACAGCGCGACGGCGTATGCGGTGAGCGGGATTACGGCGTCGGGTGAATGGACACATCGGCATGTGGTGGCGGCTGATCCGGATGTGTTGCCGATCGGGACCAGGATCAAGATCAAACATGCGCGGCGGTATTCGGGCGAATACGTGGTGGCAGATACGGGCGCGAAAATTTCCGGACGTAAGTTGGACATTTACATGCCGACGAAGAGCGAGTGTGTGAAGTTCGGCACGCGACGGGTCAAGGTTTGGGTGATGCAGTTGGGCGACGGCACACAGACGGCCACGAAGCAGGCGGATCAGGTCGTCAAGAAAGATGTTGAAAAAGACATTGCCAAGGGTGCGGTTGGCAATGCGGCGACAGAGGTGGACTGGAAGCAGAAGGGCGCGCCGACGCTGCGGACTGTCCAAGCCGGAAAGACACCTCCGGCGAACGCGCCTCCTGCTCCCACCAATCCTCCTCGCAAAAACAGCTTTACGCAGCGGCTTGCGCGACTTCGGGCGTGGCTTTTAGGGCCTCCTGCAAAAGCTGCTGGCGGCGGACAGGAGTGAGAGAGGCCAGATGGGCGGCGACTTGCTGAGTTGAAAAAACAAAGCCAAGCTCGGTGAGATTGCAGGGTTGGTTGCGGTGTTGCGCGAGGAGCTGAGCTTGCGCGGCCTTGGTTAGTTCTTCGGCCTCCTTGGCTTTGCGGGCTTCCTGCATGGCTTTGAGTTCGGCCATTTCTTTTTCGCGGCGGCGGACGAGGCGGGCTTCCTGGAGTTGGAGATTGCGGAAGTGTTTTTCGTGCGTCATGCGGATTTGCATTTCGAGCAGTTCGGGATGAGGTTCTTGATCTTCGGGTTCACGTTCGGCGTTTTCGCGGTGGCCCATGGTGAGGAGGGCGATTTCGAGACCGGGGATGCGATCGAGACGCCAGCGGATGTCGGTAATGGATTGGAGGAGGGCGGTTTCCTCTGGGCCGACGGGTTGGAACTGCTTTTGATAGGTGAGGAGGAAGGCTTCGTATTGAGCGGCGTCTTCGGTGCGGAGAAGAACGGTGCGGCCGGTGAGACCGGTCTTTACAGCGTTGAGCGAGACAGTGGCTTTACCGGTGGGAGTGGTGGGCCCGGTTGACAGTTGGGCATTGGCGCGGTTGGCCGCGAGACGGGCGGCGGAGGGTTCGGGCTCGTGAGTCGACGAAGGGTGAGTCGGCTGGGTGGGGGCGGGAGTGGCGGCGACTTTGGCGGTCGGGTGGGCGAGGCGCTCGGCGGCGCGGCGTTGGGCACGGTTCATTGTGTTGACTCCTTGATTTGGAAATAAAAAAGGCCCGCTGGGAGTTTTCGGAAACTCCCAGGCGGACCTGACAAAAAGTTAGCATACGCCTGCCTCAAAACGAACCATTAAGAAATGTTTATGATGGCGATTTTGCTTGTAAGTAACTGGCAGGATTGGGGTAAAAAAATTTGTAAAATATTTTCTCGATCTGTGAACGATTTTTGAAGGGGGTGGTTTTTCGGCGGGATGTCCCATAATTTAGCCGGATTGCGCTATCTAGTTCAGCGATACCCAGGGAGGGTTTTGTGACTTCATTATTTCCGGGCGAGGTAAGAGCAGCCCAACCAGACTTTGACAGAGATGAATTGCCGGATGCAGTGCGCAACGATTTTGGCCAACTGCTGGACTGGTTTACGCCCAACATTTTTGTTTGCTGGATTGTCTTTGGGGTCAACATCCTGGTGTTTTTAGCCATGCTGTTTTCGGGATTTAAGCCGGATGCGGCCACGGCACCCGCGCTGTTGAAGTGGGGTGCGGACTATGGCGCGGCTACGATTGGGCAGGGCGAGTGGTGGCGGGTTGTGACCGCCACATTCGTGCATCTTGGGTGGAGTCATGTGGCATTGAACATGTATGTTCTTTGGCAGATTGGACCGTTCATGGAACGGCTACTGGGGAATGTTGGATTTGTGATTGTGTACCTGGTGTGTGGCATTGCGGGTTCTATTTGCAGCCTGGCGTGGAATCCTTACCTTGTGAGTGCCGGCGCTTCGGGGGCGATCTTTGGGCTGTATGGAGCGTTGATTGGTTTTTTGATTTTGCGACGTGATTCGATTCCTAAGCAGGTGCTGGCGTCGATCTTGACGAGCGCGGTGGTTTTTCTGGTGGTGAATGCGGTGTTCGGCGCTTTGAAAGCTGGAACGGACATAGCGGCACACGCCGGGGGCTTGGTTGCTGGTCTGGTGTGCGGGTTAGTGGTGAGCAATCCGATCAATGCTGGATTTCGAAAGCGACGGATTGTGCGGGCAACGGCAGCTTGCGTTGGATGTGGCTTGGTGCTGTTGGTTGTGGCCAGGCAGCTTCCGCGGCCGATTGATGTTCAAGGTGAGATAGCGAAGTTTGGGATTGTGGAAACGAAAGTGATGGCTTCTTATCGGGCGATTTTTCAGGTGAAAAATGCAAAGGATAACGATGCGGCTCATAAGGTGGAGACAGAGGTGATGGGGCCCTGGGTTGCGGAACGAAAATCTCTGGGGGCACTACACGGTTTGCCAAACAAGCAGCAGAGAGTTATCGGAATACTTGTCCAGTATATGGACGCGAGGCAGCGGGGTTGGGAGACGCTGGTGCAAGGTCTGGAGAAGCACGATGTGGCGTTGGTGAGACAAGCAATGCTGCAGCAGATCAAGGCCCAGAGTGATTTGAAAGAGTCCTCGGAAACACTGAAGTAGGGCGCCGCACGATCTTGGCGAGCCGTATGGCTCCTTGGGAGCACACGTGCCCGGTTGCGCCGACGACTAGAAATTTAGACTTATTTGTCGGCAATAATCTGAACGAGACGAACTCGCCCCTCCATCAGGTTTCGGGCAAAGTTGGCAACGGCGGCTCCTAATTCGGGTCCGAGAATGGCGGGCAGGCTAAGGGGGTTTGGCGGTTGCGCGCGCTGGTGCTGGAACCATTCAGCGGAGACGGCTGTTTTGTCGACAAGGGAAATTGTCTTGAATCCGGCGGCGGAGAGTGCTTCTTTCATTTCGTCCTCCGTGGCGACAAAGCTGATGGATTCGTCTGGCGCCCAGGGCGTGGGATAGAGGATGGGCTGATTATTTCCCTTGATTGGGTCATAGATGGCGAACCGGCCGTTTGTTTTCAAAACGCGATGGACGCCCTGGTAGAGCTTTGCTTTGTCCTGGATATTCATGGCGACGTGCTGCGTCCACGCGAGGTCAAAGGTCTCGTCGGCAAAGGGCAAGTCGGTAGCATCACCTTGCCGGAAGGTGAGTTTATGGCCGAGGCCGGCGCGGTGGGAAAGATAGTTTGACACTTCGATGAAAGCCGGCGTGAGGTCGATACCGGTTACGTGGATTCGGTGGACAGCTGCGAGATAGCGCGCGGGGCCACCCAAACCGCTGCCAACGTCGAGCAACGACTGGCCTTCTTTGACATTAAGGGCATCCGCCAATTCCTTGGATGCCTCGAGGCCGCGTACGTGGAACTGGTCGAGCGGCGCTAGATCGCTCCATGGCAGCCGACCACTTCCCAGGCCGGCCTGTTCCAGTACCTGTTGAACGCGGTCAACGAGCGCATCGACGCGGTAGTTCTCTTGAATTTGTTGTGAGATGGAGTTCGGCATTATTTTTATGAATAGGTTAGCTGGCGATGGCGGCGGTTAGCGCATCATTGGTTTCGAAAGCCATTTGCGCGGCACGCGACTTGGTCCAACGAGTGTCCTGCATACAGTACAGAGGATTCGCGGGAATTGGAAGTTCGAGTGATCGCTCGTAGGCTTCGATGTTATAGCTGGGATAGAACGGAGTGATGTTGAATTTGACGAAGGCCTTGAGGCGGTTGGCGAAAGTCTGGCGGGCGAAAGGCAGGGCGGCGTAGCGACGCGCGGTGATTTCGAAACTCTCGGCGGGACGGCCGGTGAGTTGCTGCATCACTGGCGTAACGCCGCCTTGGAAAGAGAAGGCGCCTTGTTTGTTGTCCTCAATGTATTGAAGGAGGACGGCGATCTGGTAGGGGTCGACCTTTTGCATGCGGGCTACTTTGCGAAACATCCATTGCGGCAGGTTCACCGGGATGACGGCATGGCCAACGACTTTGGCGATGATGTTAGCCATGCCTTTGCCGGAGAGAAGTTCGGTGCCGGTGGCGTGATAACTTTTTCCGGCATGGTGAGCGGGATCATCCATGAGCAGGGCAGCGGCAGCGCGCGCCATATCCTCATTCGAGATAGGGGCGCTTTTGCTTTCGCCCATGAGGACAGGGAAGATGCCCAGGAGCGCGGCAAAATCAATCACGCGTAGGAAGTTATCGGCAAACATGCCGGGGTTAAAGATGATATGCGCGACGCCGGGGATCATAGAGAAGATGCGATCAATGAGCCAGGTCTGGCGAGTGAGCGCAGTAGGGTGCGAAGCGCTGGAGGTCCACTGACTCATCTGGACAATAGATTCGAGTTTGGCTTCGCGAGCGGCAACGGCGAACGCGGCGGCGGCTTGGATCATATAAGGGCGCATAAGCGGCAAGTAATAGGCGCGTTGGGTGCCTTTGGCGGCGGCTAAGAGTTGTGCGGGGTCGTACATATCAGCGACGACGATTTCTGCGCCTAACTTTTGTAGGTGGGCGCTGCGGGCGTCTTCACGGCTGACCATGGCGCGCACCGGCCATGCGTGCTGACGCAGTTCGGAGACGAGGGCTACGCCGGTCTTACCAGTGGCGCCAGTGACGAGAATCTTCGGTTTGATCATGAGGTTGCTCCTTTGTGTTTTAGATGACAGTTGACATCTTTATTGATGACAGATATCATCTAAAGAGTCAAGAAAAAGATTGTTGGGAGCAAAAAATGCGTGTTTCTCAAACGGAGATGGATAAGAATCACAAGCGGATAGTGGAGGGTGCGTCACGCTTGATGCGGAAACAGGGGATTGAGACAACGAGCGTGCAGGATGTTATGAAAAAGGCAAAGCTGACGCATGGCGGATTTTACCGGCATTTTGATTCGAAGGAATCGCTGGTGGGTGCGGCGGTGGAAGATGCGTTCGATGAAGTTGTGAGCACGATTGAGGAGTCTTATCGGACGTTAGGGGCGAAGGACGGTTCGGAGAAGTATTACGAACACTATCTTTCGGAGGGTCACGTAAAGCATCCGGAGTTAGGGTGCCCTATTGCGGCGCTGAGTATGGACGTGGCTCGTTCGACGGTTTCAGTGAAGGGGGCGTTCGCGGAGGGGTTTGCGCGGGTGGTGGATGATTTGGCGAAAGCCGAGGACGGGACGGCGGAAGACAGGCGCGCGGCGGCGATTCGGAAAATTGCGATGCTGGCGGGGGCGGTGATGATTGCGCGGGCGTCGGTGGACAAGATGGCGGGTGAAGTGCTGGCGGCTTGCCGGGAGGCCGGCAGAGATTGAAAGGGCTGCGTTTTCGAAGCGACAACCATGGGTCGCAGATGAAAAATCCGGGCTAGGGGCCCGGACTTTCAAATTCAACCCTGCGGCTGAAAGGTGGTCTTAATGATCATCGAACTACGGATCGTCGTACGGACGGTTGTGTTCACTATTCGCTTAAAGCTGTAGTGAAGCAGGACGGGGAGACTAGCACTCTCCCCGCCCACGTAGTTATGATATCACCGGAACCAAGCAATGAACAAATCTGACGTCGCGCCGTCTGTCCTTTTACTGGTTGATCACCGTACCGTCAGGCGTCCGGACAACCCCCCAGCCGCCGTTTAGGTCTTTGTGTTCACCTTTTTCGAACGAGCCGAAGGGATATTTCGCCGCCGCCTTTTCGTTGATTTCGACGCCCCAGCCAGGCTTTTCGTTGGCGTACAGATACCCGTCTTTCATCTGCGGATAGCCATCGAACACTTCATCGAGGCGTTCGTTGGAAGGACTCCATTCCTGTATCCCAAAGTTGCGGCAGACAAGGTCAAGCGTCACGTTGGCGCAATGGCCGATGGGCGAAACGTCGCCGGGGCCATGCCAGGCGGTGCGCACTTGGAAAGCTTCGGCCATGGTCGCTAACTTCCAAGCCGGCGTGAGGCCGCCGGCTTGCGTGACGTGGACGCGGATGTAATCGATGAGCCTTTCCTTAATCAGCATGTTCCATTCGTGCGGGCTGTTGAAGAGTTCGCCCATGGCGATGGGGGTGGTGCAGTTGCGGCGGATCTCGCGGAAGTAGTCGATGTCTTCCGGCGAGAGGGCGTCTTCCATATAGAAAAGATGGTAGGGTTCGAGAGCCTTGGCGAATTCGACGGCAAGGCGGGGTGGGACGCGTTCGTGGACGTCGTGGATTAGGTGCACTTCGGGGCCGAGTTCTTTGCGGGCGGTTTCAAAGAGTTGCAGAGTGCGGCGGACGTAAGCGTAGGGATCGAAGATGGGGTCGCCGGCATCGGGGCGGCGTGGGCCGGCGGAACCATAGGCGGCATAACCGGGAACGGAGACTTGCAAGCGAACGGCTTTGATGCCGCGGGCCATGATTTTGCGGGCGGAATCGATGGTGTCGGTGATTTCGGCGCCGCTGGCGTGCGAGTAGATCATGGCGCCTTGGCGTTGCTTGCCGCCGAGGAGTTCGTACACGGGCATGTTGGCTTGGCGGCCTTTGATGTCCCAGAGCGCCTGATCGACGCCGCTGATGGCGTTGTTTAGGACGGGGCCGTTGCGCCAGTAGGAGGAGTTGTACATGGCCTCCCACAGGTCGCCTATGGTGTCGGCGGGGCGACCGATTAGGAAGGGCCGTAGATAGCGGTTGACGGCTTCGACGACAAGATCGGCGCGCTGGGTGAAGGTGCCGCAGCCATAGCCGTAGAGGCCGTCTTGATCTGTGAGGATCTTGACGACGACGAGGCGCAGGCCGCCGGGAGCGGTGGCGATGACGGAGACGTCTTTGATTTTGGGTGTGGGCATGCCGCGCATGACGGCGGGTGCGGCGAGAGCGGCGGCGAGAAATTCGCGACGGCGGAGTCGGGTGGGCATGGTTTTAGTTCCTCACTTCAGACTGCGATTCTATCGGATTCACAAAGAGCCAGGCGACGGCGCCACAGGCGCATAGGGCAGCGGCGACGAGAAATGATGCATTCCAGCCGAGGTGTTGGCCGATGTAAGGCGTAAGTGTGCCGGTGATGGCGCTGCCGGTTTGCGCGCCCATGTTCATGACTCCGGAGACAGAGCCGGCGGATTTCTTGCCTATATCTGCGCTGACGCTCCAGAAGGAACTTTGCGAAAGATACAACGCGCCAGCGCCGGCGGCGAGATAGATGACGGCGGTGTTGGTGTCGGCAATGCGGGTACCCAAAGCGATTAGGATGGCGGAGAGGCCGATGGCTGCAGCCGCCAAATAACAACGGCCGACGCGCTTGCCGCGGGCGTTGGTAATAACGTCGCTGAGCCAACCGCCAAAGACAGAACCGATGGCCATGGCGATGAAAGGCAGCGTAGTAAGCCAGGCGCTGGTTTTGAGGTTCACGCCGCGGACGTCGTTCAGATAGTTATAGAACCAGGCGAAGAAAATGAAGGCCGCGTAGCCGTAGGTGAAATAGCTGGCGGTAACGATCATGAGGTTTTTGTTGGAGAAGATCTGCTGCCAGGTGAGGGCGGCTTTGGGTACGGATTCCGGAACTGGAAGACCGGCTTCGATGAGCGATGCTTCGCGCTGGCCCACCCAGGCATGTTCACTCGGTGAGTTGCGGCCAAGCCAATACCAGACAGCGCCGGCGCAGAGACCGATGAAGGAACTGCACCAGAAGGAGGCGCGCCAGCCATAGGAACTCATGATGTGGGCGATGAGTGGCGGCGTGACACCTGCACCGAAGCCCACCCCAGCAAAGATCAAACCGTTGGCGAGACCGCGCTCTTGTGTGGGAATCCAGGCGGCGACGATTTTGTTTGCGGCCGGATACATAACCGCTTCGCCCACGCCAAGGCCGAAGCGAATGGCGATGATGATGCCTAGGGCGGCTGCGATGACAGGGACAAGCGTGATGAAAGAGGTAAAGGCGCCCCACCAAATTACGGCGAGGGCGAGGATGATGCGCGCGCCGAAACGGTCGGCTAAGCGGCCAGCAGGGGCCTGGAAGAGCGCATAGGCGGCCACGAAGAAGCTCTGGACTAGGCCGAACTGAATTTTGCTGATATGGAAATCGCGCATGATGGATCCGCTGGCGATGCCGATATTGACGCGATCGAGATAGCCCACGGCACTTAACACGAAAATCCAGCCGATCAAAACCCAGCGGACGTGCGTGTTCCCCAGTTGATTCATCTCGCCTATCCTATAACGCCGCTGAAGCCAGCAAAGTCTTTGTATGCTAGATGGAGCTATGAAAACAACACTAATGGTAATGGCAGCCCTTGCGCTTTGCGTGATTCCGGCTGCGGCAAAGAAGGCCTCTTCGAAGGTGATCGTGCAGTTGAAAGACGGCAAGGGGGAGAGCGTGGGAACAGCGACGATCGCCAGTGCGCCGAAGGGCGTGGCAATTAAGCTGAACCTGAAGAATCTGCCTGCGGGCGAACATGCGATCCACTTCCATGCGGTGCCGAAGTGCGATGGACCAGATTTCAAATCGGCGGGCGGGCATTTTAATCCGGACAAGAAGAAACATGGACTGGAGAATCCGGACGGCCACCACGCGGGCGACATGCTGAATTTTACGGTAGACGCGAAGGGCAAGTCAAAGGCGACGGTGATGGACGCGGATGTGAATCTGAATGCGGATGAGCATTCGTTGTATCGCGATGGCGGTACGGCGCTGATGATTCATGCGAAGGCGGATGATATGAAGACCGATCCATCGGGGAACGCGGGCGACCGGATCGCCTGCGGGACGATTACGAAGTAGTTAGCCCCACCTGCGGCGGGGCTTTGGGAGTTTTAGTCCTGCCTTGCGGCACGACCGGGAGACAGGAGTTAGAAGGAAGCGCTCTGAGAGGGGCGCTTTTTTGTTTATGGAGCATACATGGTACAGAGGTACTGGTGTGTTTCATGTAACAACGCGGTTTCATGTTTTCCTTCTGCAAAAGATGCGGTTTTTAGCGAAACGATTTGGTTTGCAACGTTGGCCACTTACGCGCTACTAAGCAGGCATAAGGGTCGCACGAAAGACGTGACTGACTCGGAGGAGAACGAACATGAAACGCATTTTGACAAGTATTTTGATGGCAGTAGGAATTGCTGGACCATTTATCTCTAACTTGAGCGCGCAGGGACATGGTATGTCGGCCGATATTCCGTTTGCCTTTGTGGCAGGCAAAAGCACGATGCCCGCGGGCAGGTATGTCGTTAGGACAGCTAACGCCAGTGGATCGGTGTTTGAACTGAACAACGGCTCAAACTCGGTCCTCATACAGCTTGGCGTTAACGAAGACCGGAAATCGGACAAGGCCAGCGTTACGTTTGCCTGTGACGGCAAGGATTGCCTGCTAGCGAAGATTACGCCGCCTGGAACTTTTTACGCCTTCGGCTTGGGCAAGAACGAAGTGGAGAAACGCTTGCACCATAAGTTGGGTATGGCTTCCATGATTTCGGTGAAGCTCAACGCGCACTAAGAATGGTGTTCGGAGGGATGGCCCGTCGCATCGGAGGCGACGGGCCTTTTTTTATGCCAGAGGGTCCCGGACATAGGTCAAATCGAGAATAAAGCCGGCGACTGGGCATTCGAGTTTAGTGAGACCGATGCGTTTTCGAATTCGCCGTTGGGAAGGACGAAACCGGTGGAGGAAGCAGGAGACAGGCCGCGACGATCCTTATCCTGCCCAAGTTTCAACTTGCGCTGAGAGATTAGATTTGCTGAGGCCAGTATCGGAATAGGTCGGGGCCATGACGATGATTTCACCTTCAGCAGTCCTTTTGAAATTGAGGTGGCGCTTCACTACTCCGTATGGGCTTGGAAGTTTCATTTTGGAGTTTCGCCTTTGATCCATTTCTCGGTGCCGACAATCCGGTCGATGGAGTCTTCCAGGTCGGTCACTACTTCCGGCATTCCTATGCGCCAGCCGACGTAGTCGTGAACGGAGTTCTTTTGTCCGTCGAACTCGATGGATGTTTTGTAGGTTGGATTATCTGTGACCATCAACGAGTAGTTGTCTTTTAGAGAAAAGTAATTCGCTTGACGGAAGGCTGCCAGGAGGGCTTCGACGGAGCGTTTAGGAATTTGGGAGTGGTGCTCGCCGGTGAGGATAACGTTGCTGGTGCCGACATATGTCACTTCGCCGGTGCCTTTCACCGCCACAGAATAGGCAGGGCAAGAGCCGTAGCACGGGGTGCCGATGCGGTGATGCCAGCGCTCAGGGTAATCGATTTTGACTGGCTCCTGCCGGTACACAAAACTCACTAGAAGAATAAGGCCGTTGATGGCTGTGACCGGAATCCGCATTTCTTGAGTTTAGTTGGCATTTGGTAGGTGGTGGGGCGTTATCCTTCCGGTTCATATAGGGTTAAGCTTTCCGTTCTACCAGATGCGTTTTCTTTGGGGAAAAGCGTTTGAATTGAGCTTTTGAAACGTTGGCCCTCGAAACGCAACTAGAGAGCATGTACGGGTTACACGGACCGCAAAGCATTAAGGTTTCATTTTTCTCGGAGGGGGGCCCACTGGCATCGGAGGCAGTGGGCTCAGTTTTTTTAAAGAAGAAGTTTGGGGCTGCCGATGAGAAACAGGGAGGAGTAGAAACTTGTTTCAACTTGTTCGGCGCGCACCACGGGCCACAGCTACGCAGCAGGCGAAGACGGTGGTAGAGACTGTTACGTCACGAGAAAACTTCCTTTCGAAAGCGTTGATCACACTTTTGTCGGTGAATATATTTATGGTTTCGGGCGTGCTTTCATTTTGCGCGTTTACGTTTTGGTATCCCAGTTAGGCGGTTAACCCCGTTTAGTTAGTGTTTGAGAATGGGGAGAACGTGGCCTGAGGAGCCGCTCGGGGTTTGGACGTCGAGGAGGGTGGTAAGGGTAGGAGCGATGTCGTTCACGGCTACGGTTTCGTCGTAACGGCCAGGGCGGATGCCAGGGCCCATCAAGAGCATTGGGACATGGCGGTCGTAGGCCCAGGGGGAGAAGTGGGTTGTGCCGCTGGTGCCGGGCATCCAGCCGGGTTCAAAAACGATAAATAAGTCACCACTGCGTTTGGAATTAAAACCGTTCATGACAGCTTGAGCTATGAAATCGCCGTACTCGCCATTTTCCAATTCGGCTCGGGTGTAGACGCGGGCTACATGTAGGTCTGGCGATGAGAGCAAGGCACTGGTGGCGACACGGTAGAGATCGTCTTCTTCGAGCGGTTCGCCTGACGCTTTGCGCGGCTTGAGGGCGGTGTCCCAGTTGATATAGAGTGACGTTTCGCTAGCGCCCGGAATGAGCCAGGGGCCATCGCCGAACGTGGTGGCAAGGGCGCGTTGCACAATTTCTTCGGGGTTGCCTTTCACGTAGCCACCGGGCATATGGGTTTCTTCATCGTGCTTGGGAGTTGCGCCGACGCCGTGATCCGCTGAAAGCACAACAACCGTGTCTTTCATACCGACATTTTTCTCAATGACATTAAAGAGACCGCCGAGCAATTGGTCTGTGCGGATGGCCATGTCGCGCACTTCGGGAGCGTTCGGACCAACGGCGTGGCCAACGTAGTCATTTGAGGAAAGAGAAACGGTGAGTAGGTCAGTCGTACCTCGCTGGCCAAGTTTCTCGCCGGTGATGGCGGCTTCAGCAAATTTTTCGATGAGTTCGTTGCCCCAAGGACTGGCCGGGATTTTGGAATAGGTATTGCCTTTGGAATGGAAATCCCAGGTGGGGAAGCCGTCCCATTTCTGTTCGATGTACTTCGCGGCGAGTTTCTGGTTGTTGAAGGCGTCGGCCCAGGCGGGGAGATTTTGCATGTAGTAAGAGCTGGAAACGAAGGCGCCGGTGCCGTCGTCGAACCAGAAGGCGCCGTTCGCGCTGTGGCCGGATGGAAGAATGGCACCGCGCGCTTTGATGGAAATGCCGATGACTTTGGATTCGGGATGGGCGTCTCTCAACTCGTCGCCAAGGGTGGAGACGAGAAGACGGCGGGGCGAGGCTGGATCGGAGTCGGTGCACTTGGCGCTTTCTTTGGGCTGCGGGGCACCGATGACGCGTTCGTTCCAATCGCACACGCTGGTGACTATTTTGTTTTCTGCGCGGTCAAACCAGGAGTTGCCAACGATGCCGCTCGCGGCGGGCATGGCGCCGGAGAGCATGATGCTGTGGCCGACGGCGGTGACGGTTGGGACTTGCGCGTAGAAGCCGTTGGTGAAATCGGCGCCCTTCGTGAGGAGTGTTTCGAGGCCGCCGTGATAATCGTGGCGGAAGCGGGTGAGGTAGTCGTAACGGAATTGATCGACGACTACGACGACCACGAGTTTGGGCTTAGGCGGGGCTTGGTCCTGGGCCGCGACAGGAGTGAGCAACGCGAGGATAGAAAAGGCGGCGGCGGATATGCGATAAAGCATCATTCGGCCATAGAGTAACATTCTAAAGAAGTGCAAACGGTTCTGGAGCTGCGGGCTCTTACCAAACATTTCCCCACTCATCGCGCGGTGAATGGTGTCTCGTTCGCGATTGGCCACGGTGAATTTTTTTCGCTGGTGGGGCCATCGGGATGCGGGAAGACGACTACGCTGCGCTTGATTGCCGGCTTCGAAGAACCGACTAGCGGGCAGTTGCTACTCGATGGGCATTCGGTTGAAGGATTGCCGGCGTACCAACGAGATGTGAGTACGGTTTTTCAGAACTATGCGCTGTTTCCGCATCTCACGGTGGCACAGAATGTGGCGTTCGGGTTGGAGCGGCGCGGACGGCCGCAAAATGAGATCACCGATAAGGTTGGGCGCGCGCTGGAGCTGGTGCATTTGAGCGGCAAAGAAGCGCGATTGCCAAATCAGATTTCGGGCGGTGAGCGGCAGAGGGTGGCTCTGGCCCGATCGTTGGTGTTGGAGCCGAAGGTGCTGTTGCTGGATGAGCCGCTGTCGGCGCTGGATGCGAAGCTGCGCAAGGAGATGCGGCACGAGTTAAAAAACTTGCAGCGGCGGACGGGGATTGCGTTTCTGTTTGTGACGCATGATCAGGAAGAGGCGCTTTCGCTTTCAGACCGGGTGGCGATTATGAACCTGGGGAGTTTGGAGCAGTTGGGGACGCCGCAAGAAGTGTACCGAACGCCGAAGACGCGGTTCGTGGCGGAGTTTTTGGGCAATGTGAACTGGCTGCGGGGTGCCGGGGTGAGACCGGAAGCGGTGCGGGTTTCGAGAGCGGCGTGCGAAGGTGCGAGCGCGGCGGTGGTGGAAGCGCAAACATTTCTTGGCAATTGCGTGCATTTGAGGACGAAGTTGGAGGATGGGTCGGCTTGTACGGCGGAGATGGCGCAACAGGAGTGTGACTTTCAAGCGGGCGAGCGGGTATATCTTTCGTGGAATACGGCTGACGAGTTTCGGGTGCCATGAAGCTGCGGACTTGGTTCCTGGCTCCGGGCGCGCTGGTAATGGTAGGACTGTTTTTTCTGCCGTTGCTGATCGTGCTGGCGTATAGTTTTTTGAGCCGGGGTGCGTATGGCGGTGTGTTGCTGCCGTGGACGATTGATAGCTACGCTCGAATTTTCGATTCGCTATATCTTGCGATTCTGTGGCGGTCGGTTTGGATTGCGGCGGTTTCGACGGCGCTGTGTTTGCTGTTGGCGTTTCCGCTGGCGCTCTATATTTCACGCGCTGGGGCACGGAAGACACTGCTGCTGAATTTGGTGATGCTGCCGTTTTGGACGAGCTTCTTGATTCGCACGTATGCGTGGATGTTTTTGCTGCGCGATACAGGGTTGATTAATACGGTGCTGCAGGGGCTGCATGTGATTCATGAGCCGCTGCCCCTTTTGTTTAATACGGGGGCGGTGATTCTGGGGTTGGTGTACGGGTATTTGCCGTTTATGGTTTTGCCTTTGTACGCGACGTTGGAGAAACTTGATCCGGCGTTGTTGGATGCGGCGGCGGATCTGGGTGCGTCTCCGGTGGTGGCGGTGTGGAGAGTAGTGGTGCCGATCAGCAAGCCGGGGATGATGGCGGGGTGTTTGCTGGTTTTTATACCTTGCCTGGGCGCGTATCTGACGCCGGATCTGATGGGCGGCGGGAAAACAGTGATGATTGGGAATCTGGTGCAGAACCAGTTCACGACGTCGCGCGACTGGCCGTTTGGGGCGGCGATTTCATTGTTGTTGATGGGGATGGTGCTGCTGGTAATGCGGGTGCTGGGCGATAAAGGCGAGGAGTTGCTGTGAAGCGATTTCTGCCGGTGTATGCGTGTGCGGCTTATTTGTTTTTGTATTTGCCGCTGCTGGCGCTGGGAGCTTTCAGTTTTAACGATTCGAAGATTGCGGTGTGGCACGGATTCACATTCGACTGGTACGGCAATGTGTTTCGAAATTCCGCGTTGGTGGAAGGCATGCTGAACAGCTTGCTGATTGCGGTGGTGGCGACGTTGTTCGCGACGCTGATCGGTACGCTCGCGGCTTATGCGCTTTGGCAGAAGAGATTGCCTTGGCTGACGGGGTCGCTTTACCTTTCGTTGTTATCGCCGGAGATTGTGACAGGGGTGTCTTTGCTGGTGTTTTTTCAATGGATGTTTCGCTTCCTCAAATTGCAGTTAGGCATGCACACGGTCATTCTGGCGCACATTTCGTTTTCGTTGGCGTATGTGGTGATTGTAATTCTGGCGCGGCTGCGCACGTTCGACAGGAGTTTGGAGGAAGCGGCGAATGATTTGGGTGCGACTGACTGGCAGGCGTTTCGCTATGTGACGGCACCGCTGTTGCTGCCAGGGATTGTGGCGGCGGCGCTGCTTTGCTTTACGGTTTCGTTTGATGATTATGTGATTACGAGTTTAGTGGCTGGAGTAAATTCGGAGACGCTGCCGATGATCATCTACGCCATGGCGCGCAAGGGTGTGAGTCCGGAGGTGAATGCGCTCTCGGTGATGATAACGGTGGGATTGGGAGTTTTGGTGCTGGTATCGGGGCGTTTGGAGAGTAAGCGTTGAACCGGCGAATTTTCTTGCTGGGCGTGAGTGGGGCGCTGGCAGGGTGCACGCGCGGGCGGGAGCGGCGGCTGAATGTTTATAACTGGGAAAACTATGTCGCGGCATCTACTGTTCCCGATTTCGAGCGGGAGTTTCAGTGCACGGTGCGTTATGCGACTTATGGGAGTGCGGAGGAGTTACTGGCGAAGGTGTTCAGCGGCAACTCCGGTTGGGATGTAGTTTTTCCATCGAATAGTTTTATAGAGCCGATGCGGCAGTTGGATCTATTGCTGGCGCTGGATCATGGGCGATTGCCGAATCTAAAGAACTTGGATACTCGGTTTCAGAGGCCGCAGTGGGATCCGGGGCTGGCGTTTTGCGTTCCGTACATGCATAGTGTCACGGGGATTTTGTACGCGAAATCGGTGACGCGGACGCCGCTGGCGTGGGCGGATTTGTGGACAGATTCTTACTCTAGACGAGTGACAATGCTGGATGATCCGGCCGAGGTGCTGGGTGCTTGTTTGAAGCGGTTGGGGCATTCGGTGAATTCGGGGAATGACGGCGAATTGAAGGCAGCGCGGGATTTGGCGGTGCAACAGAAGCCGCTGTTGCGTGCGTATCTGAATGAGGAAGTGCGGGATCAGGTAGTGGCTGGTGATGTATTGGTGGCGCAGATGTGGGGACAGGTGGCGCAAGTGGCGATTGATAACGCGCCGAATTTAGCGTTCTCGTTTCCGGCGGAGGGGTTTGCGTTGTACGCGGATAACTCGGTGATTTTGCGGGAGAGCAAGCATCAGGACCTGGCCTACAGCTTTCTCGATTATTTGCTGCGGCCAGAGGTGGCGGCAAAGATTGCGATGGAGATGAGGACAGCGACGGCGAATTCGGCGGCACGTGCGATTTTGCCGGCGGCGCAGAGGGATAACACGGTGTTGTATCCGACGGCGGAGGTGCTGGCGCGAGGTGAGTGGTTCAAGGCGCTGCCGGGGCCGGTGCAGCGGTTGCGGGATCGGTATTGGACGGAGATCAAGTCATCGTAACGTCTGTAGAATGAACGCATGCTTCGCACCATGATTGTTTGCGGCCTGTGGGCGTTATCGGACCTTCTTTGCCTTGGAGCCAGCTTGGCTGATTTGGAGATAACGGCGAGGGTGGTTCTCGAAGATGGATCGCCCCTCAAGACAACGCCGCTGATTTCGTTGTATGTTCCCGGAGCTGAAGATATGTGCACTGGGCAAGAACTCTTCATGGACGGGACGCTGCGGTTGCGGGTACCGCGGGTGATGATTCAAGGCGAGCGGCAGGTGACATGTCATATTTCGATCACGCTAGCGGGCTATCGGAAGTTCACGGGACTGGTACAGGAGGGGACGCTGATCACGATGCGGCGGCTTGGACCAAATGAAGGATCGGCCGTTTCGGTGGTTAGTTTAAGGGCGCCTGCCGATGCGAGGAAAGAGTATGAGGCGGGGGAGTCAGCTGCTTCGAAACGGAAATGGGAGAAGGCAGAGGAGCATTTTCGAGCGGCCGTAGCAAGTTATCCGGAGTATGCGATGGCTTGGAGTGAGTTAGGGCAAGCGTTGGAAGAGCAGGGACACGTTGATGAGGCGAAGGACGCGTTTCAGAAGGCGCGTGAGGCGGACCCGCAGTATGTGAAGCCGGTGGTGCAATTAGCGGCGGCAAATGGTGAGCAGGAGCACTGGGAAGAGGAGATGCGGATCAGCTTAGTGGCACTGAAGATGCATCCCGTGGAGTTTCCGGCGGCTTACTACTATCATGCGGAGGCGACTTATCATTTGGGGACGGTGAAGGATGCGGAGAGACTGACGAGGGAGGCACTGCAGCTTGATCCGGGAGGGACGTTTCCGGAGCCGCTGGTCTTGTTGGGTAAGATTTTTGAGAAGCAAGGCAATGCTCATGATGCGGTGATTGAGTATAAGAATTATTTGAAGGTAGCGCCGCATGGGGTGAAGGCGGAGGAGGCGAAGGAGGGGTTGGCGAGGTTGAAGCGGGGGAATTAAGCTAGAGCAACTTTCGCGGGCGGGGTTTGGCGAGGCGACGTGCGAGGCGGTCTTGGCGCTTGAGGAGAGAGTCGGTGCGCTCGAACTCCAAGGCTTGGCGGGTGAACTCCAGGGCGACGCTATAGTTTTTCTCTTCGTGCTCGTAATACTTAGCTAACTCTTCAAGGGCATCCACGCGATGGTCGTTGCGGCAGCCGGCGAGTTCGGTGTAGATGTGCAGAGCGGCAGCGGGGCGAGCGAGTTTCTTTTCCAGGGAGGCGGCATCCCAGAGGGAACGGAAGAGAAGCTTGTCGGGTAATCCTAGATCGATCGCGCGTTTGAGTAGCTCTAAAGAACGTTCGGCTTCTCCGGCGCTGAGGAGCCAGCGGGCGATGCCGACTAAGTCTTCGCCGCGGCGGACGCCCATGAGTTTCAGCGCATCGGCGTCAGTGTTGCGAAAGGCGGCGGGCACTACGGCGGTCAGACAAGCCAACGTGAGGATATCCATGGCGTTGTGATGGAAGATGGGCACCAGACGCTGGGCTTCGCGCGAGCGGAGATATTCGAAATACACATAGGGAATCAATTCGCCGGGGAGATCTCCTTCGCGGAAGACGCCGAGAATCTGTTGCTCGAGTTGCACAAGGCGGCAACTCTCCAAGCGGAGTTTCCAGAGGCGACGTGCGCCGAAGAGCAAATCTAAATGTTCCATGCGCGAGAAGGGCGGCTTGTGGCGGCACATGCGGTAGCGCGTTTCGAGCAGCGGTTGGTCATAAGCCTTGCCGTTGTAGGTGATCATGACATCGAATTCGTTGAGATGCGCTTCGAGGGCGGTGAGGACGCTCTTCTCTTCGACGTAGTCTCGCATGAAAAACTGACGAACGCGAAAACCGTCGGGGGTGATTCGCCCTACGCCAATGAGAAACGCGTAGGTACCGGAGCCGCCAGCGAGACCGGTAGTTTCCGTATCGAGAAAGGCCCAGCGCTGCGGGGCACAATTGGCGATGCCATTGTCACTGAGTGCGTCCAACAAGCTTGCGGGCAGTTCGCTGAGGGCGCCGATGTCAGCGGACCCGTGTTGCTTGAGACCGGAAAATAATCGCTCGGTTTGGAAGTGCTCACCGAATTCATTGCGAACGACGCTGCCTTCCGCCCATTCTTCGATGAAGCTACGCGCACTGCCGCTAGTGCGAGGAAGGGGTGTGGGAGCGCTCGTGATATCTTTACGGGCATACTTCCTGTCAATCGCGGCCACGCGCTGTTTGAGCCGGGCAAGCTGTGTTTCAGTGTCCAACATTGACGAATTGGTTAGGATCGCTTTCGCCTTTTATTTGCCAGTATAGCGGGTTTCCATGATAATTTCCCGATGCGCTTTGCTCTTTCTCGTTCCGTTGTGCGCGAGCGCCGCCGTCGACGAGTTCGATATTCAAAGCAACTACTCCAAAACCGAGTACCAGATCACCATGCGGGATGGGGTGAAGCTGTATACCGCGGTGTACGTGCCGCGCGGTTATACAGGCAACCTGCCCATTTTGTTGACGCGCACACCTTATGGCCTTCGCCCGTATGGACCAGAAAGCTATCCGAAACGGCTGGGCCCATTGCGGTTCGCAGAAGAGAAGTTTATCTTCGCGCTGCAAGATGTGCGCGGGCGGTTTATGTCCGAAGGCGAATTCGTGGATGTGCGGCCGATCAAGGAAATACTGAATGACCCAAAAGAGACGGACGAGACAACCGATACGTTCGACACTATCGACTGGCTGGTGAAGAACATTCCGAACAACAACGGGAAAGTGGGCATGATGGGAACGTCTTATGCCGGCTACTACACGACGTGCGGATTGATTCGAGCGCATCCGGCTTTGGTAGCGGCCTCGCCGCAGGCGCCGATGGCGGATCTTTTTCGAGGCGACGATGCGTATCACAATGGCGCATTTTTCCTGGTCGCGAATTTTTCGTTCTACACAGGATTTCCCAAGCAAAAGAATCCAGTGGCAGCTCCGGAAAGCACACCCTTTGACTACGGGACCAACGATTCCTATAAGTTTTATTTAGAGATGGGCCCGCTGGCTGATTCCGACCGGCTCTACTTGTTAAACAAAAATCCGTATTGGACTGACATGTATGAGCACACGACGGAGGATAGTTTCTGGCGAGCGCGCAACATTCTGCCGCACCTAAAGAACATAACTCCCGCGGTTCTGGTTGTGGGCGGATGGTATGACGCGGAAGATCTGTCGGGTACGCTCATGACCTATCGAGCGATTCGGAGGCAATCTCCCGGCACTGTGTGCAAGCTGGTAATGGGACCGTGGTCTCATGGCGCTTGGAACTACGGGAAGGGCGACAAGCTGGGAGATATTCTGTTTGGCTCAGACACTGCAGATGTGCTTCGCGAGACAGAGTTGCGCTTCTTCAAACAGTATTTGAAAGATGGATCGCCGGCCGAGTTGGCGCCTACGCTTTTGTTTGAGACTGGCGCCAACCAATGGCGCATGCCGACACAGTGGCCGCCCGCTGGCGGACAGAAACGACTTTACCTCCAGACGGGTGGCAAGCTGTCATTCAAACCTCCGACGGAGGTAGCGGCTTTTGACGATTACCCGAGCAACCCGGCGAACCCGGTGCCGTATTTGCCAAATGCGCCGCAGGATATGGCGAAAGAGTACATGGTGGCCGATCAGCGGTTCTTAAATGGCCGTAAAGATGTGATGACATATGCCACTGAACCGCTGAGTGAAGATATGACGATTGCGGGTCCGATCTCGCCGGATTTGTTTGTGGCGAGCTCGGGCACCGATTCCGATTTCGATGTCAAGATGATTGATGTGTATTCCGCGGATGCGCCGGGTAAGGTGGCGGGCTATGAAGAGTTGGTGCGAGGGGAGCCGTTCCGCGGAAAGTTCCGTAAGAGCTTCGCGAAGCCGGAGCCCTTTGTGCCTGGCAAGACGGAAGAGATCCGTTTCAGCATGCCGGATGTTTATCACTTGTTCAAAAAAGGGCACCGAATCATGGTGCAGGTGCAAAGCTCGTGGTTCCCTCTGACCGACCGCAATCCGCAGACTTTCACCGATATTCCGAACGCGAGGCCGAGTGATTTTGTGCCAGTTACGGAACGGATTTACCACGGGGTGCGCACCGCGTCGTTTGTAGAGGTAAACATTGAGCCGAGCGCAGAGAAGAAAGATCCGACCATCAGTCGTTAAAATCCGCTCATCTTAAATTCCTCTCATTTAAAGGAGACGCTGTATATTTTTCGACGGGATGGGACGTCTTTCATCGCAGGACGGAAATAAAAACAACATGTTCAAACTACCTTTTGGTTCTGCGATTCGCATGGGGGCGATCGCCCTAGCGCTCGTGCCCGGCTGGCAACTGCTGGACGCACAGTGGTACCCCCAGGCCGGCAATTACCAACGGCAACCAGCATCACCCGCCGACCGCACCATTGAAGATCTACGACAAGTGGCACAACGAAATGCGTTTACGCATGGCGAACGAGAACGTTATGACCACGCGATTGAACACTTGTCGCAATTCTCGGGCAAGCTTTATGCGGGAAGAATGGACCGCGGGAAGTTGGACCGCAGCATTGAAGACGTGCGGAATGTTCTGCAGCGCAACCGCATTGATCCACGAGGCCGCGAAATTCTGAGCTCGGATTTGAACGAACTCTATCGCTATCGCTCTAGCTACGCTGGTTACCGGTATTAGGTTGGAGTTGAGTCAGTTCGCTTGGAGTTAGGTCGCGCCATTCTCCCGCGCCCAGATTCTGCAGCCAGAATCCCCCAATCGCTACTCGCATGAGGCGCAATGTCGGCAGCCCAATGGCCGCGGTCATACGCCTCACTTGACGGTTTCGACCTTCGATCAATGTGATCTCCAACCAAGCGGTGGGAATACTCTTGCGGTAGCGAATGGGAGGTTCACGGGGTGGTAAGTCTGGGGGATCGACAATCATCTTCGCTTGCGCGGGGCGCGTGCGGTAATCCTGTATCTTCAAACCTTGGCGTAAGCGTTCTAGTGCTGTGTCGCTCGCTTCTCCCTCCACTTGCACCCAGTACGTGCGCGGGTGTCCGAACTTCGGATCGATGAGTCGTTGCTGCCACGCGCCATCATCTGTTAGGAGAAGCAAGCCTTCGCTATCGAAATCCAAGCGACCTACGGGGTAGACGTCTGGTACCTGAATGTAGTCGGCTAAGGTTCGTCTAGGGACTGTGGAAGGTTCGGAGCCTTGGGAGAACTGGGAGAGCACTTGAAACGGTTTATTGAAAGCTAAATAGCGCACGGGCGTCTAAAATTATGGTATGTCTCTGACGAATCCGCCACAGCCAGAAGAGGTATCAAAAGGCACGTCTGCTTTACAAACGCTAGCACGCATCAGCACGGTAGGCGTGTTTATTGCGATTCTTTATGTTGGCTGGACCTTTTACTCCAGACATGCGTCCGATGAACAGGCAGCGCGCGATTTGGCCGCAAAGCAACAAGCGGAGCGGCAGCATCAGGCTGATTTGATCTTTGGTTCCGGCGAAGTGAAAATCGTAAGCTATTCGGTGGATAAGGCTTCAATGGCGCGTGGCGAAACAGCCGATCTCTGTTACGGCGTGGTGAACGCGACGAAAGTGGTGATTGATCCGAAGGTGGAGGATTCCAAGCCATCGTCGTACCATTGCCTGACGATTGCGCCGCGTGTGACGACTACGTATACGATCACGGCTTCGAACGAACAAGGGCAATCGAAGTCGCTCGCAGTGACAGTGCATGTGCATTAAGTGTGGCGATGAGACAGTGAAGACGCCCGGGAGATCGTTTGAATCATTGGAGTCTGAAGGACCCGGCGAGTGTCCCCTTCATTTCGTCGTCGTCGCGGAGTGCATTCCTTTAGCCCGCCAGGCTGCCGGGTTGCTGGTCGGGCCGGGGTTCGGTGCGTTGGGGCTTGCGGCCGCCAACTCTGTTGCGGAAGTAGTCGATGGTGACGCCGAGACCTTCGTGGAGAGCGACTTTCGGTTCCCAGCCCAGAACGCGTTTGGCTTTGGAGATATCGGGCTGCCGGACTTTCGGATCATCGGAAGGCAACGGTTTGTAATCGATCTTTATATCGTCGCCGAAGCGCGATTGGATCTCTTTCGCAAACTCCAGGATGGTCATCTCGACGGGGTTACCGAGATTCACAGGGTAGCGTTCGTCGGATTCACTTAAGCGCAACAAGCCTTCCACAAGATCCGAGACGAAACAGAAACTGCGTGTTTGCGAACCGGTACCGAATACGCTGAGAGGTGAGCCGTGGAGCGCTTGATCAATAAAGGCAGGCACAACGCGTCCGTCATTAAGCGCCATGCGAGGACCATAAGTATTAAAGATGCGAGCGATGTTGGTGCGCAAGCCATGCACCCGGTGATAAGCCATGGTGATTGCTTCGGCGTAGCGCTTGCTTTCGTCATAGCAGGAGCGCAAGCCAACCGGGTTCACATTGCCCCAGTAGCTCTCGGTTTGTGGATGCTCCAGGGGATCGCCATAACACTCGGAGGTAGAGGTGAGGAGAAAACGCGCGTTATTTTTGACTGCGATCTCCAACATATTCCGTGTGCCCGTTGAACCGGACTCAAGCGTTTCAATAGGATGAGCTAAGTAGTCTACTGGACTGGCCAAGGAGGCAAGATGCAAGACCCGGTCGACCGCATGCGGGAGGTCCAAAGGCACACACACATCATGTTGAATGAAGTGAAACTGTGGGTGAGTGAGGAGATGATCTATATTCTCCTTATGACCCGTTATGAGGTTGTCGATTCCAAGGACTTCGTGGCCTTTTTCAATGAGTCGATCACAGAGATGTGATCCAATGAAGCCAGCGGCTCCTGAAAGTAGGTATCTCACGTATCTTCAGTCTACTAAAATGAGGCACTTCTTCGGTAGTTCTACTTGATGGATCGTACTATTACGCTGAAAATTCTTCTTACATTATTAGTGTCCTTTTCGTTTCTGCTCTTTTTTAAGCGATTGGCGCGCGTCTTACACCGTATACTCCAAGCGAAGAGAGAAACGCCATCTGCCCGATCTCGCTTCGGCTGGAGGTGTTGGGTCTTCTTTTGGGAGGTTTTGTGTCAAGCAAATGTAATACAGCGACGTCCATTGCCTGGGATTGCACATGCTTTTCTGTTGTGGGGGTTCTGCGCATTTCTGCTGGCGGAGGTAGACCACTTCGCATTCATCTTCGACTACACACTGATTGATCGCGATAGCTCGTTTGGAGTCTTCTACTTTTGGCTCGTCTTTCTTTTTGCTTTGTGTTGCACGTTCGCGATTACCGGACTAGCGTTTCGCCGCTATATTTTGAAATCTGAGTGGCTTGATCCGATCACCATGGAGACCAGTATCACGCTCGCCTTGATTTTCGTGGTAATGATCACGCTTCTGCCGGGCTGGTGGATCTCGGAGGAGTCGGGCACAGGTCAAATCATTTGGTGGTCGCACACGGTGGCGATTCTGGTGTTGCTGCCACTGCTACCGCATGCGAAGAATTTGCATGTACTTATGAGTCCGGTAGCGTTGTTTCTGAAGCGACCTGGGTTCAGCCAGATTCCGGCTTTAAGAGATGCGGAAGATCTCGGATTGGTGAGTGGGCAAGACATTACTCGTCTCACAGCACTTCAAGCTTATTCTTGCGTGGAATGCGGACGCTGCACGGAGCATTGTCCTGCCTACAACACAGGTAAGGAGTTGGACCCACGACTGATTGCTCTCGGATTCAACTACTACATGGATGAATACGGGCCGACAAGTGAAACGCCGATTCTGGAAGCTGCCATTTCCCCGAAGGCCATCTCTCAATGCACGACGTGCGGCGCCTGCGAAACGCATTGTCCGGCTGGTATTCAGCACCTGTCAATGATTGTGGGCTTGCGGCGCGGCGCAGTGAATGCGGAGACATGGCGGGATGAAAACGGCGCGCAACTCTTTAGAAGTTTGCAGGAACACGGGAATGCAATGGGGGTTTCTGAGACAGAGCGTGATCGCTTCATAGCTTGGCAGCAACTGCCCATCTTTGACGGATCTCAAGAATATTGCCTTTGGCTTGGTTGTATGGGAGCGTATGATCCTCGCGGGAGGGCGATCATTTCGTCGTTTATCGAGATCATGCAGCACCTCGGAACTTCATACGGCGTCTTGAGTAAAGAGTATTGCACTGGTGACCCGGCGCACCGCTTGGGCAATGACGCCATTATCAAGGAGCTGGCCGATATCAACTTAAAATTGCTACGGCACTACGGCGCCCTGAAGATTGTTTCGATCTGCCCGCATTGTGTGCGAACGATTGCAGAGGATTGGAATCAACTGCGGCCTGCTGATGAAGGGGATGATACGCGTCCGCTAGACGCGACGATTGAACACCATACGGAGTTTCTGGCGCGACACGCGGACCGACTACCGGCGCGAGACGGCGGCCCGACTGTGGCGTTTCACGACCCATGCTATCTGGGCCGTTATCGAGACGTTTACAACGATCCGCGCTACGTGCTGGCGTTAACGGGCACAGTGGTGGAACCGCCCCGCACACGTGAAAATTCGTTCTGCTGCGGCGCCGGCGGCGGATTGGTATTTCTGGGAGATGAAAGCGGCAAACATATGAACGAAGAACGCGCCAAGGAACTGATTGCGACGGGTGCGGATGTGGTGGCGACCGCGTGTCCGTTCTGTACGGCTTCTTTCCGCGACGTGCAAACCGGGGGTGGCGGGGCCAGCGATCACGCTCCGCCCTTTTTGGATATCGCGCAGATTGTGGCCGAACAAATTCGGGAATAGGGTTGCGAAAATGCGGCACGGCAATGCTATATTGTCAGAGGCGGCTTTGTGCGTCGCCGATTCCCTTCCATTGGACGGGCGCGTAGCTCAACTGGCAGAGCAAGTGACTCTTAATCACTAGGTTGAAGGTTCGATTCCCTCCGCGCTCACCAAA
>Ga0182012_10001270_pt1 | contig 27769 bp, 31 predicted proteins | sample 612S2SmetaG_FD_120486 | JGI IMG/M metagenome (GOLD analysis project Ga0182012, IMG submission 120486) | Permafrost microbial communities from Stordalen Mire, Sweden - 612S2S metaG | ecosystem: Environmental > Terrestrial > Soil > Wetlands > Permafrost | place: Sweden: Stordalen | collected...
CCGGGTCGAATCCTTCGGGAAATACGGTCGAAGCGTCGTACAGCGCCCTGGCTAAATTGTGCCTGCTAGGAGCGCTTCCCGTAAGTTTGCCCCCTCCAGTCGAACAGAAGTACCAATGCCGCTCACTCCGAGGTTTGCGTTGGAAAGATTCGCATCCTGCAGATCCGCGTCCTCGAGGTCAGCACCGCAAAGGCACGCACCGCTTAGGTCAGCTCGAAGCGGTTCAGGTCGCACCAACAATTGCTTGCCCAGCGCGGCATTTACCACAAGCTGTATCAATTACAATATAGGGATCAGGAGTTTGCCGCGTAGACGGGCCCTCGGCCGAACGGCACCAAGCCGCAGTGATCTAATGTTCTTCACCGGGCTGTCCGACAGGAGGTACGCACCTACCTTTAGGGTCCGTAAACATGTACTTGATGTTCCGCGGGCGCTTTCTAACATAGAAGTGCGCCGACCCTTGCGAAGTAAACCCGCGCTTCGCTGTGTCCACGAGATGCTCCGGCGCGGCGCCATCCAGACTCCAAAGGTGCCACAAGCCCTCCTCTATATCCAGCCCAGCATTCCGGGCCGCCTCTCTGATGCGCTCGCAATCCGTCACTTAGGCCTCTGTTTCTGAAACTGGAGGTCAGACTTTCTTTGATCCTCTGGCGTCGGGCCATTTGGCTTCAAAAACACAATCTTATACCTCGTAACGGTGTCGAAGATGACAAAACCGTCAGTCTTCCAATCCGTGTCAAAGGTCTTCGGAGCGAGGATCGTGCATTCGGCCTGCTGGCCCGCTGGGACGAATATCTAGTCTTCGAGCTTGAACATTGCGCTGCGTATCAGGACGCCCTTCTCAAGCAGAAAGATTCTGTCGTCCGCGGGTATAGTGTAATCTGCTGCCGTCCTATTACTGACCACGTACTCGAGAGCGACCGCTTCCTTTTCATAGGAGCGATTCACCGTGAAGCCGCCCTGCCTAAAAGCAGCAACAATCCTGTTCTCCCTCCAAGGTCTTGGCTGACTCGAATACCAAGCGTAACTCCCAACCGGCAGGGTAGCCACGGTGGCGGCGGTAGCGCCGAACGCCGCACCGATGCACAGCCACTTCTTCAGAGCGTTCACAGAATTCAAACTTTACCACGTATTCTTCCTTATAATCGCGGACGGTTGGCAACTTGCGAAGAGGGACTCGCTCGCAGACGGTCTGGCTCTGCTACAAGTTAGAGTAAGCGTCATCCAGCAACTCAATGACATGCATCACCCGCTGCTTACCGCCCGAGCGGCGGACGCCGGCTTCGAGTTGGAGCATGCAACCGGGGTTTGCCGTCGCGATCACATCCGGCTGCACTGACTCGACGTTGGCCATCTTCTCATCCAGAATTCGCATCGCCATTTCCGTTTGCAGCACGTTATAGATACCGGCGCTGCCGCAGCAAACGTCCGCCATCGGCATCTCGCGAAACTCAATGCCGGGAATCTGCGCGAGCAACTGGCGGGGTGCCTTCCTGATCTTCTGGCCGTGCGCCAGGTGGCAGGAATCCTGATAGGTCACGCGCATCTTCATCGCACCCATTTCACGATTCAGTTCGATGCCGGCCAGAAACTCCGTGGCGTCTTTCATCAGCGCCACAAATCGCTCGGCCTTGCGGGCATACAAATGGTCATGCCCCAACAAGTGCCCATACTCCTTCAAAGTGGACCCGCACCCCGCCGCATTGCTGATCACAGCGTCAAAGCCGCCATCCAGAATCGCATCGATATTTCGCCGGGCCAGCGGACGTGCGCTTTCGGGCAATCCCGAATGCACGTGCAGTGCGCCGCAGCAAGTCTGTCCGGCCGGGATCACCACTTCGCATCCGTTCCGCTGCAACACCCTTACCGTGGCCTCATTCAAGCGCGCAAAAGAAACGCTTCCAATGCAGCCCGCCAGCATCGCCACGCGATAGCGCCGCTCGCCGTGCGCGGGGTAGGTTTTGCCGATCTGTCCAAAGAAAAAGGGCGCTTCGGCGCGCGGCGTCAACGCTTCCAAATCCTCCAAACCGAACAGGCTCAGCACGTGTGTAGCGCGAACCAGGCTTTGTAATCCGGTGGCCTGATAGAGCCAGAGCGCCGAACCGGCGATGGTCAACAGCGCAGGCGAGGGAAGCAGCCGGTCGAAAATGAAGCCGCGCAGAACACGAACGGGCCAGCTTCGCTGCGTCTTCGATTCAATTTCAGCGCGCGCGGCTTCAATCAGCCGGCCGTATTCCACACCGGACGGACATGCGGTCTCACAGGCGCGGCACGCGAGACAAAGATCCAGATGCTCGCGATACTCGTCGCTGATCGCCGCGCCCTCGGATACCTGAACCATTTGATAGATCCGTCCACGCGGGGAATCCATCTCCACGGCCAACTGGCGGTACGTGGGACAGGCCTGCAAGCAAAGGCCGCAGTGCACGCAGCGGTCGAGATCCTCAGTTTGAGGTGAATCAGAGACGACGGTAAAGACGGCCACGGTTGAGTAAGAGATCTGGGTCGAACATGCGCTTGACCTTCTCCATGATCGCAAAGTCTGTACCGGGCGCCGGCCAGAGGTCGAGTTGATTCCGCGCGGCTTCGGGCGCGAATTCGATAATCGCCCTGGCGCCGGCGGATGCGGCTTGCGGCAGCCAGGCCGCGGCCGACGCCGACCGGATGAAGAATGCGTAGATTACGCCGGTGCCGGCGCGCGCGATCGCGGGTACGCCCAAAGTCTCCATGATCGCGCCAACCTGGTCGAGCGTACAGGAGATGCGTACCACCGCGCCATCGCGATACTTCGCCAAAAAGCGCGGCGTCAGGTTTTGAATATCCTGCCAGAAGCCGGCACTGCCCGTGCGCGCGTCTCCCAAAGCAACCATTTCTCTTTCGCAGCGCTCCAGCAAAGCCTCATTCCCGCCGAAGCGTAGCGCCAGCGTCCAGATCGCGGGTGAATCGGAGAGCCCCTCTTGCACGGCCATGGCTGGGTTCAAAAGGTCGATCGCCGCCGGCTGCAATGGTCCGCGAATCAGTTTGTCCCGTGCTTGAATCGCCGCGGCGCAATTTGAGAACGCGATGGCGAAAGTCCTCTCGCCCGGCGGCAATGGGAACACCTTGAAATTCACCGAGGTGACCACGGCCAGCGTTCCGAAAGATCCAATCATCAACTTGCCCATATCCAGCCCGGCGACGTTCTTCACCACCATGCCGCCGGTGTCCACCAACCGGCCATTCATCATGGCGAATTGCATGCCGATCACACAGTCCCGAGCAGTGCCGTATTGCCGGCGGCGCGGACCGCTGGTGTTGGCCGCGATCACGCCGCCCACGGTACAATTCTCGCTGTACATGGGGTCGAGTGGAATCATTTGGCCGTTGGTCGCCAGCAGTTCAGCCAGCATCCGGAATGGCATGCCCGCCTGCACGCTGATGGTGAGGTCGCGCGGTTCATACTTCAGCACGCGATTGAGCCGCGCCGTTGTCAGCGTGAGGGTCGCGCCGGGATCGATCGGCCCCGCCATCAGCTTCTTCGAGAAATTCCCGCCGGTGACCAGCCGCCGTTTCGACGCGCCGGCGGATTTCAAGACCCCGGAAACTTCGCGCGCTGTGGTGGGCTCGAGCACAGTCTCAGAAATGCATTCCGCCACTGACGATTAAAACCTCGCCGGTAATGAAGTCGGCCAGCGATGAGCAGAAGAACACCACCGGGCCCGCGGCTTCATCGGGCGTGCCGCTGCGGCCCAGCGGGCTTACCGCAGTCAGCGTGTCGAGCGCCTTCTGCTGCACGCCCACTTGAATCTCGCGGCCTTTCACTTCGATGCGGGATTCCGCTGTCAGCGGCTGAATCAGGCGTGTTTCAATCAACCCGAAGCCCACGCAATTCACGTTGATGTTATAGCGTCCCCACTCCTTCGCAAGCACGCGCGTCAATCCAATCACGCCGGCTTTACCGGAACCATACCCCGCCTGCCCAGGGCCGCCATCGGTGGCCGCGATGGAGGTAATGTTGACCACCTTCCGCATCACGCGCCGCCCTTCCGCCGCCTCTTTCTTCGCCGTCTCCCGCAGCCAGCCCGAAGCCGCGCGCAACAAACGAAACGGGGCCACCAGGTGAATATCCAGCATTGCCTGGAACTGTTCGTCCGTGGTTTTCTGGATCACGTTATCCCAGGTATAGCCCGCGTTGTTGACGATGATATCGATCGCGCCGAACTCCTTGAGTGTCCGGTCCGTCAGCTTCTGAGGGAACGCCGGATCGGTCATATCGCCTGGGCAGGAAGCCGCGCCGGGAATGGTGGATGCCGTCTCCTCACATGGCGCAGGATCCAGATCGTTGATCATGACGCGCGCGCCGGCCTGCGCGAGTTTCGTTGCAATCGCGCGACCGATTCCCCGCCCCGAACCAGTCACCACGGCGGCTTTTCCGTTTAGATCGATCATCGCAGGAAATCCTCCAACTGGATCTTGGTCTCGGTCTTTTCATCGCGATACTTGACGATCACCGGCGTATAGAGGGAGATGCCCCATTCCTTGCCGGGCCCGCTCGATATGGCACGCGACCCAGCCACCACAACAGCTTGTTCGGGAATGATGAGTGGCTGATCTCCCTCCGCGCGATAAACAGTATTCCGCACCAGATCGTAAACCGGTGTGGACCTGTTGAGGATGGTGCCGGTTCCCAGCACGGCGCGGCTCTTCACTACCGTGCCTTCATAAACTCCGCAGTTGCCGCCCACCAGCACGTCGTCTTCAATGATCACGGGAAGAGCGCCCACGGGTTCCAGCACGCCGCCGATTTGCGACGCGGCTGAGATGTGAACGCGACGTCCAATCTGCGCGCAGCTTCCGATGAGCGCGTGCGAATCCACCATGGTCCCTTCATCGACATAGGCGCCGGCATTGATATACATGGGCGGCATACAGGTAACGCCGCGCGCCACATACGCGCCGTCTCGAATGCTGGAGCCGCCGGGAACCAGGCGCACGCCGCTCGATGCATCCAGCGTCTTCAGCGGATACGTCGACTTGTCAAAGAACGGCAGAGCGCCCACCGACATATCCACGATGCCGCCAATACGAAACCCGCAGAGGATGCCCTGCTTCACCCACGCGTTGACGCGCCAGCCGGAGGGCTGACTCGCGTCGGGTTCGGCGGCGCGCGCGGTGCCCGCATTCAGCAGTTTCTTGAACACATTGAACAGGGATCGGTCTTCCTCGTTGAAAGGCGGAGCTTTCGCAAACAGCGCCTCAATCCGCAGCGCAAAATCGTTCATCGAGCAGCCATTTGGCGCAGCAGCCCGCAGGCTTCGAGGACCGCTTCGATCTTCAACAGCGATTCCGGCCGCGGCGGAATCATCGGCAGCCGGTAGGCGTTCTCGATCAGCGCTAAACAAACCAGCGCGGCTTTCACAGGGATGGGATTCGACTCGATAAAATTGACCTCCATCAGGGGCAGCCACTGTCGCTGGAGTTCCCGGGCTCGCGTGAAATCGCCATCCAGCGCCGCATGCACCAGTTGCGTCATCTGCCGGGGAATGATGTTCGAAGCCACCGAGATCAAACCTTTTCCGCCCAGCGCGATTAGCGGCAGCGTGATGGCATCGTCACCCGACAGCACCAGAAAATCGCGCGGCACTTGATGAACCACCGCGGCCTGCTGGGAAATATTTCCCGAAGCTTCCTTGACGCCGATGATGCCTCGAATTCCCGCAAGCCGCGCAAGAGTGGCCGGCTCGACGTTCACGCCGGTGCGCCCCTGCACACTATAAACCACCAGGGGGATTTCGATGGCTTCGGCAATGGCTTGATAGTGCTGGTAGAGCCCTTCCTGGGTTGGCTTGTTGTAGTAAGGCGTTACGGAAAGAATTCCGTCCGCGCCCAGCTCCTGGCACGCCCGCGCCAGCTCAATCACCTCGTGGGTGTTGTTGCCACCCGCGCCCGCCAGCACGGGAGTCCCGTGGGGCTTGGCCAATTCGATGGAGACCCGAACTACATCGAGATGTTCTTCGCGCGTCAATGTGGGGCTTTCACCCGTCGTGCCGCACGGCACCAGAAAGTCGATGCCGCCTTCGATCTGCCGCTGGATCAGGCGGCTCAAAGCTTCTTTATCAAGGCTTCCGTTCTGTCGAAAGGGAGTAATCAGCGCGGTGCCGCAACCGGTGAACATGTCTAAACGATTCTATCCAAAATCAGAGGATGTCACTGAATTCATAGAAACCGTGCTTGCCGGCAATCCACCGGGCTGCCTGCAGCGCGCCGCGCGCGAAACCTTCCCGGTTGCGCGCGGTATGGGTCAGGGTGATGGTATCGGCGCTGGAGTCGAAGCCGATCTGATGGGTGCCGGGTATCGCTCCGGCCCGGTTCGAAGCTTGATCGATCGCGCGATCCCACCCTGCGTGGCGCATCTCTTCCACCAGCTTCAACAGCGTTCCGGAAGGCGCATCCTTCTTCGCGGAATGGTGAATTTCCCAGGCCCACGATTCATACTGTCGATGGTGCTCCAAAAGCCGCGCGGCCTCGGCCACCAGTTTCTGAAACACATTGACGCCTACGGAGAAGTTCGAACTCCAGACCAGGCCTAATTGCCGCTCCTCGATCAAGGCTTTGACTCGCGCGCGATCCTCGGCCCAGCCGGTGGTGCCGATCACCATATTGACGCCCAGCGCCGCCAGCCGGTTGATATTGCTCAATACGGTATGCGGCGTCGAGAACTCGATCGCGGCATCGATGCCCTTGAAATTCTCCGCCGTGATGCCTGCGCCGTTCTGGTTATTATGCTCGTCCAGGCGCAAACAGACTTCGCAGTCCGCTTCCGGCGCCAGTTGATCGATGAGGCGGCCCATTTTTCCGTAACCGACGATGGCGAGTTTCATATGGCCTTATGACATTATTGCTTCAATGAGATTGCTCACTTCCGCCGTGTCCGCGCTGGCCTTCTGTGTCCTCTGTCCCGCTCAAACATATTTCAGTGATCCACCACCCGATGCGCCGGAGCTCGCTCCACGCGGCGCTTACAAAGTCGGCGTCAGAACCATCGAGCTCGTGCACCCCGACCAGGTGGACATCCTCCATTTCGACAAAGCCACCGGCAAAGCCCCGCTGAGCGATCGAAAGTTGAAAGTGGAAATCTGGTATCCGGCCATTATTCCGGCAGGCAAGGAAGAACGCACCGTCTACGCGACTACCGTGCCGGGAACCAACCATTCTTCGGAACTGACCGGAGAAGCTTTACGGGACGCCGAGCCTGTGACCGGCGAGAAATTCCCTTTGGTGGTCGTTTCGCACGGGTATCCCGGTTCCCGGACGTTCTTGAGTTACTTGACGGAGAATCTGGCATCCAAAGGCTATGTGGTGGCGGCGATCGATCATACCGATTCGGTCGCGGGCGCGGTGAAGGGATTTGAAAGCACGCTGCTGAACCGTTCGAGCGATCAGCTCTTCACCATTCACGAACTTTCCACGGACTCCAAAATCTTCGTGGCAGGACTGGTGGACACCGGCAAGGTCGCCATCGTAGGCTATTCCATGGGAGGCTACGGAGCGTTAACCAGCGCGGGCGCGGGTCTCAGCAAGAAGAGCGGACTGATGGGTTTCGTCCCCGGCGGGTATCTGGAGGACTGGACCGCGGATAGCCCGAAATATCAGGCGCTGGACCGTTCTTCGATCAAGGCCGTTGTCGCCATTGCGCCCTGGGGTGAGCAGCCGCCTCAAAACGCATGGGACCGCCAAGGATTGGCCGGCATTCATATTCCGTCGCTCTTCATCGCCGGCGATCACGACGATGTGGCGGACTTTGAGCATGGCGTCAAGCCGGCGTTTGAACAGGCGGTAAACTCCGAACGATATATGCTGGTCTACGAAAATGCGCGGCATAACACCGGGGGCAATCCGCCGGTGCCGGGCGACGTGCTGGATTATCGCGGCATCGAGAGCCTGGATGAACCGGTGTGGCGCAAGGAGCGCATTGTCGAGATCAACCAGCATTTCATCACCGCCTTCCTCGATTTATATCTGAAAGGCATAGAGAACCGCGGCGCTTACTTGCATGTGCCGACAGTGAAGTCGAATGACGCGAAGTGGCAAGTGACTCCCGGCCCGCATGACGACAGCGTGAAGAGTACAGGTGTCGATGCGCAGGGGAATCCCTTCTGGAAAGGGTTCCAGAGAAGATGGGCGCTGGGACTGGAGATGTATTATCTTCCCGCCGCCAAGGCTGCGCGATGAACCCTTATGCGTAGTCTTCGAGAGAGGCGAAATGGCAGATAACAAAACCAGGGCCACCGAAGTCAGTGTTACCGAGTGGATCGATGCGTTACCGGATGAGGTGAAGCGCGCCGACGCGAAGGCGCTGGTCAAGATCATGCGGCGGGCGACGGGCGAGAAGGCGAAGATGTGGGGGCCATCGATTATCGGCTTTGGCAGCCAACACTATACGTACGAGACGGGGCGCGAGGGGGATATGCCTCTGGCCGGATTTTCGCCGCGCAAGAGCGCCTTCGCGCTCTATGGCCTCACGGGGTTCGCCGATGCCGGGGCGTTGCTCGACAAGCTTGGCAAACACACCACCGGGAAGGGTTGCTTGTACATCAAGAAACTGGCGGATGTGGACCAAAAGATGTTGGAAGAGTTGGTGCTCAAAGCCGTTGCCGCCAAGCGGGCGCGATAGTTTCTTTTTCCTTATGCCTGCTCTTGAATCATCTCGATGGCTCCGCATGGACATTCCGCCGCGCAAAGTCCGCATCCCTTGCAGTATTCGTAATTGAATTTGAACCGACTGCCTGCGCCGAGCTTGATTACCGCGTTATCCGGACACACCCCGTAGCAGTTGTCGCACTCAAAGCAGTTCCCGCAGGATAAGCACCTGCGTGCCTCAAACAGAGCCGTGCTCGGATCGAGTCCCGAGGAAACTTCGTCGAAGGTGGACAAGCGGCGCGCTTCATCGAGAACGGGCTGCACGGACTTCGGCGCGTCGGAATAATACCAGGTGTTGAGCCGGTCGAAGGACGCGAGCGGATGCCTGGCCGGCGGCGCCCACGCCTTGCCCCTCAGCCAGCCATCTATATTACGCGCGGCCTTTTTCCCGTGTCCGATCGATGTGGTTGCCGAGCGTTCGGAAGGGACCATGTCGCCGCCGGCGAACACGCCGGGCGAGCCGGTCATCATCTGCGAATCCACTACAACGCTGCCCTTCTCGATTCCCAAACCCTCGATGTCCTTCAGGAACTCCAGGTCCACGTTCTGCCCGAGCGCGAGCACCAGCGCGTCGGCGTCGATGGTTTCCAATTCGCCAGTGGGCTGCGGGAAGCCCTTCTCGTCGAGCTTCATTTTCTCCACGGTGAAGGTTGTTCCTTCTTCTTTTTTGATCGTGGAGAGCCAGCGGAACTGAACGCCTTCGTCCTCCGCTTCGCGCACTTCCGAATCGTGCGCAGGCATCACTTCGCGCGTGCGCCGGTAGACCACAATGGCCTCAGTGGCGCCCAACCGCTTCGCCGTTCGCGCCGCATCGAGGGCCGTGTTTCCCCCGCCGTATACCAGCACGCGACGTCCCAACCGGGGCGGCTCATCCCCCTCCATGGCGCGCAGCAAAGAGAGCGCATCCAGAATCCGTTTGGCGTCGCCCGCCGGAATATAAGCCCGTTGCGCGAGCTGCGCGCCCACTGCCAGGTAGACCGCATCGCAGCCCGATTGTTTCATCTCCGAGACGGGATCGTCGATGCGCGTGTTCAAGCGGATGTGGACGCCCATAGCCACAATGCGATCGATTTCGGCATCCAGGATATTGCGCGGAAGCCGGTATTTCGGAATAGCATAACGCATCATGCCACCCAGCGCCGGCTGTGCCTCGCAGAGTGTCACGCGATGGCCCAATCGCCGTAAATGGTACGCCGCCGATAAGCCGGAAGGGCCCGAGCCGATAATCAAAACATGCTCGCCGTTTGATGGTGCGGCTTCAAAGGCCCAGCCCTGGCGAATGGCTTCGTCTCCCAGAAAGCGCTCAACCGCGTGGATATTGACCGCCGTATCGAGCTGCCCTCGATTGCACGAGGATTCGCAAGGGTGATAGCAGATGCGGCCCATAATGGCGGGCATGGGATTCTCAACCACCAGAGTGCCCCACGCGCGGCGATAGTCTCCGCCTTCGGCGTCATAGAGCCACCCTTGGATATTTTCCCCGGCGGCGCAGGCGTTGTTGCAGGGCGGCAAGCGGTCCACGTAGACCGGCCGTTCGGTGCGCCATGTGCCGGTGTGGTTGGTCAGGCTCGACCCTGGGTCGAGGGTGGTGGCAAAGGGCTTTTGCATAAAAGAGAGCTCCTCAGTTCAAAAGGTCGAAACGCTCGATGTTGTGGTCCGCAATTGCCTGGATGTGAGCAATTCTCGGAACATCGACGACGGGTCGGAAAAGGTGCGCGAAGCGCTTTTGCAGGCGTAGATAGTCTTCCACGGGCACGCGGCGGCGGATTGCGGTGTGGCCGGAGAGCGCGCCGAACTCCGCTTCAAATAAGGGGAACAATCCGGTTTCGACGGCTAGCCGGGCCACCTTGATGGTGTCGCTCGGTTCCGAGCCCCAGCCGAGCGGACACGGTACATGAACATGCACATAGCGCGAGCCACGCATCAGCGTCGCGCGCTCAATTTTGTCTTCGAGATCGCGCAAATTGGCCACGGAGGCGGTGGCGACGAAGGGAATCTGGTGCGCCATCGCAATCAGCGGAATGCTCTTGCCTTGCCCAAAACGATTGCCCGGCTCGACGCCCATGGCGGGAGTGGTGGCTGTGCGCGCGGCGGGGGGCGTGGCGCTTGAACGCTGCACCCCGGTGTTCATGTAGCCTTCGTTGTCGTAGCAAACATACAGCACATCGTCGTTGCGCTCGAACATTCCAGAGAGGCAGGCGAACCCGATATCGGTGGTGCCGCCATCGCCACCCTGCGCGAGTACGCGCACGTCGTTCCTGCCTTTTACTTTCATCGCGGCCGCTATACCGGTGGCCACCGCGGCGGCATTTCCAAACAGCGAATGCATCCAGGCGATTTGCCAGGAACTCTCCGGGTAGGGAGTCGAGAAGACCTCCAAACAACCGGTCGCATTAGCCACCACCAGTTGCCCCTTCGAAGCGCGTATCGCCGCGTCGATGGCGTAGCGCGCGCCCAGCGCCTCGCCACATCCCTGGCACGCGCGATGACCGCAGTTGAGCGAGTTAGCGCGGTTCGCGGCGGATTGTCCGGCGCGGTCCTCTTCGCCCAGCAGCCGGTTGCCGATGGTGAACGTCCCCGTCTGATAAAACTTGAGCTCTGTTACGGGCATACGGGACTCCTTAAATCGCGTAGGATGTTCTCGGCCGGCGGACCGGAGTGACGCCGGTCCCGCTGACGCTCCAGTTCACGGGAGACGACATTTTCATTCAAACCGAGGAACGTCAACGGCTGCAGTTGTCCAAACTGTGCGCGCTGAAAGACGGCGCGCAATGCTTTTTGGGTAATTGCCCGTCCACCCAGGCCGGCCACAACGGTCGACACGGTAAGGGGAAGCCCACTTAACGCATTTCGTATCTCCATCGAGAGAATGCCGCCCATGCCGACGGCAACGCACTTTTCCACCACGACGATCTCACTCGCGCAGCCGAGCGCCCTGCGCAGCGCCTCGGCCGGAAACGGACGGTAGGAGCAGAGGCTGACCGATCCGATCTTCATGCCCTCGGCGCGGAGCTGGTCGACGGTTTCCTGTATGGTTCCGTTCACTGAACCCATCGCAACCACCAGGGTGTCTGCATCGGTGGCGCGATAGCCGCGCAGCAGTCCACCGGAATCGCGCCCGAACGCATCGCGAAATTCCCGGCTCAGTTCCGGAATGAGCTCGAGCGCCTGACTTTGCTTCTGGTGGTCCAGGTAGCGCACTTCCATGAAAGCTTCCGGCCCCACCATGGCGCCGATAGAAAGCGGGGCCGCTGGATCCAGCACCTGCCTCGGCGCGAACGGAGGCAGGAAGGCGTCCACTTGCTGCTGCGTGGGAACGTCCACGCGTTCATAGGCGTGGGTGAGGATGAAGCCGTCCATGCAAACCATCACCGGCAGCGACAATTCCTCGGCCAGCTTGAACGCCTGGATGTGCAGGTCGGCGGCTTCCTGATTGGTTTCGGCGTGGAGTTGAAGCCATCCGGCATCGCGCATCGACATGGAATCCGAATGGTCGTTCCAGATGTTGATGGGTGCGCCGATGGCGCGGTTGCCGATGGTCATCACGATGGGAAGTCCGAGGCCGGAGGCGTTATAGACCGCCTCCGCCATGTAGAGAAGCCCTTGGCTGGCGGTGGCCGTATAACTGCGCGCGCCGGCGGCGGAAGAGCCGATGGCCACAGAGAGCGCGGCGAATTCCGATTCCACGTTGATGAAATCGCAGCCCTTCAGTTGACCGGATTTCACCATCTCGCCCAGGCCTTCGACGATGTGAGTTTGCGGGGTGATGGGATATGCGCAGATCACTTCCGGGCGGCAGAGCGCCACCGATTCCGCGACCGCGCGCGAGCCTTCAATTTGCCGTAGCATGGGCCTCCATTCTGGTTTCGCGCACCACTTGCCAGGCGGCTTGCGCCGCGGCGTCGTTGGCATCGCCAATTTTTCCCGGGAATTTTTCGTGAATGGCTTCGAGGATCGATTCGATATGGAGCCTGCCGGTGAGAGCGGAGAACGCCCCCAGCAGAACCGCGTTGGGCAGCGGGCGCCCGACATGTTTGAGGGCCAGTTCGGTGGCCCCGATGAAGAGGCGGTGTTCCCGCGGGCAGGCCATGGCCGCATAACCGGCGGGTTGGTGGCTGGAATTGACGAGCACGAAGCCGTCGGGATCGAGCCCGTCAAACAGACCCGGCAAGTGCAGCAGCGTGGGGTCTTGAATGATCAGGGCGTCAGGTTGCAGAACGGGCTCCCGCAGCCGGATTGGCTTGTAGTCGATGCGGCAGAAGGACATGACGGGAGCGCCGGTTCGTTCCGAGCCGAAACTGGGGAAGGCTTGCGCGTACTTCCCTTCGAGAAAGGCTGCGACGGAAAGCATCTCCGCGGCGGAGACGACACCTTGCCCTCCGCGTCCGTGAATTCTGATCTGGAACATTTGACTGGTGAGGAGCAATTGCAGAGCCGCGGATTGGGGCGAGGTAAAGGTTGCAGTATCAGTAAAGGAGTGGCCGGGGTGCGTGGATTGGCCCAAAGGTGATCGTGGTTTGACGCAGTGTTTGCTAGAATCACGATTGGCAAGCCACCCTAGCTCAGTTGGTAGAGCGACTGATTCGTAATCAGTAGGTCGCCGGTTCGATTCCGGCGGGTGGCTCCAGCGCCTAAACTAATAAATCTAAAATATTTACGAGATGGATTCCTGCGGGGAGCCAACTACACGGCCCCGTTGGCGCCATCACCGGAACGGCTGAAAAACTGCCTCGGTACCGCTAAGGACCTGAAGGATGGCCGGGAGGCTGAAAAGGGTCAGCAGCGGGAGGAGCGAGCACCGGAGAGACACTTCTGGCAAGGTGACTTGATTCGATCAAACGCTGGACGTGCGTGGACGTGCTTTTGGGTTACGCGGCAGGCTTTTTCTCGCTTTCGGCGGGCTTTTTTGGTGGTTCGGAAGGCTCGACGGAGGGCTGCTCAGAGGGGACCGAGGGGCGTGCCGGGGGATTTTCCGGAGTGTGTGGAACGAACCCAGCCGGTTCTTTTTGGGCCGCTGGTTCGGCGCCGGTCTTGAGTTTCGCTTCGTCATCTAAGCGCCGAGCTTCGTTTTCCCGAGCTTCGTTTTCCCGAGCTTCGTTTTCCCGAGCTTCGTTTTCCCGAGCTTCGTTTTCCCGAGCTTCGCGGGACTCCACCTGCAGTGCCTTCAATTCCTTGCGGGCTTTGTACATGCTGTTCAGGAGGCGCTGCTCGTGACGCCCGCGGCTTTCGACGATCTCGTAGGCATCGTGGTTCTGAGCCTCTTTCATCCGATAGTTCTCGACGCGCCAGAGGTTGTCGACGATGATTTTCGCCAGCGCTTCCTGGAGCGCGTCTTCGGGTTTGAGGGCGGCCATGAGAGCATCCCGGTGGATGAGGTAGTCGTCGAGGCACTCCTTGGGGTCGTATGGGATTCTGCTGTACAATCCATGAACCAGGCTGTTCCGGCTGGAGCGTTCTTTGCCCTCATCGCTGGTGGGTCCGGTCGAGTGTTGCGCATTTTGGGTATTTCGTTCTTTGAAATCCGTCATAGTTTTGGTCCTTATGAAGGGCAATGCGGAGAATTGCCGCCTGCCCGGTTTTACGGTAGCAGCGGGATGGTGGATTTTTGGTGGGTTTTTTGGTTAAGTTATTGTGCGGATTGAAGATGGAGTGGAATAATGTTGGTGATGATCCCGGGTTTTGGCTCCGTTCTTGTATGCTCCGGACCTGCCGGTTGCTTCATCAATACCCGGAATCCGAATCGAACGTCTTTCAGCCTGAAGGTTGGTTCTCCTTCGAGTTCTTACGCGCCGCGCGGGCGCTTGGCGAACAAACACAGCCCGTCGCCATCCCGCAGAGCACCTTGATCAGATCGCCGCGCTTGCCGCTTGGACTGGAGCCGCCTCCAGGATGCCCGGATTTCGCTATCCGCGCGGAAGGCGATCCGGTCAGACGCAGGCGTACGGCCCCCAAGCGCATCCGAACAGCATCGCCGGAAGAAGCCAATAAAAGACAGCGGGAATCTCAAGCAGGAACCACAGCGCACGCCGTCGTAGCAGGAGCGTATTCGTTATAAACAAGATCAGCCAGATGCCTTGCATCCAGAGGCTGAAAGGAATCGCCCAGTGCGGGTCGCCTCTAAAAGGCGCGACAAAGGCGGCTGCAGCTAGAACCAACGACGAGGCCAAAACCAGACGAAAGCGCCGGAAGCCTGGATCACTCACATGTGGTTCCGATAGCCCAACCGGATAAAAGATCGGATTGACGTTTTTAGCCGCTTTATGAGCTCCTTGGCCTTCCAAACTGTCGAGATATCAGCGTGCTTCGCCGCGTACTCTATTTTATTGGCGGCAAGCAAAGCGTAAGCCGTCCCCTCAGCGGCCTTCCGAAACTGGGTAAAAATCAGTTCGACATCCATGTCGTTGTCACCGGTACCCATCCGATCCGCGATGGTCGTTTGGATCTTGTTGACCCGGTCCCGGATTGCCGACATGGAATCGGTCGGGAAGCTTCCATGCGGGCTGACGACGACCAAATAGCAAAATCGGGCCGTGCAATGCAGCGTAGCATGGGAAGCGATTTCACGGTGACGGCTGCCTACGCGGGCCGGCGCGGACGCCGTCGGAGTCAGGCTGTCCGTTGGTGGTCAGGAAACAAACGAATTGCAAATCGCCATCCAATAGTGGAAATCTTCGCTTTGGCATTCGCGTTGCCCTGTGTTTCCCCAAGGAGCGAAATCATGGAAAATGTCAAGGGGTTAAAGGTAGCGATCCTTGTCGCGGATGGTTTTGAGCAAGTTGAGTTAGTCGAACCCCGCCGGGCACTTGACGAGGCCGGCGCCAGAACCAGCATCGTGTCTCCCTCGGCGGGCCATAGGGTCCGCGGCTGGAAGTCCACTGAGTGGGGCGACAACTTCCCAATCGATATCGCGCTCGATCACGCGCGGCCGGAGGAATTCGAAGCGCTCCTATTACCCGGGGGCGTCGCAAATCCGGACAAGCTGCGGATGCAGCCCAAAGCCGTCGCCTTCGTGAAGGCGTTCTTCGATGCCGATAAACCCGTGGCCGCCATTTGTCACGGACCGTGGACCATCATCGAGGCGGGCGCGGCCCACGGAAGGCGCATCGCATCTTGGCCCTCGATCAAAACCGATCTCCGGAATGCGGGAGCGGAGTGGGTCGATCAAGAGGTAGTGGTTGATGGAAACCTGGTGTCGAGCCGCAAGCCGGACGATATCCCCGCCTTCAATCGCGAGATGGTCAAGCTCTTCAGCGAGATGCGTCAGCACGTTCGGACTGCCTGAGAATCGGGTGTAAACTGAAGTTGTATCGATTGCTCTTCGACGAGCGAATTGCTTCTTTGCTCGCTTCTCTAAACCAGGCAGTTTGGAGGGAATGATGAAAAACGGGTTCAAAATTGGTCGGTGGATCTTGGCGGCGTTTCTGCTCCTCGCAGATTCCGGCGTGATCTTTGCGGATAACTGGTCCGACAAAATGCGCCGCGCTTCGTAACCTCGCTCACAAGTTCAGCAATCAATCTGCTGGTTGTACGGAATGATTCCAAATTGCGTATCGGCTGGATACACGTTTGCTCTCAATCGAAGGCGTTTGAGGACTGAAACCATGAAAATAACAAGCACCAGGGGACGCTGGTTTGTGGCGTTCTTGCTTCTCGCCGATTCGGGCGCGATCGTCGCACAGACCGTCCAGATGGGGGGCAGCGCGGGCGAAGAACACATCGTCAAGGAAGTGCGCCACGAATTAGTCATGCTTCCCTACTATGGCGTTTTCGATAACCTTGCTTATAAAGTGGACGGTAACACTGTCACATTACTGGGCGAAGTCACGCGCCCCACGCTGAAATCCGATGCCGGCAACGCGGTGAAACATATCGAAGGCGTGGCCCAGGTAATCAACAACATCGAAGTTCTGCCGCTTTCCCCGAATGACGACCAGATTCGCCGCGCTGTATTCCGGGCAATTTATGGACGGGGCGAACTGGCGGACCGCTACGGCTTCCAGGCCGTCCCTGCCATCCACATTATTGTGAAAAATGGGAACGTCACCCTGGTTGGCGTGGTGAATAGCGAGATGGATAAGAACATCGCCAACGTGCAGTCGAAGGGTGTCTCCGGCGTTTTTTCAGTGACGAAGAATTTGCGGGTTGAAAAGTAACCCTAACTCATCACTTTCTCAACCGCGGCCTTGAATCTCGCCATCTCTTCGGAGGTTCCCACGCTGATTCGACTGTAAGTCGGCCACACAGGCCACACGCGCCCCACATACACGTTCTCCGACTGCATCGCCCGGATGAATTCCGCCGCCGGACGTTTTGCGTCCAACATAAAGCAATTGGTTTCGCCAGGAACGAAGCCGATATTGTTCTCCCGCAGGAAGGCAAACACGTCTTCGCGCACCGCTTGCAGATTCTTGCGGCGCTCCGCCACGAGATCCTTCACACCCAGGCTGGCGGTTGCGCCCACCATCCCTGTCACGGGCAGTGCGCCCGCTGCGTAGCCCTTGATGCGGGCCAGCAGATCGGGCCGTCCGAAGGCCGCTCCCGCCCGCAGTCCAGCCATCCCATAGAGCTTCGAGAACGTTCGCAGAAGGATCAGATCCTTGTCGGCAGCGACCAGATCAGAACACATCGGCGCGTCCGTGAAATGAATGTAGGCCTCGTCCAGAAGCACCACCGAGCCCTTGGGTTTGTTTTCGAGAAGCCACTCCAGTTCCGCGCGAGGAGTCAACGTTCCGGTAGGATTGTTCGGATTACAGACATACAAAACACCCGCATTCGGATCCACCGCGGCCATCGCCCGAACGTCGTGCGCATAGGTTGCGGTAAGCGGCACTTTACACGTCTTCGCGCCGACAAACGCGGCTGCCGCGAAACCGGCTTCGTAACCCGGATCGGCCGCTACAAAGCTACGCGTCGGCGACGTATAAGCCATCACCACGCGATGCAGCGGGTCACTGGAGCCGGCGTAGGGGAGCACGTAACTCGGTTTCAAATTCTCCTGGGCTGCAATGGCGGCGACAAACTTCGCGGTTTCGTCATACGAATAGCGCCCGCCCTTCTTCACGAAGCTTTGAATTGCGTCAGCCGCTTCAGGACAAGGGCCCAGCGGATTCTCATTGGCGTTGATCTTCACCGCGCCCGCCGGAATGGGGCCAACGTTCGAAAGCTGCGCCAGTGCCGGTTCGTTATAGAACGGCAGCGCCCCGCCGGCGGCAAGCAGACTCGCGAACCGCCCGAACGCTCTCCGAGAGAACCCCCTCGCCAATAAATCGGCCTTCTGGCGTTGCGTCAAATCCATCACGTTGTGGTCTTCATACGATGATAGTTCAGCATGCAAATCGAAGGAATTCTGAGATCGCTCATGCTCTTCGACGTGGCCGATGCGATACATATCGACCGGGTCGCCGCACTGATGGGCGAGAGCGGCGCGCCACCGGTTCGCGCCCTGGTGCGCTCCGTTCCGGAATCCGTGCGTTTCGAACGTGCGCCGTTTACTGAGAACTTTGAAGGCGGCCGAATCAAATATTACGACTATGGCGTGGTCAGCGTGGAAACCGATACTCCGTTCTCTGGAGACTGGGCCAACCTGGTGGACCTGTCCAGCCGCTGGATTACCGAAGAGCAGGCCGAGAGCCGCGCGCTCGAACTGCTGCGTCCCCGTCTCGAGCGTTTGCAGTCCGGCCTGGAAAAGGCTTACGCGTCGTGGTTGAGCGAAGACTATTACGTGGTGCTGGTCTATGACGCTCCCGCCACGGCGCAGGAATTGCTCGATCGGTACGGGATGCAGATCGCGCAAATCGTGCGCGGTGAGTCGGTTCAACTCGCCGATGAAGAGCGGGACGACGTACTGAAGGCGCGCATTTCGTATTACCCCAACGACCTGGCGGTGATCGGATGGTCCGCCGCATTGGTCTGCGATACTCCGGCCGGCGCGGAGCCCACCGTTCAACTCCTGGAATACGCCAACACGCAGTTGCTGGAATACCGCCATTACGATGAACTTCTGACGCGCGTGCTCAATGAGGTTTACCTGCAACTGGATGCGGGCACGGGTTTCACGGCGCGCTGGCGCATGGCCCGCAGAGCGGCGCGCCTCAGCACGATTCGTCTGGATGTGATCGAACTGACCGAACGCACCGACAACGCCATCAAGTTTCTCAGTGACATGTTCTATTCGCGGTTATACAAGTTAGCCGCGAGGCGCGTGGGCGTGCTGGATTATCGAAACCTGGTGGACGAAAAGCTGCGCACCGCGGGCGAACTCTACCAGTTCATGGTGGATCAATTCCAGCAGGGCCGCGCATTCGTGCTGGAAGCCATGGTGGTGGTGATTCTGGTCATTGAGCTTGTCTTCCTGTTTCGGGGCAAGTAGAGGTAGGCATTTATCGTCAGTTGAGGACAGGAGAATGCGTCCTCCGCTCTCACGGATTCGCGCAGTTCGTTTTTGTTGCGCGCATGAATGAGAATTGTTTGGCCTTTCGCGCACTGACATATTTCGATGCACCCGAAACTACTGAAACTTTGTGTTGCAGCCCTGCTCGTCTGCGGCATGGCAGCGGCTCAGCAGCCAGTCACCCAGAGCTCGATGGATGAACTCTTGCAGCGCCTCGCCGCGCAGGATGCCCGCATCGCGCAACTGGAGCAGAAACTGCTCGCCCTTTCCGGCACTGCCGTGGTTGCTGCCCCGGTTGCCGCCCCGGCTCCCGAAACCCCGGCGCCGCCTCCGCCGGCCGCCGAGCCCACGACAACGGAGACGGCCGCCGACACGCCGCCTCCCGACGATCCGCACGATCACATGATCAACCTGCCCGGCGGCGGCCCCGTGCTGAAGATTCGGGGATTTTTCGACTTCAACTACGGCGTGGGTTCCGTCGCCAATCCTCTGGTATTTCCGGTTGCCGACAACGGATGCGGCACTTGCGGGAACCCCGTCCTGCCGACCCACAACGCGTTTCAGGCGGGCGAGTTTGATCTGTTCATGACATCTCAGTTATCCGAACACCTGAGCTTCCTGGCGGAGATGGTGCTCGGTCCGGACGATACCAACGTCTTCGGCCTCGATATTGAACGGTACCAGTTGGCTTACAAGGTGAATCGCTATTTCACCGCGAACGCCGGCCGCTTCCACACATCAATCGGATACTACAACACCGCCTACCATCACGGGAACTGGTTTGCCACGGCGGAGGGACGGCCCATCATGTTCCTGTTTGAGGACAGCGGCGGAATCCTGCCGGTACATATGGTCGGCCTCAACTTTACGGGAGAAGTTCCGCATACCGAGGCTCTTGGGCTTCACTGGGTCGCGGAGCTTGGCAATGGCAATTCCTCCAACCCGGCCACCATCGCAATTCAGAATTTCTATTCCGACCGCAACTATAAGGCCACCAACTTCGCCGTCTATATCAGGCCGCGATTCGCGTCGGGGCTGCAGATCGGTGGATCCTGGTTTCACGACGGTTTGAATCCGGCTCAGGCCGAGATACCGCTTGCGGTACCGGAGCTGAAGCAGAACATCGAAAGCGCGTATCTGGTGTATCTGACATCCAAATGGGAGTTCCTGAACGAGTTCGTTGTGATGGACAACCACCCCACGGGAAGCGCCGCCGCGGTGAGCCCTATGGCCTACACGCAGATCGCCCGCGGTTTCGGAATCTATAAACCATACTTCCGCTATCAGTACGTGGACGACAGCCGGAGGGATCCCATCAATCTGTTGCGGGGCATCTATTACGGTCCTTCCGTTGGAATGAGAATTGACTTTACCGATTACGCCGCGTTTAAGCTGCAATTCAATCATCTCTATGAAAGTAGCCAGTTGGCGGGAAATGGCCTGGATGCGCAAGTGGCTTTTACTTTCTAAGGCGACGCGAAGGAAACTACTCATGAATATGCGACAAATTCTGTCGGGCGGCCTGCGCATTGTTATTTTGCTGGCGGCCGCCGGTGTGGCGGCTCACGCGCAGTGCCCGGGCGGGGGCTTGGCGGTGATCGTGAATAAGGCCAATCCCACCGAGAGCCTGTCCATCGCTCAACTGCGCAAATTGATCCTGGGGGACGTCCGCACGTGGCCCGATAAGAAACCCGTGGTGCTCATCAGCCGGGATGCGGCCAGTGACGTATTCAAGTGCGTGTTGTCTTCGGTGGTGCGCATGAGCGACGCCGAATACCGCCGTTACATCGTGGGAGCGGAGTTCCGTGGCGGCGACCCTCTGGCCGTAAAAATGGTCGGTTCGGGCGCCGGAGCGGCTAAAATCATCGCCGGTTCGGCGGGCTCGATCGCGGTGGTGCAGGCGGCCGAGTTGCCGGCAATCGCCGCTATGGTCCGGGTGGTCAAGATCAGTGGAAAATCGCCGGGGGAGGCTGGTTATCCGCTCTAAAGATGCCGATAGGGGAAATATGAAACCAACCATACGAAACAAACTGCTGGCCGGATTCAGCGGCGTGCTGCTTCTGATGGCTATCGTGGCGGCGATCGGCATCTACTCCGTTTTCAGCCTCAGGAAGAGCGCTCAGGATGCAACCCGTGTCGGTGGACAGTTGAATGCCGTAGCCCTTGAGATCCAGGTGCACAACCTCGAAGCGCAGCGGCGCATCGTCGGCTACCTGGCAGACGTGAAAAAAGTGGGCGCGAAGGCTGCGCGGGACACTTATCTGGACGAAGCCACCTTCGAGATCCACGAAATCGAGACCCTGGCGGACCGGGCCGTGAAGATTGCCCCGGATGCGGAGAAGCGTGAGAAGTTCCAGAAGATCGTCACGAGCGTAGCGGTCTACGAAAAGGCGCTGAATGACGTGGTGGCGTCGGTTGAGAGCGGCAAGCCCGAATCGGAGGTGACGGCGGCGAGCGACGCGTATGCCAAATCCGCCGACCAGTTGCACGACAACGCCGAGGATGGGGAGGCCGTGGGACGGGATGCCGCGCAGACCTCGCAGGAAGATATTGTTCGTACCAGTCAGCGGGCCGTGTGGCTTTCGGTGGGCGTCTCAATACTGGGATTGCTGCTGGGCATGGGGATGAGCTTTACCCTCGCGCGAGCGATCCTGAACCCGGTGGATCATCTGAAGGAAGTAGCGGAAAGCGTCAGCATGGGGAATCTGGACGTGAGTGTCAAGCGGTACTCCGAGGATGAGATCGGGGATTTGGCCGATTCCTTCTCGCGGATGGTGGCGGCTGTGAAGTACTTCCGCCTGGAGATGGAAATGATGGAGAGCGAAGCTCCAAAGCAGGGATTATGAGCGCTTACGATTCCGTACTGGCAGTCGCGAAAACCTATATGGGGCCGGCCGCGGAATCCTTTCTGTCGCGCCAGTGTCAGGTGGGCCTCAAGACCGAAGCCGCGAACCTGACCAAAGCTCAGTTCAAAGATCTGGCGGCCTGGGTGGAGGTCTCCGCCTGCCGCTTCATTGACCGGCCCAAGGCCGAGGAAATGTCAAAGCGCATCGCGGCGCTGTGAGCAGTTCCATCACTGAGGTTTTTTGAAGGTCACCGAAGCATTACGGCCCGGCTTTACTTAGCGCCGACGCTGGCAAGGTAATATCCGGGGCGCGTACGCACTACTAGATCGGGCAGATCCACATCCACCCGAATCTGATGAAAGCCGTCCTCCGTCAAATCGTCCGGCGGGTAGGAAATCAAATACTCGCTATGGATTTCACGCCCTAAACTCGCGATCGCATCCTCGAGTCCACGTTCCTTCTTGAACGTAAACTGCGCACCGCCCGTGCCCTCTGTGAATACCTGGGCCGGATTCTCCACGAAAATCCGCTTGGCTCCCAGATAGATATCCTTCAACATGGGAACAAACTCCACCCGATTGCCGATCTGGCTGGCCTGCGCGATCGAAGTGGGTGTGTTCACAGATCCGCCCGGCAGGTTATAAGCGGATGGATCGATGGGATTGGTGTGCGGCGGCTGTCCTTTATCCGTCAGAGCGGTAACAATGCGCGAAATGTCCACGGTGTAGAGGGTCACGTTATTCAGTTGCTCGCTGATCAGCGTCTCGCGCAAACGGGCTTCGCTGCCAACATCGCGGGTCTCTCCGATCAGAAGGATGATGCGCCGGCGGTTGGCCGGGCGGGCCTTCAACATCTGCACGCCTTCCTCAACCGCGTCAATCATGCGAGCCTGGCTGTTGCCCGCGTGAATGTTGGCAATCGCCTTCGTCAGAAGGTCGGTATCGGAAGTGAAGTCCTGCTTCTTTTGAATCCGCGAATCGTAGGAAATTACGGCGGCTTCGCCATTCTCGCCGGTGAGCATCGGCTCGATCATCGGTCCGATTTTGTGGATTTGATTCAACACTGCTTCAACGCGATCACTCTGTTGGATCGCGATCACTAAAGAGATAGGCTGCACCGAAACGTCAACCGCGATCTTTTGCGGATGGCCGTTGTCATAGAGATGAAATCTTCCGCTTTCGATTCCATCCACCAGAGCGCCGCTGCGGTCAAGCACGGTGACCGGAACCAGAACGTTCCGCACTTTGGCAATAAAGAGGGCCGTTTCCGCCACAGCCGGATCTTCCTGCGAGGCCTGCGGAGGCTGCGCATCAGGAGGTTTGGCATCCTGCGCGGAGCATAGGGAAGCGAGCGCAAACAGGCCCAGCATGAGAGCGCACGACAGAGCAGACGACAGTGTAGACGACCAGCGGCGGAGGAACTTCATACTCACACGATAGCAATTACGGGGCCTAACGCCGCCAACTCCCGCTCTTTCCGCCTGTCTTTTCCAGCAGATAGAGATCCTGAATCTCGATGCGCTTATCAAGCGCCTTCGTCATGTCGTAGACCGTAAGCGCCGCCACCGAAGCCGCGGTCAGCGTTTCCATTTCAACTCCGGTCGGTCCCGTGGTCGCGGCCGTGGCGATGATTCGAATTCCCTCCGCCTCCACGCTTAAATCGACGCCCACATGCGTCAGGCCCAGCGGATGGCACAAGGGGATCAGTTCCGCCGTCTTCTTGGCCGCCAGGATTCCAGCGATTCGCGCCACCTCCAGCGGATTGCCTTTCTTGTTATGGGGCAGCGCGTCCAGCGCCGCGCGGCTCATACGCACGAACGCGTGCGCGGTGGCGGTGCGGAGCGTGTCCGGTTTGCCGCTCACGTCCACCATGCGGGTTTCGCCCTTTTCGTCGAAATGCGAGAGGCTCATTTGAACAGAACCGGCATCAGGTCGCCCGCCTTCCATGCTTCACGCTCGGGGTCAACGACCATGAACGCATTCGCTCGGGTCAGGGAGGCAATGTCGCTCGATCCCGTCCACGCAATCGGCGTCAACTCCCCTCCACCGCTATCTCCGGCTGCGACCATGGCAGGCAGGAAGCGGCGAAGGCCCGGCTTATGCCGGTAATCGCGAGTGAGATGCGCCATGGCGAACACGGGTTCGGCGGCTGGGGAGCCGTTGAGCATTTCCAGAGCGGCCCGCGCGAATAACTCGAAAGTCACCACGGTGGATACCGGGTTCCCCGGAAGGCCGAAGAAGAAACATCCCCGCGCCCAGCCGAACACCAGCGGCTGGCCAGGCTGAATCGCCACGCGATCGAAGAATATGGTGGCGCCGAAAGATCGCAGCGCTTCCTCCACCACATCGTACTTCCCCGCGGAGACTCCGCCGGAGATCAGAAGAAGATCCGCAGCAAGCCCCCGATCGATCACGGCCCGGGTTTCGCCAAGGTCGTCGCGCGCAACGCCCAGTAACTCCGGGTGTCCGCCGGCGCGATTCACCTGGGCCGCCAGTGAATAGCCATTCGAGTTCCGGATCTGGTGCGGGAGCGGAATCTGCTCGGGTGCGACCAGTTCATCGCCGGTAGTGATAATGGCCACCCTGCACCGGGCAAACACGGGTACCACCGCCACGCCAGCCGAGGCAAGCAGCGCGATTTCGCTATAACCGATGCGCGTGCCGGCCGCTAGCAGGAGCGCGCCGGCGGGCGACTCCCCGCCCTGGAAGTTGATGAATTGTCCACTTGCCACAGCCCCGCCGAATGCGATGAAGTCGCCTTCACGCTCGACGTGCTCCACCATGACGATCGCGTCAGCGCCCTGCGGCACTGGCGCGCCAGTCATAATCTCGACGGCTTCGCCGGCCCCCACGGCGCGGTCGAATCGCTCTCCCGCGCGCACTTCCCCGATGACGCGCACCCTTCCCGGCATGTCGCTCGACCGCACCGCGAAGCCGTCGCGGGCCGTGCGGTCGAGCGCGGGATAGGGACGGTCCGCCAGAACGTCGCGTGCCAGAACGCGCCCCGCCGCGGTATCGAGCGAGGTCGTTTCCACTGCCGGCATGCGGGCCCTCGCAGCCACTTTGCGGATCACCGTCGCACGGGCTTCTTCATACGAAATGGCTTTTGAAAGCGCAGGCGCGGGCACGCCATTATTGTCGCAGGTAAGCTGGGAATTCGACATGCCTTTCCGCTCTTCCCTTCTCGTCATGGCCCAGATGGTGCGCGACCGCCGCATTTCCCCAGTGGAACTGGTCGACGCTCACTTGCGCCAGATCGACGCGCAAAATCCCCGGCTGAACGCCTTCGTTTGCGTGCTGGCCGAACAAGCGCGGGAAGCCGCAAGGCGCAGTGAGACCGCCGTAATGAAAGGGGAAACAGCGCACGGGGAACCCCTCGGCCTACTGCACGGCGTACCCGTCACCGTGAAGGACAGCTTCGACATGGTGGGCCTGCCCACCTATTGCGGAAGCAAGTTTCGTGCGGATCACATCGCCGCCCGCGATTCCACCAGCGCCGCCCGCCTTCTCGCCGCGGGCGCGATCATTCTGGGGAAGACCAACGCGCCCGAGTTCCTCAACATGTACGAGACCGACAACTTCATCACCGGCCGCACGAATAACCCGTGGGATGTGTCAAAGACAGCGGGCGGGTCCAGCGGGGGCGAGGCCGCCGCCATCGCTTCGTTCTGCTCGGCAGGCGGCATCGGCAGTGACGGGGGTGGGTCCATTCGCGTACCCGCCCATTTCTGCGGCATCGCGGGTTTGAAGCCGACACCGGGGCGCGTTCCGGCGACCGGGCACTACCCGATGATTTCGCATCCCGGCGGCCTGCTGGGTGTGGGTGGACCCATGGCGCGATCCGCGCAGGATTTGCGGCTCCTGTTTGCGGCGCTCGCCGGCCACGACCCCGAAGATCCATTTTCCGCGCCCGTTCCCCTCCGGCCGCCCCAGCGTGACGGAGTGAAGATCGGCGTGTGGGAGCAGTTCTACCGGACTCCGGTCGGCCCGGAAATTGCCGTCAGCCTGCGCGATGCCGCTGTCTGCGCGCGTGAAACCGGATTCGGAGCGCACGAATTCAAACCGCTCGGCCTCGAGCGCGCGCACGAACTCTGGTGGCTCTTTTTCAGTCGTATCTATGCCCCGCTCACCCGCACGATGATCAGTGGTCGGGAAGCCGAGTCGCATTGGTCCGGAACCGAACTCATGTACCGGGCGCTGGCGGAACCGGCGGTTTCCACCGTCGAATTACTCGGCGCTTTGAGCGCGCGAGACCGCATGCGCGCCGCCTTGCTGAGGCAGATGGAAGCCGCCGGCATCGCGGCCATCCTCATGCCGGTCTGCGGAACGGCCGCGTTTTCACATCGGCAGCGTCACTTTCCGGTCGATGGCGGCGCGATTGAATTGCTGGAAGCCATGACGCCGGTGACTCCCTGGAATCTTCTCGGCATGCCCGCTGTGGTGATTCCATTCGGGCTCACATCCGGAGGCCTTCCGATTGGTGTTCAAATCGTCGGGCGCCCGTGGGATGAAGAGACCATTCTGGACATTGCAGTACGTTTGGAGCAGACCCGCGGACCCTTGCCCGCCCCACCCGGCGCATAACTCAAAGCGACACTCTGGGGTGGCCCCCTGAGGTGAGACCCGGTGCAAGTCGCAAATGACATCTTCGAGGTATCCACCCGGTTCGCATCTCCTGCCCTGATCACGCGGATCAGTCGTGATCCGCTCGGCCGCGTTGATCAGAGAACCATCGTGCCGGAAATAGTCCATGACGAGTCTTTCTCCATCCGCAAATGAACGGCCCCACGTTCTGCGGACGGTTTGAAGACTTCTGGGAACGACGAAATGACCCTATCGCCGCTTGAACCTCAAATTTGCGCCGTGCACCCGCTGTCAAAGATGAAGACATCTTCGAGATTTTTGCCGAAAGCTCGCGCGATTCGGAAGGCCAGCAACAGCGACGGAGCGTACTTACCGGCCTCAATCGCCATGATGGTATGACGTTTCACTCCGGCAAGTCTTCCCAATTGTTCCTGAGTCATTTCGCCCGCGTCGAAGCGCAGTCGGCGGATGTTGTTGCGGACCACCTCGCCCTTACCGGGCACGGTACATCCGGATGGAAGCCGTCGACTTCGCCGTCAAAATGACGATCCATCCGCCCCAAATAACGTCGCTGAAGGCCCGCACCGGCACCTGAACGTGTGTGTCCCAGCCTAGTGCAAAGCCCATGCCCACCGCACCGATCACAAGCAGTATCCAAAAGAGATTCATTGCCGCTATCATCGACTTGCGGTCGATTTCGCGGTCACGCTCATCACTGACCGGCTGGCGCAACCGAAAGAACGGTGCTGCTGACAATGCGAGGATGGCAAAAGCCGCCATCGACCCGGCTGGATTTCTAGTCACGATCCATAAAGTGGCGAACGCCACGACCGCGCCCACAGCGACACCAAGATTCCACCATGCGCGTTTCTCAAATTCGTCCATAAAGTTCTCCTTAGCTAACATAATGTAATTTATAACATACCTGATGTGCTTTGTAAAGAACTCCGGCACGGCGGGCGTCCCGATCTAAGGTAGGGTTGCGCAAGCGTGCGCGGCCCGAAGTGAAACCGAGTGCCGGATTCATAACCCGTGGGCCGGTGGCAGAATGACCGTAGACACATTTTGGATACCCTGGGGCAGGCCGCACTGCTTCGTGTTCGTCCTGGGGCCTTTCTGTTCGATCTCGCATGGCTCTACACTCAGGTACAAACGCTGGACCAACCCCACCATCCACAGCCAGGTTTTTGTTTTTGTACTTGCGCGGGGTGGGTGCGGGAGGGGCGCTAGCGCCCTCCCGCTGAATGCGAGCGAAAGCTCGCTGACCACCC
>Ga0182012_10001273_pt1 | contig 27738 bp, 26 predicted proteins | sample 612S2SmetaG_FD_120486 | JGI IMG/M metagenome (GOLD analysis project Ga0182012, IMG submission 120486) | Permafrost microbial communities from Stordalen Mire, Sweden - 612S2S metaG | ecosystem: Environmental > Terrestrial > Soil > Wetlands > Permafrost | place: Sweden: Stordalen | collected...
AGCGTTTCACTCGCGGCCGGCGCCACCGAAGAGCGCAGCAAGCGAAGTGGATAGAAAGCAGACGCGCCATCAGCGGGCTGGAAAGGCGCGGCAAGCTTGCTGAATACGCGCTGCGCTGCGCCGCCAATCTGCACCACTGAGGTGCGGAAAAGATTATTGAACGCGGGCGAGCGGCTGTCCAAATATTGCAGCGTAAGTTGCGTTGCCAGCGGTGTGTGCTTGTATCCCCACTCGGAAAGTATTTCGCGTTCAAGCACGCTCACCTCGCCGGTGTCGATGTCCACTGGGCAAGGCGCCAAACACTTGTGGCAGATCGTGCAATGGTCTGCAACTTCCTCAAGCCACTGCAGCAATTCGAAGTGCGTGGAGCGCTCGCGCTGCGCGTCGTAAAGCAATGCTTCAATCAGCGAGCCGATGGCGAGATTTTTGTTTCGCGGATGGTAGAACATGCCGCGCGCAGGATGATACACGCAGCAATCCACTTTGCATTTACCGCAACGAACACAGTGCGCAATCTTGCGTGAAAGTTCTTCAAGTTGTCCGTGCTGCAGGATGCGCGCTTCCAGTTCGAGCAGGTTGAAAGAAGGCGTGAAGATGTGTCCGAGCGCTTCGAAATCTTCTAGCTTCCCAGGATTCATCAATCCATCGGGATCAATAATCGTGCGGTACGCCGTGAGCTCCGCGATGCGCGACGGCTCGAGATACTTGAGCTTGGTGAGTCCGATGCCATGCTCGCCGGAGACCACGCCGCCAAGTGAGATCACTTTCTCCATGACCTGGTCAATCACATGATCCGTGCGCTCAAGCATCGGGCGGTCATTGGAGAGCACGGGTACGTTGACGTGAACGTTTCCGTCTCCGGCGTGCATGTGTGTGGCGAGTACGATTCGGCGGTCGCGGACTTCGCGGTAAGCACGGTCGAGTGTAGCGAGCACCGTAGGGTAGCCGCGCACCAGCTTTATGAGTCCGTCACGAAATTCCTTGAGCTTGATGAGTCCGCGTAGCGAGGCTGTGTCGATGCTCTGCAACTCCTCGACAAAGCGCGCACAGAGCGCGAACGCAGCGGGAGTTTTCGCCATGATGGCGGCGGCGTCATCCTTCGATTGCGCTCCGGTGAAGACCTCTCGCGCACGCTCGGCGAAACGCAAGTGAGCGTACCGCTCTTCCTCAATATTCATCGCATCAATGAACCGTGCGAATTCGGCGAGAGTGTCGAGCGGAATGACAATGTCTTCGTTCATCTTGAAGGCATTGGTGCGCCGCGCGATGGCGCCGAGCTTCTTGCGATCGGCCCAGAAGCGCTTGGTTTCGGCGGCATCGGCCGCGACGAAGAAAAGTGTGTTGGGATGCTCGCCTAGCAACGCGCGCACGCGTTCAACACCGCGGCTTACCTGCTCGCTGGCGTGTCCTGCAATATCGATGAGGAGTACGGCTTTGGGAGTCTCAGCGCGCGGCGCTTTCACCTTGTAATCAATGGCGCGAATGTACTCGTCATCGAAGTGCTCGAGCGCGAGCAGTGCCTCCGTGTCATCGGTAGGGAAGGGGAAGATGCGCGAGAGTTCGAGGATGACTCGGCTCGCTTCGTCGAAATCGGGGCCGAAGAACTCGAGGCAGAGCGTCTGCTTGGCTTCGTACTCGGGATAAAGAATGAAGGTGGCGGAGGTGATGATGCCGTCGGTGCCTTCCTTCTGCATACCCGGCAGTCCGCCGAGTGCCTTGTTGGTGATGTCTTTCCAGAGACCGTTTTTGCGAATCTCGGTGCCGCGCAGTTCGATGTGGCGAATGAGTTGGTCTGCTTCGCTGAGTACATCGAAGGTGACTTTGTCCTGCGGAAGAATTTTGCGGACCTGATGATTGGTTCGTCGAATGGTCCAGCGTTGACCGGAGGGCATCGCCATGCGCCACTCGACGAGGTTGTCAACGCAGGTGCCCCAGCGCACGGCCATTTTGCCGCCCGCATTCTCGGCGATGTTACCGCCCAGAGTGCAGGCCCAGGCGCTGGTGGGATCGGTGGCAAAGACCAACCCGTGCTCGGCGGCATGTTCCATGGCCTTCTCGGTGATGACTCCAGCTTCGGCTTCCATGAGATGAGCGGAGGTCTTAGAGCCGTCGGCGAGTTGGAACTCGCACTCAGTGATGTCGCGAATGCGATTAAGCTTTTCAGTGTTGATGACGATACAGTTGGAACGCAGCGGCACGGCTCCGCCCGTGAGTCCTGTACCTGCTCCGCGCGGAACTACTTTGAGACCGAGGCGTGCAACGGCCATGAGGAGCGGAGCGACTTGCTGCTCGTCGTCGGGAGTGATAACTGCGAGGGGAAGATGCAGACGCCAGTCGGTGGCGTCAGTGGCGTGAGCGACGAGCGTGAAGGGATCGAAGAGTACATTGTGCGCTCCGGCAATTGCGGCCAGCGCATGCTTGATGCGGCTGCGCAATTCCGGAGTCTGTTCAATCTCGGTGCGGAACCCAGCAATGAGGGTGTGACACTGCGAGAGCACGTCGAGCACGCGTACATCACCCTCAGCCTTTGATGCGATGGTTTCGAGATCCTTGGCAGCATTGTCGAAGAATCGCTTGCGGCGTGGGACGGAGGAGACGAGTTCCTCAAACAGATAGGGGTTGCGGCGATGGATGAGCACCTCTCCGAAGAGGCGCATGAGAATGCGAGCGGAGCGTCCTGTGACGCGAGCGCTGCGCAACTCGTCGAGGGTGCGAACAGTTTCGGTTCCGAGCAGAAATGACACTGCCTGACGATCCGAGGCAGAGGTGTAGTTGTAGGGAATCTCGCGGAGGTTGAGGGCCGCTGTACTCGGCTGCTGGATTGAGCCTGAACTGAACGCCATGGTCCAGAGTAACAAATGCTGAGTCCGGAAAAAAGCTGGCGAGGTGAGATAGCAGAAAAGGGAAAAGCCCGGAACGGAGTTCCGGGCTTTCGGTTAGAGCGTTCCTGCTATTACAGAACCTGTACGTTCTCGGCCTGGAAGCCTTTGGGGCCCTTTACGACGTTGAACTGAACCGCCTGGCCTTCCTGGAGGCTCCGGAAACCATTCGACTGAATCGCCGAAAAGTGCACGAAGACGTCTTCGCCATTCTGGCGGCTGATAAAACCAAATCCCTTTGCGTCGTTAAACCACTTCACTGTTCCTTGTTCCACTGTGTTTGTACCTTTTCTTTGTGTTTTTATTGAATTTCCTGCTGAGAAGATCGGATGCTACTGAGAGTGGAACGCGGAGGTGAATCGGCGGTACCAGCTCAAAATCGCGTACGTTCATACTTAGCGAGATTTCGATAAACCAATTATAAGGGCAAATTCTTAAAAGCGCACAACTATATTTCTTGGCCCTGCGATCCGGTGGTGACTCGCGGCGACTACTCTGAATTCGTCACTTTGGCAGACCGCTGCATCGCGGACGACAGTCGTTGTAGGATAGTTGCATTCAAAGACGTGATGGAGCGTGTTATGTCGACTGTACTAACGGGAGTAGAACCCCAGGAGATTTGGAAGCATTTCGAAGCGCTGGCCGCAATTCCGCGTGCCTCTACCAAGGAAGCGGCGGCGCGCGAACACGTGCTGAAACTGGCCAAGCAGCTTGGGTTGGAAGCCATTGTGGACGAAGCCGGGAACGTAGTGGTTCGCAAGCCAGCATACAAGGGACGCGAATCGGCTCCAGTGACAGCCTTGCAGGGCCACCTGGATATGGTGTGCGAGAAGAACGAGGGAACGGATTTCAACTTTGATACTGACGGCATTCGCATGGTTCGCAAAGAAGACTGGCTGTATGCGGACGGCACGACGCTAGGTTCAGATAACGGCGTGGGCGTGGCGGCGGCACTGGCCGTGATGGAGAGCAAGACGATCAAGCACGGGCCGATGGAGTTTGTCTTCACCATTGAGGAGGAGACGACCCTGGGTGGCGCAACTGCATTCAAGCCCGGAGTTCTGAAGGCTCACTACCTGTTGAATCTGGACAACGAAGAAAAGGGCACGCTTTGTATCGGCTGCGCGGGCGGACTGAACACGCGGGCGCGTCGCAAGGTTGGCTTTGTGGCACCGAAGGGCAACTCGGCGTATCGCGTGAAGGTGAGCGGACTGAAAGGTGGACACTCGGGCGTCGACATTCATCTTGGACGGGGTAACGCGGTTCGCATTCTGGGCGGAGCGCTTCAGCTGGTGAATGAAGCAATCACGGTACAACTCGCGGACCTCAAGGGCGGTAGCGCGCACAATGCAATTCCGCGTGAGGCGTGGGCTGTGGTTGTGACCGATGCAGCGAACGAACCGAAGCTTAAAGCTGTGCTGAAGCAGTATGCCGAAGACATGCGCGTGGACCTTGGCGCGTTCGATCCGGACCTGCAGATTGCGGTGGAGAAGACAGAGCGTCCGGTTCAGGTGATCGGTGCGTCCGATGCGAAGCAGACGGTGGATCTGATCGCGAGCCTTCACCATGGAGTTCTGGCGATGAGTCCTGACGTGCCGGGACTGGTGCAGGATTCGACGAATGTAGCGACAGTTGGACTGAAAGACGGCGAAGTTGAAATCGTCACCAGTCAGCGCTCGGCAATTGAGGGCAGCAAGAATATTGCGAAAAGGCTGGTTGCAACAGCCTGCCTGCTGGCGGGCTTCGAGGTAGAACATTCGAGCAGCTATCCGGGATGGAAGCCTGAGCCGAACAGCGACATCGTGCGCAAGTCGAAAGAGGTATTTGAGAAGATGTACGGCAATACGCCAAACCTAATTGCGATGCATGCAGGGTTGGAGACAGGTGTACTTGGCGTGAATTATCCGGAGATGCAGATGATCTCCTTCGGCCCTCAGATTGAGCATCCGCATAGCCCTGCCGAGCGGGTGCAAATTTCGTCAGTCGCGGAGTTTTGGAAGTATCTGACGGCGGTGCTGGAAGCGTTGTAATTGTCTGAGTGAGAAACGGCGTCCGCTGGAAAGCGGACGCCGTTTTCGTTGTGGTGATTTAGTGAGCAGCAGTCTGCGGTGCAACGCGGACTGCTGCTGCTTCTAAGGCGCGCTGCAATCCCGCGAGATTCTCGGCCGTGCTGAGATAACTGATGATCATCATACGGAGCACGCTTTTGCCGCGCACGTGAGTACGACTGATCCAGTAGTGGCCATCGCGATTGAACTCCTCGATAAAGCACTGGTGAGCAGCTTCAAGTTCCGCCGCATTGCATTCATCCAGGCCGCGCAGGCGGAAGTTGAGGATGGGAAGAGTCTGCGGTGCTGCGAGTTCAAAATATTCGGAATTCTCAAACCACTCGCGCATAGTGGAAGCGAGTTGCATCTGGCGCTCGATCATTTCTTCGTAGGCGCGGCGTCCGTGAACGCGCAGAGTGAGCCATAGCTTCAGCGAGTTCATGCGGCGCGACCACTGCGCGCTGATTTTGAAATTATCTACCAAGCTGGGTTGTGCGCTCCGCGGCATGTAAGGCGAGGCGACTGAGAAGGTATGCTCCAGCATCTCGGAATGGCGGGTGAGAATTACTCCAGCGGCGAAGGGCATGGAAAGCCACTTGTGCGGATCCACCGTGATGGAGTCAGCGCGCTCGATACCGTTGAGCAGTCCGCGATACTTATCGCTGAAAGCGGCGGCAGCACCGTAGGCGCCATCCACATGCAACCAAAGTCCGTAACGCTCGGCGATGGAAGCAAGAGCATTGAGATCATCGATGGCTCCGGAACTCGTGGTGCCGGCTGTAGCCACGATGCAGAAGGGAAGGAAGCCGCAGGCGTAGTCAGCCTCAATCTGCAGAATGAGGCGCGCGGTATCGAGACGAAGATTGTGGTTGGCGGGGATGCGGCGCAGGGCTTTGCGTCCGAGGCCAAGCAGTCCGGCGGACTTCTCCAGCGAATGATGCGACTCTGCCGAGGCGTAAAAGACAGGACGCGCGCCGATGGTGGCGATGCCATCTTCAATGGCGTTGGGGAAGTGGTACGAGATGGCAAGGGCCAGCGCCGTGAAGTTGGCCTCATTGCCGCCGCTGGTGAAAGTACCTTCGCAGAGAATCGCGCCGGGCTCGGCAGGTGTTGAACCGGAGAGTTTGTGCCATCCGAAGCGCGAGGCGATCCAGCCGATGGTCTCCGCCTCGAGCGAACTGGCAAACTGCGAGCGAGCAAGCGAAGCAAGCTGCGGATTCAGCGCGGAGACAAGGGCTTCGGCTAGCACTGCCATGTAGGTCGGCGTGGGATTCATGAGGCCAAAGTAATTAGCGGCGGGAATGTGAAATCCCTTGTCAATCATCTCGCGGCAGAGATCGTCGAGAACGCGGGTGGCGTCAGAGCCAAGCTCGGGAAGCGGACCAGGCACGTGGTCAACGGTACGCTCGGATGCCGATGGCTGTACGGCTCGATTGTTGAGGGAGGAATAGTACTGATCGATGCGATCAATGAGTCGGTAGCCTAGCTGCCGACGCTCTTCACTGCTGAAGTCAAATCCCATATGGGTACCAGCTTCTTACAACCAATGCGAAAAGGATTCAAGGTTCGTCCCCGCAACGCGGTGGCCGTCCTTGCGTAATAGTAGATCACGTGATGACGCAGATGGCTGCAAAAAAGTGCGAGACAAGAGGAATGGGTTCCGAGGTTCACGCAGAAAAGGGCGGCCCGGATATGGTTGGCAAAAAAGGTGCGGATCAAGAGAAACGCAGAGGTGATCAAGTGCCCTACTCTTCGCCAAGCAGGCAGAAGAGTAGAGCACTTGAGAGTCTACTTTGGGGCGATTGCGGCGGTGCCCGCCGCGTCCTCTTCGCGCTTTTCGGGGCGTAGGAGAGGGAAGAGAATGACGTCCCGGATCGATGTTGAACCGGTGAGCATCATGGTGAGGCGATCAATGCCGATGCCCTCGCCTCCGGTTGGCGGCATGCCATAGGAGAGGGCGCGGATGTAATCCTCGTCCATCTGGTGTGCTTCATCATCTCCGCGTTCGCGTTCTGAGAGTTGCTGCTCGAAACGGCGGCGCTGCTCTTCCGGATCGTTTAGCTCGCTGAAAGCATTGCCGAGCTCCATTCCCGCGACATAAACCTCGAAGCGCTCGACGAAATCAGGTTCGTCGCGCTTGTTCTTGGAGAGTGGCGAGATGGCGAGCGGGAAGTCGTAGATGAAAGTTGGCTGCCAGAGGTGCTCTTCGGCTACGGCCTCAAACATGTCTGCGATGGCGCGTCCAGCGGGTTCTTTGGAATCGTAAGGAAGATTGACCTTGGCTTTTTGCAGGCGGCGGACGAGCTGCTCAATTTCTTCCGCGCTCTTGAAGGCGTCAAGCGTGGGCGCATCGCCTGCCGCCTCGGGCCAGTACTTGATGATAGCTTCGCGCATGGAGAGACGCTGAAAGTTGCTCCAGTCGATTTCACGGTCGCCGAATTGATTGATCAGCGTTCCGTTGACATCCATTGCAACTGTCTTGAGTAACTCCTCGGTGAGATCCATCAGGTCGTTGTAGTCGGCGTAGGCCTGGTAGAACTCGAGCATGGTGAACTCGGGATTGTGGCGAGTAGAGATGCCTTCGTTGCGGAAGTTGCGGTTGATCTCATAAACGCGGTCAAGGCCTCCGACAACAAGGCGCTTGAGATAAAGCTCGGGAGCAATGCGCAGGAAGAGATCAAGATCGAGCGTGTTGTGATGCGTAGTGAAAGGGCGCGCGGCGGCTCCTCCGGCGATGGACTGCAACATGGGAGTCTCGACCTCGATGAAGCTGCGGGCGTCCAGGAAGTGGCGGATGGACTGCACGATGCGAGCGCGCTTGGTGAAAACCTGGCGTACTTCCGGATCGATGAGATCGACGTAGCGCATGCGATAGCGCAGCTCAACGTCGGTGAGCCCGTGAAACTTCTCAGGCATCGGAAGAAGGTCCTTGGCGAGGAAGGTGAGCTCCTCGACATGAATGCTGAGTTCGCCGGTGCGAGTACGGAACAGATATCCCTTTACGCCGACGTGATCTCCAATATCGAGAAGCTTGTATAGCTCCCAGAGCTTGTCGCCGACGGCATCCTTCTTGACGTAAATCTGGAGCTTTTCGCCAGACTGCTGAAGGTGCGCGAAGCTCGCCTTACCCATCAGGCGGATGGCAATGAGACGTCCGGCCACGGTGACAGTTATGCGATCGGCTTCTAGCTCTTCGCCCGTGCGGGGGGCAAACTCCGCAAGAATCTGAGGAACCTGGTGACTGGAACGGAAGTGATGAGGGTAGGCAGGCTGACCAAGGGCTTCGATCTGCTGCAGCTTCTGTTTGCGTAGGTTATAAATGTTTTCGTCTAGGGACACGTGAAAATTGTATAACAGCAGGAGTGCATTGAGTGGTGACGGTGGCAGGTTGAATTTGCGGACGCGGGGATGGATGGCGATGCGAGACGAGAAACCGGAGAAGCAGGACGAGAGTCCGTGGGTAGCCGTAGCACGGTACTCGGAGATCGGATTCATGATTCCGGCGGCGGTAATTGTGGGCTACCTGATGGGGCTGCTGGGAGATTACCTGCTGCACACGCATTGGATTTACCTGTTCGGGATTGTCTTCGGGGCTATCGCGGGATTTGTATCGATGATTCGGCGGGCACTACAGGCAAGTGCTGACGAGGACAAAAAGGAAGACGATGGCCACTGAAGAGCAAGGCCAGGATGCATCGTTGACCCCGCATTCGCCGGAAAATTCCGGAGGCGGGCCGTCGGAAACCCATGAGGAGCCACGGCCCGAGGATTGGCCGGAATCCGGGGAACTGGGCTGGGCAGAGACTTCGGCGCAGGAGATGGTGGCTTACGGGAATACAGTGCGGCGTATCGAGTGGCTGATTGTGGTCGCGGGCGCGGTGTGCGCGGGAGTTGCAGTCTGGCCACTGGGCTGGCCACTTGCTGCGGGCATGGTTGTGGGAACAGCGTTGGCGTGGATCAATTTCCGATGGATGGCGGCTGGCATAAACGCGATTGGCGAGCGCATTGTGAAAGCTAAAAGCGAAGAGCGCGGAGCTGCCGTGGTGGCGCGCGGCGTGGGACGTATCTTCTTGATAGCGCTGGTTGCATATGGTATCTTTGTTTGTTCCGTACGAGGCCTGGTGGGGTTTTTGGCAGGGCTTGCAATGCCTGTAATCGCACTGATGTGCGAGGCCATGTATGAGTTCGTCGCCAGCTACCGGCGATCATCCTGAGTGGGACTAACGACATTCAAATGTATCAATTGCCATTTACAGTGCTCCTGAACCATCTGTTTGCCGGCCCCGTCACTGCGCTGCTGAACGCTTTGGGAATTCATCCTGCCCATCCGGCGGCACCTATTCCCGATCACGTTGCGATGCAGGTGCTGGTGGTCGCGATTCTGACCGCCTTCTTCGTCGCTGTTCGTGCCAGTCTGTCGGTTGAAAACCCGGGCACGCTGCAACACATGATGGAGTGGGTTTACAACTTCATGGATGCGCAGAGCGAAGAGATTATCGGGCACGACAATAAGCGCTACCTGTCGTATCTGATCACGCTTGGGTTGTTCATTCTCACCTGCAACCTGCTGGGTCTGGTTCCGTTCTTTGAAACCCCCACGGGAGTAAAGTACGTTCCGCTTGGTTGCGCACTGGTGACTTGGTTCTACTATCAGTACCATGGCGTGCGGGCGAACGGGCCGGGATATATCAAGCACTTCATGGGACCGGTGATGTTGCTCGCTCCGCTGATGATCTTGATCGAGGTCGCCAGCCACCTGGCGCGCATACTGTCACTCACCATCCGTCTCTACGCCAATATGTTTGCGGGTGACATGGTGACGCTGGTGTTCTTCTCGCTGCTGCCGGTCGGCTTGCCGGTGATCTTTCTGGGGCTGCACTTTGGCGTTTCGCTGATACAGACCTACATCTTCGTGCTGCTGGCGATGGTGTATCTGGGCGAGGCCTCGGCGCACGCACACTAGAGAAAAGTCGAACCCGGTTATCGCCGAGGATGGCGCGAACCGGTGGCACTAAAAAGTTTTGTTGTACGCCGCAAGCGTGAGGGCCTCCCATTGAGCGGAACGTCAACCACCCACTGGCGGCGAAATCTGAAGGAGCAATGACAATGAATAAGAAACTCTTCGTACTGCTTTCCGTAATGGCCGTAATGATGCTCGCTACTCCTGTGTTTGCACAGGGCGAACCCGCTGCCGCCGCTGCTGGCACCAACTGGATTGCGATTACTTCCGGCTTCGCCATGGCGATTGCCGCCGGTTTGGCCGCGCTCGGACAGAGCAAAGTCGCCGCTGCTGCCTGCGAAGGCATGGCGCGCAATCCTGCCGCCCGCGCTGGAATTCAGCTTGCCATGATTCTGGGTCTCGCATTCATCGAGTCACTGGTGCTGTTCACATTGGTTGTGGTGTTCGCCAAGGTTGTGAAGTAGGCATTCACAGTTTCTGAGTGAGCCCCCGCTGCGGCGGGGGCTTTGCTATTCCATGTGGAGTACAGCCGCTCTTCAATTTTGCTGGACAGGCGCTACTTGCAAGTGAGCTGTTACGAGGGGGGCGAGGACCTTTTCTCTTTGCGTGCGCGGGACGGGATCATGCGGTAAAGAAAGCCCCGGAACAGTCCGGGGCTTTGCTGTGTGAACCGTGGCAGTTAATGTGCTACGAGAATTGTGGGTGCACCCTGGGTGTAGTGAAGGACTACGTTGGGCAGCACGCCAAGCCAGAGGGTTGCGATAAGGCTGATGGCAATGGCCAACCCCACACCGAGCTGAACCCTGGGTGCGGGGGCATCTGTGCGCGGCTCAAACATATACATGCGGACAATTAGTCGCAGGTAGTAGTAGGAGCCCATGCCGCTATTGGCAACACCAATGATGGTGAGCCAGATGAGGTGCGTGCGAAGGGCGGCGCTGAAAACGTAGAACTTGGCGAAGAAGCCGCCGGTAATGGGAATTCCGATAAGCGAGAGCAGGAAGAACGTAAGCGCGGCGGCGAGCATTGGTGAACGTTTGCCAAGTCCGGAGTAGTCGTCAATCTGAGAGAAGCGCTCCCCACTCCCGGCCATCTGCGTAATCACCGCGAAAGCACCCACGTTCATGGCGGCGTATGCGGCTGAGTAGAACATGGCGGCGGAGATGCCAAGCTCTCGATTGCTGGCCGAGGCGAAGGCGACCATCAGGTACCCTGCGTGAGCGATGGAGGAATAGGCCAGCATGCGCTTTACGTTGCTCTGGAGAATTGCGCCAAGATTGCCGACGCACATGGAGAGGACAGCGGCAGTCCAGATGACCCAGAACCAGTGAGGCGATGCGGTATCGATGACGAGGCGGATCAGGACGGCAAATGCGGCAGCCTTGGGTGCAGTAGACATGAAGGCCACTACGGGTGAGGGTGCGCCTTCGTAAACGTCTGGTGTCCAGATGTGGAATGGCGCGCAGGCGACCTTGAAGCCGAGTCCGGTAAAGATGAGAGCGACGGCAACGTAGGCGAGCGGTTCGATGCGGCTGGCGTTGCCGAGCGTGGCAGCAATATCAAAGACGTTGGTGGAACCGGTTGCGCCGTAGAGCAGGGCAACTCCGTAAAGGAAGAAAGCTGTGGCGAACGAGCCGAGAAGGAAGTACTTCATCGAGCTCTCGGCACTCTCTGCGGCATGACGGCGGAACCCGGCGAGGATATAGCTGGAGATGGACGAGATTTCCAGGGCGATGAAGATGAGGACCAGCTCGACGGCCGAGGACATGAGGCACATGCCGACTGCGCCAAGAAGAATGAGAGCATAGTACTCGCCGTGATCGATCTTCTGGAAAGGAAGATAATCGAGCGACATGAGGATTGTGGCCAACGCAACGAGCAGCACCACAAGATGGAAGAAGATGCTGAAGTGATCCACGTGCAGCATGTGGTTGAAGCCAAAGCCCGCAAACTGTGGTTGTGCCTGGTAGAAAGTTGCCGCGATGGCCGCGAGCGCACCAAAGGCGGAGAAGATTCCGAGACCTTTGCGGCTGCGGCCCGCGGGCAAGATCGGCTCCACAAACATGACGATCATGCCCCAGACCGAGAGGACAATTTCAGGAAGAATGCGGACGTAGTCAGCGGCTGTTGGCGGCATGGTTATTTGAGCACCGTATTCACTTTGACTTGAAGCGTTGGGGCAGAGGACGCGGCTTGTTGCGCACCCAGTATGCCTGCAACGGAAGCATCGATTGAGTTCATCCAGAGGCTCGGAAAGATTCCCATGATGAGAGCGACAATGGCGAGTGGCCATAGAATGCTGCGTTCGCGAAGATTGGCGTCCGGCAGAGTCGCGTTGACTGGTACGGTGACGGCCCCATAGAAGGTGCGCTGATAAAGCCAGAGCATGTAGAAGGCACTCCAGATGACGCCAGTGGCCGCAATGATCCCGTAAATTGCCTTGGCTTGGAACGCTCCACTCAGGATGAGGAATTCGCCAACGAATCCGTTCATCAGCGGCAATCCGATGGACGAAAGCGTGATGAGCAGGAAGAGCGTGGCGTAAACGGGCATGGGGGTCGCTAGGCCACCGTATTCCTTGATTTCGTATGTGTGGCGGCGGTCGTAAATGACGCCAAGCAGCAGGAAGAGTGCACCGGTGGAGATGCCGTGATTGAGCATCTGGTAGACTGCGCCGTCCATGCCTGCGCGGGTGAAACTGTAGATGCCGAGCACAACGAAGCCGAGATGGCTGACCGAAGAATAGGCAATCAGCTTCTTCATGTTGGGCTGTACGAGCGCGACGAGTGCGCCGTAGACAATGCCGATGATGGCGAGAGTGATGATCCAGGGCGCGTTCTTGTGTGCCTCAGCGGGGAAGAGTCCGATGTTGAAGCGGAGGAGTCCGTAGGTGCCCATCTTGAGGAGCACTCCGGCAAGTAGAACTGAGCCCGCGGTGGGCGCTTCCACGTGCGCGTCCGGCAACCAGGTGTGCAAGGGGAAGAGCGGCACCTTGACGGCGAATGCGACGAAGAACCCGAGGAAGAGCCAGAGAGCCGCTCGACCGGGAAGCGCGATGGCCCCGGTGGCAAGCAGATGCTGAAGTTCCACGAAATCAAAAGTTCCCGATTGAGCGTAGAGCCAGATGATGGCCGCGAGCATGAAGACTGAGGCAATCATGGTGTACAGGAAAAATTTAACGGCTGCATAAACGCGGCGCTGATGTCCGAAGATGCCGATGATGAGCGCCATGGGGATGAGCGTGGCTTCCCAGAAGAAGTAGAAGAGGAAGAGATCGAGGGCGATGAAGACACCTATCATCGCTGTTTCGAGAATCAGCAGAAGGATGAAGAATTCCTTCACGCGCTCGTGGATCGACTTCCAGGAAGCGAGAACACAGAACGGTACCAGAAACGTGGTGAGGACGACGAGCCAGAGCGAAATACCGTCGATGCCGACATGGTAGTGAATGTTCGGGCTGGTGATCCAGCGGAGGTTCTGCTCGTAGGCGAAGCTGCCGGAGTTGGTCGGCGCTACCTCTCGATAGTGTGCGGGCAAGTGCAGCGAAACGAGCAGCGTGATCACCGAGATGGCCAGGGCGAACCAGCGAATATCTCGGTCACGGCGCGGAAGGAATGAGATCAGCAGCGCCCCAAAAGCCGGCAGAAAGGTCGTCAGCGTGAGAATCCAGGGATTGAGCGTAGAGGTATTCATCGGGTTCCCATCCAGACCATGTAGGCGACAACCGCCGCTGCACCGGCGGCAATCCATCCGGCATAGCTGCGGACCAGGCCGGATTGCTGCTGACGGATAACTTGCGAAACGTCGCGCGCGGCAACTGCACTTTCGTTGACCGTTCCATCGATGACCTTCTGATCGATGGTTTGCCAGAGGACAATCCGGGAGAACGCGACCAAAGGACCAATGATGACGGCAGAGTAGAGTTCGTCAATCCAATACTTGTTGAGCACGAGCCGGTAAACACCGCCAAGGGAACTCGCGATCTGCTCAGGGAGTTCAGGACGTTTGACGTAGAGGAACCAGGCGAGCGCGAGTCCGGAGAAAGCGATCAGAACGGAGACGCCCATCAGAATGTTCTCCAAACTCTTGCTCTCACCCGCTGCGCCTTCGCCTTCGCCGACCGGCGTAGTCACAGCCTCACCGTTTTGAGCAGACACTTGTTCGGTAGAGACCTTCTGAATTACCGGGTCCAGGAAGTGCTCGAAGCGATTGCCAATGCCGACCCAGCCACCAACGATGGAGAGCACGCCAAGCAGCACGAGCGGCGCGAGCATGAGCCAAGGCGATTCGTGCGGAGTGCCGTGACCCTGATCGTCGCTGCCGTGTGAGGAGTGTGCGTCAGGCTTGGCACCTCGATACTCGCCGGTAAAGGTGAGAAAGATGAGGCGGAACATGTAGAAACTGGTCATGAAAGCGGTGATCGCACCCATGAGCCAGAAGATTTTGCTTCCGTGCGGACTGCTGAAAACCTGCCAGAGAATTTCATCTTTGGAGAAGAATCCGGCAAAGGGTGGAATGCCTGCGATGGCGAACGTCGCAATCAGCATGGTCCAGAAGGTCCAAGGCATGTACTTGCGAAGGCCGCCCATCTTGCGCATGTCCTGTTCGCCGCCAATTCCGTGAATGACAGAGCCAGCGCCGAGAAAGAGCAGGGCCTTGAAGAAGGCGTGAGTCATGAGATGAAAGACCGAGGCGGAATAGGCAGCAACTCCGGCGGCCATGAACATATAGCCGAGTTGCGACACTGTAGAGTACGCGAGGACGCGCTTGATGTCCGTCTGCGTGATGCCAATGGTTGCGGCGAAGAAGCTGGTCAGCGTGCCGATGATGGCCACGGCAAGCAGTGCAATGGGCGCGCGGCTAAAAATGGCGTTGGAGCGGCAGACCATGTAAACGCCTGCGGTCACCATGGTCGCAGCGTGGATGAGAGCCGAGACGGGAGTAGGACCTTCCATGGCGTCCGGCAGCCAGACGTAGAGCGGAATTTGCGCGCTCTTGCCGCAGGCACCGACGAGCATGAGCAGGCCGATGGCAGTCAGGACTCCGGCAGAAGTCTCTGTTGGCATATGCGAAAGTGAGGAGTTCTGGACAACGAATAGCGTGCCGTAATGCAGTGTTCCAAAGTGCTGGATCAGCAGGAAGAGCGCGATGAGGAACCCGAAGTCACCGACGCGGTTCGTGAGGAAGGCTTTCTTACCTGCGTTGGCGGCGGAGTCCTTCAGGAAGAAGAAGCCGATCAGCAGATAAGAGGCGAGTCCTACACCCTCCCAGCCCACGAACATGAGCAAGTAGTTGTTGGCCAGCACCAACGTAAGCATGAAGAACATGAAGAAGTTGAGGTAGCTAAAGAAGCGGTAGTAGCCGCCCTCATGTTCCATGTATGCCACGGAATAGACATGGATAAGAAAGCCTACGCCGGTGACAATCAGCATCATGATGAGCGAGAGATGGTCAAGGTAGATTCCGAAGTTGACGGAAAAATTACCGGCCTGAATCCAAGTGCCGTAGTACTGTTCGAGTGCTGGACTCCCGGACTGCAGCAGTATGGCCGCCTGTATGCAGGCGACAACGAACGACGCGGCGGTGGCCGTGAGCGCAACGGTGGCGACCGCGCTTTTAGAGAAACGCTTGCCGAGGAGTCCGTTGGTTAGCGCGCCAATCAACGGGAGAATCGGAACGAGCCATAGCTGAAATAGAGGCGTCATAGTTTGAGCAAGTTCACGCGGTCCACATTGAGCGTCTCACGCGTGCGATAAACAGAGATGATGATCGCCAGTCCGACTGCGGCCTCTGCGGCAGCAACGACCATGACGAAGAAGACGAAGATGTGTCCGTCGAGAGTTCCAAGGCGCGTGGCGAAGGCGATGAACGAAAGATTCACACCATTCAACATCAGCTCAATGGACATGAAGAGCGTGATGATGTTGCGCTTGATGAGAAAACCCGTGACGCCACAGGCAAATAGAAACGCGCTGAGCAGTAGATACCAGGAGATGGGAATCATGAGTTACTCCTGCGGGCGAGAACGACCGCGCCCATGATGGCGATGAGCACGAGGATGCTGGTGACTTCAAACGCCAGCAGGTATTTGGTAAAGAGCATCATGCCAACCTGATCCGCCGGGCCATAAAGCGCGCCTATGGGGATGAGTTTGTCCTCCGGACGGTGCTGGAGCAAAACCCAGATGCCGATCATGCCGCCCGCAAAGAGTCCGGGAATGCCGAAGATCTTGGCGACGTTACTGCCCTTGGATTCTTCTTCAGCCCCCGCGTTTAGCAGCATGATGACAAAAATGTAGAGCACCATGATAGCGCCAGCGTAGATGATGACCTGCACCACGGCGACGAACTCCGCGCCTAGCAGCAGGTAGATGAGCGCCAGCGAGCCCATCACCACAATGAGCGAGAGCGCGCTGTTGATGGTCTTCTTCTGAACCAGAAGATTGATTGCGCCACCCACGCAGAAAGCTCCGAAGAGCAGAAAGAGAAATTGATGCATCAGTTTTCCATTCCGGCCATCATGCCCGGATCGCCACAAAGAATGCGGTGACAACCACGTTAGCCAGCGCAAGCGGGAAAAGGAACTTCCAGCCGAAGGCCATCAACTGGTCATAACGGAAGCGCGGCAGTGTGCCGCGAATCCAGATGTAAAGGAAAAGGAAAAAGAAAATCTTGGATGAAAACCAGATCAGCGGCAAGAACGCCTGAATAGCCGCAGGGAGGAAGTGAAGCGGCGGGCCGCTCCAACCGCCGAGGAACATAACGGAGGCAATGCAGGCGACGGTGACCATATTGGCGTATTCCGCCATGAAGAACATGGCGAATTTCATGGCACTGTACTCAGTGTGATAACCAGCGACCAGTTCGGTTTCCGCTTCCGGAAGATCGAAGGGGATACGGTTTGTTTCAGCAAACGCCGCCATCATGTAGATGAAGAAAGCGACAAACTGTCCGCGGAAGATGAACCATTGAGGAACAAATCCGAACCATGTGCCAAGCTGCGCATGAACGATTCCGCTGAGGCTGAGTGTGCTGGACATGAGCAGCACACCGACCAACGAAAGGCCCAGAGAAACCTCATAGCTGACCATTTGCGCCGAAGCACGAAGCGAGCCAAGCAGCGAATACTTGCTGTTGGAGGACCAGCCTGCAAGCGCGATTCCATAAACGCCAAGCGAGGTGATGCCGAGGACGATGAGAATCCCGACATTGATGTCACTCGCCTGTCCGGTGGTGGCGTCTACCACTCCGGTGATCTGCACCGGTGTGCTGATTCCGAAAAGGTGAATGATGGGGCCAATGGGAACCATCGCAATCGAGGTGAGAGCCATGATGAGCGCGAGGCCCGGCGCAAGAAGATAGATATTCTTCTCGACATAGGGAGGCGTCAGGTCCTCTTTCAAGAGGAACTTGATTCCATCGGCAAGAGGCTGGAGAAGTCCGAAGGGACCCACGCGCGAAGGTCCCCAACGGTTCTGCATGCGTCCCACCAATTTGCGCTCCAACCACACGGTGTAGGCGACAACGGTGAGCAGAACGCCAAGAGTAATGGCGATCTTGATAACCGCAACGATCAAAAAAGTCAAAGCGCTCATCGAAAAATCAATCCCCAGCCGTACATCGACGGCAGAAACTTACAATGGGCCGACCCGCGGGCCGACGAAATAAAACCTAGTCGGTCCCGATGGGCTCGACCGATTTGCGATGGTTCTCCATAACCGAATTCAAAGTTGCCGAATAGCGGCCAAGAGTGCCGGAGGTAAACAGAGCATTTCCTGCAGGCTCGATCAGCTCAGGATGGCTCGGAATTCCGGCAGGCTCGATTTGCACCAGCTCCGTGCGTTGCGGATTTCCCGCAGCGAGATCGAGGCGCGAGATAGCGTAGCCGGGAACAAGTTCGGAAATTTCATCGAGCGTAATCGTTGGATCGAGCGGCGAAGTGCGCGAAGCAAGTCCGCGGGATTCGGTGAAAACGGCATTGCGATCGGCTTCGCCCGATTGCGGACCACGACTCTGCCCAGCATCGGCAAAGGTATATCCACGGTAAGGGACGAGTTGTTCAATGTCCGCGCCCATCTTCTCCGCAACACGAATGATGATCTCGAAATCAGCTTTAACGCCGTGAACGTCAGAAGCCTTCTTGAGGCGCTGCAAGTCGCCGCAGGTGTTCGTGACCGTGCCAGCTTTTTCATAAGCAAAGGCGGCGGGAAGGAAGACATCTGCGTGCTGCGCGGTCTCGGTGAGGAACATATCCTGCACCACGAGGAAAGGCTTGGCGAAAGCGGCGCTATCGGGGTGGCGTGCTGCTGGATTGGCGCCAACAACCCAGAGCGCCTGCAAGTCTCCCGCGGCGGCCTGCTGGAGCATCTGGCTGAGGTGAAGGCCGGGCGTTGTCGGAACGTTTGCGGCCCATGCGATCTTTGTGCGGGAAGTGCCGGATACGGCGTGATAGCCGGGAAGCAGATCGGGGAAGAGGCCCATGTCTGCCGCGCCACGAGAATTTGAGTAATCGGCGAGGCAAATAAACTTTGCACCCTTGGGTGCAAAGTGCGCGACCAGCGCGTTAATCGCTTCGCCACGAAGCTCAGGGCCGAATGCCACGATCAGCCCATCCTCTGCGACGAGCGCGTCGCGCAACTTGCCAAGAGTTTCGGTGGAGCCTCCTACCGTGGCGGCAGCCGCGTCATGGCCCGTAAGGAAGGAGACGAAGTGATCTTCCGATCCGGTGGCTATCTGGACGAAGTGTGCGGCCTGCTTGGACAACTTGATCTTGCTGGAGTTGGCAACGTAAAGACGCGCGTTGTGCAGGCGCACGGCGTTACGAATCTGCCACGCGAGCAACGGATGCTGTTCTGTGGGATCGCTGCCGATGAGCAGGATAGCCGGGGAGTTTACTACCTCGCTCATCGAAGCTGTTTTCGCGTTGTTTGCTGCAATCGCTCGTGCGAAGGAGGGGAAGTCAGCGGTGCGATGGTGGTCGATGTTGTTGGTGCCAAGCACCGTTCGGGCGAATTTCTGCAGCAGGTAATTTTCTTCGTTGGTGGTGCGGTTGGATCCGATTACTCCGACTGATTGCGGGCCATGCGAGGCGAGTATCTGCTGGAAGCGGGATGCAACCAACTCGACCGCTTCGGTCCAGGTGGCGGCCACGAACCTCCCGTCACGCTTGATGAGTGGCGTGGTGATGCGCTCGGGATTTGCTGCGAAGTCGTAAGCATAGCGGCCCTTGATGCAGAGGAAGTCGTCGTTCATGCCGCTGCGGTCGCGATTGTCACAACGCACAATTTCAGATCCGGTATCGGAGCGGCGCACGCCGACCGTGGTGAGGCAACCGTCACCGCAGTGATTGCAGACGGTGCCCACGTGAGTCATTTCCCATGGGCGTGTTTTGTAGCGGTAGGAGCCGCTGGTGAGCGCACCGACCGGACAAATGTCAATGCACATGCCGCATTCTTCACAGTTGAGGGAGTCTCCCTGGTTGGGCGCGATGACCGAGCCCTGGCCGCGGTTCTGAATGCCCAGCGCCCAGACGTCCATGCCTTCTCCGCAAACGCGCACGCAGCGATAGCACAGGATGCAGCGCGGGCGGTCGTAGAAGACGACCGGCGACCACTGTTGCTCGTCGCGATGGCTCTTGATATCAATAAACTTCGACTCGCCAGCGCCGTACTTGAACGTCATGTCCTGCAACTCACACTCGCCGCCAGCGTCGCAGACCGGACAATCAAGCGGGTGATTTGCGAGCAACAGTTCGAGAGTGGACTTACGAGCCTGCACGACCTTCTCAGTCTCTGTCTGCACCACCATGCCTTCGGCAATGGGTGTGGTGCAGGCGGTCTGCATCTTTGGCATCTTCTCGATCTCGACAAGACACATACGGCACGCGCCCTGAAGCGAGAGTCCGGGATAGTAGCAGAAGGCAGGAATCTCAATGCCATTCTGCTTGCAGGCCTCAATCAGAAGCGTGCCCTTGGGAGCCGTGATCGTTCGTCCATTCACCGTAAGCGTTACGTCAGCCATCTTCGCTATGCCTTAATCCTTGCCGCCCCGAAGGGAGGCGAGCTGTGTGGCGGTCTCGTGGGTCTGTGCGGCGTGGCGCGCCGAGTGCATTGCCATAATCTGGAAAAGCTGATAGCCGTCAGCCGTGCCGACCAGCGGATGCGGCACCACCTTGCTGCGCAGTTCTTCCGCCGGTATTCCATCTACCAACGCAATCGTCTTGTTCCGCGCGGCAAGGAAGCGTTCGCGCGCCTCCGTAAGAGACTGGATATGTCCCAATGGACGTACGCGCTCGGGAGCCACTCTCTTATTGCTGCGGTTTGCCAAACCAGTGCGAATCTTCTCATCTGTGGCGCGATCGCTTGTGCCCTGCTGCGCAAGCTTTTCCCAAAGCTTGAACATGCCCTCCTCAGAGTTGACCACGTGCTCGGCGCATTGCAGTGCCGACCACCTCTCCTGCGCCGCTGACTTGTCTTGCAAAGCAGCCGGAACCGCGTCGAGCTCGGCTACGTATTCGTCGCGTGTGCGGCTTAGCAGCGTCAATATCTCATGCTTCTCTTCATCCGGGAGTTTCACGCTCATCGCAACACCGCCAGGTCTGCAGCCACGGCGTGCTGCTCATAAGGGCAGGGACGGCCATCCAGGTGCGCTTCGAACTCTTCGCGGAACTTCTTCACGAAGCCGATGATGGGCATGGCTGCTGCGTCGCCAAGCGGGCAGAAGGTTCGTCCCAACATATTCTCGGCAAGGTAACGGATATCGTCGATATCTTTGGCGACTCCGGCGCCGGCATGAAAGCGCTTCAGACTCTTGGATAGCCAGTCAGTGCCTTCGCGGCAGGGAATGCACCATCCGCAGCTCTCGTGCCGATAGAATTGAATGGTGCGCAGAGCAAACTTCACAATGCAGGTTTGGTCGTTGATGACAACGATGCCACCGGAGCCGAGCATCGTTCCGGCCTTCATCATGGAATCGAAGTCGAGCGCCACGTCAATCTCATCAGGCTTAAGGCAGGGCACAGACGAGCCGCCCGGTACGACGGCCTTGAGAGTGCGGCCATCGGCGATTCCGCCGCCCACTTCGTAAATCGCTTTTCGCAAACTGTAGCCAAGAGGTAGCTCATAAACACCGGGCTTTGCGAGGTGTCCGCTGAGTGAGAAGAGACGCGTACCGCCGTTGCGCTCCACCCCGATCTCTGCATACGCTTTGCCACCCATGAGCATGATGTGAGGGACGCTGGCGAGGGTCTCTGCGTTGTTGATGACCGTGGGGCCTCCCCAGAGACCGACCACGGCAGGGAATGGGGGACGAATGCGTGGTACACCGCGCTTTCCCTCGAGCGATTCCATAAGAGCAGATTCTTCGCCGACCTCGTATGCGCCTGCGCCGCCATGCCAGTAAACGTTGAGGTCGTAGCCGGACCCGAAGATGTTCTTGCCGCAGAAGCCGCGTGCGTATGCATCGGCAATGGCTTTCTGCATGATCTCCAGCAGATAGCGATACTCGCCGCGAATATAGATGTAGGCATCGTGCGAGCCGACCGCGATGGCGGCTATCATTGCGCCTTCAATAACAGAGTGTGGATCGTGCTCGAAGATGAGGCGGTCCTTGCACGTACCAGGTTCGCTCTCATCACCGTTGCAGAGAACGTACTTGGGTTTGGCACTCACCTTGGGGACGAAAGACCATTTCATCCCCGTGGGGAAACCTGCTCCGCCACGGCCGCGAAGATTGCTGGCCTTCATTTCATTAATGATGCCGTCAGGGCCGAGTTCAAGCGCGCGTTGCACAGCCTTGTAGCCGTCGAGCTCGAGGTACCGGTCAAGATTGGCCGCACCTTGGCCGAAGCGCTTAGTAACGACTTTGACCTCATCGGGATGGGAGACCAGGTATGCCATAGGTGCTATTGGGCCGCCTTCTGCCTGTACTCGTCTAGTATCCGGTCGATTTTCTCCGGCGTGAGGTTCTCGTGGAATTCGTAGTTGACCTGCATGGCGGGAGCCCAGGAGCAGGCGCCGATGCACTCAACCTCTTCGACCGAGAATACGCCGTCGGAAGTGACTCCCTTGTTGACGGCTACACCCAGGGTTCTGCGCGCATGATCAAGCATTTGCTCGCCTCCGCGCAACAGGCAGCAAATGTTAGTACAGACCTGCACGTTGTATTTGCCCGCGGGCTTGATGCGGAGCATGGAGTAGTAGCTGATGACATTGCGAATCTCCAGCGCGGTGATCTCCAAACGGCTTGCAAGTTCCTCAATGGATTCATCAGTGACGTAGCCAAACTCGTCCTGAATGTAGAGCAGGAATGGAACGAGGACAGAACGCTTCACAGGATAATGCGTAAGCATATCGGCGTATCGCGCTTCGAGTTGTTCGCTGAATTTCATGTGCCTCTAAACCCAAAAGAATTTGCTTACTAAAATCCCCGCCGTTGTGCGGAGGCATTAAGGCTCAAATATCTCGTGAAGCATCCACTCCGCTAAGCCCGAAGGGTCGGAACACTCGCCGGGAATTCCGTCAGGCTCAAAGCCATTCGGAGAGTTGGTCAAGGTTGCCTCGAAGGAGCGGTTATTAAAATCGCTGCCGGTGCGGACAAAGATCACCCCTGGGAGCGCAGAGCAGATGACGGAAGCGGACTTGTAGCCGTTCGTGACATCCACGTCCTCGCCTTTCACGGTTACCTTCAGCGCAAAGCGGTAGTCGTGCGGTGCTTCTCTGTTGAATTCCTCGGCCTTTTGTTGCAGCAGATCGATGAGGTCGAGAGCGTAGTCACTCTGGCCTTCACCGCGTTGATGTATCTCGGTCGCGAACTGCGTTCCCCAGTGTTTCAATTGCTCTCCCGTCTAGCGGTCCACATCTCCCAGGACAATATCAATGCTGCCAATGGCTGCGACCACATCGGCCAGCAAGTTATGTTCGCACATCACGCCGATGGCGTTGAGGTTCGCAAACGAAGGACTGCGCATATGCACGCGATAGGGCTTGGCGGTGCCATCGCTGACGACGTAATAGCCCATTTCGCCGCGAGGTGATTCGACGCCCTGGTAAACCTCACCCTCGGGGACAGTGAAGCCTTCGGTCACGATCTTGAAGTGATGGATGAGAGACTCCATCTGGGTTTTCATTTTTTCGCGATCAGGTAGAACGATCTTGGGCGCATCGGCTTTATACGCGCCGTCTGGCAGATTGGCGATGGCCTGCTTGACCATGCTGATGGATTCGCGAAGCTCTTCCATACGCACCTGATAGCGGGCGAATACGTCACCGCCGGTTGCAACCGGAACCTTGAAATCGAGCTTCTCATATCCGCCATAGGGCATATCGCGGCGAAGATCCCAGTCAACGCCACTTCCGCGCGCCGTAGGGCCGCTCAGCATCAGTTCGAGAGCATCATTCCTGGTGATAAGGGCAACACCCTTGGTGCGGCCAATCCAAATGGGATTATTGGTGAGCAGATCTGAGTATTGCTCAATGCGGTCCGGGAAATAGGCAGCGAAGTTCTTTATGTAATCGAGGAAGCCAAGCGGCAAGTCCATGGAGACGCCGCCTACCCGGAAGTAGGAGGTCATCATCCGCTGACCCGCGACCATCTCGAACATCTTGAGAATTTCCTCGCGCTCGCGGAAGCAATAGAGGAACACGGTCATCGCGCCGATGTCCATGGCATGCGTGCCAAGCCAGACCAAGTGCGAGTTGATGCGGGTCAATTCATTCAGCATCAGGCGAATCCACAATGCACGCGGCGGAACCTCCAACCCTAGGAGCTTTTCAACTGCCAACACATAGGCAAAGTTGTTGGTCATGGGGCAGAGGTAGTCGATGCGGTCAGTCATGGGGATGACCTGTTGGTAAAACTTTGCTTCGCAGGTCTTCTCGATGCCGGTGTGAAGGAAGCCAATATCGGGACGAATGCGGACGATGGTCTCGCCGTCAATCTCCAGCAGCAGTCGAAGCACGCCGTGAGTTGAGGGGTGCTGTGGTCCCATATTGAGGACCATGGTGCGGTCGCCGCCAATAGTCTCGACAACAGGCACGGAGCGGAATTGATCGATGCTCGGCATTAGCGGTATCCCTCGACGGGGTAGTCCTTGCGCAGCGGATGACCCTCCCATTCGTCAGGCAGCAGAATGCGACGAAGGTCTGGATGGCCCTGGAATCGGATGCCGAACAGATCGAAGACCTCGCGTTCAAAAGGCGATGCGCCAGCCCAAAGCCCGGTGACTGACTCGACGTAGGGATCGGCCCCACTCACCTGGACTTTCACGCGGATTCGGTCTCTAAGCTGGTGCGAGAGCAGGGAATAGACAACTTCAAAGCGAGGTTCGGACGGAAACCAGTCAACAGCAGTCAGGTCCGCCAATACGGCGTAAGTAGCCGTGCGGAGCAGATTCAGAGCTTCCAGCAGGTGGATCTGAGTGACCCAAATGGTGAGCTCATCGCGATCAAATTTTGCGGACTGGATGGCTCCGGGCATGCCGGACAATAGGCAAGCTAGGGCCGGGCGGTCCTTCAGCATCTCCAGATCAGTAACAGCAGGTTGCAGGGCCATGAACTTTAGAGCGCCTCGTCGCGCGAAGGTTTGTTCCAGTCGAGAACGCCCTTCTTCCACACGTAGAAGAAACCGATGAGGACTATCAGGACGTAGGTCATCATCTCCCAGAAGCCAAACATCTTCAATCTTTTCAACAAGATTGCCCAGGGATAGAGGAACACGGCCTCAACGTCAAAAAGGATGAAGAGCATCGCGACCAGGTAAAACTTCACGCTGAATCGCTGGCGCACGTCGCCAACTGGCTCCATACCGCATTCGTATGGAGACATCTTGCTCTTATTGGCCTTGTGCTGACCGATGAAATAAGACAACGTCACAATGGCAACTGCCAAAAGGCAGGCCACAGTAAAGTGGATCAGCAGAGGTAAATACCTTGCAAAGTAGTTGTCGGTCATTCTTTTATGTTACTGGAGTTCACCACCCACATTCAGGGAACTGGCAAGTATAAGTTTTGCTTTTTCCCAGTGTCAAGGACTGCTGAGCAGAAGACGGAGTTGGAGCCAAAGCTTGGGCACAATTACATGAATAACTGCGAAGAGTTATCTGTTGAGGAACTCCGAACGAAAGTAATGTTGTTTTTTTGGCATCTGGACTAGAGAATCCAAGCTACTGAACCTCATAGACAGGATGCTGGACGTGGTCTTTCGTCACGTTGGCGGACCTTTGCGGAAAGAAACTAGCAGAAATGATTTTCGGCTTCAACACGGATATCAAGGCGGAAGGAACGGTTTACCACGTTCAGACCGAGGTGCGCGAGCAGGAGCGTCGACTTGAGTCCCAGGTATTCGTGAGCGGGCGCTGCATTGGGAAACGTGCGGTGGCCATGCCGGAGGAAGCCTCCGACGAGGCGATTCAGGAACTGGCACGAGAGCAGCATCGCTGGGTTGTCGAGGCGGTGCGCGAAGGTTTTGTGGATGATGTGCTGAACCAGGAGGCGACCGAGGCCCTGGTTGTGCAATTTCTAGGGGCCCAGCGGACTACGAGTGATGAAGTGATTCTGCATTTCCGGGTTCTTTCGGGCGGGTTTGTAGTTGCGAACGCCGAGGTGGGAGCAGAGTGGAAAACGGAATCAGCCAACGGGGTTCTGATCAGCTCCTTCACGAATGACGCAGGAGTAGCGCAGATGCGTCTAGCTCTCGCTGGAGGTGCTGCCGAACTGTCGATAAGAGCCTCCCTGGAAGGGCGGGAAACGACGCGGCGCTTCTTGGTAAAATCCGCAAGAGCCTGATCTTTCCGGCAGGTACAATCGTAAGCATGAAGAAAGTCACCGCATTGGCACTGACTTTGGCTACGGCATTGTCTTGCACGCCCTCGCTGGCGGCACAACGACAGCCATCTTCGGGGCCAGTCGATGGTCCGCTGACAGAAAATCCGCAATACAACAAGCCACAAAGCAAGCAGGCGAAAGATCAAAAGTCTCCTGCCAATAGTGCTCCTCCACGCAGCGACGACGAGAGCAGCAGCGAAGCTACGCGAATAGACCTGTCTCCACCAAAGGGCGACATGATGGCTCATCCGGAGGGTGGACACGTGGCGGATCAGGTTCTGGGCGTCCAACACGAGTGGAACCCGCTGCGCGCGATGAAAGATGTGGAAGTAGGCGACTACTACTACGGACGGGGCAGCTACAAGGCGGCCATCAGCCGCTACCAGGAAGCGTTGGAGTATAAGCCACATGATGCGATTGCCACCATCAAACTCGCTCGGACCTTGGAAAAGATTAAAGCGTTTGACGAGGCGAGACTCCGCTACGAAGAGTACCTGACAATTCTGAAAGATGGACCGAGTGCGGCGGAGGCCAAGAAGGCGCTCGAGCGACTAAAGAAACCGTAAAAAGTGGGCGTGATTACGGTGCACGGTTCCCATTGCTTTGCAGCGTGCAGGGAATCATTTTTCAGCGCGGAGAAAGCTGCCGCTTGTTGCATCCACAGCGACGTCGAGCTTGGCATCATAACGGCTGGAGCCATAGATTACATGCCAGATGAGCTGATTATCTCGGGCATCAAAATCAAGCGTGTAAAAGATGGGCTGATTGGGATCGGCGGCCGTCAGCTTCTCGCCCCCGTGCTTTTGTGCGATCTTGAGAGCCTGATCGGAATCGATTTTCAGAAACTGAGTCTCAAAAACGTGCGTACTGGTGTTGCCGGGATTATAAGTATCATCTGAGCCGTGCGAGATGCCGCGCTCGGGGGCGTCCGGGTCGGCGAGACCGCTCCAGGTGAAAGACTTGCTTAGCTTTTTGGAGGCCGAAGCAAAATCAGCGCGCCAGAGGCCGCTGAGACCTTCGTTGGCCGGTGAGCCCTTGGTGTAGCGCGACTCCATTCGATAAGGCATTACATCACCGGCGACGGCGTGAGCGGAAACGTAGAGTTTCTGGAAAGCTTCCCGGCCGCTGATATACTCGGCTGGCTTGGGAGTTGGCGCGGCTTTGGTGGGTGCAGACGAGTTGCATGCATCAAGCGCGAGAATGGCGAAAAACGAGGCTGCAAGAATCAAGGTAAGCTTACGCATAGTTTTCTAGTCTTTTCCGGCATCTCTTAGCAACAGAGTTGCCTTGGGTCCCGAGTAGTTCGACACTAGGTGATCGTGAAATGGATGCACGGCTGGAGCGTTTACGCGCAGAAATTAACCGAGCAACCACTGAGTTGAGCGATGCGGACTGGAGGCGTGCGCCGCAAGGGCGATGGTGCGCCGCTCAGATTGTAGAGCATCTTGGGCGCAGTTACGGCAGCACAGCGAAGATGCTGGAACTGTCATTGGCTGCGGGCCATCGCGACGTTCGCTCCGCGAAGCTGTTGGAGACTGTTCTGCGTGGGCTAATTGTCAATATCGGGTACTTTCCTTTCGGCGCCAAGGCTCCTGCCATGGTGGTTCCAACTGGAAATGATGGACCGGCCGCTCTAAAGAAGGCGATGGAAAATCTTGAGCGCATGGACTTGGCGCTGGCCGTCGCTGAGGAAAGATGGGGCAAGGGGCTGATAGCGACGCACTTCAGACTTGGTCCAATGAGCGCGGAGGAATGGCGAAAATTTCACTACGTCCATGGTCGCCACCATGTGAAGCAGATACTTAAGCGGATTGGGCAGTAACAAGCGCGCAAGGATTACAAGATACCAGCGTTCCTTCCGGCCACAATCGACAAAGCGCACACCGATCTCAATATTGAACCGCTCTAGGGAAGGTCTGCACAAGTCAGCGAATAGCGGCAGTGTGGGGGTTTCAGGGGTTGGCGTGACTGGGATTTCAATGTGTTTGAACGGCGTGTTCTGATCTCTTGGGGGTTGCCGTCACCTCTGGAG
>Ga0182012_10001274_pt1 | contig 27722 bp, 22 predicted proteins | sample 612S2SmetaG_FD_120486 | JGI IMG/M metagenome (GOLD analysis project Ga0182012, IMG submission 120486) | Permafrost microbial communities from Stordalen Mire, Sweden - 612S2S metaG | ecosystem: Environmental > Terrestrial > Soil > Wetlands > Permafrost | place: Sweden: Stordalen | collected...
CCAAGTTGAAAATCGGTCAGAAACTGACCCTCCCGGCCGGCGGCAAAACCACGGCGGATGAAGCGGTGGCTCCCGCCGCCGGTGGCACAGCAGACGCTGCGACGGAAACCTACACGGTCAAATCCGGCGACACCCTGACCAAGATTGCCAAGGCCCATCATGTGAAGTTGAAAGAGCTGCAGGCCGCGAATGGTCTGACCACCACCAAGATCAAAGTGGGCGAAAAATTGAAGATCCCGGCCAAGGGCGAGGTTCCGGCCGCTCCAGCCCCGGCCGCGCCGGTGGACAATACGCCCATGGCGCCCATGCCGGCGGTACCGACCCCGGCGGCGGCCCCGGCCACGCCACTGGCGCCCGTGACCCCGGCTCCGGCCCAACATTAATTGGTTTGGCGGGCCGGCCGGAGGCATCCAGGCCGGCCCTTTTGGTTTGATGGATTAAAATGAAAGTTGCCGTCACAACGCTCGCGTCCACCGTGGCCGGCCTCCTGGGGCTGGGCCTGGTCATGCTGTACAGTTCCAGCATGACGAAGGTGGGCACGCACGACCTCATCATGCAATTGGTGTGGGTGGCGCTGGGGTTGGGCGTGTGCGTGACGCTGACCGTGCTGGATTACCAGGCGTTAAAGCGGGTGCAATGGCTCGGTTATGGTTTGGCCGTGCTGGTGCTCGTGCTGGTCTTCATCCCCGGGATTGGCCATGCCAGTCACGGGGCGCACCGCTGGCTGGGGCGGGGCGGGTTTACGGTTCAACCCTCGGAATTTGGCAAGCTCGCCTTGATCCTCGTGCTGGCGTGGTACGGAGATCGTTATCAACGGCAAATGCCCTCCTGGGGGCGCGGGATGGTGCTGCCGGTGCTCATTATTTTGCCGATTCTGGCCTTGATTTACCTGGAACCCGATCGCGGCCAGACGATTCTGTTGTCCGCCGTGTGCGGCGGAATGCTGCTGGTGGCGGGCGTGCGGTGGCGCTGTCTCAGCGTGCCCGCGTTGCTGGGTTTGGCCGGACTGGCGAAGTCGCTCACCCATGATCATATGCGGCAGGGGCGGATTCAGGCGTGGTTGCATCCGGATGCCCATGCGAATGGCACGGCCATGCAGGCCATGCAGGCCATGCTTGGCCTGGGCGATGGCGGCTGGACCGGCCTGGGCCTGGGCAATGGCATCCGAAAATTCGGCTACCTGTCGGAAATTCACACGGACTTTATTCTGGCCAACATCGGCGAGGAACTCGGCTTGGTGGCGACGCTGCTCGTGGTGCTGGGGTTTGTGTTGATCGCCCTCTGCGGGGTGTACATTTCCCTCCATGCCCGCGACACCTTTGGCGGGCTGCTGGCGCTGGGCATCACCCTCCTTATTTGTTTGCAGGCGGCCATCAACATCGGTGTCGTGACCAGCGCGTTGCCGAACAAAGGGCTGCCGCTGCCGTTCATCAGCTACGGGGGTTCCAACCTCGTGGCCATGTTTGCGTGTCTGGGGATTTTATTCAGTATTGCCCGCCAGGGGGAAACGGTCGTGAGCGTCACGCCGCCGAACCCGGCTGCGGATGACAATCCGTTTGCCGCGAAAGCCACATGAATTCCGCCGCACCCAACCAGCCCTTCGTCGCCATCGCCTGCGGCGGAACGGGCGGCCATCTCTTTCCGGGCCTCGCCGTCGCGGCCCAATTGCGCGAGCGCGGCTGCGCGGTGGCCGTGATGATCTCGCCCAAGGACGTGGACCAGCAGGCCGTCCAGTCCGCCCGGGACTTGGAAATCATCACCTTGCCGGCGGTGGCGTTGCAGAATGGCAATTACTTCGCGTTTGTCCGCAGTTTTGCGCGCTCCTGGCGCGCGGCCCGGCGGGCGTTTGCCGCCCATCCGCCGGCGGCGGTGCTCGCCATGGGCGGATTTACCAGCGTGCCCCCGGTGCTCGCCGCCAAACCCTTTGGCGCCAGGACTTTCCTCCACGAATCCAACACCATCCCCGGCCGGGCCAACCGGCTGCTCGCCCGCTGGGTGGACCAGGCCTTTATCGGCTTTCCCGGCGCCGCCGCCCGCCTGCGCACCCGTTATCTTGAAGTTTCCGGCACTCCCGTGCGCGCCGTCTTCCACCCCCGCGACCCCGCCCGCTGCCGGGAACAACTGGGTCTGGACCCGCATCGGCCGACGATTTTGGTGATGGGCGGCAGCCAGGGTGCCAGCGGGATCAACCAAATGATTTTGTCGGTATTGTCCTTGCTCGGAAATCGCGACTGGCAGTGGCTGCACCTGACCGGGGCCGCTGATTTCGAGCGGGTGCAGGCCGCCTATGGCACCCATGGCCTAAAAGCCGTGGTGAAACCGTTTATGGCGGAAATGGAACTGGCGCTGGGAGCCGCGACGGTGGCGGTGAGCCGGTCCGGCGCCTCGTCGCTGGCGGAGATTGCGGCTCTGCGCCTCCCCACGCTGCTGGTGCCGTATCCCACGGCGGCGGATAATCATCAACTCCACAACGCGCTCGCCTTTGTGTGCACCGGCGCGGCACGGATGCTGGAGCAGAAGGCGGCCACGCCCGCCCAATGCCTGGCGCACTTGCAGGAATTGGCGGACAACGAGCAGCTCCGCGCCAGTATGCGCGCCGCGCTCGTGCAATGGCACGCCCCCCGGGCGGCCGAGCAGATTGCCGACGGCATTCTGCGCGCCATCGCGAAACCGGCCAGTGAATCATCATCCGCTTCCCGGCCAGTGCCCGCCGGGGCTTGCAAGGCCGGAGTGTGACGACCATGAATGCCATTTTGGAAGAACCGGTGCCGGTTGCCACTTCTCTGGCGGGGGAACTGGCGGCCCGGGTCGCGCCCGGAACGGTGATCCGGTGCGGGGAACCGCTGGCCCGGCACACGACCTTGCGGGTGGGCGGTCCGGCGGATTTATATGTGGAACCGGCCTCTGAAATTGATCTGGCGGCGGTCCTCCAGTTCTGCCGCCAGCGCGAGCTGCCCTTTTTCATCCTGGGCCGCGGCTCGAATTTGCTGGTGCGCGATGGCGGGGTGCGCGGGGTGGTGATCAGTCTGGCGGCGGAAGTATTCAGCGCCATCACGGTGGCGGACGGGCAGCTCCACTGCGGGGCGGGCGCGCGGCTAAAACACGTCTCGGTGACGGCCAAGCGGCACGGACTGTCCGGCCTGGAATTTTTAGAAGGCATTCCCGGCAGTGTGGGCGGGGCGTTGCGGATGAATGCCGGGGCGATGGGACGGTGGACTTTTGACGCCGTGGCGTCCGTGCGGTTCATGGATTACGCGGGTGGCATTCACGAACTGGCGGCGCGCGACATCCCGGTGGAGTACCGGGCGTGTCCGTTGTTGCGGTCGAACATTGCCCTGGGCGCGGTGCTGGCGGGCCAGCCCAAGGCGCCGGCCGAGATTGAGCAGTGCATGCGGGGTTACAGCGAAAAGCGCTGGGCCTCGCAGCCGGCCGCGCCGAGCGCGGGGTGCATTTTTAAAAATCCGGCGGCAGCCCCGGCGGGCAGGCTGGTGGATGAACTGGGCTTGAAGGGCACGCGGGTGGGCGGGGCGGTGGTCTCGGCCGAGCACGGCAATTTTATCATCAATGACGGCGGGGCCACGGCGGCGGAGGTGCTGGCATTGATCGCGGTGGTGCAGGCCCGGGTCCAGGCGGAACGGGGAATCGTTTTGCAGACGGAAGTGGAAATTATCGGAGAAGATTAATGGCAACAGCCTTGAACATTGTGGTCATGCTCGGCGGTCCCAGCGCGGAACGCGAGGTCTCGCTGCGCTCGGGCGCGGCGGTGGCGGCGGCGTTGCGCTCGCTCGGGCATCACGTCACAGAACTGGATCCCCGGTCGGGCGGCTGGTCCCTGCCGCCCGGCACGCACGTCGTGTTTCTGGCCCTGCACGGGACGTATGGTGAAGATGGCACGGTGCAGCGGGAGCTGGACCGGTTGGGCGTTCCGTATACTGGCTGTGATGCCGAGGCCAGCCGGGTGGCGTTTGACAAGGTGCTCACCAAACAGGCGTGCGTGGCGGCGGGGGCGCCCACCGCGCGGTATGTGGTCGTGAATTCCGCCGACGCCCCCTGGCCTAACGGCTGGCAGCCGCCGGTGGTGCTCAAACCCGTCCGGCAGGGTTCCAGCGTGGGCTTGCAATTTGTGGATGACATCGCGCAATGGCCGGCCGCCCTGGCCGAGGCCCTTCGCTTTGACTCGGAAGTGCTGGTGGAGGAAAAAATCACCGGGCGCGAAACCACCGTGGGAATTCTGGCGGGCGCGGCGCTGCCGCTCGTCGAGGTGCGTCCCAAGCAGGGGGTGCTGGATTACCACAACAAATACACACCCGGGGCGACGGAGTATTTTTGCCCGGCGGACTTTGAGGCCGGCGCGGTTCGCAAAATCCAGGCGGCGGCGCTGGGCGCGTTTCGCGCGGTGGGTGGACGGGATTACGCGCGCGTGGATGTGATGGTGCGGGCCGATGGCGAACCCGTGGTGCTGGAGGTCAACACCCTGCCGGGCATGACCGCGACCAGCCTGCTGCCGAAGGCCGCCGCCGTCATTGGATTGAATTACGCCCAACTTTGCCAGCGGATGGTCGAGCTGGCCTTGCTGCGTTCTCCCAAGCCCCTTGCCGGGCGGACCGAGAAAGCCGAGAAAGGACTCCATGTGGTTTAAACGCTTAAATCGCAACCGGCGGCGCAGCCCCGGCCAGCAGTTGGATGTGAAAGTGCGCGCCGACCAGTTGCGCAATGACCGTCACCGTTTCGCCGCCAAGACCATTCTCGCGGGCCTGGGCACGGTATTCGGGCTTTACATCCTCTGGCGGGCGGGGGAATGGAGCCTGGACAAGTTTGTGTACGACAACCCCGCGTTCGCGATTGAACAGGTCGAGGTGCAGACGGACGGCGTCATCGCGCAGGACCAGTTGCGCCGCTGGTCGGGAGTGACGCCCGGGGCCAATTTGATCGCCCTGGACCTCGCCGGGGTGAAGCGCAATCTGGAACTGGTGTCCAGCCTCGACACGGTTTCGATTGAACGGATTTTACCGCGCACGTTGAAAATCCGCGTGACGGAGCGCCGGCCGGTGGCGCAGGTGAATCTGTTGCGCACGCTGCCCTCCGGCGAGGTGGCGGTGGCGGTGTTTCAACTGGACGAAGCCGGTTACGTCTTGCAGCCGCTGGACTCCCGCCGGTCGGTGCTGCCGCTGGATTCGCTGCCGTCGGAACTGCCGGGCATCACGGGTCTGGCTTTGTGCGAATTGCAACCGGGCCATCCGGTCAAATCCCCCCAGGCCCTGGCGGCCCTGCACCTGATTGTCGCGTTTAAACATTCCCCGATGGCCGGCCAGGTGGCGGTGGCGTCCGTGGATGTTTCCGCGCCCGGTGTGCTGGTGGCCGCCACGGGGCAGGGCAGCCAGGTGACGTTTGCGCTGGATCATCTGGACCAGCAACTGCGCCGCTGGCGCGCGATTTATGACTGGGGCCACACGGTGGGCCGGGAAATCGGCAGCCTGGACCTCGCCGTGGGCAACAACATCCCCGTCAAGTGGGCCGAGGCGGGCAACCCCGTCATGGAGCTTCCCAAATCAGCAAAACCCCTGCACAACCGGAGGAACAATGTTTGACGATGCATCGAACCTGATTGTTGGCCTGGAGATTGGCACCTCCAAGGTCTGCGCCGTGGTGGGCGAAATCAACGCCGACGGCCAACTGAACATCATCGGTCTCGGCCAGGCCCCGGCCCGGGGCGTGCGCAAAGGGGAGATCGTGGACCCTGCCACCGCCGAGGAAGCCGTCCGCCAGGCCATTGTGGAGGCGGAGCAAATGGCGAATGTCGAAATCTGCACCGTCTATCTGGGGGTGACCGGCGCGCATGTGCGCGGGTTCAACAACCGGGGCGTCCATCGCGTGCTCTCGGCCGACCGCGACATTACGAAGGACGATGTCTCGGACGTGGTGAAAAACGCGCGGACGATCAATCTGCCCAAGGAAAACTCGATTATCCATGACGTGCGCCAGCACTTCCTGCTGGACGGCCAGGAGGGCATCGTCAACCCCGAGGGCATGGTGGGTTCGCTGCTGGAGGTGGATGTGCATGTGGTCCATGGCGTGACCAACCGGATGCAAAATTCCGTGCGGCTGGTGCGTAATTTGAATTTGGAGGTGAATGAGATTGTGTTCACCGGCCTGGCCTCGGCACTGGCCATGCTCACCAGCGAGCAAAAGGAAATCGGCGCCCTGGTCGTGGACCTGGGCGGCGGCACGACCAATTATGTGCTGTATGCCAATGGCGTCATCAAGCACACCGGCGTGTTCGCCATCGGCGGCGACCACGTGTCCAACGACCTGGGCCACGGGCTGAAGGTGCCGTTGTCCCGCGCGGAAAAGCTCAAGCTCGAGTTTGGCACGGCGGTGGTGCCGGAGGCCAGCAAGGGCCGGACGATCACGATTTGCAACGAATTGAATTTGCCCATCAAGACGCTCAGTCTGGACCATTTGCAGCGCATCATGGCGCTGCGGCTGGAGGAACTGCTGCAAATCATCCGGCAGGATTTGGAGGAGGCGGGGGTGCTGCATTATGTGCAGGGCGGGGTGTTTCTCTGCGGTGGCGGCGCGCGCATCCCGCAGATTGCGCAATTGGCGGGAGCCATCTTCCAGGCGCCGGTCTCGCTGGGCCAGACCAATTCCATCAGCGGCCTCAAGTCGGCGCTGGACCAGCCGGAGTTTCTCACGGCCATCGGGCTGGTCAAATACGGCTCCATGCGCAAGCGCAAGCCCGAGCCGGCCGGGTTTTTGCCCAACCTCAAAACCATTTTCACGCGGTTCCTGCCCCAACGCTAACCCCTTCCCGCCATGAGCACGAACACAGAAACGCAAACGCCCGCCCTGGAAACCACCGGCACGCCGGTCATTAAAATCATCGGCATCGGCACCGCCGGCGTCGGGTTGCTGGAAACGCTGGGCGGTGCTGAATTTGCCGGCGCCGCGCGCGTGGCCGTGACCACCGACCAGGCGTCGCTCACCGCCTCCACGGCGACCCAAAAAGTGTTGCTGGAGAACAAGGGTTTGCGCGGCCTGGGCACCGGCGGTGATGCCGAGCTGGGTTTCTCCCTGGCGGAGGAAAATTTTGCCGCGCTCAAATCCGCGTGCGCGGGGGCCAATGTGATTCTGCTGGTGGCCGGGCTGGGCGGCGGGGCCGGCAGCGGCATCACGCCCGTGCTCGCCCGGGCCGCCCGGGAAACCGGCGCGCTGGTGCTGGGCTTTGTCACCCTGCCGTTTGAGTGCGAAGGCAACCGCCGCTGCGCCCAGGCGCGCGCCAGCCTGGACCAGATCAAAGCCGTGGCCGACGGCGTGATTTGCCTGCCCAACCAAAAAGCGTCCAAATTGATTGATGACAACACCAGCATGGTGGACACCTTCCGCATTTCCGGCGGCCTGCTCGCCGAGGCCATCCGGGGCGTCTGGCAGTTGATGACGCGGCCCGGCTTGATTCAAATCCATCTGGCGGATTTGTGCGCGCTGGTGCGCGATAAAAATTCCGAGGGTGTGTTCGCCTTCGTGGAATCCAGCGGGCCCGCCCGTGCGCGCGAGGTCGTGGAAAAATTGCTCGCCCATCCCTTGCTGGATGAAGGCCGCGCCCTCACCGAATCGGACGCCGTGATGGTCAGCCTCATGGCTGGTCGCGACCTGACCATGGGCGAGGTTAACCGCATCATGGAACAAATCACCCGTCAATGCGAGCGCGCCCAGGTCATCATGGGCGCCTCCGTGGACGATGCGTGGAAGAGCCGCCTCTCCGTCACCGTCATTGCCGCGAAACACAGTCATCCGCCGGTGGAACCGGTGGAACCGGGCGCGCATCGTTCCGGCCGGGTCGCTGGCCGGGCCACGCCAACCTCCGGTCCCAGCCCGCTCCAGATGCAGCAGCGCGAGCAACTGATCAAGCAGCACGCAGCGGCCGGCCGCCGCAAATCGGACACCAAGATGAAGCAGGAACTGCTGCCGCTCGTCACCATTGCCAAGGGCCGGTTCGACAAGAGCGAACCCACCATTCACAAGGGCGAGGATCTGGATGTGCCGACGTATTACCGCCGGGGCATGCCGCTGAATTGAGGCTGGATTCCGATTTATTGTGGCACCACCACAGTATAACTGGTGCTCCGTCCCCCCGCTTCCGCTTTGACTAAAATGTGACGGTTCACCAAATCACTGATGTCGCGCAGCGCGGTGTCTTGGGAGCATTTGGCGAGCTTCGCCCACTTGGAGGAAGTCAGCTTGCCTTCAAAGCCAGCGTGGCCCTATTCCAATCAAAGTCTATCCATGCTTTGGGCCGATGAATGTACCTGCTAATCTCCGCAAGCTTTGCGGCGATTAGGGACATTATTCTCCGCTTTGCTTTGGTTCCGGCCCTGTTTTGTCCATTTCGGGAAGCATTTTGGCCCGTACTCAGAAGTAGTTTGGAGTGCGCGCCAACGGAACAATTCCTCTTAGCCGGATCCATTTATTGTGCCTGGTTGCGGTCTGGACCGACTAGTTCCAAATATCCCTGCCAAACGTCCCCCGGTTCGTTGGTGCGGGAGAAGATGAGCATGGGCTGCCCCAAAACCACGGTAAATGTATCCCGGCCGGTTACGGGCGGGCGGGTGCCGCCCGGATAGGGGTGCATCGGAACGGTTTTAATCATCCAGTCTGTGACGGTCGAGATATCAGAACGTTGCGGATTAAATGGCCGGATGGGCTCCATCCAGGTGCTGGTATAGGTCCAGGGTCCGCCGGGAGTTTCGGTTTCAGCGCGGCCTTCATTTGCCGTTGCCCGCAAGGCGTAACCGGCCGGTATGTCCGCCTCATAACTAAGGCTATTCCAGGCGGAATATTCGCTGCTGTCACGAACCCGGACCGTGGCTTTGGCCACGTTCGCCGCACTCGCCGGCGAAGGTTCCGACTGGTCAAATTTGAGAAAGCCGGTCAACGCGCCGCCCACCCGGTTGGTCACGCAGAACATTTCCACCGGAATCCCCGAGGTCAGGGCCAGGCCGCGCTCGGTTTTGCTCGCCACCATTTGGCTCACTGCCGTATCCGCTTCGAGCTGGCCAAAGCTGTCCGAAAATGTCCAATTAAAGCAACTGGTCGTGCCGAACCGATTGCCCTCGCTGGAAGTGGCTAAGAAGGTTGTGGCCGGTCGCATCTGGCCATCCACCGTTTTAATCAGGGTGAGGATTTTTTCATCCGAATTCATCGTGGTATCCGTCCAGACATCCACCGAACGCACATTGCCTGTCGTACCCACCAGTTGATTGGTTGCCCGGGTCAGCATGATTGTTTTGACCTGCAAAGTTTTGTTATCCTCCTTGGTTTCATTTTTGCTTGCCTTGCCTGCCGCAGCCAGCGCGACTTCCACCACTTTATACCGCACCCGCACGCCGGGAGGATTATTGGTGAAACCGATAATTTGCAACACGCCCCATGTGTCATCCTGGGTGCGAAAATAATACGTGTCCTCTCCCGTTTTAGGGTTGATCCCCAGAATTGACCGAGGTTTCGGTTCCGGCGTCATTAAATCCCAGTTGTACTTGATTTCGGCCTGAGAAATCGCGTTGAACGTATTGCTCCCGGCCGGGACGGTGGCCAGATTGTAACCGACCAGCACGGGGAATTTGTCCTCCGCCGCCGCGCCCACATCCACCCCTTGCTCGCGCTGCCAGTCGTGAAACTCGCGACTGTCGGAATCGGGCTGGGCGTTGGTCATCCGTCGGTTCGAGCGGAGATTCAAAAAAGTCCATTGCCCGGTCATTGGCGGCAGCACCTGTTCCTGTTCCGGGCCCCAGCTCAATTCCACTGCCGGAAGATGTATCTGGTTAAGTTCCTGCACCACGCGCAACAAATCTGGTCGGCTCAATTCCACGGGCAGATTCAATGTTGGCGACTGGATGGTGCCGCGAATGTTGGGGGCGCATAAAACCAGGCCCTGATAAGTAATGGCTATCCGGCGATTAATATTGCTCGCCGTGAGCGTGGCAACTTGGCGGCTCCCGGCTTCGGTGAAACGGAGCATCAGCTCCGGTCTGCCATCGGAATCCAATTGCCAACCCGCCCGGTCCACCGCCCGCCCATCCATCAGGATTTCCTGCCTGAGGTACAGCGTCTCAGACCTGGATTTGTACTTGGATTGGACTTTAGTGTCCGTGGGCGCGGGCTCATCCTCGTTCGTGTCCACCAAGTGGAATTGGAGGGCGGAAGTGGATACGCTGGTCTGCGTTGTTTCGGTCGGCTCATTCGTTTTAAGTGCCGGTGTTTTTTCCACAGAAATTTCATTCCGATTAGAATAAACCTGGGCATGCGCCCCGTTGGTAGCGGGCCGCCCCTGAAGCTGTAGGGTGCCAAATATCTCCTCCACCATTACCTTGCCGCTTGCATCCCTGCCCAGCGTCCGGCGCAGTGCAAACAGTGGACAATCCACGCCGTGGGGCAGATCAAGTTCCAGGCGGCGGATCAGTTTCACCGCCGTCGCCGCCGCCATGGCATCCGGCAGCACAAAGCTCACGGAAAAATTGGTTTTACCACTTAAATTATAACTGCCGTAGATCACTTTGCCGATGCTGTGCGGGGCGGTGGTGATGAGACAATCCACATTTGTGGCCTCGGACGGCAAATGGTAAGGCAGTTCAATCAATGGTCCGGTCAAAGCCGGTGTAAGCACTGCCGAACCGGGCAGGGGATCGCAACTCATCCGCAGCCAAAGGCATTGTCCATACTGCCGGACTTCCCGGACGCAAGCAGTTCCACCGGCGCTCGGTTCGGTAAGCGAAGCCTCCGCCAGCCATGGTTGCCACACTCCTTCTGGATGGTAACCAAGCCACCAAATGAAACCCACGAATGCCAGCCATGCGACACCCGCCAGCATCAATCCTGTGCTGCCCCAGGGAAAAGCACGGAGTGCTTCCGGCCGCAAGCCTTGGGCTCGGGCCCAGGCGGAACTGCATACCACTCGGGCCTGATGCCTCCACCACATCGGATAAAACGCCAGTCCTGTCAGCAGCACGATTGTGGCTATGATCCAGTTCAAGGGCACGGGTAGGGGGAAAAACATCAGGCAGGCCATCGGTAAAAAGAAGGTAGCTGAATTCCAAATGCCATAAAAGGCGCTAAATGCCCGGGTACCCTGCTTCTCACTCGCCGTCATGTGTGCATAAGCTTCCCGCAACTGTAAAGAGATGAATGGCGATGTTGTTCCTGACGAAAAACCGCCCGGGTCTGGTATGGAATTTTCCGAGGGCTTGATCAGATAACCAATGCCTTTCCATTCCCCGCTGGGTTCCCGCAGGAAGGTCACCGTTTCCATCGCCACTGCCAGTCCTTCAAACACGGTGTTATATTTTACCTCCACCCGGGTGCCCATATATTTGTACCGGGTGGAAATCAACTGGCGGGACAACACCCGGCCAAGGGGGCCACGAATGGATTCACCCCGGCGGACCCATTCTTCCCGTTTCATTGCGCGCTGAAAATAGGTCGAGGCCGCCGCCCAGTTTTCCGCGTAATTGCCCTCGTCCATCAGGGCCAGCCAGGCTTCCACGGTCCCGGGCGGCAGTGGTTGGTTGGGAACGCGGTTTTCTCGGGGAGTCCCTCGTTTTGACCGCCAGGCCAGCCACAGGGGCAGGCCGAACCAGGTTTTGTAATCCACTCCTTGATTCAGCCGCGTTGCCAACGAGGGACCGGGCGCCGCCGGTCCTTGGGCAATGGTCTCCACCTGCAGCTTCATCGTGCTGGCCTGCTGATAGCGCCGGTCCGGCTGCTTTTCCAGGGCGCGCAGCACCACTTCATCCAAGCGCACATCAATCTGCACCTTGCGCGAGGGCGGCTGGAGTTGCGGCTCCGGCAATTCGCCCGTGAGCATCTGGTAAAACACCACTCCCAGCGCGTAAATATCGGCCCGGTGATCCACTTCCCCGGGATGCTCCACCTGCTCGGGCGACATGTAATGTGGCGTGCCCATGATCTTGCCCGCTTCCGTGAGGGCAGCGGATTCCGCCGTGGGATTCGCCGGAGCGGCCGGGTCGGGTTCCGCGCCAATCAGTTTCGCCAGTCCGAAATCCGCCACCTTCACCCGCCCGCGCCGGTCAATCAACAGATTCTCCGGTTTGATGTCCCGGTGGACGATCCCCTGGTCATGCGCATATTGCAGGGCGTCACAAATCTGCGGCACAATCGCCAGTGCTTCGCGCGCCGAGATGCGTTGCCGATGCAACAGCTCGCGCAAGTTCATGCCGTCCACGAATTCCATCAGGAAGAAATACAAGCCATCCGCCCGCCCGAAATCGTAAATGGTGACAATCCCCGGATGATTCAGTTTCGCCAGTGCCCGGGCCTCGCGGGTGAAACGCTCGGCAAACGCCGCGTCCCGGCCGATGTCCGGAGGGAGAATCTTGAGCGCCACCAAGCGGTCCAGTTCCTTCTGGCGCGCCTGGTACACCGCGCCCATCCCGCCGCGACCCAGTAACCCCAGAATTTCCAGTTGGGGAAACTTGGCGGCCAATTCCTCCACGGTGGGCGGCGTGAAGCCTCCGGTGCTCTCGCCGGGAATGTCCGTCTGCGTCGCCTGTAATAACCCCGCCGCGCAACGTGGACACACCCCGCCCGTGGACCCAACCGGCTGCTCCGCCCCGCAACGCGGGCATTTGGTGACATCGTTCATACCCAGTAAATAAGGATCGTGGCGAGTTTGTTACTGCAATTGCAATTTAAATTCCCCGTGGCGGCGAACTGGCCATGCATCCTGAAGTTGTTGGCGATCCCAGGCAGGTCCAGCCGAGTAAACTTGCCGACAGGTCGTGTCGTCCAAAAGCGGCAATCCCGCAAGTGCGGAGAAATGGGGTCGAATCTTCTTTGACTCGAAGTCAGATGGATTGATATGGTTTTCATGTGGGTGCCGAATTCACAAATATTCTTCCGCCTGTGCCGGTGGATGCGGACATGATGCGCGCAATCAAACGCGAGGCAAAGAAGTCGCGCCTAAGCCAGGCGAGCATTGTCCGCCAATCCATTGATTTAGGCCTTCCCCAGGTTGCACGCGCTCACGCATTGGCGGAGAAACACCGTCCCAAGTGTTTGAATTGGCTGGATGAGTACCCGCTGTCGCCGGTGGCGGCCCGGGACACAAAGGCAGCGCTTAAGAATCGGATTGCGCAAAAAAATGGTTTGCATCGCTGACACCGGGTTTCTCGTTGCGTTGCGGGGCAAACCTGCTGAACGCAAATGGGCGCAGTCGGAATTTGAACGTCATGGCGCTCCCTTTTGCACCTATGAAGCCGCCTTGGCCGAAGCGGCCCATTTCGTGGATTCACGGCTTTTGTCCCGACTGGTCGCGGAAGGCGATATTGTGGTGACTTTCTCGTTGCGGGAACAACATTCGCGCGTTTGTTACTGGATTTCATCCCTGGCTTAATATTTCCAATACCAGCCGCACTTCCGCCTCCACTTCCTCCGGCGCGGCCACGGTATCCGCAATCACCGCCCGGAACACCTCGCGAAAGCGCTTGCGCAGCCGGTGAATCGCCACCCGCGCCGCCCCTTCGCTGGTTTGCCCGGCGGACGCAATGACCGCGTACGGAATCTGGCCCCGGTCGGCCGTCAAATGCGGTTTGAGCCGGGCGAATTCATCGGTCCGGCCGGTGCCGGCATATTCCTGCTCCAGCCGGGTCATGGTTTCATCCAGCAAGGTGAGTGCCCAGCGCCGGTCATAAATGGCGTCCGGACCCAGTGATCCGGGGCCTTCGGCCTGAAAACGCTGTTCGGCCAGTTCGGTGTCCAGCGGCACCAGCACCTGGCCCCCGCCGCGCTTCTGGCTTCGCTGTTTTTCCCATTCATTCACCAGAAACCGTTTCATGGCCATGCGTAGAAATGTCCGGAACCGCCCCTTTTCGGGAGTGACCACCCGCAAATAATCCTTCGCCAGCAGGACGGCGAAAAAACTCTGCGTCAAATCCTGGGCGTCGTGCGGGGAATACCCCGAGCCCCGCACAAACGCGTAGAGCGGATACCAGTACGTCCGGCAGAGGGTTTCCAGGGCCCGCGCGGCATCCGGCCCCGCCGGGTCGCGCGCCGCCAGCACCACCGACCACCGCGTGGTGAGAAACAACGGCGGACCGCCCGTCCCCGGCAGCGTGCTGGATTCCTGAATGGCCATGCCACTGGTTATAAAGAAATCCCGCCGTTTGTTACAGTGAATTGCGCTCCTGCCCCTCCTTCGGGCGATTTTCACCCCTCATTCACCCCTCAAAAAATATTTTTAAAAAATCGAACCCTGGACAGCGGATGTCCAGGGTCCCCCGCTAAACTCGTGCGTGATGAATGTCATTATGACAGCCTGTGCCGTCCGCCCGGTAAAATACCGGACGCCGTCTCATCCCACCCCTACGGCTGCATCTCCCGCCCGTCCTAAAGAACGATCTTCAAGTTTCCTGAGCTTTTTTCGCACCTTCCCGGCCCGGGCCGGCCTGCCGACATCAGTGCAAATGGCTTCAAACGAATGATTTAACAATTTAACCAAATAACGAACCAACCAATTAACCAAGTAACCAATGAAACCAGCAACCCAAAAACCCACTCCGTGTTTTACCCCACTCCCGGGGTTGCATTGCCACTGGCACTTTTGGCAATGTGTATTATGTTGCCCCATGATGACAAAAACTTTATTGGCGGTCTGTCTGTCGGGAATCATAACCACAGCCATGGCCGATGAACCCACTGCCTATCAACTCGCCAAGCGCGGCGACGACTATATCGGCATCCAATCCAAGGATAAAGTCGTCCAAATCCGCTCGGAAAAGTCCATCGCCAGCCTTACGCCGGACATTTGGTACGTCGTGTATTATGATCCTGACGCCTCGTTCAAGGCCATCCAGGTCAAGTTTGGCGCGGGGGAAAAACTGGATGTTTCCCGCCCCGGCCGGGTTTTGGAATGGTTCTCTGACGACAAAAGCCCGCTGGAGGCCGCCAAACTGGTGGTGGATTCCGACCGGGCGCTGAAACTTGCCACCGACCAGCCGCTCTTGAAAAATCTCACGCTCAAAGCCTCGCAGCTCTGGCTGGAACATGGCGACCTGGGCCCCCAATGGCGCGTCAAACTCTGGGCCGCCACCTTGAAAGATCCCAATGTGAACGCGGACGTGGGCACGGTGGTTCTTTCCGCCGCCGATGGCGCGATTATCAAACTGGACTTGCATCCGAACAGCGTGGATTAAAGACGGCGGGTTTTTCTAAAAGCCGATGGATTGGAAACAGCACTGCGTGGCGGTCATTCCCTGCTTTAACGAAGCGGCGAGCATTGGCGCGCTCGTGGCCCGGGTGCAACGGCATCTGCCCGCCGTGCTGGTAGTGGATGATGGTTCCACCGATGACACGGTCGAATGTGCCCGACAGGCCGGGGCCAAAGTGCTGCGTCAATCAGCGAATGCCGGCAAAGGCGCGGCCCTCCAGGCCGGCTGGCGGCGCGCCCGGGAACGCGGCTTCACCTGGGTGCTCATGCTGGATGGCGACGGCCAGCACGCGCCGGAGGACATCCCGCGACTGTTTGCCCGGGCCGAGGAGGGCGGTTCGCGCTTGGTGATTGGCAACCGGATGGATCATAGCGCGGCCATGCCGTGGCTGCGCCGCCAGGTCAACCGGTGGATGTCCCGGCGAATTTCGCGGCTGACCGGCGTGGAGCTGCCGGATTCGCAATGTGGTTTTCGCCTGGCGCACCTGGCCACGTTATGCGATCTGCCGATTCGCGCCAGCCGGTTTGAAATCGAATCCGCCATGCTGGTGGCCTTCTGCCGGGCCGGGTGTCGCGTGGACTTCGTGAATGTGCAGACGATTTATCAAAGGGAACGGAGCCGGATAAATCCCCTCACGGACACCGTGCGCTGGCTGCGGTGGCGCCAGGCACAATGAGCCAGTCGGATGGGATTGTGACGGCCGCAAATCAAGACGTAATGGCCGGTTGGTGAAAGACTATTCACACAGGCGCCGCAGAATATTATTCACCATGGCAAAGCGGGAGATGGACACGTCCCGATCCAGTTCCTTGCGTTCCTCACTGGCGATTTTTTTGAGAATGGGCCCGAATTTGGCCGTGTCCTCGGCCAGGCTGGCCTTCCAGCCATCCACCAATTCCTCAACTTTCTCCAACTGATCCTTGTCCGCCCAAATGCCCCCGCATTCCGGGCACTTGTGCAGTTGCAGGTCGCTGGCATCCGCATATTTGAAGCGTTCCAGCTCAATGGTTTCGCAATGCGGACAGTTCAGCACGTCGCGATCCGGATCCTCCACCTGGGTGACGGGGTGGCTGACCGATTCCAGAGCGGCCAGGTCGCGGGCCGAAAACACATGGTCGTGGTGTTCGACAATTTTCTCGAGTTCCTCGGTGTGCAACCATTCACCCCGGCAATCAGAACAAATCTCGATCTGAACGCCGTCGTATTCCACCACCCGTAGCGCCGATCTGCAACGTGGGCATCTCATCATTTCTGCCTATAATTGGGTTCAGGCGCCGGCCACCAACTGGCGCAGCACATACGGCAAAATGCCGCCATGCTGGTAGTAATCTATCTCGATGGGCGTGTCAATCCGGCAACGCACGGGGACATTTTCCACCGCGCCATCCTTGCGGGTGATCTTGAGGATCAAATCCTGTTGCGGTTTGATGCTGGCATCCAGCCCCACGATGTCATAGACCTCGGTGCCGTCCAGTTTCAGGCTCAGGGCCGTGGTGCCGTCCTTTAACTGGAGCGGCAGGACGCCCATGCCCACGAGGTTGGACCGGTGAATGCGCTCAAAACTTTGGGCCACGACGGCTTTCACGCCGAGGAGATTGGTGCCTTTGGCCGCCCAATCGCGGCTGGAGCCGGTGCCATATTCCTGGCCGGCAATCACCACCAGTGGCGTGCCCAGCTTTTGATAGGCCATGGACGCGTCGAAAATCGAAGTTTTGACGCCATCCGGGCCGAAAGTATTGCCGCCTTCCTCACCCGCCAGCATGAGGTTTTTGATCCGCACATTGGCAAAGGTGCCGCGGGTCATGATCAGGTCGTTGCCCCGGCGCGAGCCGTAGCTGTTGAAGTCCTCGAAGGTCACGCCGTGGTCCAGCAGGAATTTGCCGGCGGGCGAGGATTTTTTGATGGCCCCGGCCGGTGAAATGTGGTCGGTGGTCACGCTGTCGCCAAAGATACCCAGGGCGCGCGCTCCCGTAATGGGGGCGATGCTGCCGGGTTGCAGGTTGAAATTGCGGAAGAACGGCGGTTCCTGAATATAGGTGCTGTTGACATCCCATTCGTACACGTTGCCGACGGTGGAGGGGATTTCGTTCCACTTGGGATTTTGCGCGGCAAAGTTTTTGTATAACTTGCGAAACACCTCGGGTTTGAGGGCGGACTGCATGGCGTCACGCACCTCCTGCAAAGTGGGCCAGAGGTCGGCGAGATAAACGTTTTCGCCGTCCGAGCCTTTGCCCAGCGGTTCGCAACTCAAATCAATATCCACCCGGCCCGCGAGGGCAAAGGCCACCACCAGCGGCGGGGACATCAGAAAATTGGACTTCACATTTTGATGCACCCGGGCCTCGAAATTGCGGTTGCCGGAGAGCACCGAGGCGGTCACCAAGTCGTTTTTAACGATGGCTTCCTCAATGCCGGCATCCAGCGGACCGGAATTGCCAATGCAGGTGGTGCAGCCGTAGCCAACGGTGTTGAACCGCAGCTTGTTGAGGTAGGGTTGCAGGCCGGTCTTCTTGAGATAATCCGTCACCACGCGCGATCCGGGGGCGAGGGAGGCCTTGACGGCGGGGTTCACCTTGAGCCCGCGTTCGACCGCCTTTTTGGCCAGCAACCCGGCGGCCAGCATGACACTCGGGTTCGAGGTGTTGGTGCAGGAGGTGATGGCGGCGATGACCACGGAACCGGTGTTCAGGCTGGCCTTTTTGCCAGCCGTCGTTGTCACTGGCACCGGTTTGCCAAAAGCGCGACGGTTTTTCCCAAAACCATTTTCCGTCACCGGGCGCTGAATGGCGTTGAAGAATTCCCGGCGCAAATTGCCGAGTTCAATGCGGTCCTGCGGACGCTTCGGACCGGCAACACTCGGCTTCACCGTGCTGAGATCCAGTTCCACGACCTGGGAATATTCAATCTGGCCAGCCTGCGGAATGCCCCACAAACCCTGGGCTTTGTAATAATTCTCGTACAGCTTGCAATGTTCCTCGCTGCGGCCGGTGGCGCGCAGGTAATTCACGCATTCCTCGTCAATGGGGAAGAAGCCCATCGTGGCGCCGTATTCCGGGGCCATGTTCGCGATGGTGGCCCGGTCCACGACAGGCAGGGCGGAGGCGCCCGTGCCGAAAAATTCCACAAACTTGCCCACCACCTTGGTTTTGCGCAGCAGTTGGGTGACGGTCAGCGCCAGGTCGGTGGCCGTGACGCCTTCTTTCAGCGCGCCGGTAAGGTTGACGCCCACCACATCCGGGGTGAGGAAATAAACCGGCTGGCCCAGCATCCCCGCCTCGGCCTCAATGCCGCCCACGCCCCAGCCCACGATCCCGATGCCGTTGATCATGGTGGTGTGCGAATCCGTGCCCACCAGAGTGTCCGGATAATAAACGCCTTTGGCCTCGAGCACGCCTTTCGCAAGGTATTCGAGGTTGACTTGGTGAACAATGCCGATGCCCGGCGGCACCACTTTGAAGGTGTCAAAGGCCTGCATGCCCCACTTGAGAAATTGATACCGCTCGCGGTTCCGGGAGAATTCCAGCTCCAAATTGCGTTGCATGGAGTCGCCCGCGCCGGCGAAATCCACCTGCACCGAGTGGTCCACCACCAAATCCACGGGCACCAGCGGCTCAATCAACTTGGGATTCTTGCCGATCTTGGCCACCGCCGTGCGCATGGCGGCGAGATCCACCAGCAGCGGCACCCCGGTAAAGTCCTGGAGGACGATGCGCGCCACGACAAACGGGATTTCCGCCGTGCGGGTTTCGGTCGGCTTCCAGTTGGCCAGCTCGCGGACATTGGCCTCCTGAACTTTCAGGCCGTCGCAATTACGCAGGACCGATTCCAGCACCAGGCGGATGGAAACGGGCAGTTTGGAGACGGGGCCAATGCCGGCCTGCTCCAATGCGGGCAGCGAATAGAAGTTCGCGTGCCGGCCGTTACCCAATTCAAATTGCTGCAATGTGCCAAATAAATTATGCGGTGTGCTCATTTGTTTCCTTCACTGGCGAAGAAAATGAAGATAGCGGGCCACCGTGTCAAGCGAACGGCAGAAAACTTGTTAAGAATTAAAATCCGGCCGCGACGGTCTTTCGGCTTAATTGGCGGCGGCTTCTTGATGCAACAAATCCGCAATGCGCTGTTGCAATCGGGGCAGATCGAGCGGCTTGGTGAAAAAATCCTGGGCGTTAAGCGTGGCCGAGCGGCGGGTGACATCGCTGGTCAGCGCGCTCATGAAAATCACCGGAATTTTCCTGGTGGCCGGCTGGCGGCGCAGAATTTCGCAGACTGAGAGGCCGTCCAGATCCGGCAACAGGATGTCCAGGAGGATCAAATCGGGCTTGAACTGCCGCGCCTGGCTCAGGGCCTGCACTCCGTCAGAGGCCACGAGAAATTCGTAACCGACGCCGGCCAGGCGGAACTTGACCAGCTCGATGAAGTCCTCCTCGTCATCCACAATTAATATGCGCGGTCCCATCAACGATTTATATCCCATCCGCAGCTAATCACAATGACGGTAAGGTTAAAGCCAGGTGACAATCAGGAAACAGGGGGCTGGTAATAAACTGCCTGCCACCTTGCCCTGCCTTCCAAAATGGCCTATCTTGACGTTGGTTTTGGCGGGGCGGAGGATCGCTCCCGGTCTTTGCGACCGGGGGAGGAAAGTCCGAACACCACAGGGCAGGACGCCGCGTAACCGGGGACTTGAGCCCTGGATACACGCGGGCGGAAAGCTGGAAGGCTTTTTGACGGAAAGTGCCACAGAAAATCAGACCGCCACCGGGCGCAAGCCCGGGGGTAAGGGTGAAAAGGTGCGGTAAGAGCGCACCGCGCGAAGCGCAAGCGACGCGGCACGGAAAACCCCGTCCGGTGCAAGGCCAAATAGGGAATTCTGGAGCGGCTCGCTCCCAGCGGCGCGAAAGTGCCGCGGATTCCGGGTATCGGCTGCTAAGACAAATGATTCTCTCCCCGGGAGCAATTCCGGGCAGACAGAACTCGGCTTACAGCCCCGCCAAAACCACATTTTCCGTCGGAATCCTTATCCTTCCGTTCCGAAAGGGTTTTCCAATGTGGGGCAGAAGGGGAAATGCTTGGTATTGCGGGTGGCCAGCCCCAAACTGTATTCGCGGGCAGTCGCTGCCAGCATGGTGTCGCGGTAGTCAAATTGCTGATACCAGCCCTTGCCATAATGTTTTTCCAGTTCTGCGGCATATCGGCCCCATTCGGCGGCCACATTGCCGTCCAGATCAAAAAAGCGTCCTTGGTAATCTTCGAGCAAAAACTGAAAAACCAGGTGGAATTCACGTTTCCGCCGGCCGTTGGGGAGCCGTTCCACCCCATAACGCAATTCAGCAACGGTGATGGTAGAAAGGTAGCAGTGCCCGCGTCGCTCTTGCAGCCAGGTCAACACCGCCGCCGCTGGGGTGGCGCGAGTGAGTTCGGAAACAACGTTGGTATCCAGCAGCCAGTTCATGTGCGCGGGGGCGCCAAATGCTTGCGTTCAGGGATTTCCAGTCCTTTGAAATGGCGAAGATGGTCCACCAAATCCAATTCCGGGCTGGCTTTGGCTGGACGCAGAATCATGTCGCCGCTGGCACTTTCCAAAAAAACCAAGGTGGATTTGTATCCCAGTTTCCGGCGAGCCCGGGCTGCACTGGGAACGGTTACCTGGCCCTTTTCGGTCATGTAAAGCACTTCCATATGTAGGAATTTCCCACATTAGGTGCTTAATGCAAGTTCCGTTTTAACTTACCGTCCCGCCCGAATCATCCCCGCTACCTGGCTGAGATTTCCCAAGCGGTCCACGGCGCGCACGGCCACGGCGTCGGGGGACGGGCCGTAAAAGTTCCAAGTCGTTTGCGTGCCTGGCAGAATTTCGGTCTGCCAGACGCCGAAGCTCCGGGCTTGCACCACCCAGTGGAACGCGGGTTTGCCGAGGCCGGTGGGGGAGTATCCGGGCTGCCAGGTGACGCGCAACCCGCCATCGTGTGGGGTTGCCTGGAGGTTTGGTTGCGCGGGCGGCACGGCATCCAGCCAGGGTGAGGCGGGGATGAGCGCGGGTTGCGCATAGGTCTGCCGGAGTTCCTGTGTGAGCGCGGGGTTTTCCGTCAGGTTCCGCAAATGGTAGTGGATTTCCCCGGAGTCGGGCAGGCGGCGAGCCTGGGCGATTTCCTGGTTGATCTCGTTGCTGGAATAGGTGCCGCCGGTATGATAATCCGCCAGGCCGGGCCACAGGTGGCGGTGGAGGTTGTTTTGGTTTTGCCACCATTGAAGCAGGGCAGGGAAGCTGTGCTGCGGATCGGCCACCGGCCAGTATAGCTGCGGCGCCAGGTAATCCACCCAGCCGCTGGCCAGCCACAAGCGCGAGTCCGCGTAAATCTTTTCGTAAGCGTCCAATCCGCGCACGGAGGCCGGGTATCCGGGCCGCCAGATGCCGGCGGGGCTGATGCCGAATTTTACCCAGGGCTTGGCCGTTTTGATTCCGTGGTAAACGCTTTGCACAAACTCATTGATATTCTGGCGGCGCCAGGTCGCGCGGTCCAAGCGCTGGGGCACCCCGTATTTCTGCCAGGTGGTCAGGTCGGGGAATTCCATTTCCACCCCCCGGGCGTCTTTCACGGGGTATGGGTAAAAGTAGTCATCAAACTGGACGCCATCCACGTCGTAACGGTTCACGACATCCAGAACCACTTGCAGCACATGGGCGCGCACGGCGGGTTCGCCCGGGTCCAGGGCCAGTTCATCGCCATAGTGCCGGACGAATTCGGGGTGGGTGCGGGCGTAATGGGTGGGTGCGGGCGGGGATTTGGCCTGCGCATGTTGGGCGCGAAAGGGGTTGAACCACGCATGCAATTCCAGACCTCGCGCATGGGCCTCACTCACGGCCAGGGCCAGGGGATCGTACAACGGATCGGGTGCCTGGCCCTGCCGCCCCGTAAGGTATTCGGACCAGGGTTCAATCGGCGACACATAAAAGGCATCCGAAGCGGGGCGCGCCTGGAAGATGACGGCATTGAGCTTGAGCTGGACGGCCCGATTCAGCAGGGTGATCAACTCGGCCTTTTGCTGGGCCACGGGCAGCCCGGGTTTGGAAGGCCAGTCAATGTTCCCCACCGTGGCCAGCCAGGTGCCGCGAAATTCCCGGGGCGGATCCGGCGGGGTGACCCAGGATGCCACATAGCCGGCACCCGCCCCGGCCAGCATCGGGGGCAGCAGCAGGAGCAGGGCGATAAAATAGCATCGGGCACGGGTCATAACACTTCGTTCTCCCGCCCAATAGAACCGGTGGCCGGGCAATTGGCAAAGGATTTCTCGCAGGGCCCATGCCCTGCCGCAAGGATTTCTCGTCTTTGGGGGACTGCTCACATAGTATCGCCGCGTCCCGGAAGGTTTCCATCCCCTCCGGGCGGGTTGGGTTGCTGGAACTATGAAAGTAAGCGAGTGTTTTTTGGCGGTAAAAAATCTGGTGATCGGCCGGGCGCGGAACATTTCCGACGAACGGCTCTATGATAATACGACGCTGATTGCCCTCATCGCCTGGGTCGGGCTGGGGGCGGACGGGCTGTCGTCCTCGTGCTACGGCCCGGAACAGGCCTTCCTCGCGCTCGGCTCCCACACTTACTTGAGTCTGTTTGTGGGCCTGGCCTCCATCCTTACGATTGTGGTCATCTGCGCCAGCTACTCGCAAATCATTGAGGCTTTTCCCTCCGGTGGCGGTGGTTATCTGGTGGCCAGCAAGCTGCTCTCGCCCACCGTGGGCGTGGTCTCGGGTTGCGCGTTGATCGGGGATTACGTGCTGACCATCGCCATCAGTGTGGCCAGCGGCACGGACGCGCTCTTCAGCATGTTGCCCAAGGAGTGGGTGCATTACAAACTGCTCATTTCCCTCTGGGGGGTGGTGTTTCTAACCGTGCTGAATTTGCGCGGGGTCAAGGAATCGGTGATGTTGTGGGTGCCGATCTTTTTTCTGTTTGTCGCCTCTCATGCCTTCGCGATTATTTACGCCGTCACGGCCCACTTTGGCGACATGCCGGACATTGCGCGGGGCGTGTCCACTGATGTCCAGACCGCCACCTCCCAGCTCGGGGTCTGGGGCGTGCTGGTGGTGATTCTTCGGGCTTACAGTCTAGGGGCCGGCACGTACACGGGCATTGAAGCCGTGAGCAATGGTTTGAATGTGTTGCGCGAACCCCGGGTGCGGACCGGCAAGCGCACGATGATTTACATGGGGGCGTCGCTGGCCATCGTCGTGGGCGGTCTCCTGCTGGCCTATCTGCTGTATCACGTCAAGCCCGCGGAGGGCAAGACCCTGAACGCCGTGTTGTTTGACCAAATGACCCAGAGTTGGCCGTCGCCCCTGGCTCATATGTTCATCTACGCGGCGCTGGCTTCCTCGGCGGTGCTGCTCTTTATCGCCGCGCAGACCGGCTTCTTCGGCGGACCACGCGTGCTGGCCAACATGGCGGTGGATCGGTGGATGCCCACGCGCTTTGCCACCCTCAGCGACCGGCTCGTCACGCAAAACGGGGTGATCATGATGGGCGTGGCAGCCTTTCTGGTGGTGTACTTCACGCGGTCGGCGGTGGACACCATTGTGGTGCTCTACAGCATCAACGTCTTTATCACCTTCACCCTGTCGCAACTCGGCATGGTGCGGCACTGGTGGCTGGACCGGGAGCGCGAGCCGAAATGGCGCCGCAAACTGTGCGTCAACGGTTTTGGCTTGTTGCTGACCGGCGGGATTTTGGTTTCCCTGTGCGTGGTCAAATTTTTCGAGGGCGGCTGGGTGACGCTGCTGGTAACCGGCGTCCTGATTGCCATCTCGTTCTGGGTGAAGAGCCATTACAAGCAGACCCAGGTGCAATTGCAGCGGCTCAATGAACTGGTGGCGGCGGCGACGATTGACGAAGCCGCTCCCGCCCGAAGCGGGCCCGCGCCCGAGTTCAATCCCGGCGCGCGCACCGCCGTTTTCCTAGTCAACGGTTTCAATGGTCTGGGCCTGCACACCCTGCTGGCGGTCATTCGCATGTTTCCGCGCGTGTACCAGAATTTTGTGTTTGTGCAGGTCGGGGTGTTGGACGCGGGCAACTTCAAGGGCGCGGCCGAGGTGGAGAATCTTCGGGAACATTCACAGCGGGAAGTCGGACGGTTTGTGGCCTACATGCGCCAGCGCGGCTTTTACGCCGAGGCGGTTTCCGGTCTGGGCACGGACATCGTGGATGAGGCGGCGCACCTGTGCGAGGACGTGGCCGAACGCTTTCCCAATTCCACCTTCTTCGCCGGCCAACTCGTGTTCCAGGACGACAGCTTGCTGACCCGCTGGCTCCACAACCACACCGTCTTCGAACTCCAGCGCCGGCTGTATCAATTCGGCCGGCCGATGCTCATCCTGCCGATCAAGGTATGATGCTGGGCGATCTAGTCAAGGTCGCAGCAACAAGCTAATGCCGCAAAAGAGTCCAATCGCACCGCAAACCGCCGTGATTCCGATCAGCACTCCTGGCGGGGTTTTTTCGGAAATGGCAAAGGCAACCATGGCTTCCTTGAAGGCCTCTTTCCCACGCCTCAAGCCGGTGACCAGGATTACCATCATGGGAATTAAGACTATGAGGCCCAGAAACAATCCGCCGCCGCGCAAATCATTATCGCGCATCCAGCCAGCCTTTATGGCGAACAGAACCATGCCAATGCCAGCCAAAGGCAGGGCTTTGGAGAGTTGAATCGCTGTTTTTGGATGGAACGATCGTTGGCAATTGTCGTGGCCACGCCGACCCGCCTGGGGATGGGACATTCTGGCTGGTCGGCGTGGAAGCACGAAGGTCCAAATAGTTGGGCGCTACGACGGAACCAACTGGCAGAAATTTCACTCGCCAAACTGTCCTTTTGGCGATAAAATTCAAATACCCGCATTGCCCGATATCAATGCGGGTATTTGTTGTTTTTTTGGGGACATTCATCAAGCCATTCTCCATTAAAGCCACGCACATCATCGGCAAATATCCGCCGATACGGTATCCGCCGGTAATTGGTGGGCAGGAAATCGGTCGCCGGGCTTTCGGCTCAACGATGGCGACGGCTCACTGGCCCAAACCCGTATGGTTTTTCCACTGAATAGAACGAGGAACCATTTTTAAAAAATCTAAACTCCCGGCACAGTCCGTATTAAACCTTGCCCGGGAACCAGGGTTCTGATTTCGTATGCGCGTGTTAAAAATTGCGCCCGGGAACGGGTTGAAATAGAGCAATCATCCCGATGAACTCAGGCGGCCTCGCTATTAAATTCAATTCCACCTGGCGGTTGGCCGTCTTGATTAGCCTCCTGCTGGCGGGCCTCACGCTGCTGGTATTCTGGCCGGTGACCCGTTGCGGATTTGTCAATTTTGACGATCCGGATTATGTCCTAAACAACCCTCCTGTGCAGGCCGGACTTTCTTGGAGCAACGCTGCCTGGGCCTTCACTACCGGCCGCACGGGCAACTGGCATCCCATGACGTGGCTGTCGTTGATGCTCGATGCCACCCTTTTTGGCAAATCGGCGGTGGGTTTTCATGTCACCAGCTTGATGCTCCATGCCGTCAACGTGGTCCTGCTGTTTTGGTTGCTGCGCAGTCTGACCGGAGCCATGTGGCGGAGCGCCCTCGCGGCGGCCTTGTTCGCGTGGCATCCGCTGGCCGTTGAATCCGTGGCCTGGGTGGCGGAACGCAAAAACGTTTTGTGCACGGCTTTTGGCTTCCTCAGCCTGCTATTTTACGTGAAGTATGCGCGAACTGGAAATGAGTCTGAGGTCCAAAGTCCAAGGTTTAAAGTCAAGCCAGTCCGGCAGCGGGTATACTATATCGTGTGTTGGCTGGCGCTGGGAATCGGGTTGATGAGCAAGCCGATGGTGGTGACCTGGCCGTTCGTCATGTTGTTGCTGGATTACTGGCCATTGGCGCGCGTGCAGCCGGGGCGATGGCGGTTCCTGGTGCTGGAGAAAATCCCGTTTTTGGCTTTGGTTGTGGCGTCCAGCGTCGTTACTTTTTTTGTGCAGCGAAACAGCCATCTGGTGGTGGCCATGAACCGGCTGCCGCTGGACGAGCGGGTGGAAAACGCCATCGTGGCTTACGGGAGGTATTTGGTGAAAATGTTCTGGCCGGCGGACTTGGCCGTGTTTTATCCGCATCCGGGATCGTGGCCGCTGACGACTGGGTTGCTGGCAGTGGCCGGCCTGGGTGCCATAACGTTGCTGGTATGGTTTAACCGGTCCCGGCGTCCCTATATGGTGACTGGCTGGCTGTGGTATCTGGGCACGCTGGTGCCGGTGATTGGTTTGGTGCAGGTGGGCGGCCAGGCGATGGCGGATCGTTACATGTACATTCCCATGGTGGGTGTGCTGGTAATGGTGGTCTGGGGGGGATTTGAACTGGCGCGGAATGTGCGGTGGGGGGCGGCGGTGCTGGCGGTCATGGCGGCGGCGGCACTGGTCGTGTTGCCGGTACTGTCCTGGCGGCAGATTGCATACTGGCAGAATGGCGAATCCCTGTTCCGCCGGGCCCTGGCCGTTACTTCCAACAACTGGCTGGCACACTACAACCTGGGCGAGGCGCTGGATCACCAGGGCCGGACGGACGAAGCGATGAGCGAGTACCGTCAAGCCATGCAGTGCCAGTCCACGTATGCCGAGCCGCGCAACAACCTCGGCGTGGATTTGGACAAGCAAGGTCACACCGCCGAGGCCATCCAGTATTTCCAGCAGGCCATCCAGTGCCAGCCGGGTTACGTGGATGCCTGGAACAATCTCGGTGTCGTGCTCGAGAAAACGGGCCGGCTGGACGAGGCCATCGGTGATTTTACGCAGGCGCTCCAACTCGAGCCGGAGAATCCGGTCACTCATAAAAATCTTGGGGAGGCTCTCGATAAGCAGGGGCAAACCGACACTGCCATCCAGCACTATCAAACCGCCCTGCGGCTGAATCCGGAATATCCCGAAGCCTGTAACAATCTGGGAGTGGACTTTGCGCGCGAGGGTCGGTTCGCCGAGGCGGCGGATCAGTTTCAACAGGCCTTGCAGCTACGACCGGATGACGCCGAGGCGGGCAACAACCTGGGCTACCTGTGGACCAGTCAAGGGGTGCATCTCAACGAGGCGCTGGCCTTGATCCAGCGCGCCCACGCAACCAACCCCAAGGACAGCGGCACGCTGGACAGTCTCGGCTGGGTGCTGTGCAAACTAAACCGTCCGGCCGAGGGTTTGGAATATGCGCGGCAAGCGATCCACTACGCGCCCCGGCCCGATGCGTCGTTCTATGACCACTTGGGGGATATATACGCTGCGCTGCACCAGCGCGACCAGGCGGCCGGGGCGTGGCGGCAGGCGCTGGGCATCGCGCCCAGCCCGGAAATCAGCAGGAAACTTGAAGATTTAAGGAAACGCTGATTAAAGACGGTTTTACAACTTTCCAATTATGATGGCTGGCACTGGGCCATTTTCATCTGAAAATGGATGTTGGATTTCCCGGTTCTTGCGTTGGGTTGAAGGTGACC
>Ga0182012_10001278_pt1 | contig 27704 bp, 26 predicted proteins | sample 612S2SmetaG_FD_120486 | JGI IMG/M metagenome (GOLD analysis project Ga0182012, IMG submission 120486) | Permafrost microbial communities from Stordalen Mire, Sweden - 612S2S metaG | ecosystem: Environmental > Terrestrial > Soil > Wetlands > Permafrost | place: Sweden: Stordalen | collected...
CTGCCGCAAATCGATCGCGCTGTGGCATGGCTCAAGACCGCCCGCGCCGCCGATCCGCTCCACATCATGCCGGCCAGCGATGTGCGGGACAACGAGTTTGTCCCCGGCCACCTCACCGGCTACAACTTCCTCGCGCTTTCAGGAATCAAGCTTGCCATCGACATGGCCCGCGAAACCGGCCACCCAGATCTCGCCCAAGCTTGGCAGGCCGAGTACGACGACTACCGCACCACATTCCTAAAAGTGCTCGACGCTCAGGCCGCGGCCCACAACGGCTACATCCCTCCCGCGCTCGACGGGCAGAAGGGCGGATACGACTGGGGAAACCTGCTCGCCGTCGTCCCCGAGCCAACGCTGGACCCGCAGGATGCCCGAGTCACAGCCACGCTCAAGGCCACCCAGGCCAAGTACGCCGAAGGCATCATGACCTACGCCGACGGCGAGTTCCTGCACCACTACCTCACCATCAAGAACACCATGACCGAGGTCATTCGCGGCGGCCCCGAAGATCAGGCCCAGGCTCTCCGCGAGCTCTACGCGCTGCTCATCCACACCAGCTCCACCCACGCCGGCTTCGAGTTCGCCATCCTTCCCTGGGGAGATCGCAACTTCCAGGACAACCTGGCCCCGCACGGCTGGTTTGCCGCCGAGTACCGCACCCTGCTGCGCACCATGCTGGTCCGCGAAGAAGCCGGCAAAGAGGGTCTCCAACTCCACCTGCTCAGCGTCATCTCTCCCGACTGGATCGGCAAAGGCAAGGAGATCGCAGTCACGAACGCCCCCACCTGGTTCGGCACGGTAGGATTCCGTCTCACTCAGCCCACTGACAGCGAAGCGGTCCTCACGCTCACGCCCGAGTTCGATCCCGTGCGCGCACCCGGGCAAATTGTCGTCCATCTGCCATTTTTTATGGATGTGAAAAGCGCCACCGTGGACGGCAAGCAAGTGAAGCCGGCCGACGGCTCACTCGCCATAGCGCCAACGGCCAAAGAGGTTCACCTCCACTGGTCTATGCGCCCGGACGCGCCCCATATGAGCTATGACCGCGCTGTCGACGACTATAAAGCTGAATATGCCCGCCGCTATCAGGAACTGATGCACGGAACGGCGCGCTAGTGGGATCTCCTGAATTTCAGATCAAAAATGAGCTGTGATCCTGAGCGGAAGCGGCTCCGAACGTTTTTCATTTCGGGGGTGGTGAAGCGAAGGATCTGCACTTGTTCTTGAATGCATTCAAAGCACACCGCACCAAGCGCCGCCTACTTCAGCTCCTGCACCGTTGACCCTTCAGCCGTCTGTGGCACAAACTGATCGTCGGTCAGCGTCTGGTTCTCTTTCACTGCTTCCACTTCCATCACGATCTGGATCTCTTCCACCGGGCGCTTGATGATGATCGACGATGGATACTGGCTGCCGTCAAAATCCTGATACCTCGCGTAGAACACCTGGGTCTCCAGGACGCCCTCGCTGTCGTAGATATCCTGCTGATAGGGCATCAGGTCTTCGCGATGAAAGTAGACGACCCGCAGCGGAAGCAGCTTGTGGCCGTCTCCCGCATGCTGCATGATGGTCAGCTTGTACTCAGGAATCGCATACAGGTGCTTGCGTTCCTTGTCTTCAATCGTGATTGAGTCAGCCACCACCATGTACTCGTCGTCCGCGCCAAGCCCTCTCACCAGCAGCGAATCCAGAAAGAAGTCGGGCCGCAAATTCTCCAGCGCATTCACTGAATGGCTCTTATGCTTGTTCAGACCCTTGATTACCCGCTTCTGTGTTGGGATCGACAGCGTAAACTCCTCGCCGTTGCTGGCCATGTCAAATGCCCGCACGCCTACATACGAGCCGAGCACCCGCAGCATCGCCGGCTTGCGCATCAATATGTGCCCGCGCAGCGTGGGATAGTCCTTCTGCGAGCCCTCTTTCGTCTTGAAGACGCTGGCCTGGATGTCGACCGTCGCCGTCAGCGTCTCGAGTGCTTCCCATCGCTTGTTGAGCGCCTCAACCAGTTCCTCGGGAGTGGCATTGCGTGTGATCGCCGGTGGCTTAGGCACAGGCAGAGGCCTGATCTGCGGAAACAGCGAACACCCTGTCATGCCGCCAACCATGGGAACCACGAGCAGCAGGGGCAGGGCAGCGGTCAGGCGTCGAGTCCTCATCGCCCACCCGCTTTCTTCACCGCATGCCGGTAGCCCTCGACAGCCTTGTTCTGCTCTTCAAGCGTTCGAGAGAAGATCGATTGCCCCTGCGGATTCGCGCTTGCGGCCACAAAGTAGAGGTAGTCCGTCTTGGCCGGCTGGATCGCCGCCCGCAGACTCTTCAGGCCCGGATTTGCAATCGGCCCCGGCGGCAGCCCCACATGCAGGTAGCTGTTGTAGGGCGTGTCGTGCTTGAGGTCGCTCGCGTAGATTGTTCCCCGCCAGCGCCCTTCCAACTCCAGCCCATAGATGAGTGACGGGTCAGTGGCTAGCGGCATCTTCTTTGCCAGGCGGTTTTCAAACACGCTTGCCACCAGCGGACGCTCCGCATCCACCGCAGTCTCCCGCTCCACCAGCGAAGCCAGCGTGACCGTGTCGTGCACGTTCCCTCGTAAGCCCGCCTGCGTCAACCCAAGCTGCCCGGCGATTACCCTGAACCGCCTCACCATCGCCGCTGCGATCTGCGTTGCGCTCGCCCTCCGCGCAAAGTGATACGTATCCGGAAACAGGTATCCCTCCAGATTCTTTGCCCTGGGATCGAGATCGGCTACGAGTTCTGTGTGCTTCGTCACGGCGTCAATAAAGTCCTGTCCCCCGGCCAGCCCCGCCTCCTCCAGCTTCACGGCGGCTTCAAACATGTTTGCGCCCTCGGGAATGGTCACTGAAAGGGTGTAGACGTCGCCCCGGGCGATGCGGTTGTATACCTCGGTGACCGGCGCCGGATGATCAAACCGATACTCGCCCGCCTTGAGCGTCCCGCGCTTCCAGACCCGGACCAAATCAAACGCATAGCGGCTGCGGATGATCCCCGCCGATTCCAGTTGCTCTCCCATGCGGGCTGTCGAAGATCCGGGCGTCAGCGTGACAAATGTTTCAGATTGAGGCCCATAGGGCGTGAGCAGCAGCCAGGCGGCTCCGACCCCGGCTGCCAAAACCACTAAAAATAACGCCGCCAAAAGGAATCCAAGGCACCCGGAACCCCTTTTCTTTCTGCTCGATCGCTTGCGGCGCGCCATTCTGCTCGGGTTTGCCCTTCCTGATGCTTAATGCTTAGAGTCAGAGAATCCCGTAAGGATTCCCTCATCCCTACGATTGTACCGGGGTTGCAACGATTTGCCTCCCGTAGGGAGGGACCGAATACTCCATAAACGAGCTCTAGCGCCCCGGGCCTTAAGCTAGGAGCTAATAGCTAATAGCTGAGAGCTCATTGCCACCAGCCAGGAGGCAAACGCTGGAACCCACCCCCCGCTATCTCGGGCTCGACATTGGCAACCGCCGCATCGGGGTGGCTGTGTCGGATGAGCTCGGTCTGACCGCCCAACCTGTGCTGACCCTGGAGCGCCGGCGTCCGGCGCCGAGCATCTCCAGAGAGGATCTGCGTTCGATTGCCCGGCTCTGCCGCCGGTTTGGCGTTGTGGGCATTGTGGTGGGCAACCCCGTCCACCTCTCCGGCGACCCCAGCCCCCAGGCCGAAAAGAACCAGGCCTTTGCCGCCGAACTGGGCACCCTCACCGGCCTGCCCATCTACCTCTGGGACGAGCGCCTCACATCGCGCGAAGCCCATCAGATCCTCTATGAGGCCGGCCACGCCCGCCAGGACCACCGCCGGGTGGTTGACCAGGTAGCCGCCACGCTGATTCTGCAGTCCTTCATAGACGCCCAAAGATCAGAGATTCGAGGAAAGGGCTTAACCCCAGATCCAATCTCCTAAACCCCAAACCCTAGACCCCAGACTCCAGACTCACCACTGATCGCCGACAACTGAGAACTGAGAACTGAGAACTGAGGACTGAGAACTGAGAACAGGGAACAGGGAACAGGGAATAGGGAACAGGGAACAGGGAACAGGGAACAGGGAACAGGGAACAGGCTTTCTCCCCCGCGTATAATAGTTTTTCTAGTTCTTTCAAATTCCGCGGTTGGAGATTGCCCGCCTCCCCGCTACGGACAATGGATGCCCGATCACATCAAAAAAAAGCTCCAGGAAGAAATTGAAATTATGGAGCACGAGCTTGCCCATGAGCTGCCTGCGGAGATCAAGAAGGCCGTGGCCCTGGGAGACCTGTCGGAAAACGCCGAGTATCACATGGCCAAGCAGCGCCAGACCTTTGTGAATGCGAGGTTGGGGCAGCTCAAGAAGCGGATGGCCGAGCTTTCGCTGGTCAACCTGGCCAACATTCCGCACGACAAGGCGGGCTTCGGTTCCACGGTTGTGGTCTACGACAGCACCAAGGACGAAGAGATCGTATATCGCCTCGTAACCAGTGAGGAATCAGATGTCTCCAAGGGGCTCATCTCCACGACCTCGCCTATAGGCCGGGGTATAGTCGGCAAGCGCGTGGGCGACGTTGCCACCATCGTAACTCCCAACGGCAAACGTGAACTCGAGATTCTTAAACTCACCACGATTCACGATGAAGCAGCCGCCGTTGAAGCCGCCCCCAATGAAGCAACTAAGGACGAGGCCGACGCGGGCGAACAGGCAACCGCCGCCGCCCAGTAGTAAGGAAGATCAGCAATGACTTGGACCAGTCAATTCGGCCGCGGTTGCGGCTGGCTTCTCGACCGTATCGTCCACGGTCTCGCTCTTACCCAAATCTCTCCAAACGTGCTGACCTTCATCGGCCTGGTCATCAACATTGTGGCTGCCTTCTTTTTTGGCCATGCCAACGCCACCAACTCGGGCAAAATGTTTTTCTACGCCGGCCTGGTCATCTTCGGCGCTGGCATCTTTGACATGGTCGATGGGCGCGTTGCGCGGCGGAACAACCAGGTGACGGTCTTCGGTTCCTTTTTCGACTCTGTGATCGACCGGTACTCGGATGTGGTTCTGTTCTTTGGCCTGCTCGTCTATTACGGCCGGATCAACCGATTCAGATATGTGGTGCTGGTGGCGTTTGTGATGGTTACGTCGCTGATGGTGAGCTACACACGCGCCCGCGCCGAGGCTCTCATCGGCAGTTGCAAAGTTGGTTTCATGGAGAGGCCCGAGCGCATCGTGCTCATCCTGCTCGGCTCACTCTTCAACTGGGCCGGAGTGATGGGTCCGGTGCTGTGGGTACTGGCGGTTCTGTCGACCATAACCGTGGTGCACCGCATCCAATACACCTACTCGCGAACTAAGCATCTGGCGCCGATCGGCTGAGGCGTTTTTGGATTGCTGGTTTGCAGGGGCTGAAGCCCAAGTTCATTTTGGGCGCTTTTCGGCCTGACTGAAGTCAGGCCCTGACTCAAGTCCTCGGTGCAGGAGATCTTACGAACCTATTGGCCGAGCGGAACCTTGCTAACTCAGAAACTCAGCAACAGCCTTCGCCACGGTCTGCTGCTCGTCCTCGCGCAGCTCGGGGAAGATGGGCAGGGCCAGTACTTCGCGTGCAGCGCGCTCGGCTTCAGGGAAACTACCCTCGCCGTAACCTAGACCTTTGAGTGCCTCTTGCATGTGCAGCGGGGCAGGGTAGTAGATTTCCGAGCCAATTTGCCGATCCGCGAGGAATGCGCGCAACTCGTTACGCCGATTGGTGCGGATCACATACTGGTGCCAAACGTGGTGGCTGCCTGGGACCTCATGGGGCAGGATCACGCCATGCACAGGCCGCGTACCGGACTCGACAAGCCCTGCTGCATGGAACAGCGCGTGATAGCGCCGGGCAACAGCTCTGCGCGCATGGTTCCACTGGTCGATGTACTTGAGCTTGACGGAGAGGATCGCGCCCTGGAAGCCGTCCATGCGGGCGTTCCAGCCGACCTCGTCGTGGTGGTAGCGGCGTCGCATGCCGTGCTGGCGCAGCATGCGGACGCGCTCAGCCAACTCGTCGGAGTTGGTAGTAACCATGCCAGCGTCGCCCGCCGCGCTCAGGTTCTTGGTGGGGTAGAAGCTGAACGCGGCAGCATCGCCGAGGCCACCGGCTTTCGCGCCATTCCACTCCGCGCCCCACGCCTGCGCCGCGTCTTCAATCAGCTTGAGCCCGCGGGCGTCTCCGATTCTTTGGGCGATGCGTCGGAATGCGTTCCAGTCCGCGCACTGGCCGTAGAGGTGCACCGGCAAAATCGCCCGCACCTTCTGGCCCTCTGGCCCGGCCAGCACAGCCTCGACCGCGGCAGGGTCCAGATTGAAAGTCGCCGGATCGATGTCTGTTAAAACCGGCTTGGCCCCAGCACGCAGAATGGCGCTGACCGAGGCAAAAAAGCTGAACGGAGTGGTGACCACCGCGTCGCCCGGCCCGATGCCCGCAGCCGCCAGCGCCAGCCAAAGCGCGTCAGTTCCAGAGGAACAGCCGAGGGTATGCTTGACGCCGAGCTGCTCGGCCGCAGCCTTTTCGAACGCCGCCACCGGCTCGCCAAGAATGAACTGCTGCGTCTCTAGGACATGTCCGAGGGCCGCAAGCAGCTCATTTTGGAGGGGAAGGTACTGGCGTTTCAGGTCAAGCATGGGCACTGGCGTCGGCACCGGCTGGGTGGCCACAGGTTGGGCTCCGGTGAATGGATATGCGTCCGGCACCCGACCATGGTATCAGCCGGTTGGAACCCGATGTCCCATCCTGGCGGTTACCTTTACCCTTCGCGGTGTGACCTTGGCTAACTCGAGCCGAGGCCGCAAACCTTCACAGGACAGTAATTTCGGGCCCGGGCTGCTTGAAAAGGAAGGTAAACGCGTATATCGTTTTACACATTGCGGGATCAGGTGATATCCGGGCTTCCGGCTTCGCCCCCGCGGATTTGGGATTTCAACCTAGCTTCATGGCAAGTCAACCACTCATAAGAAAGTTGGAGATCGGCACATGGAAAACAAGCCGGCACAGAATATTCAGGACACATTCCTGAATACGGTCCGCAAGGACAAAACCCCTATCACGATCTACTTAGTCAGTGGCGTCAAGCTCACTGGGAAGATCCGATCTTTTGACAAGTATTCGGTGCTGCTGGAGAACAATAGCCAGGAGCAGTTGATCTTCAAGCACGCCATTTCTACCGTCGTCAGCAACCGGGCTGTAATGCACACAGAGCATCGTCCAATGGCTGTACCGACAGGACTTGGACCGGCTCCCGTGGCCGTTCCGACAACTGCCGCCGCGCCTGTGGAGCAACGATAGCTCGCAGCCGGCAGTCACGATTGGTTTCCGGGCACCTGCGGAGCTCTGGCTCCGACCAAGGACTTGAAATTGCTGTCCTGGTTGGGGTTGTGCGGCCCGGTCCGGCCGGCGCCGCCTCTGCACGCCCATCTGTGTCTGCGGCGCGCCTTGCTGCTGCTGGGCCTGATCCCGAGCCAATTCGCCCCGCCCACATCAGTGCGGTGCCGATCTTCGTTGCAGATCAGCCGGAAGAGCTGTCCTCGACCGATTCTGTGTCGTCGCCGCCTTTCAACCATGTCGCGACTCTTGACGCCGAGGAGTCCTTTGCAGAGTTTCGCGAACTCGTTGCCGGTGCAGGTGCGCGCATTGCCGCTGAGGTGTTGCAGCGCCGGTCGCGCCCCGATCCAGCCACCCTCATCGGCGCAGGCAAAGTGGAAGAGATCGCGGGCATTGCCGCGTCCTGCGACGCCGATCTGGTCCTTTTTGACCACGATTTGACACCTACCCAGTTGCGCAACCTGGAGGCGGCTTTGCCCTGCCGCGTGCTCGACCGCACCCAGCTCATTCTCGACATTTTTGCCCGCCACGCCCGCACGCGCGAAGGCCAGCTCCAGGTGGAGCTTGCACAGCTCGAGTACATGCTTCCGCGACTCACCGGCAAGGGCAAAGCCATGTCGCAGCTCGGCGGCGGCATTGGCACCCGGGGCCCCGGCGAAACCAAGCTCGAAACCGATCGCCGTCAGATCCAGCGCCGTATCGACCACTTGAAAGATGAGCTCGATGCGGTCCGCCGCGTTCGCAAGCAGCAACGCCAGCGGCGCGAGGCCGTTCCCGTGCCAACTGTGGCCCTGGTCGGCTACACCAACGCAGGCAAAAGCACTCTGTTCAACCGCCTCACCGGCGCGCACGTGCTTGCCTCTTCGAGGATGTTTGCCACGCTTGATCCCAAGCTGCGAGCCATTGAGCTGCCCTCGCGCCGCAAGGTTTTGCTGTCAGACACGGTGGGCTTCATTCGCAACCTGCCGCATACACTGGTCACCAGCTTTCGCGCCACGCTTGAGGAGGTTGCCCAGGCTGAGGTACTGCTGCACGTGCGCGACGCCGCATCGTCCTACACTGACGAACAGAAGCTCCAAGTAGAAAAGGTGCTTGCCGAGCTTGAGGTGATGGCCAAGCCGAGGATCGAGGTCCTGAATAAGGTGGACCTTCTCGACGCGCATCAACGCGACGGGCTTCTGGAGCGCGAGCATGTGGCGACTGGAGCCGAGGTTCTTGTCTCTGCGCAGACGGGTGAGGGGACTGAGGCGTTGCTGCTGGCCATCGATCGCGCGCTGCGCTCCGACCCGATCATCGATGCGGAGCTGCTGGTTCCGCAGCAGGAGGGCGGTGTGCTGGCAACGATCGAGGCGGGGACGGTAATTCGCGAGCGCAATTACGAAGGGGATCAGGTTAGATTGGCAGTGAGCGGGCCTGCTTCGCTGCTTGGCCGGCTGCGGGAGTATCGCGTGCGAGAGGTGCAGGAATGACCCACGAATTCGACCCTCACGGCCGCACCATCACCACCCTCTCCAGCCGAGAGGTCTATAGCAATCCCTGGATGCGCGTGCGCGAGGACGAGATTCTCCGCTCCAATGGCAAGAGGGGCATCTACGGCGTCGTCGACAAAAATGACGCCGCGATCATCATCCCCATCGATGAGGGCAAGGTCTGGCTTGTGGAGCAGTTCCGCTACACCATCCAGGAGCGCGCGCTCGAGCTGCCCCAGGGCGGATGGGAGATGGAGGTCGAGCATCCTGAGGAACTGGCGCGAGGCGAGCTCAAAGAGGAGATGGGGCTGGACGCTGCCGAAATGACCTATCTCGGCACCCTTTGGATCGCTTATGGCTTTCTGCGCCAGAAGATGCATGTCTTCCTGGCCGCGGGGCTCACTCCAACGGAGAAGGATCCCGACCCTGAAGAGCACGACCTCGTGGTTCGCTGCATGCCGGTTGAGGAATTCGAGCTGGCAATGCTGAACGGGACGGTTCGAGACAACTGCACGCTCGCGGCCTGGGGACTGTATCTGCTTTGGAAGAAGAGGCCGAAATCAGGCGCTGGAAGCGGGGCCGGATAAAACTGCTAAGGTCCGAAGCCGCGGTTCATATCAAGCATTGGGTAATGGGGAAGTGCGTGGACGGGATCGGCGACAAACGCCTCCGTTTGAGCAACCAGGTCGCGCATTCGCTGGAGGGCAGCTGGACCTGTCTTCATGCGGCCCAGAGCCGGCGCTGAGTTTCCGGCGCGCAACACTCCCGGAGGAGGCACGAGCCCTTCCGAGATCAGCAGCGGGTGCGGTCCGTTGCCTTCGAGGTCGAAGATCTTGAGCAGGGCGCTGCGCAGTTTGTCGACCCGCTCCTTGCCGAACTGCTTTTCCCAACCCTGTTCGATGTCCTTGTTGAGGCGGATGTACTGTTTCTTCGCCAATTGCCCCCGAGCTGAAAGTCTGAGCGCTTTGCCGCGCTTGGCCCTTGGATCGGGCTCGACAACAACAAACGGTTTCAACTGCCACCCGATTCCGCATGTCTCGGGTGAGCAGCCCGTGAGGCGGGGAAGTTCGGATTCAGCGGTTGGTTCTTCGCTGAGAACTCTCAGGGTGTTGGCACATAGGGCCAGCGGCGCATCTGACTTCGGTTCAAATTCAATTGCAAAGACGATGAGCAATTGAGATAGAAGTGCCGCCAAAGGCAAGTTCGCAGCCGCCGCACGCGTCCTTGGCGGGAAACCGCCGCGCCGGCCCCAGATGTCGAAAAACCCTTGCGGCAACTCCAGCTTCACTTGATCCAGGATCGATTCGAGGGCATGACGCAGGCCTCCAATCTCCTCGGCTCCAAACCTCTTGCGCCATCGGCCTTCGATCTCTCGCGGCAGAGGTTCCCAGGATTCGCGCGCTTTTGCACCCATCGGCGTTAATTGAGCCGTGGTCCGCGCATTCATGCCGCGCCCCGATCCCCAGTCTTGGTGCAAGGCGCTCCTTATGTGCGTATCGGGGCCTGCAGAGGCCTCCTTCCCGGCACTCGCGCAGCCAATCCACACAAATCTCCACCGCTCCAGACAGCCGAGCAAAGACTTGATGTGTGTTTGTTCCATCAAGGTCTGGGCCGCCAGATCGCAGACGGGAGTTGGATTCTCACCGACAAATCGGAGAAGGCCCAGCCAGGCCGCAAGCGAGAGCCGGTCGCCGGGAAAGCCAAGCCGTGCCATGCGTAGCTCGAAGTCGTTGTCGAGCTCGACGGTAAAGGCCACCAGAAGCTGCGAAAGCAGCGCCGAAAGGGGACGGCGCGAGCCGGCGTCGGGTTGCGCGGCTCCTTGTGCGCCGCTCAACGGGAGGGAGGCCGGGGGCTGTTTGCGCGCAGATGGGCACATATGAGCCCATTTTAAAGGGGAGGTCGAGCCTTGAGCATTCGCCTCGGTTCCCAAATGGGGCTATCATGGAAGCGTGCCAACGCTCCTCAAGATTGAAGCCTCCGCGCTCCCGCGCACGTTGACTCTCGATCCTCCGATCTCAGACGAGGAGTTCGCCGAACTCTGCCGTGAGAACCGGGACCTGCGTTTGGAGCGCACGCGGCATGGAGCAATCCAGATGCACGCACCAACAGGTGGTTGGACGGGAAGCGGAAATCAGGAGATCAATCGCCAGCTCGGAAACTGGTGGTCGATGCACGAACGCGGCCGAGTTTTCGACTCGAGTACTGGTTTCCGTTTGCCAGACGGATCGACTTTGAGCCCGGATGCCTCATATGTCTCTGAGGAACGCCTGGGTGCTCTTCCTCCCGGCAGTCTTCGCGGATTCCCGCCGGTCTGCCCGGACTTTGTCGTCGAGCTTCGCTCTGAGTCGGATTCGCTCGGAAGCCTCGAAGAGAAGATGGTTGGCTGGATCGCGAATGGCGCAGCCCTTGGCTGGCTGATCGATCCGGCGGCGCGGCAAGTGCGCGTTTACCGGCCGGGGCAGGAAGTCGAAGTCGTCACGGCCCGGAGCATCGCCGGCTGTGGCCCGGTTAAAGGCTTTGTGCTCGATCTCGGGCGCGTTTGGAAGTGCTTCCAGGACTGAGCCGTCCGCCGGGAAGAACTGAAGGTTCCGAATCGCCCCTTCAATACGGGACCTTCGCCAGCTGTCGCTGGCCTACGGCCGCTCTTCCATCGGCACGTAGGGCGACGGATAGACCGGTCCGATGTACTCCGCGCGCGGGCGGATGAGCCGGTTGTCGTCCAACTGCTCGATCACATGCGCGCACCAGCCGGAGATACGGCTGATCGCGAAGATAGGCGTATACAGATCGATGTCAATTCCCAGCGTCGCATAGGTAGAAGCCGAATAGAAGTCCACATTCGCATTCAGCTTCTTTTCTGCGTTCACATGGAGTTCGATCGCCCGCGACATCTCGTACCACTTTGGCTGGCCGGAGTCCTTGCCCAACTGCTGGCTCATCTTGCGCAGATGCGTGGCGCGTGGATCCTCGGTCTTGTAGACGCGATGACCGAATCCAGAGATCTTCTGCCGGGCGGCCAACATGCTCTTTACATACTCCACCGGGTCAGCGTCGGCTTTGTCGATGGCGTAAAGCAGCCGCATCACCGCTTCGTTGGCTCCCCCGTGCAGGGGGCCCTTGAGAGCGCCAATTGCGCCGGTAACAGCAGAATGGATGTCGGAGAGAGTGGCGGCAATGACGCGAGCCGCAAAGGTGGAAGCGTTCAGTTCGTGGTCGGCATGGAGGACCAATGCAACATCGAGCGTCCTGGTAGCTGTCTCGGAAGGCTTTTCGCCATTCAGCATCCAGAGGAAGTTGCCGGCATGGCTGAGCGAGCGATCGGGCGGGATAATTTCGAGTCCCTTGCGGATGCGGTCGTAAATGGCAACGATCATGGCGATCTGTGCCGTGAGGTGGTAGGACTTGCGCACGTTCGCGTCGTGGGAGTTGTCTTTCTCGTCGGCGTCGTAAAAGCTCAACGCCGACACTGCAGTTCGCAGCACCTCCATTGGTGTCGCGGAGGTCGGAAATCCCTTCAACATGTCGACGATGCGCTGATCGATCTCCCGCGCCAGCGCGAGCTGCGACGAAAACTCTCTGAGGGCGAGTTCGTTTGGCAGGATCCCGTTCCAGAGCAGGTAGGTCGTCTCTTCGAAGGTCGACTTGACGGCTAGCTCGTGGATGTCGATGCCGCGGTACGAGAGTACGCCAGCCTCGCCGTCGATCCAACAGATTCCGGAGTTCGCCGCAACAATTCCTTCCAGACCCTTTCCAGCGACAGCAGTGGACATATGCCTTGGATCTCCCTCTTGCAGTGGATTTTCGATGTGTGCGACGAATGTCCCGACCGGTTGGAATGGCCTGGCGTCAAGAATTGCGGTAAAAGATGTTTATAAATTAGGGATTCACTGCTTGTCACGGAGCGTGGGACGATGTAGCCCCAAATACTTCTGATTCCGGGGTCAGCCGCATGTTTTTTGCGCCAGACCGCGTCCTCGCGAAATCGTCGAGCAATCGATATGCACTGACGGGCGTGGGGCTCAGGCTGGAGACACTGATTCAATGTTCAATCCTGCTGCAATCGGGTATTTCTGCTGTTTGTTCCGCGCTAGAGGGGTCCATTGGGTATCCTGTTGACACCCTCTTAATGGACGGAGCCGGCTCCCGCAAGCTCGCGGCTGACTCAGGTTTCCAGGGGAAAGGTAAGTGCTCGGGCGGGAGACCGCTCCTTGAGCGGCATCAAACCGGGTTAGCCCGGCAAATCACCAAGGCGGAATCCGGGCTGCGGCTATTTCTAGAAGAAGCCAGTGGACGCGCCGCCGGAGAGACGAAAGGCAAACACCCATGAGTGAAGCAGAAGTTGAAGTTGTAAACAGTTCCCCCAGAACCCACTCCGGAGCGCTTCTCGGAGCCATCGCGTTGGCGCTGTTGCTTGGTCTTGGCGGCCTCGTTTGGACTTACACCCTCAGCGGCAAGCTGGCAACCCAGCAGACCGAGCTCGACAACGCAAAGGCTAAAAACGTGAACCTCGAGGCTGAGCTTCGCGAGACCGATGCCCGCCTCAAGGTAGCCACGGATGAGCTCAGCAGCAAGCTCGGGCTCACCCAGAAGCAGCTCGACACCAAGGCGCAAGAGATCATGACGCGTGAGCAGCGCACCGAGGCCAACACGGCCAAGCTTGCCACCGAACAGCAGCAGACTGCGCAGCAGGTTACGCAGGTCTCCAGCGCGGTGACCGACGTGAAGACCGACGTGGGCGGGGTGAAGACGGACCTGGGCCAGACCAAGAGCGACCTGGCGGCCGCAGTGGCCCAGCTGACCACCATGAAGGGCGACCTCAGCGACCACGGGAGCCTTATCGCGCGCAATCACGACGAGCTTGAGGTCCTGAAGCACAAGGGCGATCGTAACTTCTACGAGTTCACGCTTGCCAAGGGCGTGAAGAAGCCTGTAGGGACCGTTAGCCTGGAACTGAAGAAGTCCGACGCCAAGAAGAACAAGTTCACGCTGGTGGTTTACGCCGACGACAAGATGTACGAGAAGAAGGACAGGAACCTGAACGAGCCGCTCCAGTTCTACGCCGGCAAGGACCCCATGCTCTATGAGATTGTGGTCAACTCCGTCAGCGCCAAGAACACGGTGTCAGGATATCTTTCGGTGCCGAAGAGCGCGCCGGTTCCTCCAACTACTGGACAATAGCAGCTGTGTGGGGCGTGAGCACGAGGTCGGGCTGATATTGGATCCCGATCGTGAAAGTCAGGTTCTTGCCCGCGTCCCACTCCTGCTTCGTCATTCTGAAGGCCGAAACGATTGTTCCTTCCACCGTCTGGCCGGGGTTGAGCGTGGTCTGCAGCGAGAGCGCAGGACCGTGCGGCACCGGCATATTCCTGTAAGCCAGAAACACCCTGTCATAGTCGACCGCCGTGGCCGCATAGCTGGAGTGGATGCCGTCCGCCATAGTGGTGTTTACGAGCGCATTGCGCAGGAACAGCGGCTGGTTGCTCTGATTGTGCAGCTTCACCAGCGCGAAGACATAAATCTGGTCGTAGCTTTCCACCGGCATGGGCGCGCCGTTGGCGTCAAAGCCCTTGCTATCCGTGTGTTGCGGATGGATCCAGACCTGCTCGATTTCCCCCGTGGCTACCGGAGGTTTCTGGCCCAGAATCACGTAGGCGGAGATGGCTGCTGTCACCAGTATGGCGGCGACGATGGAGGCTATCACCACATGGCTCGAACCCTTGGTGTATTCCTCGCCGCGAGCCGCGTCGTCGATCTCTTTTTTGGCATCCTGCTGCAATAAGCTCATAGCGGTCTAATCTTATCTCCAATCCAGCAGGACAAGCCATGAATTTCGGGAAGGCGCGGCCCGAAGAGCCCAATCCAATGCCCGAACAAAAAGGTTACGAACGGGCCATTACACGCGCGGCCTGAGCGCAGCCAATATCTCTTTCGCACCGAGCGTGTTCAGCACGTCGCCTGGCTCTAACCATGCCCGCCGCAGCTGCTTCACTCCGTAGTCCATCTTTCCCAGGTTGCGCTCGTCATGCGAGTCGGAGTTGATTACGATCTTGCATCCCAATTCTTTTGCCAGGCGCAAGTCGCGGTCATTCAGGTCAAGCCGCTCGGGCGCTGCATTGTGCTCGACCGCAACGCCCAACTCCGCCGCCCGGCGCAGCACCGCTCCCATGTCCATGGCAAATGGCTCCCGGCGAAGCAGCAATCGTCCTGTGGGATGGCCCAGGATGCGCGTGTTGGGGTTTTCGATTGCTCGCAGGACCCGGGCTGTCATCTCGTCGCGGGGCTGATCGAATCGCGAGTGGACGCTTGCAATCACGACATCCATCTGCGCCAGTACCTCGTCGTTCAGGTCGAGCGCACCGTCGCCAAGGATGTCGACCTCAATCCCCGCGAAGACCCGGATGCGCCCGTCCATCTGTGCGTCCACTTCGTGAATCCTCTGAATGTGCTCGAGCGCCCGCTTTTCGTCCAGGCCGTTCGTCATGGCCAGATTCTTGGAGTGGTCTGTGATGGCGATGTACTCGTACCCGACCTTGTGGGCAGCCTCTGCCATCTCGCGAATCGTGTTGTGTCCGTCACTGGCGTTGGTGTGCATGTGCAGGTCGCCGCGCAGGTTTTTCTTCTCAATCAGCCTGGGCAGCACGTGCCGGGCGGCCGCTTCAATCTCGCCCAGGTTCTCTCGCAGCTCTGGCGGAATCCAATCCATCCCGAGCGCCGCGTACACCTCTTCTTCGCTTGCCGCGGCCACGGTCGATCCGTCATCGAGCCGTGCCAGCGCCCATTCACTTAGCGTGTATCCCATTTTGAGCGCCCGTTGCCGCAGGGAGACGCTGTGCGCCTTTGAACCCGTGAAGTACTGCAGTGCCGCACCATAGCTGGCTGTAGGCAATAGGCGCACATCCACCTGCAAACTGTTCTCAAGGTTGAAGCTCACCTTGTTCTCGCCTTTGGCGATCATGTTGTGAATGCCTGGGTAGGCAGCGACGTACTCCACAGCTTTGGCCGTGTGTTCTGGAGCGCAAGCCGGCCCGGTGACCAGCAGGTCGAGATCTCCGACGGTCTCCCGGCCGCGACGCAGTGACCCAGCCGAGACGACGCTTTCAAAGCCGCCGGTGTCGCCGCCGGGAAACGCATTCAGGTAGGAAATCAGCTTGTGAGCGGCCTGGTCCGCCACATCGATGCGATAGCGTCCGGAACTGCGCCGGTAGTCCTCGATGCCCTTGCGCAGCTTCTCAATCTGCTTTTCGCCCATGCGCGGGAGCCCGGCCAATTTGCCCGCTTCAATGGCCTCGGCGAGTTGGTCGATACTACCAACCTGTGCGGCAGACCAAAGCAGCGCCACGGTCTTCGGCCCCATGCCTGGGAGCTTCAGCAGCTCCAGCACACCGGCTCCATACTTAGCCAGCAATTCGTCGCGGAGAGGCAGCGTTCCGGTTTCGGCGATAGCTTGCAGGTTCGCGGCCATTCCCTTGCCGATGCCGGGAATCTCCAGCAATCGGGCCGTCTCTGTCGAAGCTTCGGTCAGATCTACGGTCGTCTGCTGGGCCGCCTCGGCAGCGCGGCGGTAGCCACGGATTCGGAAACCGTCGCCGCCGTCGATCTCGAGCAGATCTGCGGTTTGGTCCAGAAGCCGGGCCATCGTTGGATTGTCCATGGGGTGCCTCCGCAATCAGTACCGATAGCCAGTATCGATGAAGGGAGGCATTTCGGAACAGGGGAGAAACTACTGCCGGGGTCTGCAGCGCTTCTCATATTGAAGACAGTTCACGTCACTGACTGAAGTCAATCCGGTTAACCCGGCGGGAGATGTTCACGAAAAGGCTCGAAGGGCACAGGAAAAGCTCTGTGCCCGCAGTAAAGCCTTACGCGGGGTTCCCTGGTACATTCTTAATCCTGCTCAGTTCGGCCCGCAACGCCAAGCAAATCAGTACACTAAGGTGCCACCCGAGTGCCGGTGAGCAAGTGCCAAACCTACCTTGTAGCGCCTTCAGGCCGCGTTATGGGCCTGGTCCTTGAAGCGGACAACTCCATCCGCCTGAGGCCCCTTCTGCCCCTGGACGATGTCGAACTCCACGTCATCGCCCTCTTTCAGCGTTTTATATCCGTCCAGTTGGATGGAGGAGTAGTGAACGAATACATCAGGGCCGTCATCTCGTCCGATAAATCCATAGCCCTTGGCGTTGTTAAACCACTTGACCTTCCCTTTGTACTGAGCCACAGCTTTCCTGCTTTCTTGCATCGTGCGTGGAGTGTTTGCGAGCTTTGGTAACCGGGGAATGCTCGCCGGTAATAGGTATGACGCAGAATTTTGGTGAAAGGTTGATTGAGCCCGCGAGAAGAGTTCTCACAAAATGGGACAGGTCATCCAATCGATGGATGACCTGTCTATGACACAACGCCAAGACCGTGTGCCGATCTGCAATTGGGGTTGTTTAGGGCTTTGCCCTTTTACTTCTTGCTTTTTTTGCTGGTCTGGCGGGAGTAAAGCAGAACGCTGGTGAGCGTTTTTCCATCAAGAATCAAGCCCTTTTCGATCATCTTAAGGACATCCGACAACTTCACCAACCGGAATTCGATCTGTTCGTCATCCTCAGGATGCGCATCTCCCGCCACCAGACCCTCGGCTAGAAACACCTTCATGGACTCACCCAGGAACCCGGGGCTGGCATAGTACTCCACCAGTGGACGCCACTTCCTGGCCGCATATCCCGTTTCCTCTGCCAGTTCCCGCTTCGCACCTGCCAATGCGTCCTCTCCTGAATCCAGCTTGCCTGCCGGCAACTCCCACAAGAATTGGTTGGCTGCATGGCGGTACTGTCGCTCGATCACGATCCACGGATTCTTCTTGCTTTTTGAGCTGTCGATGGCCAAAATCACCACGCTTCCGTTGTGGCGGATCACGTCCCGTTCGCTGTGCTTGCCTCCCGGCTCAATCAGCTTGTCGTGCAGCACTCGAAAGAGCGGACCCTCGTAAGCGACCTCCGACGAGAGAAGCTCGGCTTTCTCAACCTCCAAGCCCAGCTTCGCCGGCTTCAGAGGCTTCTTTTTCGAAGCCTTGGCTTTGCCCTTCAGGGACGCCTTCTCCGCATTCTTCTTCGCTGTCTTCGTCCCAAGATCGTTTACAGCCGCCTTCTTCACACTCTTTTTCTTATTTGCCATAGGGCATGTTCCTCCGAGGTCGATGAAAGAAAAGTATACGCACCTGGATCGCTCCCGGCCCGCAAGCGGTTTCAGCTTCAAGGGTTGGTTCTGCATCGATTGACTGCGGCGTGGCATCCTTAACAGAGCTACATTTGCCAAGGGCGTCCGGCGCATGGCCGGAGGCTTCGGATTTCATCTGACCTCGCAGTAGTGTTTGCATCGACCCCGCTGAGACCAGCTGAGAAGAATGCCTGGGTGTGACCAACTTGCCGACCAACCTGCCGAATAGGGAATGCCTCCCCATCACCGTTGTACCAGGGCTGCACAAGCTCTTTCTCGACTTCTGCGCCGGGGAGCCGGGAGCTCGCCCCTTCTACGCTGCTCTGCCTCCTGACACTGGATGGCAATCGCGTCCGGCGGTCCCTCCACATTGGTCGGAGATGGTCGAGCTGCTTGCAGCACAGAATCCTTCGCCTGCCGGTGCTCCGGCCCTCAGTGCCTTGCGTGCGGGCGCAGGCGTCGTGGTGACGGGTCAGCAGGTTGGTCTGTTTGGCGGTCCGCTCTTCACGCCTTTCAAAGCCGCCACCGCCATTGCCCGCGCCCGTCAGGCCACTGCGTCCGGCAACCCCCATGCGGCCATATTCTGGTTGGCGACAGAAGATCACGATTTCGACGAGATCAACCACGTGGTATTCCCCACGCGCCGGGAACTCCGGAAGCTGACTTACGCAAAGGCGCCGAGCGCGGCCCGGCCCGTTGGCGGCATTGTTTTCGACGACTCCATCATGCAGTTGATCGATGCAGCCTGGGAACAACTTGGCGCTTCAGACGCCATGGACGCCCTGGCTGCTGCGTACCGTCCGGGGAACACCTTTGCCAGGGCCTTTCGCGACTTTTACACCCAGGTATTCGCAGCTCAAGGTTTGCTGTTGCTCGACGCAGGAGGCAGGGATTTCCATGCATTGGGTGCGCCCGTTCTTCGCGCGGGCATTGAGCTGGCCGATGAACTCCACGCAGCGCTGATAGCTCGCAATGCGGACCTTGAGGCGGCGGGCTATGCTGTGCAGGTAGCTGTTTCCCCACAGTCCAGCCTCCTCTTCCTGATTGACGATCGTAGCGGTGCGCGAAACGCCCTTAAGCGCACACCGCCCTCGGCTGTCGAGCCCAACGGCCTGTGGACTGCGGGTCGCCAGACCCTTTCCACGAATGAGCTTCTGGGAATTCTCGAGACCGAGCCCGAGCGTATCTCCCCGTCAGCGCTGCTTCGTCCGGTCTTTCAGGATTTTCTCCTCTCCACATCGCTCATAGTTGGTGGTCCGGCGGAGATTGCTTACTTTGCCCAGTCCGAGGTGTTGTTCGAACGCGTTCTCGGCCGGCTAACCCCTGTGGAGCCGCGTTTCTCGGGCACGCTGGTCGAGCCCGCCGTCGCCGAGTTGTTGCGGAAACATGAGCTGCCACTCGAACGTGTCTTTCAGGAAAGCGTGGACTCGCTTGCTCAGCGCCTTGGCGCCCGATCCATGCCGGTGGAGGAAAAGCTCCGTCTCTCGGCCGCCGGAAAGGCTCTCGACGCGGAGCTTGAGCCGCTTCTCGCGTATATGGCCAATCTCGACAATGGATTGGGACGCTCTGCGCAAACAGCGGCTAATAAGATGCGTTACCAGATGAACCGGCTGCGCCGTCTTGGCGCAAATTTCCAGTTGGAACGTGAGGGGTCGCTCGGCCGCCATGCGCAGGCCATCAATCAGGCCATCTATCCCGGCGGTGAGCTTCAGGAACGCCTTCACGGCGCTGCTTACTACTTTGCGCGGTACGGCTTTGAACTTGCAGAGATCCTCTGCAAAAACGCAGAAAACAACTGCCCGGGGCATACGGCGATCTGGCTATAATCGGCGCCAGTGGCGCGGAGGGTCTAATGAAACACTTCAGCGTTTTTTTCGCAGCAGCACTGCTTGTTGCGCTGCAAGCCCCGGCGCAGCAACAGCCCTGCGCGAAGCCCGGCAACGACAACGCCTTCCTCAATATCCAAACCATTCGCCTATGGCCGGGAAAAGCTCCTGAAGCCAAAGGAGATGCTTGCGAGGACATCCCCACTTTAACCATCGTGAATCCACGCGGCGGCTCGGCGAATGGCTCGGCAGTCGTCATTTTTCCGGGGGGAGCATATCGCGCTCTAGCCGGCGACCTTGAAGGCGGCGAAGTTGCCGACTGGTTTGCCGCCCACGGCTTCCGCGCCTTTATCCTCAGCTACCGCCTGACTTCAAACGGCTATATCTTGCCCGTTCCGCTGCTTGACGCGCGTCGCGCCGTCCAGACCGTGCGCGCCCGTGCCGCCGATTACCACATAAACCCGAACCGCATTGTTGTGATCGGGTTTTCTGCCGGGGGGCACCTGGCCGCACTTTCCGGGACGCAATTTGTGCCTGGTAACCCCGATGCCGAAGACCCCATCGAACGCACCTCCAGCCGTCCCGACTTCCTTGTCCTCGGCTATCCCTGGATCGGCGCCATCTCGTCTGACACCTCTCACCTGAGCTATTGCAAGATTTTCAACCTGATGGACAGATGCGAAGAGCTTCGAGCAAAGTATTCTCCCGACCTCTTCGTCACGAAGGACACGCCGCCCACGTTCTGGTATCACACGTTCAACGATCAGACCGTGCCGGTCGAGCAGGGTCTGCGATTTTACGAGGCACTCGTGAGAGCCGGAGTTCCCGCGGAGGCGCACATCTTTGCCAACGGATCCCACGGAACTGGACTTGGCAAGGGCGATGCCGCGCTCGACCAGTGGCCTGCGCTGCTGGAAACGTGGCTTCGTGCACAGGGGCTGTTGCCCGAGGATAGACCTGCCGCCACCACAAAACCATAAGGCAGAGCCCGGAAAGCTGTGGGCAGTTCCCGCCTATGCTGTGGTTGTGTGAAATGGAATCGACTTGTGCCAGTTGTGGAAGAAGCGCATCATGGGCCGCTCAAGGAGCAGGTAACAGGCCACCCCAGTTCCCACGGTGCAAATGACCGATAAGAACACTCCCGCGTCTGCCGGAAGCCTGGGGAAGTATTTCAAGGTGTGCAACTGGATCATTTGGAGTGGAATCGTGCACAGATAAATGGAATAGGACGCGTCCCCGAGAAAGACTGAGATGCGTCCTGGTAAGGAACGCATGGAGGGAGCCCAGAAGACCACCCCGCCAACTAAGAGAGCTGCAGGAATCCCCCAAACTCCGACTCGCATCCAGCAATTCCTTCCGGCAAGTATCGGATACATCTCGCTGATTGCCCCGTAACCCGTGAAGATGGTGGTCACCATAAGACCCGCGCCCAAAAGGGCAAAGCCCTGGCCGATTCTGCGAAGAGAGGCTCTCCTGTCATTGAAATGGACAAAGAGCAGACAAATCAGGCAGCCAAAGGCAAACTCCAAAGCTAGCGGATTCATATAGATGACCAGGACCGGATATTTCAAGCCGGTTATCAATCCCAATCCAACCATGGCGCAGATAAACCCCATCGCATTGCGGACCAGGTGCCTCGGAGTCAGGTAAATGAAGACCGCAAGAACAAAGTAAAAATACATTTCAAAGATCAGGCTCCATCCAAGAGAGAGCACAGGAAAGTGCGCTGGATAGGTCCATGGGGGGAGGAGCAAGAGCGTCTTCGGCGCGAGAAATGAATGCCATGCGACGGAAAACCAAAGGGGAAGATTCCGCAAATGATCCATAATCCCCAGGAACAGGACGACAACCGTCAAAATCCAATAGAGCGGGTAGATTCGGGTGATGCGCTTGCTGAGGAACTTACGGGATGCAAACGATGTTGTTTCATTTCTTCCGTTTGCAGCCCGTATTGCGACCAGCGATACGATGAATCCGCTGATGGCAAAGAAGATGTCGAGTCCCGAGGCGCCGAAGTTTTCCCAATAAAAGAAATGTGCCTGAATGGGGGTGCCCAGAGACTTCTCCGCGGTGTCGATGGAATGGGCAAAGACTACGAGCAGCGCCCCAATGGCACGGAGGCCCTGAAGGGCGTCAAGTCGTTTATCGCTGGATTGAAGCTCGGTCCGCGGTGCTGCTGGTTCTTCCGCAATTCCAAATGCAGTGATACCCATCTTCTCGATTCTCGTTGAAAAACTTTCAATTTGGAGTTTAGCTTCGATTGGATCTAACTTCGACATATTCAAGAAGACTCAGGCGCTTAGGCTAACTCATCCACGCCAGCCAGATTCATCGACCTTATCCCATGGGTCGTACCGAATCCGTTCCAACAACCTGCGTCAAGACCCCAAAATGAAGAAGCGGACTGCAAGCCGGAGGAGTGGAAGGACTTCCTCTGGCCGTGCAGCCCGCAGGACCCTGGACCGGGTCTAGGTGGTATCTTTAGTTTAGGCTTATTTTGCTCTAAATCAAGCACTATTTTGGGCGAAATCACCAAATCGTGACTGCTGTCACATGTCGTCTCAAAATCGACCCCAACTGCGTTGACCTTGAGGGTCGGCCCCTGTTAAAAATGAGTGTTCCACCCGCGTAAAATCTTAGCCTGTCGCCGCTTCGATCCACCAAGACCATGCAAGAAATCTCACAACAACTCGGGACTCTTCTGCTCAGTGCATTGCCGACGGTTCTGCTGTTCATATTGTTTGTAGTTGCTTACCAGCTTCTGATTCAGGGACCGCTGGGGGCGACACTTGCGCAGCGTCGAGCACGCACCGACGGAGCCGTCGAAGATGCGCAAAAAGCCATTGCTCTGGCCGAGGAGCGCGCTGCGGAATACGCTACCAAGTTGAGGTTGGCGCGCGCCGAGGTTTACAAGGTCCGTGAGCAGCGGGTGAAGCAGTGGACCGCCGAGCGCGACGCCGCACTTGACGCTGCCCGAAAGGCCGCTGGCCTCAAGGTGGGCGAGGCTAAGGCGTCGCTTGAAGCCGAAGCCGAGTTGGCGCGCAAGTCCATCCAGTCCTCCGCGGCTGAATTGGCCGGTCAGGTGGTCCGGGCTGTTTTGCCTGCGGTCGCCGGGGGTACCCGTTGAGAGATTCCAGCCTGCATTCGCGTACCACGCATCTCATTTTTCTGACTGTTCTCGCATTGGGAGTCATTGCGGCGCCTTTGTGGCTTGGCGCGCAGGAGCCCACGCAGCCAGCCATTACCGGCGCGACTGCTGCCCCCGTTGCCGAGCCTGCCAAGGCGGATTCAGACGAAGAAGCGCAGACCAAGTCCTTCCGGCTTGAAGGTCCGTTGGTTGTGGCAACATCCAAAGCGCTTCACATTTCGGTGGAGACCACGGCGCGGCTGTTTGAGTTCACGAACTTCGCGATTATCGTGCTGGCCATCGTTGTCCCGCTCTTCAGGCTGTTTCCCGCGATCCTGCGTAAGCGCTCGAAGACCCTCGGGGACAGCATCGAATCGGCCCGCAAACTGACTGAGGATGCAAATGTCCGACTGAGCGCCGTTGAGGCAAAACTCGCCTCGCTCGATGATCAGATTGCCTCATTCCGCGCCGAGGTCGAGCGTGAGAGCGTCGCCGACGAAGCCCGCATTAAGGCTGCACTTGAAGAGGAACGCGCCCGTATCGTCCAATCTGCCGAGCAGGAGATTGGCCAGGCCGCCGCTCTGGCGCGTCGCGGACTGCGTCACTTTGCAGCCGACCTGGCTGTCGACCAGGCTGCCCGCCAACTCAACCTGACCGCAGAGACCGATCGCGCGTTGATTGCTGAATTTGCCGCAGGCGCGGCCAGGGGAGGGCAGAACTAGATGGCAGCCTTTGTCTCCCGATACGCCTCCGCATTTCTCGACGTGGTTACCGCTGTCCATCTCGACACTGCAGCCATTGACGGGCAGTTTACCGACTTTCTTGCCACCTGGAACGGCAGCGCAGACCTCCGCGAGTTTTTTGTGAACCCCGCAATCCCGGCCGTGCAAAAGGTCGCTTTCTTAGACAAGCTGAACGCCCGGATGGGGCTCCAGAAAGAACTTCGCAATCTGATCGCCGTGCTCATCAACAACGGCCGTATTAGCGCCGTGGCCGAGGTCGCAGCGGCGTATCGCAAGCTTCTTCAGGATCAACTAGGCATTCGTCAGGCCGAGATTACTACCGCCCGAGAGCTTGATCCGGAAGAGCGCGAATCCCTTCTCGCCGGTGTCGGTAAGCTGGCTGGCGCGCGCATTGAAGCAAGTTTCAAGTTGGATAAGTCCATCCTCGGAGGAACGGTGGTGCGCATTGGCTCCACGGTCTACGACGGTTCTGTTCGCGGACGGCTCGACAGGTTAAAGGAATCGCTGACTCAGTGATCAGTCCTCACTGAAAAGGAACGCAATGGCTCAGATCAAGGCAGACGAGATTACACAACTTCTTCGCGAACAGATCGCGAACTACGACTCCAAGGTACAGGTCGACGAAGTCGGCACGATCACTTCGCTAGGTGACGGCATCGCTCGCCTCCACGGTCTCGACAAGGTCATGGCCGGCGAATTGCTTGCTTTTCCGCACGGTATCGCGGGGCTGGCGCTTTCGCTTGAAGAAGACTCGGTGGGCGCCGTTATTCTTGGCGACTACACCGAGCTCCGCGAAGGCATGGAGGTCAAGCGCACAGGCAAGATTCTCAGCGTGCCGGTGGGCGAAGGAATGATCGGTCGCGTGGTCGATGCTTTGGGCAATCCCATCGACGATAAGGGGCCGATTGCCAGCACTGAAACGTTGCCCATCGAGCGCCTAGCGCCCGGAATCATTGACCGCCAGGGCGTGCGCGAGCCCATGGCTACCGGCCTCAAGGCCATCGACTCGATGATCCCGATTGGGCGCGGCCAGCGCGAACTGATCATTGGCGACCGCCAGACAGGCAAGACCGCCGTCCTGCTCGACACGATCATCAACAATGCGAAGAACAACCTGATCTGCATCTACTGCGCCATCGGGCAGAAGCGCTCTTCAATTGCTCAAGTAGTCCAGACGCTTACCGAAGCCGGCGCCATGGGTCACACCATCATCGTGGCCGCCTCGGCATCAGAGCCTGCGCCGATGCTCTACATCGCGCCCTATGCCGCAACCGCGCTGGGCGAGTACTTCCGCGACTCGGGCCGCCATGCCCTCGTCATGTACGACGATCTTTCCAAGCACGCCATGGCGTACCGCGAAATCTCGCTGCTCCTCCGCAGGCCGCCAGGCCGCGAAGCCTATCCTGGCGACGTCTTTTATCTCCACTCCCGTCTGCTCGAGCGCTCCGCCAGAATGAGCGACAAGCGCGGCGGCGGATCACTCACCGCTCTGCCGGTCATCGAGACCCAGGCCGGCGACGTCTCGGCCTACATTCCCACCAACGTAATCTCGATTACCGACGGACAGATATTTCTCGAGACGGACCTGTTTAACTCGGGCGTCCGCCCAGCCGTCAACGTCGGCCTTTCGGTCTCGCGCGTAGGCTTCTCGGCCGCCATCAAGGCCGTCAAGCAGGTTGGATCCACCCTTAAGCTCGACCTCGCGCAATACCGGGAGCTCGCCGCCTTCGCGCAGTTTGGCTCCGACCTCGACCCGCTCACGCAGAAGCAGCTTAATCGTGGTGCGCGCCTTACAGAACTCCTCAAGCAGCCGCAGTTCCATCCACTCACCTGGCAGCAGCAGACGGTGATTCTATTTACCGGCACGCAGGGATACCTGGATGACTTGAAGGTATCCGACATTCGGGCGTTCGAGGATGGCTTGTACAAGTACTTCGACACCGCCCAGACCGCGCTGATCGAGGACTTGACCAAGAAGAGACAGATCGACGACGACATCCGCGCCCGGCTGCACGCGGCGCTGAAAGAGTATTCGGCGAATTTCAAAGCAGAATTGGAAGCAACAGTAAAGGCGTAAGGAAGAAAGTTTTCAGTGGTCAGTAGTCAGTGGTCAGTTGTCAGACAGGACCACTGAAGGCAGAATCGCAGGCAACTGAGAACTGACAACTTAGAACTGAGAACTGGGTTATGGCAAACGTACTCGATCTACGGCGTCGCATCCGCAGCGTGAAAAACACGCGGCAGATCACCAAGGCCATGAAGATGGTTTCGGCGGCTAAACTGCGCCGCGCGCAGGAGCGTGCCCTCGCCGCGCGGCCCTACGCCAAAATGATCACCAGTGTGCTGGAGTCGCTGACTCGCCGCATCGACATATTCGACCCCGAGACAGGTGAACTGCGCCATCCGCTCTTCAAAACTCGACCGGAAAAGCGTGTTCTGGTGATCGTCATCAGCGGGGACAAGGGCTTTGCCGGCGCCTTCAACGCCAACATTCTCAAGACGGCTTACCAGTTCATCGCCGGCAACCCCGACAAGGAGATTGACCTCGAGGCAGTCGGCCGCAAGAGCCGCGATCAGCTCCGCCGAAACTTTCCTGTGGCCGCTTACACCGAGCAGACCGACGAAATCGGCCGTACCCGAGCGGTCCGCGAACCGCGCAAGGGGCCCGTCGAAATTACCGGCGACCATCCCGGCATGCTCATCAAGCTCGAGACCGGCCGTGTACAAGACCTGGCCCTAAGCGTCGTCAACCGCTACTGTCACGAGGAGATCGACGCTGCATACATCGTCTACAACGAGTTCAAGTCGGTCATCCAGCAGCGTCTAGTAGTAGAGCGGCTTCTGCCTATACTGAAGCTCGGCATCCCCGAGATTACGGGCGCTGTCGAGCCCACCAAAGAGGAAATCGAACGTGCCGCGGAAGCCGCTGCCAGCGCCGGTATCTCCATTGAGCCTGCCGACACGGCCGAAGCGGACGAAGAGGCGCGCAAGTTTTCGACCGCCCAGGTTGACTATATTTACGAGGAGTCCCCCGAAGAGCTCTTCAACGGACTGCTCCCGCAATACATCTTTTCCATGCTGTATCACGCCATGACCGAGTCAGTGGCAGCTGAACACGCTGCCCGTATGACCGCCATGGATTCGGCAACCAACAATGCCTCCGACATGATCGACGACCTGACGCTGCACATGAACCGCGTACGCCAGGCCGCCATCACCAAGGAGATTATCGAGATTGTTTCCGGCGCTGCAGCGCTTTAAGAGGCGAGAATGCCGATCTGGGTCAAAGTCGCCGCCGAAGTTCTCTTGGCCCTGATTGTGTTTATCGTAAGTGGGTTGTTCTGGGCAGCTTCAGATGAACCTCGCCTCTTCAAGAAAGGTCTGAAAGATGCTCGATTCATGAGGGGGTTGTTAACTGACCTTCAAAAACCAGGTGGTACGGCTCTTCTACGGCCCGAATGGGAGCCCTTCGAGAGGGAGATTTCTAACAGAGAGGAAAACATTGTGTTCCCGATGGTCCTCTCGTCTTACGTCCAGGCGGCCTTTGCAACCTGGAGGAAGACAACGATTTTTTTCTTTCTTCTGGTTGCCCTAACTATTCTCGGTGGCGCATTTCTATCGTGGATTTGTGCACTGATCAACCTAGCGGTTTTTCTGGTGTCAAGGTCGGGGAGAGTCTCGGGGAAATCGCAGAGTATGTTGGCGGATGTTGTGCGAAGCGTGGGCGTAGTGATCATGATAGTCTTCGAATGGCAAAAAGCAGATCCGGAGCGATCTGAGGAGTTTTGCACAATGCTCAGTCCCCAGTTCTCAACTGTTTTTGAAGTCGTCTCAGGATTCGGAAGAAGTTCAGCTTAAGGCGGAAGTAGAAAAATGGCAGACAACATCGGCAAAGTAATTCAGGTTTCGGGCCCGGCGGTCGACGTGCAGTTTGAAGAAGCGACCATGCCGCCAATCTACCAGGCGCTTCGCGTCACCTCGGACGGCTTCAACGTACCCACGCCTATCAGCGTGGTCCTC
>Ga0182012_10001279_pt1 | contig 27699 bp, 27 predicted proteins | sample 612S2SmetaG_FD_120486 | JGI IMG/M metagenome (GOLD analysis project Ga0182012, IMG submission 120486) | Permafrost microbial communities from Stordalen Mire, Sweden - 612S2S metaG | ecosystem: Environmental > Terrestrial > Soil > Wetlands > Permafrost | place: Sweden: Stordalen | collected...
CATTGCCCATTCTCGTTTCCGGGGTCAGAAGCCCCTACCAGACTCAGTACGGTTCGCCGGTTCGAGGCTATCCGCGTACGTACGTCATGCGGCGCGTGGGAGCTCCGGACTTGATGTGTTCGCCCGCGCCACAGGCTGGCTCGGCGCAGGTCCCCAGCCGACGTAGGTTAGATACAGGCCGACGAGTCCGATGAAGGTGTCGACGCCGACCCACAAGGCGCTCATGCCGATTGCGGCGTTGGCTGCTGACAGGAAGGCATGCGGAAATGCCATCAAAAAGGCTGCGCGTAGAGCGAGAACCCAGCCCGCCACAGACACGGTGATCGCAGCCGCACCTTGCCAGTACTGGTGAAGCGCGATGATGACAAGGGAGGCCAGCAGCAGAAAGGCTCCCGTGACCCAGAGCCATGCGCTGCTGGCCTCGAAGTCCGAAAGCAGTGTTCGCCAGTCTGATGCACGGGCCACTGTCGTGGCGGCGACGATGATAAAGAACGGTCCGAGCACGCGCGCGAACATCCGCGTCCGGAACTGCTGTAGTTGTTGAGTGCTCATTTGTCCCACCTCCGCTGATGTCTGGAATCCGTGATGGATGCCAGACCGGTCGCTGTTCTGGGATGCCCGCATCCCGTACAGCCATCAGAGCATTTGACCGACGTCCAATGGGAGTGTCAGAAGTCCCGAGTATTGAGGACGTTTGGGGTGAATCACGCCGCGCAAGCCGACTGTGCTCGGAATCAACCACGTATGGCTCGCCGGGCTTGCCAGGACCAACGGCGGGCCATTTGAGGACCAATGGCTCTGAGAAGCTCGGGCGGGAACCAATAGCGTTGCAGGGGTGTCGATCAACGGCACCCAACCGAAGCCGATCCGGAGACGCGCGATGAGCGAAGTACCTACACCCCCGTCGATCGTCGTCGGCATTGACGGCTCGAAGGCGGCGATACGGGCCGCACTCTGGGCCATCGATGAAGCAGTCAGTCGCGACATCCCGCTGCGTCTGCTCTATGCGATCGAACCCGATGATGTTCAAACCCCGCCGGACAGGGCCGCCCGAAAGCTCGCCATCGCGGAGAACGCAATTCGTTACGCGTTCACAGCGGTCGAGGCTGCGGACAAGCCGGTCAAGATCGAAGTGGAGATCACCCAGGAGCGGGCGATCACCTCATTGATCCGAGCTTCGGCGTCGGCGGACATGGTGTGTGTCGGCGCCGTGGGCGTGCACCACTTCCGGCCGGCGCGGGTGGGCTCGACCGCCGCGGCCCTCGTCGGATCGGGACTGTGCCCCGTGGCCATCATTCGAGACCAAGGTCACCGAGACGGACCGGGCTGGATCGTTGTCGACACCGGCGCGTCTGCTGAAAACAACGCGTTGCCCGGGATAGCGATCGAGGAAGCACGGCTGCGCAACGCACCGCTGAAGGTAATCACCTTTCGGCAAACTGGCGACAGCGAAATCGTCGATGAGAGCGCGGCCGGAGACGACGACCGCTGGATACGTGCCAACTCAGACCGCCAGCCAGCTCGGTGGACGTGGTGCGATCCGGAACTGCAAGTGGAGTCGGTGGAAATACGCGGCAGCCTGCTGGATTACCTGGCTGAGAACAGCCGATCGGTGCAGTTGGTCGTCGTTGGCGCACGCGACAATGCGGATGTGGAGGAACTTGTGGGACCGCCTGGCAATGCGGTGCTACATAAGTCCGACTGCTCGGTACTGATCGTGGATTCGCAGCATTTATAAATGCAGCTATGACGATGTGGGGTGCTGACGCACCCGGCGGCATTTCAGACCCACGCGCCCCGAATACCTAATATCCTGATCGCACCGATATTTGCGCGCCGCCAGCTGTTTTCCGCCCTCTGAAAAATCTGACGGGAAAAGATTTCCTGATGCGAAGCTGCAGGCGTCGCTATCGGGTCAGTCACTGCAGTTTGGTACCCGCGTCGCACGTTGGCCCCTGGCGAATTGGTTTACGCTGATGCGCGTGGACGGCCACGCCGACACAGATGAAGAAATCGGCTGCTGATGGCACCGGGACGGCTCCGCGTGTACCTGGGTGCTGCTCCTGGGGTTGGCAAGACCTACGAGATGCTTCTCGAAGGTCATCGCCAGCGCAGGCAGGGCGTCGATTGCGTGATCGGCTTTGTCGAGCCGCATGGCCGACGGGCGACGCAGGAGCTGATCGACGGGCTAGAGCTGGTGCCCCGGCGGTATGTCCGATATCGAGGTGGGGTGCTGCCGGAAATGGATGTTGCTGCGACGCTTGCTCGCCGCCCGCAACTAGCGTTGGTCGACGAACTGGCGCACACCAACGCTCCCGGTTCCCGCAATCCGAAACGCTGGCAGGACGTTCAGGAGTTACTCGACGCCGGTATCGATGTGCTCACCACGCTCAACATTCAGCATCTGGAGTCACTGGGTGATGTGCTGACTGAGATGACCGGAGTCGAACAGCGTGAAACGGTGCCTGACGCGGTGGTGCGCCAGGCCGACGAACTGGAACTTGTGGACTTGTCGCCAGAAGCGTTGCGCCGGCGCATGGTTGCCGGCGACATTTACCCGCCCGACCGCATCGACGCGGCGCTATCGCACTATTTTCGGCCGGGTAATCTCACCGGGCTGCGGGAACTGGCACTGCTGTGGCTAGCCGATCGGGTTGATGAGGGCTTGCGCCGTTATCGCAGCGAGCACGGTATCAGCGCGGGCTGGGAAGCCCGGGAGCGCATCGTGGTGGGCGTATCAGGTGGCCCGGAAAGCGAGGGGCTGATTCGGCGCGCCGCGCGGTTGTCCGCCCGCACACCCGGAAGCGATCTGATGGCCGTTTTCGTGGCCCGCAGCGACGGACGTCCCGGGGCCGACCCGGCGAGATTGGCCACGCTACGCTCGTTGGTCGAAGGACTGGGCGGTAGTTGGCATCAGATACTCGGCACCGACGTCAGCAGTGCGCTGGCTCAATTCGCGCGACACGAAAACGCCACGCAGATGGTGATCGGCGACAGCCGTCCGAGCACCGGCCGGAGAATTCTGACTGGTCGGGAAGTGGTGTCCCGCAGGCTTTCTCGGCTCGACATCACTTTGGACGTGCACGTGGTGACCGATAAGACGCCGGCAAGGTTTGCGACGCGGCTTCCGCCGCTAAGCGGTGTCAGTCCGCGCCGGCGGCTGCGGGCGCTGGCGCTGACGGCGGTGTTGTTGCCGGCGGTGACGATCCTGTTGGGACTCGTCCGGACGCGGCTGAGCCTGCCGAGTGATTTATTGGTGTACCTGCTCCTGATCGTCCTGATAGCCGTGGTGGGCGGGTGGTATCCGGCGCTGGTCGCCGCGGTGGTCTCCGTGGCGGCCGCGGATTTCTTTCTGACCGGGCCGCTGTATACGCTCCGCGTCGCGCTGTTGAACGATGCTGTGGCACTGGTCGTGTATGTGGCGGTGGCGGTGCTGGTGAGCTGGACGGTAGAAGTCAGTGCCCGGCGGCGGCGGCTGGCTGCGCGTTCGAGCGCCGAGGCCGCGGTGCTGACATCGATGGCCGAGGCACTGCTGCGTGGGGAGGGCGAGCTTCCCCAGCTGTTGGAGTTGGTGCGTGAGACGTTCGGGTTGGACGGGTTGAGTGTGCTGGAACGCCGGACGGCCGCCCCGCTTGGCCAACCCGGTGACCAAGGTGGCTGGGTTGTCAGTGCCAGCTCTGGGAATCGCCCCCCGGAGTCGCCCGAGCAGTCCACGGTGCAGGCCGAGCTGGATGCCTCGTCGCTGCTCGGCGGCTGCGGCCCGGCGTTATCGCCAGCCGACCTAGAGATTTTCACCGCGTGCGCGGCACAGATCGCCGAGTATCTGGGCCAGCGCAGGCTTAGCCGGCGCGCCGCCGGCGCCGAACAGCAGGCCCAGAGCGAGCGCATGCGAACCGCGCTGGCCGCCGCCGCCGGCCGCGCCCTTGCCGAGGGCGTCCACTCCGCAAAGCGGGCCGTCGCGGCGCTGCGCGCGAGACCCGCTGTAGCCCGGGACAGCGAGCCGATCGACACGCTGGAACGTGCGGTGGACCGGATCGGCGTACTGGCGAAGCAACTAGACGATGTGGCCAGGGCCCAGGCAGGTGCGTTGGATGTGCGCATACGTCAGGTGGATGTCGCCGAGGTAGTGGCCGCTGCGCTCGACGAACTTGGTCCCGGTCACCACGTGGTGGACGTCGTGCTGCCAAAAGACATTCCCAATGTGATCTCCGACGCTGCGGTGCTCACTCGGGTGGTGACGGCCTTGGCCGCCAATGCGATTCGGCTTAGTTCCCCGGGTGGCATGCCGACGATCGCCGCGACGCTGTGCGGCGACCGGGTCGAAATCCGGTTCCAGACGGGCCATCCCGAGCATGGGCTTGCCAACGGTCGCGGTGATTACTTCACCGTCGAGGCGGCGCGCGACCTGCTCGAGGCAATCGACGCGTCGCTGCGCACCCAAACCGGTCCGGATAACGCCCCAGCGGTAATCGTCAGTGTGGCCGCGGCTGCTGATCGAGCGCAAGGTTGAGCTCGACAACGTTGACCACGGTCTCTCCCAGGAAACCCAGCGCGCGTCCGGTGGTGTGGTCGCGCACCAGCGCCGCCACGGTTTCGGGCGGCAGATGCCGAGCGGCGGCGACCCGCGGCGACTGCAGGCCGGCGTTGGCCACCGAGATGTCTGGATCGAGACCCGACCCGGAGGCCGTTACCGCGTCGACGGGCACCGGCGCATCGCCGGGTAGCTGGTTGAAGGCGCGGTAAGCGGCGGCTCGTTCACTGATGGCGGCCAGCAGTCTCGGATCGCTGGGGCCGAGGTTGCTGGCTCCGCTGGCTGTGCCGTCGTAGCCGTTTCCCGCGGCAGAGGGCCGGGGCTGGAAGTACTGGGGCAACGGGTTACCGGCGGGATCTGTGAACGATTGGCCGAGCAGGCTTGAGCCGACGACCTGGTTGTCGCGGCTGATCAGCGAGCCGTCGGCCTGGCGCCGGAAGGCCAGTTGGCCGATGCCGTAGGTGGCGAGCGGGTAGGCGACGCCCAGCACCAGGCTGGCCAGCACAGTGAGCAGGATCGCGGGGACCAGTTGAGCGCGCAGCATCAGTGGATGCCTATCGGCGCGACAATGGCGATGTCGATCAGCTTGATCAGCACGAACGGGGTGATCAGTCCGCCAACCCCGTAGATCAGTACGTTGCGGCGCAGCATTGCGGTGGCGCCCATCGCCTTGACGCGAACACCGCGCAGCGCCAGCGGGATCATCAGCACGATGATGATCGCGTTGAAGATCACCGCGGACAGGATCGCGGTGTGCGGGTTGTGCAGGTTGAGGATGTCGATCGCTCCCAACTCCGGAAAAACGGCATGGACCATCGCCGGGATCGCGACAAAGTATTTGGCTACGTCATTGCAGACCGAGAACGTCGTCAACGCACCGCGGGTGATCAGCAGTTGCTTTCCTACCTCGACGATCTCTATGAGCTTGGTCGGATCGCTGTCCAGGTCAACCAGGTTGCCGGCCTCTTTGGCAGCCTGCGTGCCGCTGTTCATGGCCACCCCGACATCGGCCAGAGCCAGGGCTGGCGCGTCATTGGTGCCGTCACCGGTCATCGCGACGAGGTCGCCGCCGGCCTGTTCGGCGCGAATCCGGTCCATTTTGTCTTCCGGTGTCGCCTCGGCGATGAACTCGTCGACACCGGCCTCGGCGGCGATGGCCGCGGCAGTGGCTGGATTGTCGCCGGTAACCATCACGGTGCGGATTCCGAATGGCCGCATGGCGGCGAGGCGCTGCGAGATGCCAGGCTTGACAGTGTCTTTGAGGTGGATGATCCCCAATAAGGTGTTCTCGTCGGCAACAGCCAGCGGGGTGCCGCCGCTGGTGGCGACGCGCGCCACGATGCCATCCGTATCTGGTGGCACGGCGCCGCCGTTGGCCCGCACCCAGTCGCTGACCGCTGCCACGGCGCCTTTGCGGATTTTGCGGTCTGGCAAGTCGATGCCGGACATCTTCGTCTTAGCGCTGAAGTTGACCAGGTTCGCACCGGCAATGTCGCTCGGTTGGCAGCCGTAGTGGTGCTGGGCGAACTCCACAACCGAGCGGCCCTCGGGGGTTTCGTCGGCCAGCGACGACAGATGCGCCGCCTCGGCCAAGGCGTGCTCGTCGGTGTCGCCGACTGGGACGAACTCGGTGGCCATCCGGTTGCCGAACGTGATGGTGCCGGTCTTGTCCAGCAACAGTGTGGTCACATCACCGGCGGCTTCCACCGCCCGCCCCGACATGGCCAGCACATTGTGGCGGACCATGCGGTCCATGCCGGCGATGCCGATAGCCGAAATCAATGCCCCGATGGTGGTCGGTGACAACAGCACCAGCAGGGCAACCAACAACACGATCGGCTGCTTGACTCCCGAGAAGATCGCGACCAACTGGAAAGTGCTGACAGCGACCAGAAAGATGAACGTCAGGCTGACCAGAACCACGGTCAGGGCCAGCTCGTTTTGCGTTCGTTGGCGGTTCGCGCCCTCCACCAACCCGATCATGCGATCCAGAAAGGTTTGCCCGGGCGGGGAGGTGATCGATACGACGATGCGGTCGGACAACACCACCGTGCCGCCGGTGACCGCCGACAGGTCACCGCCTGATTCCCGCACCACGGGGGCCGACTCACCGGTGATGGCCGATTCATCGACCATCGCCATTCCTTCGACGACCTCACCGTCGCCGGGAATCGCCTGCCCAGCCTCGACGACACACCGGTCGTCGACTTTCAGCTCCTGGGAGGGTGTGTCCACCACGGTGCCGTCGGGCTGCAGAATGTGGGCGACGGTTTCCTGCCGGGCGCGACGCAACGCGTCGGCGTGCGCCTTGCCTCGGCCCTCGGCCATTGCGTCGGCAAAATTGCCGAACAGCACCGTGGACCACAAGAACAGCACCACCAGGCCGGTGAACAGGTTGTCTGTCCCAGTGGATCTGGGCGCGTCGCGGACAAACAGTAGCGTGGTCCAGATGCTGCCGACATAGATCACGAACATCACCGGTTTGTGCACCATCAGTCGTGGATCGAGTTTGAGCAGCGCATCGATGACGGCTCTGCGCATGATCCGGGGATCAAGGATCGACAACTCGCGTAGTTGCCGCGTTTCGCGGCCCAGGTGCCGACCGGGTGGGCTCGCCGTCTGTGTCGTCATCGCTCAGAGTCCGAAGTGCCCGGAGAAGTGCTCGGCCAGTGGTCCTAGGGCCAGCACCGGGAAGTAGGTCAGACCCACCAAAACCACGACGATCGCGGCCAGCAATGCGGTGAACAGCGGCGTGTCGGTACGCAAGGTTCCGGCGGTCACCGTGTACCTGCGTTTGCGGGCCAGTGAGCCCGCCAGCGCCAGCGCGGGCACGATTTCGAAGAAGCGCCCGACCCACATCGCCAGACCCAGCGTCGAGTTGTACCAAAGGGTGTTGCCGGCCAGCCCGGCGAATGCCGACCCGTTGTTGTGTGCGGAAGAGGTGTAGGCGTAAACGGCCTCGGTCACCGCGTGCGGCCCGGTCGTGGAGATCTGGTGGGCCGCGGACGGCAACAGTAGCGAGATGCCGGCGAACGTCAACACCGTGACCGGTAGTACCAGGATGTAGATCGCTGCGAGTGTCATGTCCCCTGCAAGCAGGCGTTTACCCAGGTACATCGGCGTTCGACCGACCATCAGCCCGGCGATGAACGCGGTGATCATCACAAAGATCAACATCCCGTACAGACCGGTGCCGGTGCCGCCCGGAATGACCTCCCCGAACATCATGTCTAACAACGGCAGGCCGCCGCCCAACGGTGTGTAGCTCTCCACAGCCGAGTTCACCCCGCCGGTAGAGGTGGCGGTCATGGTGACGGCATTCAATGCCGATCCGGTCGCCCCGAGCCGCAGATCCTTGCCCTCTAGGTTGCCGCCGGGATTTGTCCCCGTCGCGGCCTGGGCGACGCCGAACTGCGCGAGATGGGAGTTGCCGTGAGCCTCCAGAGCAGACACCGCGACCAACGACAGCGCATACAGGGTGACCATGGCCACGATCACCACCGTCGCTTGCCGCATGGATCCAACGAGCCGGCCGTAGGCCCACGGGAAGGCGAACGGAATTGCCGCGGCCAGCCAGATGGTGAGCACGTTGACGATCGGGTTCGGGTTCTCGAATGGATGTGCCATATTGGCGCCGAAATAGCCGCCGCCGTTGTCGCCGATCATCTCGATCGGCACCATGCTCGCCACCGGACCACCCGGAATGCTCTGCTGCGCCGCGGCGCCGGTGGAGTGTGTACTCACCGACGAGATTGTCGGCACGACTTGTGTCGGGTGGAAGTTGTCGATCACCCCGGCCGCGAGCAGCACGATGGCGAATACGAAACTCAGCGGCACCAACACCCGCACCATGGACCGCACCGTGTCGACCCAGAAGTTCCCCAATGTCGTTGTCCGGGTGCGGATCACACCGCGGATGAATGCCGCTGCGAGCGCCATTCCGGTGGCCGCGGACAAAAACTGGTGCACCACCAGCGCGAACATCTGACTGAACTGGCTCATCGTGGATTCGCCGCTGTAGTTTTGCCAGTTGGTATTGGTCACGAAGCTGACCGCGGTGTTGAACGCCAGTGGCGGACTCACCCCACCGAGGTGATCGGGATTGCCCGGCAGCAGGTGTTGTACGCGAAAGACAAGGTAGTTCAGCAGCACTCCGACGACGGTCAGGGCCACCGCGGAGCCGACGAAGGCGATCCAGCGCTGCTCACCGTGAGGGTCGATGCGCAGCAGTCGGTAGACCAGCCGTTCCACGGGAAGAAACAGCCGATCGCCGGGCGCCTTCTCATTGCGGTACACCTTGGCGAGGTAACCGCCCAACACCGGAGTGCTGATGAGCAGCAGCGCGAACACCGCCGCGATCTGTGCCCAACTCGCCGCGACCATCTACACGTCTCCACGCCGGATGAGCCCGTAGATCAGGTAAGCACCCAGCAAGACCGCGATGACGATGCCGGTCACGTCGTCAAAAGTCATGCAGTCTCAAGCCTCGGTCCGCGATGCGCGCTCACGGGCCGTCTCAGACAGCACAGGCTCGTCGGGACCCAGCAACCGATCACACGCGGTGGCGAATCCAACGACAAGGGCAGCCAGGCCGACCAGTATTGCGACGAATGCGACGTCCAGCATGGCCAACTTCCGACAATTGCGAACAGTGTTTGGGATGATGGTATGGCGACTCCGCCCGATACGACTGCCGTTTATACGGTATCGATGCGGCCCGCACTGCGCAGCCCCTCACGCAAAGCTGACTTTTGCGCGGATCTGAGGCCAATGCGCAGTAGGGCCATTGGACTCTGCTCCTTGTTGACCAGCCCCGATTAACCTGGACCCTGCACGCTGGGGTTGCGCGACGTGTAGTGTACGTTGGCTAGCGGTCTTTGCGTAAGGGCTGCCGAAAACATCTCCCGCATAACGCGTTTCAGCCCATGATCGTGGTCCCGTAAGGAGGAGTGCGGTGCCGCAGTGGCAAAATATTCTGGACCGCTTCCGTCCGGCTGGTACACCGGGCGCGGCCGGCCGGCCCGGCATCCCGGCGGATCGCAGCGCCGACGCGGCGGCCGAGCTCACCGCAGTGCTGGCACTTCTGGACGATGTACAGGAGGAGGCAGCGCGGACCCGCCAGGCCGCAGCCGACCGGGCGCAGGAGATTCGCCGCTCCGCCCACCGGCAGGCGGCCGAACTCGTCGCGAAAACCCGTGACGATGCCGAGAGCGTGCGAGCTCAATCGGAGGCGGACGCGCTGCGCCAAGCCGACGCCGATGAGAAGGACATGCGTCGCCAGACGGAGGCCGAGATCGCCCGGCTGCGCCAGCGGGCTGGCGAGCGGTTAGCGCACGACGTAGACACCGTGGCCGCTCAGGCGCGGGGGTGGCTCGATGCTCTGGTCGGCTCAGCGACGGCGGAGAGCAATAGGTGAGCGCTCAGTGGGTGGCGGGCAACGTGCGAGCCAGAGCCCTACTTAATCGGCGTTTGGGCGCGGGGCATGCTCGGGTCCTCGCGGCGATGAGCTCGCTGACCGACGCGCAGCACGCGCTGGCCGCTACCGCATACGGGCGCGATATCAGCGTGGGGCAGCCCGTGCTCGACACCGATCATGCGGTGTCCGCTGCGCTGTTGTGGCATCTGCGTGTGCTGGCCGGATGGCAACCGGCGCAGGGTGCGCAGGCCATCCGTGCATTGGCCGCCGGCTTCGAAGCCAGCAACATCGCCGTGCACGCCCGGCGGTTGGCAGGCGCGCCGGCCCGCCCGCCCTACACGCTGGGCGCCCTGGCTACCGCATGGCCGCGGCTGAGCGAGACCTCTTCGCTGATGCAGCTGCGGGACACACTGGCCCAGACGATGTGGGGCGATCCTGGATCGGAATCACCATCGGACATCGCGTTGGCGGTGCAGATCGGCTGGGCGACGCGGGTGACCCGCTCGGTACCCGAGGCGCGGGCTTGGGCGTACGCGCAGTTGGCTCTGACTGTGGCACGGCGGCGGCTGTTGGAACAGCGTGAGCTGCCTGAGCCGGTGCTGATGCGAGCCCGTCTCGTGTTGGGCGCGGCAGCGGCGGCCAGCGACCTGGCCTCGTTCACCGATGCGTTAGCTACGCGGGTTGGCTGGTTGTTCGACGGCATCACCGAGGCCGACGGCTTGTGGACCGCGGAGGCGCGCTGGTGGGCGCGGGTGGAAACCGAGGGGCTGACCATGCTGGGCCGCGGCGAGTTCAACCGGGCGCGAACGATCGGGGCGGTCGCGGTGTTGGCCGCCGACGCCTGGCGGTGCCGCGCTGCGCTGGCAGTTGCGTCACGCGGCGGTGGTCCGATGGACGTCTACGATGTCGTCGCCTGAACGGGCTGAACGGCTGCATGCCTTCGCGCGGCGCTTCACCCCGGCTCGCATGCAGCGAATCGCGGTGGTCGCGCGGCCGGACACGCTGCGCGACGCGTTGGTGGTGGTGGCCGGATCCGGCAGCGTCGAACTCGATGAGCCCGCCGACAGCAGCGGCGCACCGGGTCAGGCAGCACGGGCGCTGCAGCGGATGGGCGCGCACCCCGAATCGGCGCCCGGCGGCGCTGCTGTGTTGTTGTCGGCCGTCGTGCGGGACATCGCCGAGCTGGAGCGGGCTGGGCGTGCGGATCTGCTGGCCGGTGAAGCACAACTGCAGCAGTATGCCGCGGCCGCAGTGTGCCGCCGTGACGTGGCAGCGGTTCCAGGCTGGTGCCCGGCCGACCAACTCCCCACGCTGGGCGCTCGCCTGGACGCGGCCGGGGCGGCCGCTGTGCCGCTGCCGACCCCGCGGGGGGTGGATCCACCAACGCTGCTCAACACCAGGCCGGGGCTTTCCGGCAGCTTCTCAGCGCTGGTGCGCACCTACGGCACCGTCCCGTACCACGACATTGACCCCACGGTGTGGGCCGGGCTGGCCTACGTGGTGATGTTCGGAATGATGTTCGGTGACGTCGGCCACGGGCTGCTGCTTATCGCCGCGGCGGTCATGATCAAGCTGGGCTGGATCCGCCGGTTCCCGTCGCTGCGGCCGATGTGGAGTTTCATCGGTGCCGCCGGGATTGCGGCCAGTGTTTTCGGGGTGCTGTACGGGGAATGCTTCGGCCCGACCGGCCTGGTGCCTGTGGTGTGGCTGGCCCCGCTGGATAATCCGCTGCGGCTGCTGCTGGTCGCGTTGGCGGTCGGGGCGGTGCTGCTGGGGGCCGCCTACATCGTCGGGGCGGTCAATCGCTGGCGTGAGGGCGGGTTTCGGCTGGCCGTGTACGCCCCGTCGGGGATTGCGGGAGCGACCGTTTTCGCCGGCGCCGGCGCAGTGCTGGGCGGTTACATTATCGGCCCCCGGGTGCTCGTGGCGGTTGGGCTGGTGGTGTGCACTGCCGGTCTGCTGCTGGCGCTGATCGGTCTGTATGCCGAGTCCGGTGGCGGCGCCGCCGGAATCCTGCAGTCCGCGATCGGCTTGCTGGATTTGGTGGTGCGTCTCGGGTCCAACCTGGTGTCGTTCGCCCGCCTGGCAGCGTTCGGCATGACGCACGCCGCGCTTGGGTGGGTGGTGTGGCGCGGGACGACGGCAGTGTGGGGTCACAGCTGGATCGGCGCAGTAGCGGCGGTGGTGCTGTTCGCTGTGGGCAACACCGTGGCCTTCGCGCTAGAGGCGCTGGTGGCCGGCGTGCAGGCGCTACGGCTGGAGTTCTACGAATTGTTTTCGCGTGTTTTCATTGGTGAGGGCCGGCCGTTCCGGCCCTGGACGGTCCCGGTGGTCGAAACGGAGGCAGCGGCATGTTGACCTGGGTTATCGCTTCACCGGCGCTGATCGCCGGATTCGCGGTCAGCTTGATCTTCTTGCGTCGCCGGGGCCGGCTGGCGGTGCGGCTGTTCTGGGCGATCAACGCGGTCGTGGCGTTGGCCGCGGTGGTGGTGCTGGTGCAGGCCTTGACCGCTGGGCCGGCCGCAGCGGAAACTGCCGCGGCGGCCGGACCGGGCAGCGCGAGCGGCAACTGGGCGGCGCTGCTGGGCGCGGCGATCGCTGTCGCGGGGTCGTCGATCGGCGCGGCGATCGCCGTGGCGTATACCGGCGCGGCGGCGCTGGCGGCGCTGAGCGAGCGGCCGGAGTTGTTCGGCCGGGCGATGGTGATCGTCGGGTTGGCCGAGGGCATCGCGATCTACGGGCTTGTCGTGGCGGTCATCTTGATCCAGCGGGCCTGACGTGGGAGCCGTCCTAGCGATCGGTGAGCCGGCGTTGGTGGCGGGTTATGCGATGGCGGGCGTGACCACCGTGGCTGCCCAGGGCCCAGATGAGGTACGCCGGGCATGGGACAGCCTGCCATCCGGCACAACCCTGGTCATCCTGACCGCGGCGGCCGCTGTCGCGTTGAACGGCCGACTGAGCGGGACCGAACCGCTGGCCGCCGTGATGCCTGCGTGAGCGCGCTCAACGCCGAGAAGGCGATGGCGGCGCTGCACCCGGTGCGACGGCACCTTCTGGAGTCCGCCCGGGCTGACGCCGAACGCGAGATCGGCGAAGCGCAGCAGGAAGCCCAACGCGTTCTCGCTGCGGCCCGCGATCAAGCCGCACAGCTGGCCGAAACGGCCCGTGACGCAGGGCGGGCTGCGGCGGCAACGGCGAGCGCCCAGCGGCGCGCGGCGCTGCAGCGGGAGCTGCGCGGTGCGGTGCTCGCCGCGCGGCGCGACATTTACCAGCAGTGGTGTCGCCGCGGCACCGAGGCTGTGCTGCGGCTGCGTGACGATCCCGCCTACCCGAATTGGGACGCCGCCCTGCGCGACGCCACGCAGGCGACTCTGGGCGCCGACGCACAGCTCAGCGAGCACCCCACCGGTGGGGTTGTGGCCGAGGCCGGTCAGCGGCGCATCGACCTAAGCCTGGCCGCCATTGCCGCGCAGGTGCTCGACGACACCACTGCCCAGCTGGATGAGCTGTGGTCGTGGGCGACGTAGCGCGGGTTGTGCGGGTGTCGGGGCCGCTGGTGGAAATCGACGTAGCGGCCCCGCTGGCGATGCATGAGCTGGTGACACTGGGAACCGAGCGAATCCCCGCCGAGGTGGTCGCGATCCGCGGTGAGCAGGCGACGGTACAGGCCTACGAGTACACCGGCGGCCTGGGGCCCGGCGCCGGCGTCGTCGCGCTGGGCCGCCCACTGTCGGCGTGGCTGGGGCCCGGGCTGCTGGGCGGGGTGTTCGACGGGCTGCTGCGGCCCCTGCACACCGCGCCAACCTGGTTGGCGCCCGGCCATGACAGTGAAATCGATGATACGACATGGCATTTCGATCCGAGAACGACTATCGGTGCGGACCTGACGGCCGGTATGGTGCTCGGCGTGGTGCCAGGCGCCGGATCGGTGCCGCACCGTGTGCAGGTTCCCGCCGGGATGTCGGGCACGCTGGACTGGATCGCCGCCGCCCGCGATTACGCCGCCGATGAGGTGATCGCCTCAATTGGCGGACAACCGGTGGCCATCGCGGCACGGTGGCCGGTGCGGCAGGCGCGACCATATCGTCGTCGACGCGACGACGCTGTTGCGCTGACCACCGGCCAGCGGGTGGTCGACCTGCTGTTCCCGATCGCCCGGGGCAGCACCGCGGCTGTGCCCGGCGGATTCGGTACCGGCAAAACGGTGCTGCTACAACAGATCGCGAAGTGGTGCGACGCCGACGTGATCGTCTATGTCGGCTGTGGTGAGCGCGGCAACGAGATGGCCGAGATCGTTGCCGACATGCGCGAGCTGAGCGATCCGCGCACCGGTGGACGGCTGGTGGACCGCACCGTGATCATTGCCAACACGTCAAACATGCCGATGATGGCCCGCGAGGCTTGCATCTATACCGGCGTCACCGTCGCCGAGTACTACCGCGACATGGGCTATCACGTCGTGGTGATCGCCGACTCCACCTCGCGGTGGGCAGAAGCATTGCGCGAGTTCGGATCTCGGCTGGGTGAGCTGCCCGCCGAAGAAGGCTATCCGGCCAATCTGTCCTCCGAACTTGCGGCGTTCTATGAGCGCGCCGGCTACGTCGACAATCTCGGCGGGGGTACCGGGTCGGTGACGGTGTTGGGGGCGGTGTCGCCGCCGGGTGGAGACTTGTCCGAGCCGGTCACCGTCCACACCGAGCGGTTCGTGCGATGTCGGTGGTCCCTGGACCGGGACTTGGCCTACTCGCGTCATTACCCCGCGGTGTCGTGGTCGGCATCGTTTTCCCGTGACGCCGAAGCGCTCGGCACCGCCGGCGTCGTTGTCGGCGATGACACTGGCGGGGCTGTCCGGCGCGCTCGGGTGCTGGATCTGCTGACCGAGTCCGATCGCCTGGCCGCGTTGACCGAGCTGGTCGGCGTGACAGCGCTTCCCGACAGCGAGCGGATGGCGCTGGTGGCCGGGCGGCTGCTGCGGGAAGCCGTGCTGGCGCAGAATGCCCAGAACCCCAACGACGCGCACTGCGGACAGGTGAAGACCGCGGCGCTCGTCGACGCGGTGTTAGCGGTAATCGACACCTGCCGTGAACTGGTTGCCGACGGTGTGGCCGCGCAGGTGATCGAGGAGACCGACTTCGGCCCGCTGATCCGCGCCCGCGACGACAGCGGGTCCGACGACACCGCGGTGGTGGTTCAACGCCGGGACCAGATTCTTGAGACCTTGCGTGAGCTGCCGCGATGAGCCGCCCGTGGTCACGATGGGTGGAATATCGCGGCGTGCGTGAGTTGCGCGGTCCGCTGGCCGTGGTTGGCGGTGTCGAAGGTGTGGGGTGGGACGAATACCTAGTCATCAGGCTGGCCGACGGCTCGGTGCGGCACGGGCTGGTGCTCGACGTGAACCGCGACGTGGCGCTCGTGCAGGTCATGGAAGGCACGTCGGGAATGGATCTGACAGGGGCTGCATACCGGTTCAGCGGCGAGCCGCTGCGCGTCGCGGTGGGGACCGCCTGGCTGGGCCGCACCTGCGACGGCCGCGGCGAACCGATTGACGGCGGCCCGCCGGTGACCGGAGCGCGGCGGGTGTCGGTCAACGGCGACCCGCTCAACCCGATGCAACGTGAGGCCCCCTCCGAGCCGGTGCTGACCGGCGTGTCGGTGATCGATGCGCTGACCACCCTGGTACGGGGCCAGAAACTGCCGGTGTTCTCGCTGCCCGGGCTACCGCACCTGCGCCTCGCGTGTCAGATCGCCGCGCAGGCTAGTGCCGGCGGCGAGCCGTTCAGCGTGGTGTTCGCAGGCATTGGGCTCACCCACGCCGACGTGGCCTATGCCCGGAATGTGCTCGAATCACGTGCCGCGGCAGGGGAGTTGGTGTTGCTGCTGAACGCCGCCGACGACCCTGTCATCGAGCGGATCCTCACCCCGCGTATCGCGCTGACCATCGCCGAGCATCTGGCGTTCGACACGTCGCGGCACGTATTGGTGGTCATGACCGACATGACCAGCTACGCCGAGGCGCTGCGTGAAATCTCGGCAGCCCGCGGTGAAATGCCAGCGCGGCGCGCCTATCCGGGGTATCTCTACAGTGACCTGGCCTCGCTGTACGAGCGGTGCGGCAAAATCGTCGGACGGCCCGGCTCGGTAACTGTGTTGCCCGTGTTGACGATGCCCGGCGGCGACATCACCCACCCGGTGCCGGACCTGACCGGCTACATCACCGAAGGGCAGATCATTTTCTCCGCCCAGATGCATCTGCACAACATTTACCCGCCGGTGGACGCGTTGTCGTCGCTGTCGCGGCTGATGCGCCGCGGCGCGGGCGCTGGCCGCACCCGTGACGATCACTTGCCGCTGGCGGCGCAGCTGCTTGCCTCGTTGGCCCGCGCACGGCAGGTCAGCGCGCTGGCCGAGCTGATCGGGCCCGATGCCCTCACCGCCATAGACCGCAGCTATTTGTTGCTCGAGGGTGATTTCGCCGCCAAGTTAGTCAATCAACGTCCGGACGAAGCACGATCGCTCGACGAAACACTCAACCGAACGTGGGAGGTACTCGCGCGGTTGCCGCGTAGTGAACTGGCGATGCTGCCCTCCGGCCTGCTCGAGGCACACCGGCCCGACAGCGTGAAGGAGGCGTAGATGGCGGCGTTGACGCGTCCCCCCGGGCGGATGGGCCGGCTTTGGGTGCTCAACCGGCTCGACCTCGCCGAGCGCGGGGTGATGCTGCTCGACCAGAAGCTGAACTTGCTGACCGCGCTGCAGGAAGAGCTGCAGCGTAGGGCCGAACAAAGCCGCCACGACTGGCAGCAGGCTTGCCGCGAGGCCGATATGTGGGGGCTGCGCGCGGTGCTGCTGGGCGGCCAACAGGCGTTCGACCTTGCTGTCGCCACCGCGCCAGCGTCGGTCACGGTGCAGTGGGCCATCACCGCCGGGGTGCGCTACCCGGACGTCGCGGCCTGCGTGTTGCCGCCTGAGGATGATCCGGCCGTCATCTACCCGACCTCGGCGGCTGTGCAGGCCGCGCGGGCGTATCGAACGGCCGTTGTGGCCGCCGCCGAATGCGCTGCAGCGCAATCGGCTACGAGAACCGTCGAGCAGGAGGTCCACACGACCCGACTGCGGGTGCGGGCCCTGACAAGACACTGGCTCCCGGTGCTAAGGCAGGAGTTGGCCCACATCGAGTTAGAGCTGGAGGAACAGGATCGCGACAGCGCGATTCGGGTGCGGCTCGTCGACCAGCAGCGCCGCCAGCCGGCCCCCGCTGCTGACACCATGCGCGATACCACGGGGTCTAAGCCGGCGTAGCAGGCGTCGATGACCGGCCGCGACCGACGTCACTGAGTGTGGTCACCTGAACTGGCCCCAGTTTCTTTCTCGATGACTTTGTCCTCTAGAGCGGGACGTTCACGCCGGAGACGATGACGCGACGAGAGAGCAGACCCCATTTTGAGGAGGAGCTCATGATCGAACTGCTGAAAGGCTTTCCCGACAACGTCGCAGCGTTCGCGTTACACGGGCATGTGACGAAGGACGATTACGACCGGGTGCTGATACCCGACTTTGAAAATCGGCTGACTCGTCACAAAAAGCTGCGCATCTACATTGACATCGCCCCTGATTTGGAGGGCTTCGATCCGGGAGCAGTCTGGGAGGATCAGAAGCTCGGCTGGAAACACTTCTTCGACTGGGAGCGCTGCGCAGTGGTCACTGACGTCGCCTGGGCGAAACACATTGCGAAATTCAGTGAGTTCTTTGGCTTTCTATGGCCCGGGGAATACCGGGCGTTCCCAGAAGCTGAAGCCAGCAAGGCACGCGATTGGATTGCTGAAGACCAAGAATAAGTGCCCGCAAACCGGGGGCGGTTCACCGGCCGCCCCGATGCGGCGAGATCGGCGTGCCGCCGGGGAGTTGTCGATCAACCAGCTGAGCGCGCCGGTTCCAGAAGGGTCTTAGCAAATGATGGCGGTTGAGGGAGGCGATCGTGGAGAGTGATAAGGGAACCGGGGGACACCGGGTAGCCCGCAGCATCCTCGTGGCTGCGTTGGCTCTCAGTGGCGTGAGCCTGACATGCATGGCCCATTCAAGAGGTTTTTGACAACGTACAAACAACATGACTCGCAAAGTCTCAGGGACTGACCGGTCGCCTTGGGGGCTACTGACCCATGTAGGGCGACGAAGCGGACGTACCTACCAGACATCGCTGGGCACATGCGATTACGGTGATGGTGTCCTGCTGCCGTTGGGTTATGGCACTCAGACCGACTGGTACCAAAACCTGATGGCCGCCGGGACTTGCGAGCTTGCCTGGAAAGGGCATATCCATCACCTAGAGCGCCCCGAGCTCATTTCCGGGCCCGAGGCGAGGCGAGCGTGGCCGATACGCGATCGCGTCCTGTTTCAGCTCGCCGGTATACGGGACTTCGTATGGCTGCACGAAAGGCCTCACGGCTGAGGACGCCAAGCGGCTTAAGGATCTCGAACGTGAGAACGCCACGCTTGAACGGCTGCTGGACGACGCCGAGCTGGAGAAGGCTGCACTTAAGGAGATCGCGCGGGGAAACTCCATCGCCCGTTTGGCCGGTGCACCGTGCACGTGCTGGCGTGCCACGGTCATGTCGGCATCGACGTCCGGCGCCTCTTGCCGGCGGCTACTCGGCCGTTGAAAATTTGACGTAGCTGTCAACGTTCGCCGCGTGGTAGGTCCAGCGCCTCCACGCCGAGAGCTGCGGTTCGGCTGTAGTTGCGTCGATAATCTTCGGCTCGACAACGTGATAGGTGCGCCCGTTGTTCGTGATTGTCGCGTCTCCGGCGGCTAGCACGTTGCGCAACCAGTCGACATCGGTGCCGTATGGCAGTGGCACGACGATGCCATCGGAGACTTTGACTGCAACTACCGGGGTGGAATAGTTCTTTCCTGATTTGCGTCCGGTGTGCCGGATTTGCGCCGCATACCAGTGTCGCCGGCCAGCCAGGGGCGTCATGGCCGGGTTGATGACATGCTTGTTAAAGCTGCGGACCGAGTCTCGAACATGGGCGTTCTTATAGGTTGGCATGCATACCGACCCTGCTCAGATGAGGCGGAGCCGGCTAGGGCACTAGGTCCCAGCGTCGCAGGGGCCCAGCCAACGAAACAAACAATCGTGTTGGTGCCTCCGGCCCTTGCGCCCAGCCACTAACGAGAACCCCCACGGTGGCCGCCCATCGGTCACACAGGCTGGCCAGCTCCGCGGGCTCGATGCGGTGTCGTCAGGGTGGACGAGGACGCGGAGCACGAATTTGTTGCCAGCCGACTCGTCGCCCCTGGAATAGCTCCGCTACGCTGCATCGCGCTACAGCTGAACGACTCTCAACGACCGTGGACTAGTTCACGGGGTCCCGGTCAGGTGGGGCCGATATCGGCGAGGTAGTGACAATCGTGGCACCGATCGCGCCCGGCGACTCGCGTTGCGGCATCGGGAATGGCGAATCCTGGCAGACCGAATGGTCGCACAGCAGACGAATGTGCCGGCGGCAGCAGAGCGATGCGTTCAGGGTCGATCCCGGCCAACGAGAATGATGGGACGCCAGACCTGGCCCGCGAGGCCAGAGCCGTTCATCGGTTGACACATTCGTCAGCCCGGCCCGGATCATCAGACAGTGTTAGACCACGTTACGCGCCGATTCATCGTGATCGACGCTAAGGGACCTTATGCCGTAAGCCGAGGACAAACGGCTCTCGACGGTGCTCGGCGGCGCCAATTATGGTCAGGATGACCGCTTGCGACTGTCCTCAAAATTATCCAGAAATAGGTTGACCCGTGTCTGACCACGCTCCTGCTGGTACCCGGCAATCGGCCGTGATGCCAAGCCGGACGAGCAAAGGAAGGACGTGCTCGAGTCACCCGAACGGCGTCGACCAACGGGGTGATTCGGCTGTTGGTCTGGGTTCCGAGCTCTCGTTCGTGCAAGCGCCGCAGACCGACCGGGCGGTGGGTGTGAATGTGCGGCTGTTGTCTGCGCACGAGCGGACGCGGGAGGCTTGCGCGCCGTGAAGGTTAGTCAGAGAAACGGCGGCGCCGCCACGGCGCGCGGTCGCGAACGAATCCTGCTCAGAGTTGATGTCCGTGCCGTCCGCTTCATCGGCGCGCTTATGGTGCTGTGCGTCTTGGCCTGCTTGACGGTACTGGTCGTACGCGAGCAACTTGGCTACTACCGGACCGCCCCAGGCCGGTTCGGGTGGTCGGTGGCGTTACTTGCCGCAGTGGCTCTGATTGCGCGCGGCGTTTTTCTTGGCAGGCCGGTGACAACTGGGCATGCCGCGGCCGCAGCGGCCGCGGCATGCGCTGGGCTGTTTGCGCACTTCCTGGCGCTCGGGATGCTCGGCAACGTTCTGGTGGCCGTCAGCGGGTTCGCGCTGATGTTGCCGACCACAGCGCAACCGCAACCAGAAGTGCTGGACCAGGTGTGGGCGCTGGTCAACGCCACGCGCGGGGATCCGCTGGCGCCTTTTGCCATGCATTCCGGCAAGAGTTATCACTTCAACACTGACAAGACTGCTGCGATTGCCTACCGTACCCGGCTTGGGTTCGCGGTAGTCAGTGGCGACCCGATCGGCGACGTAACCCAATTCGTTGCTCTGGTAGCCGATTTCGTCGGCATGTGCCACAGTCGGGGTTGGCAGATCATCGTACTGGCCGGCGGCCAGCGGCACTTGGGGCTGTGGCGCTACGAGACCGTCGGGCAGCCGATGCTGGCGGTGCCGTTCGGGCGCGATGTCGTCGTGGATGTTCGCCACTTCACCCTGGCCGGGCGCCGTAATCGCAACTTGCGCCAAGCCGTGCAGCGCAGCCACAACTGCGGAGTCACAACTGAGGTTGTTGACGAGCGGGACCTCGACAGCGTGTTGATGTCCGAACTGGGGGAGGTGTTGTACGCGGCGCATCGCGCCGCGCGCACCGAACGCGGGTTTTGCATGAATCTTGACAGCGTTCTTCAGGGGCGAATTCCCGGCATCAAGCTGGTCATCGCGCGTGACCGGTGCGGGCAAGTGGTGGCATTTCACCGATACGCAACAGCCGGGGAAGGTTCGGATATCACACTCGATGTGCCGTTTCGTCGTCCAAACGCCCCGAACGGCGTTGACGAGCGGCTTAGCGTCGACATGATCAACGAGGCGAAAAGCGGCAATGCACTCAGGCTTTCCCTGGCGTTCGCAGCTTTTCCAGACATCTTCGATGCCATCCACCCAGGCCCGTTGCAGCGTGTCGCGTATCGGATGATCCACCTGCTGGATCCGTTTATCCGGCTTGAGTCCCTGTACCGTTACCTCCGCAAGTACCACTCGCTGGCCGAACGGCGCTACGTAGTGTTATGTGCCCACCACATCCCGGCAGCGCTGATGGTGTTGTTGTCGCTAGAGTTCATGCCGCGCCGACGCCCACTGCAGCGGGGCGCCAGATAGCTCCTGTCCGACGAGCGGTCGCAGCGTGCGGTCAGGCGTGAATGGATTGCTCCATCGGCGGCGAGCCGAATTGGAACCGTCGGCCCGTGACTGTTTCAGGAATCACCCGCACATAGTGCGTCTTATTGTCAGACGCCGTCCACGGCAATACCTGGGCACGCTCCGCGTTCGCGATCTCCTCATTGGTACGAAGCGACCGCGCGTGGCCTTTGATGATCACGCTCCAGCCCTCGGCGACATTATGATCGTCGGCCTCGAACACCACTTGATTGTTGATCGCAGTGCTGACCAACTTGGTGCCCTCCGCGGTGCGAAACAGGATCGTGTGGCTATCAACGACGTAGTTCACCGGAAAGATCTCGGGCCGGCCGCCAACGCTTGTGACCAGTCGCCCCAGCGTCACACCTGCCATTAGATCCCAGCATTCGTGCACCGCCAGGATGGTGACCCCATCATCGTTTTGGATTTGGTACGTCATAGCGATAAGGCTACTGAAGGAAGCCGTGAATTGCGCCCGCCAAAGGTCCTGCCTCGCAGGGACCAAAGTTGTGTGCGTTTCGTCAAGTGATCTGGCCCCGGGGATCTGCGACAAATTTGGCCCCGGCGTGAGCTGCCAGTGAGGTTCTGGCCTGTGTCGCGGGATCGTGTAGTGGGAGCTATGTCGATCGATCAAGGACAGTTCGGATGAAGTCGCTCTTCGCTGCCGTGTAGGCCCTGTGGTTGTCGGAATGCTTGGCGGCGAGGGCGCGTTTGAGTCTCAAGGTCTGACCGCGAGCAGCGCGGGGGTGCGCCCCGGCCATGCGGAGGCCATCTCATCGATCAGCGTGCGCGACTCGTCGGCGGGCGCAACGGCAATCGTTCTGGTGAACGCGTCGAGCCTTGTGAGGGTCCAGAGCAACGTGGCCAACACCGGTACCGGCGAGCGGCTGATGATGGCGATAGGTGCGGGGGTGACGGAGTTACCGAGGTGGCGCACCAGCTGAAACCCTTCCCTCATCGCGCGTGCCAACCTGACCGCTTCTGCCCGGGAGATACCGGTCCCACGTCGGAGCGCGGTGCTGCCGGCGATAACCATCGGCACGGCTACCGCGGCATGGGTGCGCAACCAGCTCTCCATGTCCGGATGCACTGTCGCGGGAAGGCCCGCGTCGGTAAAAGCCTTGGCCCAGATGGGATCTGAAACCGTCGTCAGCATTCCTCGGCGAAGGATCGTCGATGACAGCCGGCCGTCGTTGAGGCCTGCGGCGACCGCTGGGAAGCCAAACGCGAAGCGTTGCGGTCCGACGGCGTCGCGCAGCCGATCCAGCGATTGGAAGGTGTTGAACATGAACATCACGGACTTGGCCGCGCTGGCGCTCAGCGCGGGCAGCAACATGTCAACCTGCGACACCAGGACCGTGACCAGCACCAGATCCCAGTCCGTTGTCGTATCAAATTCGCCACTGACGTGGACGGCCGCACGCTCTCCCTCGACGGTGACGATCGCCCCAGCGTGGCGCAACTGCTCGAGTCGGGTGCCACGCGCGATGACAGTCACATCGTGACCGGCCTCGGACAGCTGAAAAGCGAAAGTGCTACCGATACCGCCCGGCCCGACTATCGCGATCTGCATCTCTCCATCAATACCAGCGCCGCGAAAATGCCTGGTCTGTCAGATCGCTGCGCACACTCCCCGAATGTGGCTGTGTCAAGGTAAAATAGGCCCCACAGTGACAGGGAATTGTGGCCCGACCGCTTGGCCGTGCGTTCGTGCGAGTGGTGTAGCTCGCGGATTGCTAACGGATCTTAAGGACATCGGCCAACGGATTCTGCGGTGTAGGTGCCTGATGACCTTCCATTGACGGTGCTATCCCGGCACGGATCAGTACCTGTGGCTCGCCGCGCTGTTCGATAAGGCTGCGCACGACATCGCGGCTTTCATCAATCTCGATCAGATGGGTCAGCGTGCAGGCCGCCATGCCGGCCGCGGCGCATTCCAGCAAGACGGTCGACAGAACCTCGCCACACCTCAACGCATCCGCTCTGGTGTCTTTCGCGGTCGACAACACGAGGATTTTCGACCAGTCCACGGTGACCTCAGGACGCCGTTCCAGGTGGCTTCTGACCGGAAACTGCCGCCCCACATCGACGCGGCGGTGTTCTTCATCAGACGCCAGCGCGCTGGGGGGTACACCCTCGTTTGCTACGAACGGTGAAGTCCACCAACCTAATTCGAGTTGATATGACAAATCATCGCGGCGAACTGCTTCGGCGAGCTGTGAGGCCTTGACTAGCTGCGGTCGCGCGTCATCGGAGAGCACATGTAGTGTCACGGGGCTGTCATCGATCGCGCTGCGTAGGACGGGTTCGAAAGTATCCCAGTAGGTAGGCCGACCCAGCGGCAGCCGATCGGTTCTGCGTTGCAGAATCGCTGTGGCGCGGTCGCGCTGTCCGTCGGTGACGTGGTCAACGGCGCTGAATTCGATCGATGCCAGCTGGTCGGGGTCCTCCGGGTTGGGAAGCCGTTTGATGCTCGCGTGCCAACCCGCCACCAGCATCGCGACACGAAGGTGATCGAGCACTGCGCCACAACTGATGATCGCTTCTCGGCCCGAGTCGTCGGTGCCCGGAACTGTGCGGTGACGATCGACGAAGAGGCGCAGAACGCCGCCCTCGGCCACCCACAGCCACGGCTGGCTGTTGTGCACAGATGGAGCCCGGCAAGCCAGTAGCACCGCGTTCTTGAGAACTTGCGTTTCCGGTGTCGCAGGCACGATGTCACAGCCCCTTGCCGAGTTTTACGGTTCGCTGACGACGCTATGAGACATTAGCGTTTGCGACTAGGGTCAGGTGTCTTCGTCGACAGGGCCATTCGGCGCCAACGGGCGGTTTGTCATTGACATCCGGGGACCAAGGACTCTCGTCTCCTGTATGCGCATGCCCGAGGCTTGTGGCTATGTCAAGTGGCAGGTGGGGACGATGACCCAAACAACGTTGGACATCGAGTTGATCACGACGGCAGTGGAGTTGGCGTGTCGTGCTCCCTCGCTGCATAACAGCCAGCCGTGGCGGTGGGTTGCCAGCACCACGAGTGTCGACCTATTCGTCGATCCACAGCGAACGCTGACATCGACTGACAAGTCAGGTCGCGAAGCGATCATCAGTTGTGGCGCCTCGCTCGATCACTTCCGGGTGGCCATGGCCGCGGTGGGGTGGGACGTCAAGGTGGAGCAATTTCCCAACCCGAACAATCTTGACCACCTGGCATCGATCGACTTCGCTTCGGTCGACCATGTGACGCAGGCCCGGCGCGACCGCGTCGACGCGATAGTGCGTCGCCGGACTAACCGGCTACCGTTTCGTGCGCCAAAGCACTGGTCGTCGTTCGAAGTAGTGCTGCGCAGCTCATTGGAAAACGAATTGGTGACCCTTGACGTACTATCCGATAATGTGCGCTCGCGCCTGGCGGAGGCGTCGCGGCTCACCGAAGCCCTGCGCCGCTATGACGACCATTATCACCGTGAATTAGATTGGTGGACAGCGCCGTTGAAGGCGTCAGAAGGGATACCGCAAAGCGCCCTGGTGTCGGAGTCGGACGGCCGCAGGGTGGACGTGAACCGTCGGTTCCCCACTGACCCCTCCGATGAGCGGAGTTCTGCGGGTACCTACGACCAAGCGAAGATCCTCGTGCTGTCCACACTCAGGGATACGCGCGTCGATGCCCTGAATTGCGGCCAGGCGCTTTCGGCGATCCTGCTGGAGTGCACGGTGGCTGGACTGGCATCGTGCCCGGTTACGCACATCACGGAGCTGGAGGCGAGCCGCGACATTGTTCGGGATTTCACCAGCGGGCCCGCGGCCGTGCCTCAGGTTTTGATCCGCGTAGGTATCGAACCCGAGGACGAGTTCGTTTCCGAGCCGACGCCACGGCGGCCATTGAGCGACGTATTGGAGATTCGCCGCTGAGCTCCATGGGTTTGGTGTCCGTCTCGCTTGACCACTGCCACAGCGCACCGTAAGAATGTCGGTGCGCGGAGCCGGCCTAATAAGACCGGGCGGTGGCCAGTGAGGTGATCCGCATGAATCTCAACACGCTTTCGCGGGCAATCCCCAGCCCGACGTACGGGCGGATCGGCACCAAAGCGGCGGGCGTGCGCAAAGACCAGGAGACTCAGCCGGGAAGCAGGTTTGACCTGGAGCTGCTGGATGGCGCGGCCGGCAATCCGATCGAGCTGTTCACCCCACACGTGAGTCGAACCACTGCTACGGGGGTCGCGTCATGCTGGTGAGCCGGCGCGATTTGTTGAAATGGGGCGGTATCGCCGCCGGTGGTCTGGGCACCGTGGTCGGGTGTTCGCCGCCATCGCCATCGCCGTCGCCGCCGAACGGCAAACCCGACTACACGCTGCGCATCGGCACCGGCACCGTCGAGTTGGCGCCGGATCGTGTGGTCTCAACCGTCGTCTACAACGGGCAGTTCCCAGGGCCGCTGCTGCGGTTCAAGCAAGGCCAGACCGCCTGGGTAGACATCCACAACGACACCGACACCCCTGAACAGCTGCATTGGCACGGCCAGCAGATTCCGGTAGAGGTCGACGGCGCCGCCGAAGAAGGCACCCCGTACATCCCCGCCCACGGCATGCGACGCATCTCGTTTACACCCGGGCCGCCAGGATTCCGCTTCTATCACACCCACCTCGCCGCACGCGCCGACTTGGCGCGGGGCCAATACAGCGGCCAAGTTGGTCCGGTCTATATCGAGCCGAAGCAGAACCTCGGGGCTTATGACCAAGAAATCTTCCTCGCCCTCAAGGAGTTTCAACCCTCTTTTAGCATCCAGGGCGACATGGACGCCGATTTCCTGGCCGGCGACCAGGACCCCGACCTGAAGACCAAGGGGGAGTCGGCGATGGCCGCCTCACTCGCGCGGGGCATGCCGCACGGCTACGAGGTGGGCTACGACGCATTCGCGATCAACGGACGCATGCTCGGCCACGGCGAGCCGATCCGCGTGCAAACCGGCCAGCGGGTGCTGCTGCACGTGCTCAACGGCAGCGCCGGTGAGAACCGCAGCCTGGCCCTGCCCGGACACAGTTTCACCGTTGTTGCGTTGGACGGCAACCCGGTTCCGCACCCCGCGCCGGTGCCGGTGCTGTGGCTTGGTGCCGCCGAACGGATCTCGGCGATCGTGCAAATGAGCAACCCTGGGGTTTGGGTACTCGGGGATCTTGCCGACTCTGACCGCCAGAACGGCATGGGCATCGTGGTCGAATACACCGGCCGCAGCGGCGATCCGCAGTGGGCCCCACCGCCGCCGTTCAAATGGGACTATCGCTTGTTCGCCACACCCAACCCGGCTCCGCCGGCCACTCCCGATCACAGCATCGACATGCTCATCGAGAAACGCAACGCCGCCGACAATGGTTTCAACGTGTGGACGCTCAACGACAAACCGTTCGACATGGACACCAATCAACCCGTCTACGACATCCAGCTGGGCAAGCGCTACCGGATCCGTTTGCGCAACGCCACCGACGACATCCACCCCATCCACCTGCACCGGCACACCTTCGAAATCACCCATGTCGCCGGAACACCCACCGCCGGGGTGCTCAAGGACGTCGCAATGCTCGGCGGTTACCAGAGCATGGACATCGACTTCCTCGCCGACCAAGCGGGCTTGTCACTGTTTCACTGCCACCAACAACTGCACATGGACTACGGATTCATGGCGCTGCTGCACGCGGGATGACTCCAGCCAGCCGCAGCTGATTGGACACAGACGTGGCTTCACCATGCGTTACGATCGCGACCGCAGGCCGCCGCCACCATCTGCCAGGGAGTCCCATGAATGTTGTCAACGGCCTGCCGGCCCATGTCCTCCTCGTGCACTTCATGGTTGTACTCGCACCACTGACTGCTCTGCTTGAGATCGCTTGCGCGCTATGGGCCGCCGCGCGCCGGGGCCAGCTAGTGTGGCTCACGCTGATCCTAGCCATCGTCGTCACCGTATTGACGCCAATCACCACAGACGCCGGCGGATGGTTATATGACCTAAGGCGCAACCCTGATCCGATCTTGCGCGAGCACGCCGAGCGGGGCGACACAATGATCTATTTTTCTCTCGCGCTACTGGTCGTCGCGATCGCACTTGTGGGATTTCGCTATGCCGAACGCCGAGCTCACAAGTCCGGATTAGTAACTAGAATACTCGTGGCGATTGTGGTTCTGGCCGTTGGGGTCTCGTCGATGGTTCAGATTTACCGCATCGGTGATGCCGGAGCCCAGTCGGTATGGGGCAACGAAATCGCACATCTGAAGAAGTCCAACGGAACCTAG
>Ga0182012_10001280_pt1 | contig 27685 bp, 27 predicted proteins | sample 612S2SmetaG_FD_120486 | JGI IMG/M metagenome (GOLD analysis project Ga0182012, IMG submission 120486) | Permafrost microbial communities from Stordalen Mire, Sweden - 612S2S metaG | ecosystem: Environmental > Terrestrial > Soil > Wetlands > Permafrost | place: Sweden: Stordalen | collected...
GGCGTTGCCGGCGGCGCCCGCCGGACGGTCATCGGGCGAGAGCCCGAGGCCGCAGTTCGGGCAGAAGCGGTCTTCGCTGCCGTGGATCGCCGCGCAACGGGGACAGGCTGTGATGCCGGCCTCGCGCAGGACGGTGATCGGGTCGCGCTCGCCGAGGGCCCGCTCGAGGGTCCGCAGCTCGGCGTCGATATGGGTCACCGTCGCGAGCTTGGCCAGGACGAGCGAATCGTTTCGCTGCCCGAAGCGGTGCAGGCTGAAGACGAGGCCGCCCAGGTCGCGGTAGGCGAGCTCACGGGCCTTGCGCAGGAAGCGCGCTCTGCGCCTGATGCGCCCGCGCGAGCCGAAGCCCGGCTGCTCGGCGGCCGTGGTGTCGGCGGGAGGGTCCGCCTGTTGCCCCTGCGTCGGCGCCGCTGGAGAGGTGGTGCCGGATGTCTGATCCACGCCCGTTTAACACTACCCGGACGGTTACCCGGACCGGCCCAGCGTCTCCCGCCAGGCGTCCGCCACGGCCCTCGCCGTGCTCGCCGTCGAGTAGCGCTCGGCGGCCGCCCGTCCGGCGACGCGCGGGTCGCCGGCCTCGAGCAGGGGCGCGAGCGCCGCCCCCCAGACGACCGGGTCCCAGCTCGCGCAGAGCGTGCCCTCGACGCCGGCCAGCGCCTCGGCGTGGATCCCCACCGGGGTCGCGAGCACGGGGACATCGCAGGCCAGGGCCTCGAGTACCGCCAGGCCGAAGCCCTCGCGCTCGGAGGGGACGAGGACGGCGTTGGCGGCGTTGATCCACAGCGGCACCTGCTCGGGCGCAACGCCGCCCAGGCTCAGCAGCTCGGCGCCCGCCGCCAGCGCCAGCGCCCGGGCGCGGTCGTGGCGCTTCTCGGGGCGGGCCGGGTCGGCTGCGAACAGCAGGTAGGGCCCCGCCGCCGGCAGGTCGAGCTCGGCGCGGGCCTGCTCGCGCCCGATCGCCACGAACCGGTCGAGGTCGACGCCGCACGGCAGCAGGCGCGCCCGGGCGCCCGCGCGCCGCGGCAGCTCTGCCCGCAGCGGCCCGGACACCGTCGCCAGCAGATCGATCCGTCCCAGCACGGCCAGCGTCGCGAGCCGTGTCCGCGGGTGCGCCAGGTCGGTGCCGTGGAGCGTCAGGGCCCGCACCCGGGCCGGCACCGCCAGCGCGGGCCAGGCCGTCAGGCCGAAGTGGGCATGGACGACATCCAGCCGCGCCCCTCGGTGGCGACGGCGCAGCTCGACGGCCGCCCGGCCCAGCGAGCGCGCGCCGGGAGGGAACTCGTAGAGCTCGACCTCGACCCCCTCGAGCCGGCAGAGCGCCGCGACCTGGTCGCGCACGAAACTGCCGCGCTCGGGGTGGGCGGGGTCGGCCATCATGTTGGAGACCACGAGCGCACGCACGAGCCCCCGGACCGTAGCGCTCTGGAATGATGGCCCGATGGCCTCAGCGCAGCCGAGCGGCCCCCGCAGCTATGACCGCAGCGCCGGCGAGCTGCGTCCCTGCCAGATCGAGCCGGGCTTCGTCCGCCCGGCCACCGGCTCGGCGCTGATCTCGCTCGGCGAGACGCGCGTGATCTGCACGGCCTCCGCACAGGAGAGCGTCCCGCGCTGGATGGCCGGCCAGGGCAAGGGCTGGGTGACGGCCGAGTACGGCATGCTCCCGGCCTCGACGGGTGAGCGCAAGCAGCGCGACGCGACCCGCGGTCGCCTCGACGGGCGGACCGTCGAGATCCAGCGGCTGATCGGTCGTTCGCTGCGCGTGGTCGTCGACTTCCAGGCGCTGGGCGAGCGGACGATCTATCTCGACTGCGACGTCCTGCAGGCCGACGGCGGCACTCGCTGCGCCTCGATCACCGGCGCCTACGTCGCGCTCGCGCTGGCCTGCGCGCGCCTCCAGGCCGCCGGGCGCCTCGAGCGCAGCCCACTCAAGGGCTCGGTCGCCGCGGTCTCCTGCGGCGTCATCGAGGGGACTCCGCTGCTCGATCTCGACTACCGCGAGGATTCGCGTGCCGAGGTCGACGCGAACGTCGTCATGAGCGGCGACGGCGGGCTGATCGAGCTGCAGAGCACGGCCGAGCGGACGCCGCTCTCGCGGGCCCACCTCGACGAGCTGCTGGCGCTGGCCGCCGCGGGCATCGAGCGCCTGCGGGCCTCCCAGCAGGAGGCGATCGCGGCCGGCTCGGCCGCCGTCTCGGCCCCCTGACGCCCGTGCAGCTGCTGCTGGCGACGCACAACGAGCACAAGCGGCGCGAGTTCGCCAGGATCATCGCCCGGGCGGCCCCCGGTCTGATCGAGCTGGAGATGCTCGCCGACGACGTCGAGCTGCCGCCCGAGGACGGGGAGACGTTCGCCGAGAACGCGCTCGGCAAGGCTCGGGCGGCGGCCCGCCTCAGCGGGCGCGTCAGCATCGCCGATGACTCGGGGATCGCCGCCGCGGCGCTCGGCGGCGCGCCCGGCGTCCGCTCGGCCCGCTACGCCGGCGAGTATGCCACCGACGCCGAGAACCTCGCCCTGCTGCTGCGCGAAGCCCCCGCGGGAAGCGCCCTGGAGTACGTCTGCGTGATCGCCTACATCGACCCGGCGGCGGGTCTCGAGCGTCTGTTCGAGGGCCGCTGTGCGGGGCGTCTTGCGGCGGAGCCGCGGGGGGAGAGAGGGTTCGGCTATGACCCCGCCTTCGTTCCAGAGGAGGGGCCGTCGGGGCTGACGATGGCCGAGCTCGACGACGAGCACAAGGACGCGATCAGCCACCGTGGCCGAGCTGTCACGGAGCTGCTCGCCTGGCTCTCGCCGCCGGGCGCCGCCTGAGGCGGCCCGCGCGCTGCTCAGAAGAGGTTGATCGCCGCCGAGATCGCGACCGCGAGGCCGAGCCCGGCGTAACCGTCATAGCCCGACAAAAGCAGCAGCAGCGCCGTCACGAGCGATGCCAGCACCGTCACGATCCAGGCCACCCGTTCGACCGCCATCGCCCCATTCTTGCGCAGGCGCCCGTCCGCCTGCGGTGTTAGCGTCGGCGTGACAGTTTTTCGAACGAGGAGGAGGGCGAAGGTGACGAAGTCTGAGCTGGTCGACCAGGTCGCTGACCGCGCCCAGCTGACCAAGCAGGACGCCACGCGGGCGGTCGACGCGGTGCTGGCGACCGTCGAGGACGCGCTGCGGCGGGGCAGCGAGGTCTCCGTCTCGGGGTTCGGGAAGTTCCACGTCTCCGAGCGCGGCGCCAGGCGCGGGGTGAACCCCCGCACCGGCGAGCCGATCGAGATCGCCGCGGCGCGCGTCCCGCGATTCACGGCCGGAAGCGGCCTCAAGAGCGCTGTGAGGGGTCGCTGAGCCCGGCTCCGGGGTTCGGTGAGAAGCTCGCCGCCCGTGTCGCCGAGCGCGGCTCGCAACTCGTCCTCGGGCTCGATCCCGACCCGGCCGAGCTGTGGCCGGCGCCGCCGGGGGAAGGCGCCCCGGGCGGCTCCGGCGCCGAGGCAGCGGCGCAGGCGGTCCTCCGCCACTGCCGTTCGCTGATCGACGCGACGGCCGGCTCCTGCGTCGCGATCAAGCCGCAGCTGGCCCGCTTCGAGGCGCTCGGCCCGCCCGGATGGGTGATCCTGCGCGAGGTCCTCGACCATGCTCGAGGGCAAGGCCTGCTGGTGATCGCCGACGGCAAGCGCGGTGACATCGACGTCACCGCAGCGGCCTACGCCGCCGCCCTGTTCGGGGGGATCGAGAGCCCCTTCGGACACCTTCCGGGCCTCGGTGCGGATCTCGTCACCGTCAACCCGCTGATGGGGCGTGACGCGATCGCGCCCTTCATCGCGGCGGCCCGCGCGTCCGGCGCGGGCGTGCTCGTGCTGGTGCGGACCTCCAATCCCGGGGCCGCCGACCTCGAGGATCTCCAGCTCGGCGACGGCGGGTCGCTGTGGGAGCGGATCGCCGCGCTCGTCGACGAGCTCGGCCGTCCGGGGGCCGGCAGCTCGGGGATCAGCGACGTTGGGGCCGTGCTCGGCGCGACGGCGCCCTGGCACCTCGAGCGGGCCCGGGCGCTGATGCCCGCGGCGCCGTTCCTGCTCCCCGGCATCGGCGCCCAGGGCGGGCGCGTCGAGGAGCAGCTGGCGGCGTTCGCCCCCGGCCCGGCGGGCGGCCTCGTCTCGGCCTCACGCTCGATCGCCGGTGCATACCGCGTCGCCGGCGGCGAGCCCGCCGGCGCTGCCGCCGCCGAGGCACAGCGGCTGCGCGAGACGGCCTGGAGGCTCTCGCAGCAGGGCTGACCCGGCTCGGCTCGGGCGCCGGGCGCAGACCCGGTGGACACCCCGAGGTGGTTCGCTAGCCTGTGAGGCGTGGATCCCAGGGCATCGTTGGCCGGGACGGAGCGCCCGGGGGTGAGGGGAGCGTCAAGATGATCATCACCGTCACGCTCAACGCCGCCATCGACAAGTCGCTGGCGGTACCCAGCTTTCGCCTGGGCCGCCGCCACCGGACTGTCGAACAGCGCACGATGGCCGGCGGCAAGGGCGTCAACATCGCCCGCACGCTGAAGGCGCTCGGACAGCCCGTGATCGCGACCGGCTTCGCCGGCGGGGCGACCGGGACGCACATCGTCGAGCAGCTCACCGAAGAGTCGATCCTCAACGACTTCGTGCGCATCCGCGAGGAGTCCCGCACCAACACCTCGGTGCTCGACCCGACCACGGGCGAGCAGACCGAGATCAACGAACGAGGCCCCTCGGTCACGCCGCACGAGGTCGAGCTGTTCCGCGACAAGCTCGTCTACCTGGCCCGCGGCGCGGCGATCGTCGTCTTCGCCGGGTCGCTCCCCCGCGGTGTCGAGCCCGACCTCTACGGCTCGCTGATCCGCGACCTCGAGCGCTCCCAGGTGACGACCGTCGTCGACGCCGACGGCGAGCCGCTGCGCCACGCCGTGCGGGCCGAGCCGGATCTCGTCTCGCCCAACGTCGTCGAGTCCGAGGAGCTGGTCGGTCACGAGTTCGCCGGAGAAGAGGAGCGCACGCTGGCGATGGCCGAGATCTGCGGCCTCGGCGCTCGCGAAGCGATCATGACGCTGCCCGACGGCTGCCTCGCGCAGCTGCTCGTCGATGGCCAGTCGAGACTCAAACGGGCGCGCATCGAGCCGCGCGAGCCGACCGCCAAACGGGGGTCCGGCGACGCCCTGCTGGCCGGCTACCTGGCCGCCCGCTACGAAGGCCGCCCGCCCGACCAGTGCGTTCGCTTCGGCGTCGCCTGCGGGGCCGAGTCGACCGGTCGGGTCGGCGCCGGGCTGATCGACGCCCGCGAGGCCCGGCGGCTGATGGGCGACGTCGAGCTCGGCGAGGTCGAGCTCCCGGCCGAGGTCGGCTGAGCCCCGTCCCGGCCGTTCAGCCGCCGGCCACGTCGCGGCGCAGGAAGACGAGGTAGGCCGCGAACAGCGCCGGCAGCGCGTAGAGGGCGCAGACCCAGGCCGAGTGCAGGATCGGCGTCCAGTCGGTCGGCGTGCGCAGCAGGCCCTGCCAGGCCTGGAACTGCTCCGTCAGGATGTATGGGCGCAGGCCTTCGAGGCCCGGGATCTGGGCCAGGATGTAGAGCAGGATCACGACGCCGATCGTCGCCACCACCGCCGCGGCGCTGTTGCGCGTGACCGTCGAGAGCAGGATCCCGATGCTCACCACGACGAACAGCGGGATCAGATAGCAGGCGTTGCCCGCGACGATCAGCAGCAGTGCTTCCGAGGCCGACACCTTCGAGCCCGACAGCGTCACGATCGGGTGAAAGCCCCACGCCGCCACGCCCGCGATCGCCCCGACGGCCGCCGAGATGTAGAGCGCGATCGCCGCGTAGGTCATCGCCGCGAGCGTCTTGGCGGTGAACACCTGCCCGCGGTCGACCGAGCGGGTCAGGATCGTCTTGAGCGTGCCGTTCCCGTCCTCGTTGGCGACGATGTCACCGGCGACCAGGGCCGCGATCACGGGGATCATGAAGGCGGAGAGGAAGATCAGCATCAGCACCGGTGTCACGAGCCCCGACTGGGTGATCTCCGAGAAGAAGATGCTGTCGCCCCCGTGCGGCCCGTGGTTGCGCAGCAGTTGGACGATCACGAACGCGAGCGGCAGGACCGCGCCCAGCGCGAAGCCGAGGTAGGTCCGCTTCTGGGCGATGAGCTTGCGCAGCTCCCAGCGATAGACCGCCCGCACCGGCGGGCGCCGGCGCGGTCGCTGCGGCGCGGCGATCCCCGCCGGCGGCCCCGTCACGGCGGCGGCGCTCATCGTGCCGGCACCAGCTCCGAGCGCGCGTCCGCTCCGTCCCTCGCCGGGAGGCTGGTGGCGCCCTGGCCCTCGGTCAGGCGGAAGAACAGGTCCTCCAGCGTCGCCAGCTCGGGCGTCAGCGAGAGGACGCCGATCCCGGCCCGGCCGAGCACCAGCGAGAGCTCCCCGACAGCTCGCTCCTCGGCCTGGAAGACGATCCCGTGCTCGCTGGGCTGGGCGTGCTCGACCCCCGTCTGGGCGAGCGCCAGCTCGAGCGCCCGGACGTCGTCGGTCGTGTGCAGCCGGTAGCCCGCGCCACCCTGGCGGCGCAGGTCGGCCAGCGCCCCCTCGTAGACGACCCGCCCGCGGCTGACGATCGCGACGCGGTCGCACAGTTCCTGCACCTCGGGGAGCTGGTGGCTCGAGAGCAGCACTGTGATCCCCGCTTCGGCGAGGCGGCGGATCAGCAGCCTCATGTCGCGCATCCCCGCCGGGTCCAGGCCGGTCGCGGGCTCGTCGAGGACCAGCAGCTGCGGGCGGCGCAGCAGCGCGGCGGCGATCCCCAGCCGCTGGCGCATGCCGTGCGAGTAGCCGCCGACGCGGTCGCCGGCGCGGTCGGTGAGCTCGACCGTGTCCAGCACCTCGCCGATCCGCTCGCGAGCGCCGTCGCCGTCGAGGGCGGCCAGCAGCTCGAGGTTCTTGCCGGCGCTCAGGTAGGGGTAGAAGCGGGGCGCCTCGACGAAGCCCGCCACCCCGTCCAGCGCCGCGGCGCCCGCCCGCATCGGGTCGCGGCCGAACAGTTCGACGACCCCCTCGGTGGGGGTGATCAGCCCCAGCGCCATGCGCAGGGTCGTCGTCTTGCCGGCGCCGTTGGGGCCGAGGAAGCCGTAGACGTCCCCCGCGTCGACGTTCAGGTCGATGTGGTCGACAGCCACGAGCTCCCCGTAGCGCTTGACGAGGCCGCGAGCCCTGACGGGGGCCGCCTGCTCGCGCGAAGCGCTAGAGGCCACGCGCCAGTGCTTCGAGCCCCTTCGGCGCGACCGCGCCGGCCAGAACGTAGCTGACGCCCGAGCGCTCGAACTCGAGGACCGTCCCGAGCGCGGTCCGCAGCTCGCTGGCGCTGACGCCGTTGATCTCGACCTTGGGGAGGCCTTCGAGCGACTTCGAGGAGGCCTTGCCGGAGCTCTTCTGCTCGAGCACCCAGATCGAGCTGAGGCCGTGACCGGAGCTCGTGCTGGTCACGTCCGGTTTGTGCACGCCGGCGCCCGTCGCGGGGTGGCCGGCCGTGGGCGCCTTCAGTTCGACGAGCTTGGCGTCGGCGGGCGGGTTGAGCTCGAACACGGAGTCGCTGACGGCTTCGAAGGAGACGTCGCCGGCGGCCAGTTCGATCACCGGCGAGGCGCTGTCTGAGGAGTAGATCGCCACCCGCAGCGGGATTCCGTTGGCCGCGTCGAAGGAGACCTCTGCGCCACCGATCAGGCTGCCCGTTTCCTGCGGCGAGATGCGCACCGTGTAGGCGGCCTGGCCACCGACGTCGGTCGGCGTCGCCCCCGAGAGGACGGCGTTCCGTCTGACCTTGGCGATCGCTTCTTCGAGCTTCGCGACCGGCGGCGCTTCGTGGGCTCCGCCGGCCCGCCCCTGGGAGGCGTTCGAGCCGTCCAGCGGCGCGTAGTGCGTCCAGCCCCTGGACTTCGGCGCGTAGCGGTAGAGCGTGTTGGTCGCGGCGTCATAGAGCTCGGCCGTGCTGCCGTCATAGAGGAGCTCGGTGTCGCCCTTTTCGGTCTGCAGCTCGAGCCGGACCCGGCCGTCGGCCGAGACCCAGAGCCGGCCTTCGCCGCCCGCGAGCAGCGGGTTGGAGGTCAGTTCGCCGCTGCCCGAGCCGCCCGAGCCGCCGCCACCGTCGCCCGAGGCCAGGTCGGCGCCTTCGAGCAGGGTGTTGGTCAGCTTGACGCTCGCGCTGAAGCCCTTCGGCGCCGTCCCCGCGAGCGCGTCGTGGATCGCCTCGGCGAGCGGCCTCGGGGGCGGCGTCGGCCCGGCGCCGACGGCCAGCGCGAGGGCGGTCAGCGAGACGCCGATCACGAGCACCGCCGCACAGAGGCCCAAAAGGCGGGAGAGGGGCAGGCGGCGCAGGATGTTCACGGGTTCTCGCTTGCGTTCAGAGGGTAGGCGGCCGCCGGGAGAACGGCGTCTCCGGTCAGGTTAGCGCGCTTGTTCAGGCCCACCTAAGGCTGCTGGACGCCCCGCCGGGAGGGGCGCGCGTCCGGGCGGCGGAACCCCCTGCGGGCCGTTCCGGCCCGCCACTCGATATCTTCCCCGCCGCATGGTCATCATCTTCCTCGGCATCTGGATCCTGCTCGGCCTGAGCGTCTTCTTCGCCGCGATGCGCCGGGGCAGCCCCGCCGCGGCCGGTCCCGCCAGGGCGGGTCAGTCCAAGGCCGCTCAGCGTCTGCTGACGCTCGGGGTCGTCGTGCTCGTGGCCTTCGGGCTGGCTGTCCCGGCGCTGGTGCTCGCCTTCAACTCGGCCGACAAGGCGAGCGTCGCCGCCGGCGGCGTGCACCTGAACAAAAACGAGATCAAAGGGCGCGAACTCTTCGCCCGCGCATGCGCCGTCTGCCACACGCTGGCCGCCGTCAAGTCGGTCGGGCGCATCGGGCCGAACCTCGACTACCGCATCGGCGTGAGCATCGCGACCCCCGCCGGGCGCAGGGCCCTCGTCCTGAACGCGATCGCCGAAGGCCGGGCCCGCGGGCTGGGGCAGATGCCCGCTCTGCTCTACGAGGGCAGGGAAGCCGAAGAGGTCGCCGATTTCGTGGCGGCCGTCGCCGGTCACTGAGCCCACTGCTTTGGCCAGACGTCGATACCGGCGCGCCGCGGGCATCGGCTAGGGTCCGCCGGGATGGCAGACCAGCCGCAGACCCCCGAGGACGTCAAGGCGCTCGTCCAGGAACGGGAGATCCGCTTCATCCGCTTCTGGTTCACCGACATCCTCGGGCAGCTCAAGTCATTCTCGATCAACGCCGCCGAGCTCGACGACGCGTTCGAGGCGGGCATGGGCTTCGACGGGTCCTCGATCACCGGCTTCAATGCGATCGAGGAGTCCGACATGATCGCGATGCCCGACGCCAGCACCTTCAGGGTGCTCCCCTGGCGGCCCGAGGAGCAGGGCGTCGGGAGGATGTTCTGCGACATCATCACGCCCGAGCGGACACCCTATGAGGGCGATCCCCGCCATGTCCTGCGCCGGGCCGTCGAGCGCGCCAGGGCGATGGGCTTCGACACCTTCAACGTCGGCCCCGAGCTCGAGTACTTCCTGTTCCGGGACTCCCGCTCGACGGAGGTGCTCGACGAGGGCGGCTACTTCGACCTGACGACCCTCGACGCCGGCTCGGACGTCCGCCGCGAGACGGTCCTGGCGATGGAGCAGCTGGGGATCCACGTCGAGTACACCCATCACGAGGTCGGCCCCTCCCAGCACGAGATCGACATGCGCTACGCCGACGCCCTGAAGATGGCCGACGACTGCATGACCTACCGCATCACCGTCAAGGAGTACGCGATGAAGTACGGCTGGCACGCGACCTTCATGCCCAAGCCCCTGTTCGGCGAGAACGGCTCGGGGATGCACACCCACCAGTCGCTCTTCACCGGCGGCAAGAACGCCTTCTACGATCCCGATGACCAGTACTTCCTGTCCGACGTCGGCAAGGCCTTCATCGCCGGCCAGCTCAAGCACGCGCGCGAGATCTGCTCGATCTTCGCCCAGTGGGTGAACTCCTACAAGCGCCTCGTCCCCGGCTTCGAGGCGCCGACCTACGTCGCCTGGTCGAGGCGTAACCGCTCCGCGCTCGTGCGGGTGCCGATGTATCACCCCGGTCGCGAGCAGGCGACCCGCATGGAGCTTCGCTGCCCCGACCCCGCCTGCAACCCCTACCTGACGTTCGCGGCGCTCCTGCAGGCGGGACTGGAGGGGATCGAGAAGGGCTACGAGCTGCCCGAGCCGATGGAGAAGAACCTCTACCACCTCTCCGGCGAGGAGCGCAAGCGCCTCGGCGTCGAGCAGCTGCCCGAGAGCCTCGGCGAGGCGATCGAGATCACCGCCGAGTCAGAGCTCGTCCTGCGGACGCTCGGCGAGCACATGTTCAACCGCTACGTCGAGATCAAGCGCCAGGAGTGGGACGACTACCGCGTCCAGGTGACGAGCTGGGAGCTCGAGCGCTACCTGTCGATCCTCTAGCTATCAGCCCCGCCTGGCGGGCACCGGGCAGGCCAGCGGCCGGGCGGGGGAGAGGTAGGTGTGGATCGCCTGCAGCAGATGGCCGAACGCGCCGGGGTGGCGCCCGGCGAGCTCATGCTCCAGGCGCAGCACCGAGACCGCATGGCGCTCGTAGCGCTCCTCGCCGGTGATCTGCGCGAGCCGCAGAAGGCCGGCGGCGGCGCTCGAGGATCCGGCCGGCGTGGGGCTGTCCTCGAGGTCCTTGCGCCGCGCGATCAGCTCCTCGCCGTCGGCGGCCGTCGTGAAGAAGCCGCCTGCGGCCGGGTCGGCGAAGCGGGCGATCAGCTCGTCCGCCAGCTCCACGGCGGCGTCGAACCAGCGCTCCTCGCAGCTCGCTTCGAAGAGCACGATCAGCGCCTCCAGCAGGTAGGCGTGATCCTCGAGGAAGGCACCGATCTTGGCCCGGCCGTCGTTGTAGCTGCGCAGCAGCCTGCCGTCCCCGTCGCGCATCTCGCCCAGCAGGAACTCGGCGCAGCCGGCGGCGCCGGCCAGCAGCTGATCGGCGCCCGGGCCCGCCGCGGGCGCCACCCCCAGACCGGCGAGCGCGGCTCCGGTCTCGGCCAGGGCGGCGACCATCAGCGCGTTCCAGGCCGTCAGCCGCTTGTCGTCGAGGCCCGGGCGCACACGCTCCGCGCGGGCCTCCAGGAGTCGCTCGCGGATCCGCCGGCGCAGCTCCGGCGCCGGCTCGGGTCCGCGTCCGCTGAGCACGTTCAATCCGGGCTCGGGGTGGTGGGGGTCTGAGAAGTTGCCCTCCGCGCTGACCCCCAGCCAGGCACAGGCGGCCTCGGCGTCGGCGCCCAGGACCTCCTCGAGCTGGGCTGCGCTCCAGACATAGAAGCGGCCCTCGACGCCCTCCGAGTCGGCGTCGAGCGCCGAGTAGAAGCCGCCCTCGGGGCCACGCATCTCGCGCAGCGCCCAGCCGAGCGTGTCCATACAGACCGCCAGCAGCCGCTCATCCCCTGAGGCCTGCCAGCCGTGCAGGTAGGCGCGCGCCAGCAGCGCGTTGTCGTAGAGCATCTTCTCGAAGTGCGGCACCGTCCAGGCGGCGTCGACGCTGTAGCGGGCGAAGCCGCCGCCGAGCTGGTCGTGGATCCCACCCGCCGCCATCGCGCGCAGGCTCTGAAGCGCCATCTCGCGCTCCCCGCGCACGAGCAGGAACTCGATCACCGAGGCCTGGGGGAACTTGGGCGCCGCGCCGAAACCGCCATGACGGGCATCGAAGGTCTGGCGCAGCGCTCCCACCGCGCCGTCGAGGACGGCGGCTGTGATCGGCTCCTGCGAGGGCGCCAGGCCGGCGCCGCCCGCCAGCTGGGCTCGCAGCCGCTCTCCCCCCCGGCGGATCTCCTGCGCGTTCTCGCGCCAGCTCGCGGCGATCGCCTGCAGCACCTCGGTCCAGGCCGGCATCCCGTGGCGGCGCTCGGGCGGGTAGTAGGTGCCGCCGTAGAAGGGCAGCTGCTCGGGGGTCAGGAACACGTTCAGCGGCCAGCCGCCGTGGCCCGTCATCCCCTGGACGGCGTCCATGTAGATCGCGTCGACGTCCGGGCGCTCCTCGCGGTCGACCTTGACGCAGACGAACTCGGCGTTCATCACCGCGGCGGTCCGGGGGTCCTCGAAGGACTCGCGCTCCATCACGTGGCACCAGTGGCAGGCGGAGTAGCCGATCGAGACCAGGACGGGGACCTCGCGCCGGCGCGCCTGCGCGAACGCCTCCGGGCCCCACGGGAGCCAGTCGACGGGGTTCCCGGCATGCTGGCGCAGGTAGGGCGATGTCTCCGCCGCCAGAGCGTTGGCCATCGCAGGAGCCTAGCCGCCCGGGCCGCCCGGTTCAGCGGCCGAAGCCGACGAGCGCCGGGACGGCCGCGGGCCATTCGCCGCCGGCCGCCGAGGCGACCCTGACCCGTGCGAGGCTCAGGTTGAAGGCCCGCCCCCCCAGCACCCCCGTGACCCTCCTCACGCCGGTCCCGTAGCGCACTGTCCCCGGCGCAGCGCTCGCGCCGCCGATCTCGATCGTGCTGCTCAGCAGCTGCCCCTTGGAGACGGCGAAGCTGCCCGTCAGCTTGACGCCGGGGACGAAGGCGAAGTCGTGCAGCACGACCTGGGTCGCGCCGAGGCGCGCGAAGCCGCCCCGCAGGCCGCCGAAGCTCGCGCCGTTCGGCAGCTTCGCCCCCGCCTGGATCGTCGCCGCGAGCACCTGGCGCGAGAGGTCGCGCAACGTGTCGAGGACCGCCACGAGCGTTTTCCCGGGGCGTCCCGGCAGGCCGCCGGGGGCGCGGATGCCGGCCAGGCCGGTCGGCGTGACGGGCGTCGGCGGGAGCGGGTCCGTGGCCGCTGAGCACGGGGCCGGCGCCCGGCCCGCGAAGAACGCCGACACCGCCGCGGCGGCGCAGCCCGTGAGGTCGCTGCCGAGCACCGAATGGCCTGTGAACGGGACCACCTCGAGCTGTGCGTCGGGGATCAGCGCCGCGACCTGCTCGGCGTTCGAGGTCGGCGTACGCAGGTCCTGGGCGCCGGAGAGGATCAGCGTCGGCACGTCGGGCAGCCCGACCGGGGCGGGCGGCGGCGGCGAGGCGTCGGGCCAGCGGTCGCAGAGCTTGGTCACGCTCGCTTCCAGTGCCGTGCCGGCGTCGAACGGCGCGAAGTCGGCGGCGGGCTGGGCGCGCAGGAAGGCCAGCGCTTCGGCCGTCCGCGTGCTCGGGGAGGCCTGGCGCTGCCAGGGGAACGGTGCCTCCTCGCAGGTCGTCGCGGCGAACAGCGCTTCGTCGATTTCATCGCCGCCGTAGTGGATCGGCTCGGCGCTCGGGACGTTCGGGATCAGGCCCTCGGCCAGCGCCTGCAGGCGCAGCAGCGGGTCGGGATCCTCGTGCAGCGCCGAGTGCACGGCGGCCGGGAGCAGCGCGCGCAGCGCCGGGTTCAGATCGCCGGCCTTGAGGATCCCCAGCAGGCCCAGCTCGTCGAGGCGGGCGGTCTCGCGTTCTCCCCTCCCGTCGTAGACCGAGCCGCCGATCGAGTGCTCGTGAAGCCGCGCGATCAGCTCCGTCAGCTCGCCTAGGGGATCGCCGGTGATACCCGCGCAGAGCGCCCGCGAGCAGAGCTCGCGGATCACCGGCCCGATCGCCTCGAGCGTCGGGATCCCGAACGGTTCGGGCCCGGTGCTCGGGACGACCGAGTCGAGCAGCAGCGCTTCGACGTGTGCCGGGTAGCGTTCGGCGTACTCGAGGGCCACCTTGGTGCCGTAGGAGGTGCCGTAGAGGACCAGCTTTTCATAGCCCGTCGCCTGCCTCAGGGCCTCGATGTCGCGCACCGATTCCTGGGTCGTGAAGGCTCCCCGGGCGGGTCCGAGCTGTTCGGCGCAGCGCTGATAGAGGCGGTCGAGCGCGGCGCTCGTCCCGTCTTCCAGCGCCGGGCAGGCGAGCGGGTCCGAGCTGCCCGTCCCGCGCTGGTCGAAGACGAGCAGGTCGCGGTCCACGAGCCCCGGGGCCACCGCCTGGGCGGCGAACCCTGCGAACGGGAGCGCCGCCTGACCCGGTCCGCCGGCCAGCGCGAGGATCGCGCTTGCGCTCGGCGCCCGGCCGGCGAGCCGGCGCGCGACGCTCAGCCCGATCGTCCCCGGGACCGATCCGCTGCGATCGAGCGGCACGGGCAGCTGCGAGCAGGAGAAGCCGGGGGTGTCAGGGCAGGGGAAGAAGCCGAGCGTCGCCGTCGCCGACGCCGGGGCCAGCCAGCACGCCGCCAGCGCCGCTGAGATCGCGGCGAGCGTCGTTCGCCTGACTCCTCGTCGCATCGATCCCGACAATAGCCGCCGATATCTCGGAATCGGCCGGCAGACGGACGACCTGGCCGCCGAGCGTGCCGACCAACGTCCGGCTTGCTCCCCGGCGGAGCGTTCCCGGCGCGGCCGCCGCGCCGCCGACGCGCAGCTCGATCACTTCCGGGCGGATCGTGCCCGACAGGGTCAGGCCGGGGATCTCCGAGTAGTCGTGGAGGCTCAGCGTGCTGCCCGCCAGCGTCGCCCACCCGGAGTGCAGCCCGCCGGTCCCGCCGGCGCTCGCGAACGGTTCATCACCGGCCCCCGCGACTTCGAGCGCCAGGCCGAGCTGGCGGGCGAGATCGGCCAGCGTCAGGGCGACCCCGTGCGCCGTCCGCCCCGCCTGACCGGCGTAGCCCGCGGCCGGCGCCACGTCGCGAAGGCTCGGCGGCGGGGGCGCCACCGGGCGCAGCCGCGCCGGCGGCCGCCCGGCGTGACAGGGCTTGATCGGGGCCGGCTCGAACAGCGCCTGGAGGGCTTCGCCGCTGCATTTGCTGGGGTCGGTGCCGAGCACCGAATGCCCGGTGAAGGGAACGACGAGCAGATGGGCCCCGGGGATCGTGCGGGCCACTTCCCGGGCGGTCGCGGTGGGCGTGCGCAGGTCGTCGGCGCCGCTGAGGATCAGCGTCGGCACGGCGGGGATCGGGGCGGTCTCGCTCGGCGGGGCGGCCGCCGGATAGGGCCAGGCCGAGCAGGCCGGGATGTCGCTCAGGGCGAGCGCGTCGGCCGCGCTGAACGGTGCGAACGTCGCGGCCGGCAGCGCGTGGGCGGCCGCTTCGGCTTCCTGCAGCCGCCTGGCCGGGCTCGACGCGCGGCTCCAGGGAAAGGTCTGCTCTTCGCAGGTCGTCGCGTAGTAGAGCGGGGCGTTGAATTCTTCGCCTTCGCCGCCCGCCTGGGCAAGCGTCTCGAGCGTCCTCGCGAGGGGGGCGTCGTCGCCGAGCGAGGCTGCCCTGACGTCGGTCACGAATTCGGCCCGCAGCCGGCCCGAGAAATCGCCGAGCAGCAGCATCCCGAGCAGGCTCTGGGCGGTGATGTGGATCTTGACGGGATGGCCGCGCGCATCGAGGGCGCGGGCGATCAGCGGGGCGCGGTGGATCCGCCGCAGCAGCCGGGTGAGGTCCCTGACGGGTTCTGGTGTGACGCCGCGGCAGACGCCATCCGCGCAGATCTGGCGCAGCACGCGGGGGAGGGCCGCGAACGTGGGGCGGTTCAGGGTGTCCGGTCCCGTCGGGGCCACGACCGAGTCCAGCACCAGCGCTTCGACCCGGCTCGGGTATGTCTGGGCATACTCCTCGGCCACCTTGGTCCCGTAGCTCGTGCCGTAGAGGACGAGCTTTTCGTAGCCGCCCGCCTGGCGGATCGCCTCGATGTCGGCGACCGTGTCGGCGGAGGTGTAGAAGGCCCGTTGCGGGCCGAGCGCGGCGGCGCACTGCGAGATCCCCTGCTCGAGCGTCAGCCGGCGCGGGTGGGCGATGTGGCAGGAGAGCGGCTGGGAGGTGCCGGTCCCGCGCTGGTCGAAGACGATCAGATCGCGGCTGTCGGCGATCGGCCCGAGCAGTTCGGCGAACTGTTCGGCAAACGGGATCGCCGGCTGGCCGGGGCCGCCAGCAAGCGCGATGATCGCCGTCCGGGCCTCGCCGACGGCGGCGCGGTGGCGGCGGATCGAGAGCGCCACCGTCCCCGGCACGGTGCCGCTCGGGTCGAGCGGGACGGCGAGGCTGGCGCAGGCGAACTCGTTGGTTTTCGGGCAGGGCCCGTATTCGATCGCGGCGCTCGCCGGAGGTGCGGAGCCGAGCGCCAAGACGAGCCAGGCGAGGGTCAACGCGGCTGGGAGATGGAGCGCGCGTTGCATCAGTTGGAATCTAGCGCTCGGGACCGCTCGCGGGCGATGGCGGCCTCCTCCGCGCCCGGCTCGCGCTAGGGTCCGGGCAATGGCAAGCGAGCGAGCGACGATCGACGCGGCGGGGGCGCCGGCGGCGGTGGGCCCCTACAGCCACGCGGTGCGGACGGGGGAGCTGCTGTTCTGCTCCGGGCAGATCCCGCTCGACCCCGACAGCGGGGAGCTCGTCGGCGCCGGCGCCGCGGAGCAGGCCGTTCGCTGCCTGATGAACCTCGAGGCCGTATGCTCGGCCGCCGGCACCTCGCTGCAGCGGGCGCTGCGCCTGACCGTCTACATGACCGACCTCGGCGAGTTCGCATCGGTCAACGAGGCCTACGGCGAGTTCTTCGCCGGCGGCGAGCCTCCGGCGCGGGTCGCGATCGGCGTCGCGGCCCTGCCGAAGGGCGCTCAGGTCGAGATCGACGCGATCGTAGCGCTGTAGGGCTCGCCGGAGCCGGCTCCGGCTTCTCCGTCGGCCGGCTCGATCGCCCGCAGCGCCCGCCTGAGCAGCTCGTGCAGCGTGGCCCGCTCCTCGTCGCCCAGCGCCGCGAGGAGCTCGTCCTCGATCGCCCCCTCGGCCTGCTCGGCCCGCTTCAGCGCGTCACGGCCGGCGTCGGTCAGCTCGACGAGGTGCCGGCGCCGGTCGCCGGGGTCGCGCAGGCGGTTCGCGTAGCCGAGCTGCTCGAGCTCGTTCAGCAGCAGGACGACGTTGTTGGCGTCCATGCAGAAGGCGTCGGCGAGGTCCTGCTGGGGGCAGCGCTGGTGGTCGCGCACGTAGGAGAGCGCGACCAGATGGCGCAGGTGGATTCCGAGCTCCAGCTCGTCGCTGCGCCGATACGCCTGCTTGGTCAGCCTCGTCAGCAGGACCATCGTTCCGGGAGCGCAGGATCGCTTCTCGCCCATGTTCTGGAGTCTATAGCTCATCGAAGCATCAATCGTCACTTTATCAGCGATCATAAATTATTCATAGATAATCACTGAAGCATGGATGATCATTGGTATGGTGTTCTCCAAGCAACCCCTCGGAGGACCCAGATGACCGCATTGACCAATCTCTTCCAGGCCCGGCCCGCAACCTCGCGAACCGCCGAGCAGGCCGAGCGCCGCCGCTGGATCGCGCTGGCGATCCTCTGCCTGGGACAGCTGATGATGGTGCTGGATGCGACGATCGTGAACGTCGCCCTGCCCTCGATCCAGCGCCAGCTGCACTTCAGCCAGGGCAACCTGACCTGGGTCATCAACGGCTACCTGATCACGTTCGGCGGCCTCCTGCTGCTGGCCGGGCGGATGGGCGACCTGGTCGGTCGAAAGCGGGTCTTCCTCAGCGGCCTCGTGCTGTTCACCGGCGCCTCGATCCTGTGTGGGCTCGCCTCGAGCCAGGCGCTGCTGATCGGCTTTCGCCTGCTCCAGGGCGCCGGTGGCGCCGTCGCCTCGAGCGTGATCCTCGCGATCATCGTCACCGAGTTCCCCGACCGCGCCGAGCAGGCCAGGGCGATGGGCCTCTACGCCTTCGTCTCGGCCGGTGGCGGCTCGATCGGGCTGCTGGCCGGCGGCGCCCTGACCCAGTCGCTGAGCTGGCACTGGATCTTCTTCGTCAACGTCCCGATCGGCCTGTTCGCGTTCCTGATGGGCCTCGCGCTGATCGAGGAGAACGAGGGCATCGGCCTGGCCGGCGGCGTCGACCTGCTCGGCTCGCTGCTCGTCACCCTGGCGACGATGGTCGGGGCCTTCGCGATCGTCAAGTCGAGCGAATACGGTCTGCTCTCGGCGCGCACGCTGGGCGCCGCCGGCACCTCGCTGGCGCTGCTCGCGGCGTTCCTCGTGCACGAGGGCCGCGTATCCAACCCGATCATGCCGCTGCGGATCCTGCGCCTGCGGATGCTGATGGGCTCGAGCCTCGTCCGGGGGCTGCTGGTCACGGGGATGTTCTCGGCCTTCTTCCTCGGCGCGCTCTACCTCGAGCGGGTGCTCGGCTACGACGCGATCGAAACCGGGCTGGCCTTCATGCCGTTGACGCTCTCGATCGCGGTCATGTCGCTGGGGCTCTCGGCCCGGGCGATGGGCCGCTTCGGCTCGCTGCGGACGCTCTCCGTCGGCCTCGGCGCGATCGCGGCCGGTCTGCTCCTGCTGACCCTTCCGGGCGTCCACGCCGCCTACTTCCCGGGCATCTTCCTCGCCTTCCTGCTGCTCGGGCTGGGCGCAGGCTGCTCGTTCCTGCCGCTGCTGACGATCGGCATGGCCGACGCCCCGGCCCGCGACGCCGGCCTCGCGTCGGGGATCATCAACGTCTCGGTGCAGCTCTTCGGCGCGATCGGACTGGCCACGCTCGGCACGATCGCGACCGATCACACGAAGGCGTTGAGGAGCTCGGGCAGCGGGCCGCTCGCGGCGCTGACCGGCGGCTATCACCTCGCCTACCTGGTCGGCGCGATCGCCGTCGTGGCCGGGGTCGTGGCGGCGGCGGCGCTGCTGCGAGGCCCATCGCTGCCCGGCCACCAGGAGTCCGACGAGCAGCTCGAGCGGATCGAGTCCGTCCAGGCCGGCGAGCCGATCGCGCAGGCAGCATGAGCGCCCCGGCACGGCAGAGCGGGCGCACGAGGCGCGCCGAGCAGGGAGCCGTCACCGAGATGGTCCGTCTGCTGCTGCGCGACGCCCGCGCGGTCCGCGAGGCCCGGGACGGGGCCGTCGCCGGGGCGGAGCCCTGCGGCGGCTTCGAGCGGCCCCTCGGTACCAGGGCGCGACACCCGGGCAGGCGCCCGCCGGCGCGCCTCAGGCCGCGCCCGCTCGCAGCTCGGCGCGCTTGACCTTGCCCGAGGCGGTCTTCGGCAGCTCGCTGGCGAACTCGACGATGCGCGGGTACTTGTAGGGGGCCGTCTGGGACTTGACGTGGTCCTGGAGCTCGCGGGCGAGCTCCGCGGAGGGTGCATGGCCCTCGCGCAGGACGACGACCGCACGCACGACCGCGCCGCGCTCCTCATCGGGCGCGGCCACGGCGGCGGCCTCGGCGACCGCGGGGTGGGCGACGAGCGCCGACTCGACCTCGAACGGGCCGATCCGGTAGCCCGCCGAGACGATCACGTCGTCGTTGCGGCCCTCGAAGAACAGCCACCCCTCGCCGTCGGCGTGGACGCGGTCGCCGGTCCGCCAGCTCCCGCCGTTGCGGCGGTCCTCGATCTGCCAGCCGCCGTCATCGCCGCGGGCGACGTGTTCGCCGAGGTAGCCGAGGAAGAAGGTCGGGACGCTGCGCGGGTCGACCGTCAGCTCGCGCTCGAGGATCTCCAATGCGACGCCCGGCAGCGGCGGGCCCATCGAGCCCGGCCGGGTCGGGACCGAGGCCGGGGCGCCCGTCAGCTGGCCCGTCTCCGTCTGCCCGTAGCCGTCGCGGATCTCCAGGCCCGTGGCCTCGTGCCAGGCGCGCAGGACCTCCGGGTTCAGCGCCTCGCCGGCCGCGACCATGCCACGCAGCGCCGGCAGCGGTCGCAGGTCGATCCGCTTGGCGATCACGCGGTACTCGGTCGGCGCCATGCAGAGCACCGCTACCCGCTCGCGCTCGAGCAGCTCGAGGCGCTCGGCCGGGTCGAAGCGGGCGTCGTGCAGCAACGCCGCCGCGCCCCTCAGCCAGGGCGCGATGAACACGTTGCGGGCCGACTTCGACCAGCCGCTGGCGGCCGTGCACCAGACGAGACCGCCGGCGGGCGGGGCGAGCCAGTGCTCGGCCTGCAGGCGCTGCCCGTGGAGGTAGCGCTGGGCGTGGACGACGCCGCTCGGCTCGCCCGAGGTGCCGCTCGTGAACGTGATCAGGCAGGGCTCGTCCTCGCCGAGCTCGGCCGCGGCGGCCGGCGCATGCTCATAGAGGCCCTCGTCGGGGACGCTCAGCACGGGGATCGCGAGGCCCGCCAGCGCCTCGAGGTTGCGCTCGTCGGCGACGATCAGCGCCGGCTCGGCCTGGCCGATCCGCAGCTCCAGGTCCTTGGCCCGCAGCTGCTCGGTGCAGGGCAGCACGACGGCGCCGATGCGAAAGCAGGCCAGCATCGTCAGGACCCACTCCGGCCGGTTGCCGATCAGCGTCATCACGACGTCGCCCCGGCCGATGCCGCGCGCCTCGAGCGCCCCGGCCAGCCGCGCCGCGCGGTCGGCCACCTCGCCGAAGCTCCACTCCCGGCGGGCGCCGTCGCGGTTCAGCTCGAGCAGGGCGAGACGCGCGGGCGGTGCGGCGTCGACGATCTCGGCGGCGAAGTTCACGGGCGGGCGGGAGATGATGCCATTGCACGCAGGTATGCTCCTCTGAGCGGCCCGCAGCCACAGCGCGACGGCCGCCCCCCGTGCGCGCCCCACGGGCGCGTGACCCCGACCTTGGAGCCCAGATCAGCATGGCCGTAGCCTCTCCCTACACCGACCAGACCGACGAGCAGCGCGCGATCACCGAGATGGTCCGCCAGTTCGCCGACGAGCAGATCCTGCCCCACGCCGAGCACTACGACCACGAGGACCTCTTCCCCGAGCCGATCGTCGAGCAGATGAAGGAGCTCGGCCTGTTCGGCGTCACGATCCCCGAGGAGTACGGCGGGATGGGCCTCGACCTGACGACCTACTCGATGATCGTCGAAGAGCTCTCCCGGGGCTGGATCTCGATCTCGGGCATCGTCAACACGCACTTCATCGGCTCCTACCTGCTGATGAACTTCGGCACCGACGAGCAGAAGCAGAAGTACCTGCCGCGTCTGGCCACCGGCGAGATCAGGGCGGCCTTCTCGCTGTCCGAGCCCGAGCTCGGCTCCGACGTCCAGGCGATCAAGACGGCCGCCAAGAAGACGGCCGAGGGCGACTATGAGATCAACGGCCAGAAGATGTGGGTCACCAACGGGCTGCTCTCGACCCTCGTCTTCACGCTCGTCAAGACCGACCCCGAGGCCGACCCCCGCTACAAGGGCATGACCTGTTTCATCTGCGAGAAGGAGCCCGGCGTCCACGAGAACACCGGCGCCTACGCCGGCTTCAAAGTCCCCGAGAAGCTCAAGAAGATGGGCTACAAGGGCGTCGAGTCGACCGAGCTCGTCTTCGACGGCTACCGCTGCCCCGCGGAGAACATCCTCGGCGGCGAGGAGGAGGGCCTGAACAAGGGCTTCGTGCAGATGATGGACGCGCTCGATCTCGGCCGCGTCAACGTCGCCGCGCGCGGCGTCGGCCTCGCCCAGCGGGCGCTCGAGCTGGCGCTCAAATACTCACAGGAGCGGCGCACCTTCGGCAAGCCGATCTCCGAGCACCAGGCGATCCAGTTCAAGCTCGCTGACATGGCCACGCAGGTGGACGCCGCCCGCCTGCTCGTGCGGCGTGCCGCGCGCATGAAGGACGCCGGCGAGCGCTCGGACCTCGAGGCCGGGATGGCGAAGCTGTTCGCCTCCGAGGCCGGGCGCTTCTGCGCCGAGGAGTGCCTGCGCATCCACGGCGGCTACGGCTACTCGAAGGAGTACGAGATCGAGCGGATCTACCGCGACGCGCCGCTGCTTCTGATCGGCGAGGGTACCTCGGAGATCCAGCGCATGGTGATCGGGCGCAAGCTCCTCCAGCGCCACAAGATCTGACCGTCGATGTCCGAGGACGCCAAAGCCCTGATCGAGCTCGCGACGCGCCGGTTCGTCGAGGAAGTGACGGCGCTCGAGCAGATCAAGCTGGTCGTCGGCGTCGACCTGCGCGGACGCGGCGACGTGCAGATGTATCGCCTCGAGATGCCCGGCGTGAAGGTCACCAAGGGCCCCGCCGAGGACGCCCGGCTGCGCGTCGACGTGCGCCGCGAGTTCTTCAACGTGATGGCCAAGGAGGGCAAGGTCCCCGACTGGGTCGAGGCCTTCACCTACGGCCAGGCCAAGGCCTCCGGGCCCGAGCAGATCGTGCGCCTGATCCAGAAAGTGGTCGAGGCCCAGGTGGAGCGCGAACACACCCGCAAGGCCCGCAAGCACGCCTGAGACGCACGGCGGGGGCTAGTGATAGGACGTCAGCTGCTCGGCCAGGAAGGCCAGCGACCCGAGCAGGAAGATGCACATGACGATGAGTGAGAAGTTTTCGTTCATCGGCTGCTGTTCACCATAACGGCCGCCGCGGCCGGGTGGAAGCCCGCTCAGAGGGCGGCGCCGTCCTCGTAAAGCTTGAGGATCCTCACGCCGTCCGGGACGGCGTCGAGGCAGAGGCGGCAGAGGACGCACTCGTCGAGGTTCTGCTCGACCAGGGCGACGCCCGCGGGGGAGGCGGCGAAGATGTCGACGGGGCAGACCTCGGCGAGCCTCGCCGCGAGCTTGGCGTCGGCGGCGACGGCGTCGTCGACCTCGACGGCGATGAAGATCCCGTCGGCGCGCATCACGCGCTGCGCTCGGCGATCTTCGACTTGACCAGGTCGGGGATCTCGTCGATCCGCTGCACGACCGGGATCCCCGCCTCTTCCAGTCGCGCGATCTTCTCGGTCGCCGAGTCCTCCTTGCCCTCGACGATCGTGCCGGCGTGCCCGAAGGACATGCCCTGCATCTCCTCGTCGTCCATGAACTTGCCGGCCATGAACGCGATGATCGGCAGGCGCGAGTCGTGATCGGAGACCCACTGCGCGAGCTGGGCCTCCATGCGGCCCCCGGGCTCGGTGTAGATGACGATCGCCTGGGTCTGCTCGTCGGCCTCGAAGTGGGGCATCAGCTCGGCGTAGGTGGAGCCGATGATCGCATCGCCGCCGATCGAGACGGCCGTTGAGACGCCGAGCCCCGCGGCGGTCAGGGTCGAGGAGATCTCGGTCGTCATGCCGCCCGAGCGGCTCATCACGCCGACCGACCCGGGCTGGTAGGCGACGGCGGCGTTGCGTGCCGGCCCGCCGATGCCGCCCATCTTCGCGACACCGGGGACGATCACGCCGAGGCAGTTGGGGCCGATGATCCTGGCGCCCTTGGCGTCGGCGAGCTCGACCATCATCGCCACGTCGCGGCGGGGGATCCGCTCGGTGACGATCACGATCGTCCTGATCCCGCCGTGCAGCGCCTCGAAGACCGCGTCCCGCGTGCCCGCGGGGGGGACCGTGACGACCGAGCCGTCGGGGACGACGCCGCCGAGGTGCTCCACGACCTGCTCGACGGTGTCGAAGACGGGGACGCCGTGGACCTCGCGGCCCTTGCGCCCGGGCGTCACGCCGCCGACGATCTTCGAGCCGTAGTCGAGGCACTCGCGGGTCAGGTTGACGGCCTCGCGCCCGGTGATGCCCTGGATGATGAAGGTCGTGTCCTGGTCGATCAGGATGGACATGGCTAGGCTGCGGCTCCCTGGATCTTGGCGACCGCCCGGCCGGCGGCCTCCCACAGCGAGACGGAGCGGTCGCAGTACTCGATCCCGTAGGAGTCAAGGATCTTGAAGCCCTCCTCCTCCCAGGCGCCGGGGATGCGGAAGATCGCGATCGTCTCGCCGGGGTCCCTGCCGAGCTCCAGGCAGGCCTTGATGACGCCGCGCGCGACGATGTCGACACGGGTGTTCGAGACGATCGACATCATCACGGCGATCTTCTCGACGCCGTCTTTTTCGAGGACCTGCTTCGCCAGGCCACAGGCCTTGGCGACGGACGGGTTGCCGCCGATCTCCGAGTAGTTGGCGGGCCTGCCGCCCTGCTGGCGCACGGCGTCGGTCAAGGTCAGCGAGCCGCCGCCGGCGCCGATGACGAGGCCGATGTTGCCGTTGAAGCCGGTGTCCTTGCCCTGGATGACACCGCGGTGGTCGGCCGCGTCGATCGCCCTGACGGCCTCTTCGAAGGGCGTCGGGGTGTGGTCCTCGCGGGTGCCCTCCTCGGCGCTGATGCCGAGCGCCCTGATCAGGTCCCGCTGGCGCGGCATGCCCTCGTTCTCCATCTCCATGTGCGCGTCGAGGGCGACGAAGGCGCCGTCCTTGAGCTCCGCCAGCGGGTTGATCTCGGCGAGCGTCATGTCGTTCTCGAGGAACAGCCGGGCCAGGCGGGCGAGCACGGGGGTCGCGCGCTGCAGGGCCCGGCCGGTGACGCCGGCCGCGGCGATGACCTGCTTTGCCTGAAAGTCCGAGAACGGTTCGAGCGTCGAGAAATGACCTCGCCCGACGTGGGTGGGGTGCTCCTGGGCGACCTGCTCGATGTCGATCCCGCCCATGTCGCTAAACAGCATCAGCGGCTTCTTGGCGGTGCCGTCCCAGACGACGCCGGCGTAGTACTCCTGCGCGACCTCGGCCTTCGGGTCGACGAGGACGCCGCGGGGCATGTGGCCGTTGATCTCGAGGGCCAGGATGTCGCGGGCGTGGGCCTGCGCCTCGTCGGGGGTGTCGGCGAACTTGACCCCGCCCGCCTTCATCCGCCCGCCCGTCAGGACCTGGCTCTTGATCACCGTCGGCCCGCCGATCCGCTCGGCGATCGCGCGCGCCTCGGCGGGGTCGGTCGTGAAGCCGTAGTCCGTTACGGGAATGCCCGCGCGCCTGACGATCTCGCGGGCCTCGAACTCGAAGAATCTCATCGTCTCGTGTCCAGTCGGGGAAGGGGCGTCGGAACCCTACATGCAGGCATGTCCCCGGCGCCGCCCGGGTAGCGCTAAAACTCATGTCATGGGAGCGGAGCGCCACCGGCGCCGCGCGTGGCTCGCGCGGGCGAACCTGCTCGGGGTCCTGACGCTCGCGCTGGGCGGCTGGGGAGCGCCGGCGCTTGCAGCGCAGCCGCCGACGCCGACCTACATGCCGACCGAAATGGTCCACTCGATCCTGACCCCGGCCCAGGTCGGCGTCGTGCTCGGCGAGCTGCACGAATACTCGATCGACGAAGCGCTGCTGCAGATGCCCCGCTTCAACAAGGCGGGCAGGGTCAAACTGCCCTCCTCGAACGCCACGATGCTCGGCGTCTGGGCCTCGGAGTCGGCCGCCTTCGACTCCGCGCAGGGCGCCGAGATCCGGCCGGTGGCGGTCTTCAACGGGGTCCCCAGGGCGGGCGGTCTGAACCTCGAATCGGCGAGCACGCGCGCGCGCATGCTGGCCGCGATCGAAACGACGCTCGAACTGGGCATTCACGCGGTCCAGCTCGACATCGAGCCCTACCCGACCGGCGCGGGCTTCATCGAGCTGCTCGAAGCGATCGACGGCGCCCTCGAGCGCCGCGGGGAGGCGGGCGGGCTGTCGGTCGTCGCGCCCGGGGACACCGGCACCTGGAGCCCGTCCTACACGCGCCGTGTCGGCGAACTGGTCGGCCGGTTCGACCCGACCTACTACGACAGCGAAAGCACGACGGCGGGGGAATACGAGCGCTGGATCGAGCAGGGCCAGGCCTACGTCAGCGAAAACGTCCCGGGTGCGACCGCGATCGTCCCGATCATCCCCTCCTACGGCCCCGACCCCTGGCACATCCCGAGCGTCGAGGACATCGCCAACGCGACCGCCGCCCTGCGGGAATCACTCGTGCTGGGCGATCGTGCCGAGGGCGCGGGGATCTGGTGGTGGTATGGCTTCTACGAGGAAGAGCCACACCACTTCGACTCCGCCGGCGATCGCGCGGCCTGGCTGTCGGAAACGCTCGCGCTGCCCTTCTCGCCCTGAGGGGCGGGCGGGCCTAGAAGCCGTAGGCCTCGCGCAGCTCGGGATCCTTGCGGGCCAGCATTTCGGCCAGGTTGACCATCACCTTGCACTGCTTCCAGGTGGCGTCGTCCTGCATCTTGCCGTCGATCATGTGCACGCCGCGGCCGTCGGGGATCGCCGCGATCACCTTCTTGGCGAAGGCGACCTCCTCAGGGTCGGGCGAGTAGACGCGCTTGGCGATCGCGATCTGGGCCGGGTGCAGCGACCAGGCGCCGACGCAGCCGAGCAGGAAGGAGGCCCGGAACTGGGTCTCGCAGCCCTCCTCGTCGCGGATGTCGCCGTAGGGGCCGTAAAAGGGCAGCGCGCCGACCGAGGTGCAGGCGTCTACCATGCGCGCGATCGAGTAGTGCCAGGGGTCCTGCTGGTAGCTGGGGCGCGCGGCGTCCGGGTGCTCCGGGTCGGGGTCGGCGATCGTGCGGTAGCCGGGGTGCCCACCGCCGACGCGGGTCGTCTTCATCCGCCGCGACGCGGCCAGGTCGGCCGGGCCGAAGCTCATCCCCTGGATGCGGGGCGAGGCGCAGGCGATCTCCTCGAGGTTGGCGACCCCCTGGGCGGTCTCGAGGATCGCGTGGATCAGGATCGGACGGTCGAGGCCGGCCTTCGCCTCGAGCTGGGCCAGCAGGCGGTCGACGTAGTGGATGTCCCAGGGCCCCTCGACCTTGGGGACCATGACGACCTCGAGCTTGCCGCCGATCTCCAGCACCAGTTCGGTCAGGTCGTCGAGCACCCAGGGGGAGGCCAGCTCGTTGACCCGCGTCCAGAGCGCCGTGTCGCCCAGGTCCATCTCGCGGCCGACCTTGATCAGCCCGGCCCGGGCGGCGAGCTTGCGGTCGACCGGAACGGCGTCCTCGAGGTTGCCCAGCAGGATGTCGACGGTCGGCGCGATGTCGGGCACCTTGGAGAGCATCTTCTCGTTCGAGAAATCCAGGAAATGGATCATCCGGGAGGGCTTGAAGGGGATCTCCCGGATCGGCTCGGGGGCGTCGATCGCGAGCGGCTTGAAGAAGTCTCGGGGGTTGCGCAAGGGCTCTCCTGGTCGGTCTGGCGGCGCGGGGGCCGCCGGTTGGGTGCTAGGAAGTATCGATGATGCAGCGTCCCATCCGGAGCCTCGCGGCGATCGGCGCCTGTCTGGCGCTCTGTGTGCTGGGGGCGCCGCTCGCAGCCGGCGCGCGCGACCACGACTGGCGGGTGTCCCTCTCGCCGGCGCCGGGCGAGGTCTCCCTGGTTCAGCTCGCCTTCCCGCGGGCGCGCCCGGCGGCGGTGTCCGCCGCGACGCTCGAGGTGCTCGCCCCGCCGGCCTTCGGCTCCGACTATCTGGCAAGCGCCGCGCTCCGGCCGGGGCTTGGCACGCCGGGCGCGCTGATCCTGGTCGCGAACCGTCCATCGGCGCTGCTCGATCCGGCGCGCGTCGAGCTGGCGGTCAGGGCGCGGTCGGGGCTCGGCGGCGCAACCGTCCTTGGCGCCGAAGACCTGCTCGCCCGCACGGCCTCGCCGCGGCCCCGGCTGTGCGACCTGGCGCTTCACGGCACGGCGCTGAACGCCTCCGAGCTGAGCGTCCTCGACGGCGCCGGCCGGGGCCTGGCCGGCATCGGCGGCGCCGAAGCGATCGCCGAGGCCTATGACATCGCCTGCGGGCTGCCCAATCCGGGCAAGCTGCGTGGGGCGCTGACGCTCGGAGGCGGCGCCGGGGGCTGTGAGCCCTGTGACCCCGCCCCCGGCTACGCCTGCCCGCTGGCGCAGGCCGTCGAGGCGCTCTGCCCCGGCCCGGTCAGCTCCGGCCTGCGGGCCGCGGGCGCGGGCACCAACTAGAGTTTCCGGCCCCACCCCCGTCAAGGAGACCCACCAGAGCCAATGAGCGAGACCGTCACCATCGAGACCGAGCAGGCCGCCCGCGAGGCCAGCGGCGCACA
>Ga0182012_10001282_pt1 | contig 27633 bp, 26 predicted proteins | sample 612S2SmetaG_FD_120486 | JGI IMG/M metagenome (GOLD analysis project Ga0182012, IMG submission 120486) | Permafrost microbial communities from Stordalen Mire, Sweden - 612S2S metaG | ecosystem: Environmental > Terrestrial > Soil > Wetlands > Permafrost | place: Sweden: Stordalen | collected...
ACCGCACGACCACTGCGCCGACCGGACCGCGATGATGCCCAAACGCCGCCGCACCCGCACCCAAAACCGCGCCGCGCGCATCACCACCGAACGCCGCCACAACCGCGAAGCCCGCGACGCCCGCCGAAAGCGCGAACAGACCTGCTATTCGGGATCTCGCGATCCCGCCGCCGACGAGGAGCCGCCGCCTTTCTAGGCCCTCCGTCTACGCCGACACCACCGTGTCCGGCCCCAGGTGAGTCGACAAGCCCGCGCAGCCCACTTTAGAATCGGCCACGACTTGGTTTGAGAGGGTACATGCTGCCGCGCAGGGTAGCCAAAACCCGCAGGGTAGCCAATAAGGGGAGGGAAATACTAATGGGTGGGCTATTCAGCATGGTTCCGGGGGCCGTCGACCTTTCGGCGGCTACCGAGGCTGGTATCAGCGAGCAGATGGCGGCCACGACCGCGGCCGGAGCGGCCGCCCTCACCGGGGTGATGCCGATGGCTTTAGACGAGGACTCCGTTCAGTTCGCGGCCGCCCTGAACGCAGCCGGGACTGCCTACATAGCCACCGCAACCGAACATGTGGGTCAGCGGGCTGCTTACTCGGGGGCGCAGGGCCTCGCTTCGACCACCGCCGGCGAAGTCGATCTCATCGGCTCTATCCTCAGCCAACTCTGACGTAAGACGACAGCGTGCCCGATCCCAGGTGGACAGGTCCTCCCGAGGTAGTCGCGCTGATCTTCGAGGCAGGCAATGCGGCGTCGGTGCTCGCCAACAACGCAGTGTGGGTCGTTGAGGCCGCGAACAAGGAACTGGCGACGGGCCTTTCTGCGGTCAATGCCCTGGCCACAGCCGCGCAATGGCAGGGTTTCGGTGCGGTTGCCTCGATGGTGGCCAATAACGGACTCAACCTAGGTTTGCAGACCCTGGTGGGCTGGACAGCGCACAAAATCGCTGTCACGCAGGCCGCCGTGGAGGCCTTCACGATCGCTCAATCCTCGGTGATCCCCTCGCTCGTTTCACAGACCAACCGGGACGAATGGGCCGTATTGAATGCGACCAACTTCCTCGGGATCAATACCCCCGCAATCGTCGAACGGGACACGGAGTACTTCGGCGAGCACTGGCCGCACAATGCGAGCGTGGGCGTGGCGTACTCCGGCGCGCTGAGTGCTCTGACCGCGGCATTGGCCGTTCCGCCGCCTGCCGCCCCAATTGGCGCGTCGCCGGCGGCCCCGGAAGCCGCGGGTGAGGCAGTGGCGCAAGCGGCCGGACAGACTGGCATGAGCGATGCGGTGCAGATGTCGGGTCAGGCCGGCCAGGCCGCGGGGCAGGCGGCATCTTCGCCGGCCGATGCGGGTGGCTCGATGAGTTCGCTCTTACAGCAGCCGATGTCGATGGTGTCGAGCGTGACCGAACCGCTGCAGCAGGTCGTCAAGACCCCGATGGAGGCGCTTCAGGGCATGACGAGCATGCCGCAGGGACTGCTTTCGTCTATGGGCGGACTACTTCAGTCGGGCGGGGTGTCGAATGCTGCTGAGGCGGGGGCCGTCGCCGAACCCGTACTAGCGGGCGGGAGCGCGGGAGGTCTCGGTGCCGCGGCAGGGGGCGCGGGTGGCCTGGGTGGTTTCCCGGGCGCTGGCCTGACCAGCTACACCCGTCCCACCAGCAGTTTCGAGCCGGAAACCGGTGGCAGGCCATCCAGCCTGCGTGCCGGTGTGCTCAACGCCGCCGAGGTACGTAGTCCCACGGCGTCCACTGGGATGGGCGGCACCCCGATGCCGATGTCCCCGGCGGGCATGCTGGCGCGCGGAAGCGGTACCGGATCCGACAAGGACGCCGTGACGCGTGCCCGGGTCGTCGTTGGCGGCGACCGCACGGACCCGGAGTAGCGACTCTCTTCGCGCTACACGCTCATCGACCTTTGCCGGGAGGGCCGGCGAAGGCTTGAGCTATCTCAACCCAGCGTTGGGCATCGGCGCCGGACGCCGAGATGTCGAGGGTGCTTAGCGCGCGCCGCTGAGTCACCAGAAAACAGAAGTCCTCAGCGGAACCGGTGACGCGCTGGCCGGCATCAGGCGGACCCCAGGACCAGGTGTCTCCCCCGGGTCCGAGCAGCTCGACCAGGAACGGCTCGCTCGGTGGAGCCAGATTGTTGACCACGAACGCGTAGTCGCGCGTGCGCACTCCGATATGGGCGATCGACCGCAGTCGTCCGGTGGCGGGCCGTGTGACGCCGAGAGTATCGGCGATGTCAAGGCCGTGCGCCCAGGTCTCCATCAACCGCGCGGTAGTCATTGACGCCGCGCTCATCGGCGGGCCGAACCACGGCAATTTCCGTCCGTCGGGAACCGTCAGCAGCGCTGCGTGTAATCGAGCGCGGGTGACCCGCCAATCGGTAAGCATCTCGGCCGGCGGCGTGGTCGCCAATTCCTCGGCACCCGCGTCGACGAACCCGGCCGGATCGGCTGCCGCGGCGGCCAGCACGTCAGCGAACCCTGCCTCGTCTGTGACCGAGGTCAGCGCCACCCGGTCAGTCCACAACAGGTGGGCGATCTGGTGTGCGACAGTCCAGCCTGGCGAGGGCGTCGGATCGGCCCAGCGGATGGCTGGAAGTGATGCGACCAACGCATCGAGATCGTCGCTTTCGGCACGCAAGTCGGCGACGATCGGCCCGAGACCCGCCATCATCTCCTCCGAGGGGAAATCGCCTGTTGTACTTTAACGGTTGTTCACCGGCTGGCCGCGACCGACGACGCTGTGAACGATGAGCCCGAGTAGGTATACCACCGACCCGAACAGCACGAACATGGGCGCGCGCCCGTCTTCGGGAATCAACGTCGCGGCCACGGTGATCGACACGATGAACGCCACCCAGAACACGGCGTCCTGCACCGCGAACACATGCCCACGCAGCGCGTCGTCGACGTCGATCTGCATCGCCGAATCGGCGCATAGCTTGATCATCTGGCCTGTCACGCCTAGGAAGAAGCTGCACGCCACCATGACCGGTATCAGCAGCCCAGCACCGGCGACCTGGATCATCGCGGCCGCTGCCAACGCACCGTTCGCCGCGGCGTAGCGCCCCCAGCGGCGCACCGTGGGCGGGGTCAGCACGGTGGCCAGGAAGGCTCCGAGGCCCGACGCCGCGAAAAACAGCAGCGCGATTCGAAAGCCGCCGACCGAAGGGTTTTTCGTGTGATGTGCCAGCACCAAGATCAACAGGGAGTTGATGCCCACGACCATCCGGTGTGCGGCCAAGGCGGACAGTGTGGCGGCGACCGTCGGGTAGCGCACGACCGTACGGGCGCCGTCCACCCAGCCGCTGATCACGGCGTGGACCACCGATCCGTGGATCGCCCGCTGGGTGTCGTCCGGACCGAGTACTCGGGGGCCGAACCGCAACGACAGCAGCAACGCAATCGACACCGGAACCGCGGTCATAAAAACAATGACCGAGGCGCCCTGATCGCCGGCGCCGAGTAACCAGCGGGGCACAAGCATGAAGTTGGCACCCAAGAAGGCCGCGATCGCGCCCGCCGCAGTGGCTACCGAGTTCATCGTGACGACCTGTTCGCGCGGCACTACATGGGGCAGGGACGCCGACAGGCCGGACCCCACGAATCGGGAAAAGCCGTTGGCGAACAGCGCCCCGACCAGCAGCGGCATCTCGCCCGCGCGGACCGCCAGAATCGTGCCGATTGAGGCAATCAGCGCCAGGCGGCTCAGGTTGGCGCCGACTAGCACCCACCGTCGGTCCCAACGGTCCATCAGCGCCCCGGCGAACGGTCCCAGCAGCGAGTAGGGCAAAAACAGCACCGCGAACGCGCGCGCGATGGACATGGGATCGGCAGCCCGGTCGGGGTTGAACAGCAGCGCCCCGGCCATTGTCGCCTGAAAGAGACCATCGCCGAATTGGCTCGCCACGCGCACCTGTAGTAGCCGCCAGAAGTCGGGCAGACCGCGCACCGACCGCCAGACTTCGGCGGATGCGCGCGAGCGCATCCTGGTTTGAAACACAGAACCGACTTTCAGGATTTCGGGTAAGCAAGGCTGCGGCGCTCCAAAAGTACACATGGTCGCCTCACCGACAACAGTACAAATATTCTCAGGCGGCGCTCGTTTGCCCCGGCTGATGCCGCAAGGGTGCGATGATGGTGAGGTGCCGCAATCCGAAGATCCCGAAGACTCTGTGGCACCCGCCGCACAGCGGGTGCGTGCGGGGACCTTGTTGTTGGCTAACACCGATCTTCTTGAACCGACGTTTCGTCGGAGCGTGATCTACATCGTCGAGCACAACGACGGCGGTACGTTGGGAGTGGTCCTCAACCGATCCAGCGAGACGGCCGTTTACAACGTTTTGCCGCAGTGGGCCAAACTGGCGGCCAAGCCAAAGACGATGTTCATCGGTGGACCCGTGAAGCGGGACGCGGCCTTGTGCCTGGCGACGCTACGGGCCGGGGCCGATCCGAACGGCGTCCCGGGTCTGCGGCATGTAGCCGGCCGAATGGTGATGGTCGATTTGGACGCTGAGCCTGACTTGATCGCACCGCTGGTCGAAGGGGTGCGGATCTTCGCGGGGTACTCCGGCTGGACCATTGGTCAGCTCGAAGGTGAGATTGAGCGCGACGACTGGATTGTGTTGTCGGCGCTTCCGTCCGACGTTTTGGCAGCGCCCAGAGCCGATCTGTGGGGCCAGGTGCTGCGACGCCAGCCGCTGCCGCTTTCCCTGCTTGCCACCCACCCGATCGACGTCAGCCGAAACTAAGCCTCCTCCCCTGTGTCGGGGTTGGACAACGATGCGCTGACGATGTCAGCCGAGACGTGACCCCGCGCGATCGACGTAAACGCGGTAGACGACTGCACTGTCGACGGGACGAGGGGCTGCGGGGACAGACGGTCGCCGTACCGAAAAAAATCAATGCGATGGCAACTTTGGCGGCTGCGGACACCGCATCGGCGGCGCCACCATGGGCCGGGACCAGAACGGCGAAGGCAACCGCTGCAGGAGGCTCAGTGGCAAGACCGCGTGCACGCCGCGCAACTGTTGGCGCAACTGCTCGGCTTGAAGCTTGAAGCTTGGCGGCGTACCGCGAAGCGCGCGCTCTGCCAGGACCCGGCAGCCAGCGTGCCGAGAGCGCCGGCGACGCAAACGATGAGCACTACCAAAGCCGTGTGCGGGGCTGCCGCAAGCGCCACCACACCGCCGGCGGTCAGCATGACCGCGGCTGCCAGCTGTGTCGGCGCCATGGCGCGCAGCGCCACCTGGGTGGTGTCGATGCTCTGACTTTGCGAAAGAGACCAGGTTCCGAACCCGGCGGAGGCCACCGCCGCACACACGCAGAGCACGCCCGCGATCAACATGGCCTCACAATACGAGTCCGGTGGTGAATGTGCCTGCCGGGCTACGGTGCGCCGGTCGGTACCGAGTCGGTGCCGTTCAGTGCTGCGAACCTAAGTTGAAGTTCGGCAGCGGTGGCAGCCCCGGCACCAGGGTCAACAGGTTCGTTACCGGCGGCTGAGGGGACATCTGGCTGGAGAGGGCGGCCTGGCTGGAGAGAGCCGCCTGGCTGGGAAGTCCGACGGGCCCCGAAGCGGGTACCTGTCCTGGCACCCCGGCCGGCGCCGCACCGGGCGCCTGGGCGGGCACTGGGGCCGGAGCCCCTGGTACGGCCACCCGGAACCCATTGATGATGGCGTCGGTGGCCGGTCCGTCCGTGACCGCCTGGGAAAGGGCCGTGGTCACCGCCAATGACACCAGGTATTTGTCGGACCCGGAGGTGGCGATGACGTGGCGCCGCGACGTGTTGAGTGTCATGTCGTTTTGGCGGTACGTGCCCTCGATGACCGACGATGGGAAGCCAGAGAAATCAGCTGGTGAGGCGTTCGTGGTCTGCCATGCAAGCAGTTGCTGGCTGTCGACGTAGCCGTGCGTGATGGCTTCCCTGGGATCGAATTTACCTATCAGCTTGTACACCACCACCTGGGCGTTCGACGTGTAAAGGCTGTTACCGAGCCGGTCGGCGATCACCGCGAAGGCATCCGGCACGTTCGGATCGGGAACCTGCGTCCAGCGGCCGGGCACCGGCAGGGTGATGTCGAGTGCTTTGAATCCCTCTGGCTTTTGCGCCTCGAGCTTGACGCCCTTCGCCTGGAAGTAATCGCGGAGCGTCCCCGATACCACTGGAGTCAGAGTGGTTGGCGTTGGCGCCACCGGCACAGCAGCTGGAGTCAGCGTGGTTGGCGCTGGCGCCACTGGCACAGCAGCTGGAGTTGACGGCGCAAACGCATTTTGTGCCGGCGGGACGGCGATGAATCTGTTGGCTCCTCCGGGAACGGTGACGTTCTGTGCCGGCGGGACCGCCGCGGGGACCGCGGGGACGGGCGCCGGCGCCGGAGGCAAAGGATCCGCCGATGCCCTGGCACCTGCAAAAACCGCGACGCCGATCAGGCCGGCGGCGATACCCCCTGCGAATGCCCGGTGAATCGGGCCGGCGGCGATACCCCCTGCGAATGCCCGGTACGTGGGGGCGAGGTGATTCATCTGCGTCGGTCCTTCCCAATCGCTGGGGCATGGGCACCCGTGGTGAGAGCCTGACTGTAACCACGGGTCAAACGCGATGAACAGGGCCGAAATCGAGCTGGGATGAAGCTCTGATCGGTGCGCAACGGAACCGAGATCAAGCTGTGGCCTGCGGAGCTGCCGAGGCGGCCCTTATACCCTGTTGACGTGACCGAATCCCCGACCGCCGCGGCTGGTAGCAACCCTGCTGGCAACCTGGCTGGCAAACGTAGTCCCGTTCAGACGGACTCCGATGTGCCGCGATACCGCTACACCGGGGAGCTCGCAGGTCGTATCGAAGGCAACTGGCAGGACAACTGGGTGAGGCTGGGGACGTTCAACGTCCCCAACCCGGTCGGCTCACTGGCCCCGGCGGACGGGACCGATGTCTTGCCAGCGCCGGACTCCAAGTTGTTCGTCCAAGACATGTTCCCTTATCCATCGGGTGATGGACTACACGTCGGACACCCTCTGGGCTACATCGCCACCGACGTCTACGCCCGCTACTTCCGGATGACCGGCCGTAACGTGCTGCACGCGTTAGGGTTCGATTCTTTCGGTTTGCCCGCAGAGCAATACGCCGTGCAGACCGGTACCCACCCGCGCATCAGGACCGAGGCCAACGTCGTCAACTTCCGGCGGCAGCTTGGCCGGCTGGGCCTCGGCCATGACAGTCGACGGAGCTTTTCGACCACCGATGTCGAGTTCTACAAGTGGACCCAGTGGATCTTCCTGCAGATCTACAACGCCTGGTTCGACACCGCAGCCAACAAGGCCCGTCCGATCGCCGAATTGATCGCAGAGTTCGATTCCGGTCTGCGTCGGGTCGACGACGGCCGCGACTGGACCAAGCTGTCGGCGGGGGAGCGGGCGGACGTGATCGACAGCCGCCGCCTGGTATATCGGGCGGATTCGATGGTGAACTGGTGCCCGGGGTTGGGCACGGTCCTGGCCAACGAAGAGGTGACCGCCGACGGTCGCAGCGACCGGGGAAACTTTCCAGTATTCCGGAAACGTTTGCGGCAGTGGATGATGCGCATCACCTCCTACGCCGATCGGTTGCTTGATGACCTCGACCTGCTGGATTGGCCGGATCAGATCAAAACCATGCAACGCAACTGGATCGGCCGCTCCACCGGCGCGCAGGCGATGTTCTCGGCAACTACAAGCCGCGGCGACGACGCCGGAAAAGAAGTCGACATCGAGGTGTTCACCACCCGGCCCGATACCATGTTCGGCGCCACGTACCTGGTGTTGGCTCCCGAGCATGACCTGGTCGACGATCTGGTTGCGACTGCCTGGCCCGACGGGGCCGACTCCTGTTGGACTTACGGGGCCGCCACGCCGGCTGAGGCGGTCGCCGCCTACCGCCGTGCAATCGGCGCCAAGTCTGATCTCGAGCGCCAGGAGAGCAGGGAGAAGACCGGTGTCTTCTTGGGCAGCTACGCGACCAACCCGGCCAACGGTAAACCGGTGCCGATCTTCATCGCCGACTACGTTTTGGCCGGTTACGGCACTGGGGCGATCATGGCGGTTCCGGGTCACGACCACCGCGACTGGGACTTCGCCAGGGAGTTGAACCTGCCAATCGTGGAAGTCATTGCCGGCGGCGATATCTCGGAGGCCGCGCACACGGGCGACGGCGTGCTGGTGAACTCCGGTTACCTCGACGGCATGGACGTGGCAGCGGCCAAGGAAGCCATCACCACCCGCCTGGAGTCTGAAGGCCGGGGGCAAGCGCGTATCGAGTTCAAGCTTCGCGACTGGCTTTTCGCGCGACAGCGCTATTGGGGTGAGCCCTTCCCGATCGTGTACGACAGCGACGGACGCCCGCATGCGCTCGACGATGCTGCGCTGCCCGTCGAGCTGCCCGACGTGCCGGACTACTCGCCGGTCCTGTTCGACCCCGCCGACGCCGACAGCGTGCCGTCGCCGCCGTTGGCCAAGGCGACCGAGTGGGTGCATGTCGAGCTGGATCTGGGCGATGGCTTGAAGCCCTACAGCCGTGACACCAACGTGATGCCGCAGTGGGCCGGCAGCTCCTGGTACGAACTTCGCTACACCGATCCGCATAACTCCGAACGGTTCTGCGCCAAGGAAAACGAGATCTACTGGATGGGTCCGCGGCCGGCTGAGCACGGCGCCGACGATCCGGGAGGCGTCGACTTGTACGTCGGCGGTGCCGAACACGCGGTGCTGCATCTGCTGTATTCGAGGTTCTGGCACAAGGTCTTGTACGACCTGGGTCATGTCAGTTCCCGGGAGCCCTACCGCAGACTGGTCAATCAGGGCTACATCCAGGCCTTCGCCTATACCGATGCTCGCGGGTCATATATGCAGGCGGACAAGGTGATTGAACGCGACGGCGGGTTTTTCTATCCGGGGCCAGACGGCGAGATCGAAGTCTTCCAGGAATTTGGGAAAATCGGCAAGAGCCTGAAGAATTCGATATCACCCGACGAGATCTGCGACGAATACGGTGCGGACACCCTGCGCGTTTACGAAATGTCGATGGGACCGGTCGAGGCCTCCCGTCCGTGGGCTACCAAGGACGTCGTCGGCGCGCAACGCTTCCTGCAGCGAGTGTGGCGGCTGGTGGTCGACGAGAACACCGGCGAAACCCGGGTGGTCGACAGTCCCGACCAACAGGCGGGCCAACAAGAGCTGGGCGCCAACACGCTGCGGTTCTTACATCGCACTATCGAGGGAGTATCCGAAGACTATGCGGCACTGCGTAATAACACCGCTGCGGCCAAGCTCATCGAGTACACCAACCACCTCACCAAGGAGCATCGTGCCTCGGTGCCGAGGGCAGCGGTGGAACCGCTTGTGCTGATGTTGGCGCCGCTGGCTCCGCACCTGGCTGAGGAGCTATGGCTGCGCCTGGGCCACACCGCCTCGTTGGCGCACGGCCCGTTCCCGAAGGCCGATCCCACCTATCTCGTCGACGACACAGTCGAATACCCGGTGCAGGTGAACGGTAAGGTCCGTGGCCGGGTGGTGGTGGCCGCTGACGCCGACTACGACACCGTGAAAACAGCCGCCTTGGCTGACGATAAGGTCCACGCCTTCTTGGCTGGCGCGACGCCGCGCAAGGTGATCGTGGTGGCGGGCCGATTGGTCAATCTTGTCGTCTGAAGGTCGTCTGAAGGTCGTCTGAAGGTCGTCTGAGTTCTGTCTGAAGCCCGATCAGCGCCCGGTGGGCCGGATCACCAATTCGTGCACGTGACCGTCGGGCGGGGTTGCCACCGCATTGGCGACTGCCGCCGCGACGGTGTCGGGCCGCAAGAACTCGGCAGGGTCGTACTGGCCGCCCTCGAACGCGGTGAATTCACGCTGCATATCTGTGTCGGTACGGCCGGGATATACCGTGGTCACTCGCAGTTCGGGTTCGTCTTCGCGCAGCGAATCGGCGAACGCGCGTAAGGCGAACTTGCTGGCCGAGTAAGAGGCCATCGTCGGCGAAGCTTTGCGTCCTGAACCGGAGTTGACGAACACCACCTGACCGCGAGCACTTCGCAGCGCGGGCAGCAGAGTGAGCGTAAGAGCTACCGCCCCAAAGACATTGACGGCAAACGTGGCGCGCCACTCTTCGACGCTGGATTCAGCGACACGGCCCGGGATGAACACCCCCGCGTTGTGCACCAGCACGTCGAGCTCGTCCACGACTTCGCAGCTGGCCTCGATCTCATCGTCGTCGGTCAAGTCCACCGGGAAGGTTGTGGCGCCAAGTCGCTTCGCGACGGCGTCGAGCCGGTCGGAGGGCCGACCGGCCAACAACAGGGTATGCGTCGGCGACAATGCTGTGGCGATCGCCGAACCGATTCCGCCGCCGGCGCCGGTGATCATCGCGGTTGGCATGCAATTCAGCCTACGGGTGCGGCTGATCCCTTTGCGGATCAGCCATTTTCATGCCCGCTTCCGCGCGGGTGCTCCTGCCGGGCCAGATGTCGGGTCACCGGAGGCCAGGCGCTCGAGCGGGACCAACGCCTTCATCAGGGTGTTCAGGTCGGATCCGGAGAGTTGACTGAGCATCGCGGCCAGGGCAGCGCGCCTGTTCGCCAGTGATTCGCCATGTACCGCGCGCCCCCGCGGGGTGATGTCGACCAGTACGGCCCGCAGGTCCGACGGGTCGCGCGACCGCTTAACCAACCCGACTTTTTCGAGCCGGCGGATCGCCACGGTAGTGGTGGGAGTCCGCACCCGCTCGTGTGCGGCCAGGTCCGTCATCCGGATAGGACCCTGATCGAGCAACGTGACCAGGATCGAGAGCTGAGCCAGCGTCAAGTCACCGGCGGCGGCCCCGTTGGGGTCGCCGCGGCGCAGAATTGAAAACAGTTTGGACAGCGCGCGGTGCAAACCCTCTGCAAGGTCCGTCAGCTCGGTTGCGGGGGAGTCGCTGTCCGCCATAAGTCGGCAGTCTAACCCGATATGGGGGGCGGACAAGGTACCTACCGCCGACCAGGTATAGACAGTCAAAGCACTTGAGACAGAAAACGCTGTAGCCGCTCGGTCTGTGGGTCCTCGAATATCTGCTCGGGAGTCCCGCATTCCAAGACCGCGCCGCGATCCATGAAAACGACCGTGTCGGACGCCGACCTGGCAAAGCTCATCTCGTGGGTAACGACGAGCATCGTCATGCCGTCGGCGCCCAGATCGGCAATGAGCTTCAGAATGCCCTTGACCATTTCCGGATCCAACGCCGAGGTTGCCTCGTCAAAAAACATCACCTGTGGTGCCATTGCCAGAGCGCGGGCGATCGCGACCCGCTGCTGTTGGCCACCGGAGAGCATCGCGGGGCGGGCATCGGCCTTGTGCTTCAAACCAACTCGATCCAGTTGAGCTAAGGCCAGGTCCCGCGCCGCATCAGCGGACAGCCGTCGCAATTTGCGGGGTGCCAGCGAGACGTTCTTCAGCACGCTGAGTTGCGGGAACAGATTGAAATGCTGGAATACCATGCCGATGCGCTGGCGGAGTTCGTTGGGGTCGTCGCGCAGGACGGACCGGCCGTCCAGCAGAATGTCGCCGCTGTCGGGTTCATTCAACCGGTTCAAGGTGCGCAACAGCGTCGACTTACCCGATCCGGAAGGTCCGATGACGGCTACCGTGCTACCCGCGGCGGCCTCGATGTCGACCCCGCGCAGAACCTTGTTGCCGCCCAGAGTTTGGTGAACATCCCTGGCCACCAACGATACTGACTCACGTCGTGCGACGTCGGCGGTCATGTCATCTCCTGGCCGAAGGTGACCGTGTCCGGAGTTTCTTCTTGCTTGGAACGGCGCTGGCCTGCGCGAAGCCGGGTGTCGATGTAGTTCACCAAATGCGTTAGCGGAATAGTCAGTATCAGGTAGAAGGCGCCGGCGGCCACGAGTGGTGACAGGTTGCCGGTCTGCGCGTTGAGGTCGCGGCCCACTTGAAAAAGCTCGCGCTGTTGGGCGACAAGGCCGAGGAAATACACCAGCGCGGAGCCCTTGAGCAATGCGATGAGCTGGTTGACCAGTGCCGGCAATACCCGCCGTATTCCCTGCGGCACGACCACCATTCGCATCGCGACCGAATAGCTGAACCCGAGCGCTCGGGCGGCCTCGAGCTGGCCGGGATCCACGCTCTGGATCCCCGAACGCAGAATTTCGCCGATATATGCTGCGGCCGTCAACCCCAAAGCTGCAATGCCCAGCGGGAAGGGGTTGTTATTGGTCAGCCCGCTCACCAGCGGCCCGACACCCAACCCGATCAGCAGGATGATCACTACTTCCGGGAGGCCGCGGAAGATATCGGTGTATACCCGAGCCGGCCAGCGCAGCCAGCGCGAGCGGGACATCCCGGCGACCGCCAGCGCCATGCCGAGAACCAGTCCGACGACGGCGGCACTGTTCGTCAAGATCATCGTGTTGGGCAACCCCGTGAACAACAGGGTGGGGAGGGCTTGTCGATACAGATCCCAGTCGAAAAATGAATCACCCAGCTGCGCCATGGGTGGCTTCCGGGTGGCCGGAGCCACCGGCGTGTGGGGGTGACTCGCCGCGATCGCGGCGAAGTCCGGCAGTGTCGGAGCAGCGACGGCCCGCGATCCCGGTTTCCAGCCCGGCGGCAGATTCCTCGGCAACCACTGCGAGTAGAGGTCTGCCCAGGTGCCGTCGGCGATGACGGCGTCCAGCCCGGAGTTCAGTGCGTTTACCAATGGCTGGTTGTCTTTGGCGACTGCATAGGCCACGAAATTGCCCGAGGTGTAAGTGTTCGCGACAAGCACCGCCGGGTCGCCGGGACGCATCGTGGTCGTTGCCAGCATTCCCGGAGCCACCCAAGCGTTGAGCTGTCGGCTCTTCAGGCTGGCGTACAACGTGGCGAAGCCAGGATACTTCACCGGTTGCAGGTGCAATGTGTCGACGACGTACGACTCCTCCACGGTGCCCTGGACCACGCCGATCCGCTGCCCGGCGGCGAGATCAGTGAAGTTTTTGATCGCTGAATCGGGGGGGACTACCAACGCGTAGTAACCGAAGTTGTAGCCGTTGGTGAACGCTACGGTGCGACGCCTCTCCGGGGTGGCTTTGATCGACGCCGAGCCCACGTCGAAACGCCGCGTCGCTACTTGGGCGAGCAGCCCCGAGAAGTCCGTGCCGAAGAAGTGGACTTTCAGACCCAGCTTGCTGGCAATGGCACGCAGCAGCTGGTTGTCGAAACCGCTGAATTCCCCCGTGGGAGTGACGCAGACGTTTGGCGGGGCATCCGACAGCGTGCCGACGGTCAGGACACCCGGCTCACCGAGTCCCAACGCGTTGATATTCACCGAGTTCAGCGGTTCGACGTTGGGCGTCGTGTCGTCCTCGTCCTGGCCGATCGCGCCGGTCCCGGTCAAGTCTGCGGGTAGCAGCATCGCGCTGTCCAACCCGGCTGGTGCGCACTGATTCCTGTCGGCGAGCGCGGGCGCAGCCAGTGCAGCCGAAGTCATGCCGCATACGATCAGAATCGTTGCGGCCAGTCCGAGCAGTTTCCCGCGGCGCTTCGCCCACAGGCTGTCGCACAAGCTCATCACGGTCACCGTAACGGCCGAGTGGCTGATCCGCTCCCTTACAGTGCGATTGATGGCTCGCCGCGGACCGCATCGGCCCCGTCGAATACCCTGCGCCGAATCAGTTCGGCCAGCATGGTCTGGGCCAGCAGGTAGGAGCGGCCGACGCATGCTGCTCGCGCGGCTTCCGGGTTACGCTGGTGGATTGCCGCGGTCTCATCCTCGTAGCACCGCAGCATCTCGTAAATGCCGCCTTGGTAGGTCATCCAGAAGACGCGGGGGATCAGGTTCTGGGAGGCGCGGATGGTGGCGTGCAGCCGGGGTCCCGCGTACTCGTCGTTGACAGTGCGGCGGTACTCCGCAGCGATTTCACCAAACGCCCGCGATTCCTTCGCGGTGCGCAGCGATCGCGTGAGTGCGTCGAGTTGTCCCAAGATCCGCGGCGTGGGATTGGCGGCTGCGCGTGCAGCGGCAATGCCGTTGAGCAGTCCGTCGAGTTCGTAATGCTCGAGCACAGTGTCTTCGTCGAACCGCTCGACGAACGCGCCCCGGTGATAGCGGGTCGACACGATGCCGTCGTGTTCGAGCTGGACGAGCGCCTCTTGAATGGGGACGCGACTGACTCCCAGGCCTTGCGCGATCTTGTTGCGGTCGACGCGGTCGCCGCTGCGCAGCTTCCCGGTCAGCATCAGGTTCAGGATGTGCGAAACAACCTGATCTTTTTCTTTGAGCCCGTATTTCTTCGGCATCGCACTCTTTCAGGACCGCCCCGGCCATCAGTGCTGGCAAGTTTCTCATGAATGGGCGCGTGCGTTCAGGTGTTGGGCAGATGAAGCCGAGGCAAACGTGAGCGGGTGAGCCGACCGGTCCTACCGACTATCGCGCCACTTGCACAGCGCCTCCGCGGCGGTCAGGTCGTATCCCGGACCGTCACAACCCACCGTCAGCAGCGTGACGCCCAGGCCGACGAGGGTTTCGGCGTTGGCGATCAGCCCGCCTCGGTTTTGCAGCGCGGCGGAGCGTTCGATGCCGGCCGGATCTCTACCGACGTCGGCGCAGTGCCGGCCGAGGATCGCTGACTTCGCCGGGTACTCGTCGGCGGAGGTGAAGCTGTGCCAAATGTCGGCGTATTCGGCGACGAGCCGCAGGGTCTTGCGTTCGCCCCCGCCGCCGATCAGCACCGGGATGTCCTGGGTCGGAGGGGGGTTCAGTTTGGTCAGTCGCGCCTTGATCCTGGGCAGGGCGGCGGCCAGGTCGTCGAGGCGACTGCCGGCGGTACCGAATTCGTAGCCGTACTCGTCGTAGTCCTTTTCTTTCCAGCCCGAGCCAACCCCCAGGATGAGGCGTCCGTCACCGATGTGGTCGACAGTACGGGCCATGTCGGCCAGCAGCTCCGGATTGCGGTAGGAGTTGCAGGTGACCAGGGCGCCGATCTGGATGCGGGATGTCTGCTCGGCCCAGGCCCCCAACATGGTCCAGCATTCGAAATGTGGCCCGTCGGGATCGCCGTAGAGGGGAAAGAAGTGGTCCCAGTTGAAGGCGATGTCGACACCGATGTCTTCACAACGGCGAACGGCGTCTCGGATGTTCCGGTAATTGGGTGCGTGCTGCGGCTGCAGTTGCACGCCGATGCGAACGGGGAGATCAGGGTTCATATGACCACCGTAGCCCGACGCATCGCAGACTCAGCGTGCGTCGAGCACCCCGCGCAACAGGTCGATCAACACCCGAGGCTGGTCGCTTTGCACCGAGTGGCCCGAGTTCTCGACGACGTGTTTCTTGCGGAAATGCCTTGCGCGTCTCGTGAGTTCGACCGCATCCTCGTCGGTGACGAAGCCCGATGAGCCACCGCGCACCAGGGTGATGGGCGCGGACAGGGCGTCGACGTCGTCCCACAGACCGGCGAAGTCTGGGACAACGCGGATGGCGTCGTAGCGCCACGTCCAATTGCCGTTGTCAAGCCGGCGGGAGTTGTGGAAAACGCCGCGGCGCAGTGACTTCACCTCGCGGTGTGGTGCCGCGGCGATCGTCAGATCCAGCATGGCCTGGAAACTGGGGAACTCCCGCTCGCCTTCGATCAGCGCCACCGTGCCCCGCTCCTCGGCGGTCAGCTCAGCGTGCCGCTGCAGAGCCGACGGGGTGACGTCGACGAGGACCAGTTCACGCACCAGGTCTGGTGCCACCGCGGCCAGCCGTATGGCGGTCAGTCCGCCCAGCGACATGCCCACCACGAGGTCGGCGTTCGGCGCGTGTTCGCGCAGTACGGGGACCAAGGCGGCGGCGTTGTGCCGGGGGGAGTAGTCGCCGTCTTCGCGCCAGCCGGAATGGCCATGGCCGGGAAGGTCCACTGCCAGCGCCGGTTCGCCTAGGCCGACGATGACGGTGTCCCACGTGTGTGCGTTCTGGCCACCGCCATGCAGAAAGACGACCCGCGGCGTGTGACCCCAGCGCAGCGCGCTGATTCTGCCGTTTGGCGTGTCCACTTCAACCCGTGCTACGTCGGGCACTGGACCGGCAACCCCGGCCTGCTCAGCGTTTTCGGACAGCAGCGAGAATTCGGATAGCCCGGCCAGGCCGTCTTCGGAGATCTCAGTCACAGGCTCTGACATTAGAGCACCGCTAAACAGCGCAGCGACGCTGAAGAGTTACCCCTCGATGATGAACTCTTCAAGCTGGGTACGGGCGATATCGTCGGCCATCTGCTGCGGCGGGCTCTTCATCAGGTAGGCCGACGCCGGGATCACCGGTCCACCGATACCGCGGTCTTTGGCGATCTTGGCCGCGCGTACCGCGTCGATGATGACTCCGGCCGAGTTCGGCGAGTCCCACACCTCGAGCTTGTACTCCAGGCTCAGGGGCACGTCGCCGAAGGCGCGGCCCTCCAGCCGCACGTAGGCCCACTTGCGGTCGTCGAGCCAGCCGACATGGTCGGACGGACCGATGTGGACGTCTTTGGCGTTGAACTCGCGGTGCACATTGGAGGTCACCGCCTGAGTCTTGGAGATCTTCTTGGACTCCAGCCGCTCGCGCTCGAGCATGTTGAGGAAGTCCATGTTCCCGCCCACGTTGAGCTGCATCGTGCGGTCCAGTTGCACGCCGCGGTCCTCGAAGAGCTTGGCCATCACCCGGTGCGTGATCGTCGCGCCCACCTGGCTCTTGATGTCGTCGCCGACGATCGGCACCCCGGCATCGGCGAACTTCTTGGCCCACACCGGGTCGGAAGCGATGAACACGGGCAGCGCGTTCACGAACGCCACGCCGGCGTCGATGGCGCACTGGGCGTAGAACTTGTCGGCCTGCTCCGAACCAACCGGCAGGTAGGACACCATCACGTCGACGTTCGCGTCCTTGAGCGCCTGCACCACGTCGACGGCCTCTGTATCGGAGATCTCGATCGTCTCGGCGTAGTACTTGCCGATACCGTCCATCGTCGGGCCGCGCTGCACAGTCACGTTCGTTGGCGGCACGTCGGCGATTTTGATGGTGTTGTTCTCCGAGGCGAAGATCGCCTCCGACAGGTCGAAGCCGACTTTCTTGGCGTCGACGTCGAACGCGGCCACGAACTTCACGTCACGGACGTGGTACTGGCCGAACTTCACGTGCATGAGGCCCGGCACTGTGCTGTTCTCGTCGGCGTCAAGATAGTACTGCACGCCCTGGACCAGCGAGGACGCGCAGTTTCCGACGCCGACAAGGGCGACTCGTACGTCCGTCGACGCCTGTGGCGCGTTCTGCTCACTCATTGGGCGTTCTCCTATCCTCATCACCCGCGGTCTCGGGTGTGTTGGCTGTGTGGTTGTTTGATGCCGGATCGTGCAGGTGTTTCACGTCTGTTCGGAGAGGCCGGGTGCTGCCCGCTCCGCGGCGATGAGTTCGTTCAGCCACTTGACCTCACGCTCGCTGGACTCGAGTCCGAGTTGATGAAGTTGACGGGTGTAACGGTCGAACGAGCTGCTGGCCCGCGCCACCGCTTCGCGCAGACCCTCGCGGCGTTCCTCGACCTGACGGCGGCGGCCTTCCAGGATGCGCATCCGCGCCTCTGCGGGCGTGCGGTTGAAGAACGCCAGGTGGACCCCGAAGCCGTCATCGGTGTAGTTGCTCGGGCCGGTGTCGGCCACCAGCTCGCCGAAACGCCGGCGGCCCTCGTCGGTCAGCTGGTAGACGCGACGGGCCCGCCGCACCGGGGTGCCGGCCGGCGCGGCGTTCTCGGCGATTAGCCCCTCGGCCTGCATGCGCCGTAGCGCGGGGTAGAGCGAACCATACGAAAACGCACGCAATGCGCCGAGTAGGCCGGTCAGCCGTTTGCGCAACTCGTAACCATGCATGGGCGATTCGATCAGGAGACCCAGAATGGCGAGCTCCAGCATCGACTCACCTCCTTTGCGCGGCGTGTTACGACGGTTCGACGCCTCGTTTCATTGTATCGGTCCGATATATTTGCCACAACACCACCACATGGTCGCGCGCTGTCAGGCGCGGTGAAACTCACAGTGAAAAAAGCCCCGGCGAACGCCGCTACGAGGGCAAATTAATCCGTTTGATAGCGCCGTCACCTGCGAAGACGATGTAACCACTGCCGTAATCGCTCGAGATGTACACCGACAGCGACAACGCCCCGGGCGCGGTCGGGTCGGTGGCCGGCTCGATGATCAGATACGTGCTTTTGACGTCGGACTGTTTCATGCGCAGGGTCTGCGGGGCCCCGCGCAGGATGCCCACCGTCGCCGTGATGTCGAATTTGCCCAGATCGACCGGGACGGCCCCGTCAGCAGCGGGTTTGGCGGAATTCGTCGGGTCGTCCCATCCGCCGCGGTAGTCGTAGGCCAGCACTCGGCGATCGTCGGAAGGGTCTGCGCGGTCGAGTATCGCGTAGGTCGGGTAGATCACCAGCCGATAGCCCATGGTGTCCCCGAACCTCTTGCGTGTCTGCTCCATGAGGCCGGTAAGCCCGCCGAGCGAGTGCAGCTGCGTGGGCGGTGTCAGCACTACGGCTGCGACGCCGTCGGGCTTGGCTCCGGGATCTGTGGTGAAGTCCAGGGGCGAAGGGGTGTTGCCGTAAAGGCCCCAGCCGATGCCGACACCCAGCAGCACCGAAACGACGAAAGCGGCTGCCGGAATGCCCCAGCCGGCGAACTTCGTCGGCGATGTGACGGTGGGGAGTTGAACCGGCGTGCTGTCGGTCTGCAGATCGGCCAGCAGCGCCTGCAGATCGCCCAGCGTGACGGCATGGGTGGCGGTACTGATCCGTTGTCGGTGCTCTTCCATCGAGAGCTCGCCATCGTTGAGTGCGTCGTCGAGAAGTTTGCAGGTTTCTTGCCGGTCGCTGTCTTTGGCCCGGGTCGCAGCTGTTGCGCCGCTGGTAACGGTTGCTCCCAGCCATTTCGCCACGGCAATGATCGTAGAAGCCGATGGCTGAATGCGATCAGAGAATGCTGCGGATCGGGCACGTCGACAACCTCGGTTGCGTATCGGCGCTGGGGTCGGCCACGTACTCTGGTCACCGTGCGACTGCAGCGACAGGTGGTGGACTACGCGCTTCGGCGGCGCGCCCTGCTGGCCGAGGTTTACTCCGGGCGCACCGGTGTCTCCGAGGTGTGTGACGCGAACCCCTATCTGCTGCGCGCTGCGAAGTTTCACGGGAAACCGAGCCAGGTGATGTGCCCGATCTGCCGCAAGGAGCAGCTCACACTGGTGTCGTGGGTGTTCGGCGAACACCTGGGTGCGGTGTCGGGTTCGGCGCGCACAGCCGAGGAGTTGGTCTTGTTGGCAACCCGCTACGCGGAGTTCGCTGTCCACGTGGTGGAGGTGTGCCGAACCTGCAGCTGGAATCACTTGGTCAAGTCGTATGTGCTCGGCGCGGCCCGCCCGCCGAAGGGCACCCGCGGCACGCGGACGGCGCGCAACGGCGCCCGTACGGCCACTGAATAACGTTGAGTAACACGGGGCAAAACGAAGGGCGCCACGACCAATCGTCCAGTGACGCAGAGGAGGGTTCGCCGTCCGGCCAGCGCCGCGAGGTTCGTCCCGACGACCGGTTGACCACCATCCTCCCGCCCGTCATCGATGACCGATCGCCGCGTCGTCCCGACCCGATCGAGGAGGTCAAGGCGGCGTTGGACAGCCCCCAACCACCCCCGCCACGGGACTCGATCGAGCAGGTCAAGGCAGCGCTGGACGGCCCGCGGGCGACCTCCCCGCGGCACGAGCGGCCGACTGCCGGACCCCGACCACCGGGAGGGGTGGGCTGGACCCACCGGGTGAATTGGAGGTGGGTGCGACGAGCGGCCTATCTCGCCACAGCGGTGGTGTTTTTGTTGCCGATCGTCACTTTCGCGATGGCTTACTTCATCGTCGACATTCCCAAGCCGGGCAACATCCGTACCAATCAGGTCTCGACAATCCTGGCCATCGACGGCTCGGAGATCGGCAAAATCGTTCCACCGGAAGGTAATCGGGTTGATGTCAACCTCAGCCAAGTACCTGTGCACGTGCGTCAGGCGGTGATCGCCGCCGAAGACCGCAACTTCTATTCGAACCCGGGCTTCTCGATAAGCGGCTTCGCGCGGGCGGTCGAGAACAACCTGCTCGGCGGCGATCTGCAGGGTGGGTCGACGATCACCCAGCAGTATGTTAAAAACGCGCTGGTCGGTTCGGCACAACACGGGTTCAGGGGTCTGATGCGCAAGGCCAAGGAATTGGTCATCGCCACCAAGATGTCGCGTGAGTGGTCTAAAGACGATGTGCTGCAAGCATACCTGAACATCATATATTTCGGCCGGGGCGCTTACGGGATTTCGGCCGCCGCCAAGTCCTATTTCGACAAGCCCGTCGAGCAACTGACCGTCTCCGAAGGTGCGCTGCTGGCGGCGCTGATTCGTCGGCCGTCCTCGCTGGACCCGGCTGTCGATCCCAAGGGCGCCACGGCGCGCTGGAATTGGGTGCTCGACGGCATGGTGGAAACCAAAGCCTTGTCGTCGAGTGATCGCGCGGCACAGGTGTTTCCACCGACCGTGCCGCCCGATCAGGCCTGGGCGCAGAATCAGACCACCGGCCCCGCCGGGCTCATCCAGCGCCAGGTGACCAAAGAGCTGATGGAGCTGTTCAATATCGACGAGCAGACGTTGAACACCCAGGGTCTGCAGGTCACCACCACGATCGATCCGAAGGCCCAGCAGGCGGCGGAGAAGGCGGTATCGAAATACCTCGACGGACAAGCCCCCGACATGCGGACCGCCGTGGTCTCGATCGACCCGCGCAACGGCGCAATGCGCGCGTATTACGGCGGTTCTGACGCCAACGGTTTCGACTTCGCGCAGGCTGGGTTGCAGACGGGGTCTTCGTTCAAGGTGTTCGCTCTCATTGCCGCGCTTGAACAGGGGATCGGTCTGGGCTACCAGGTCGACAGTTCCCCGCTGACGGTGGACGGCATCAAGATCACCAACGTCGACGGCGAGAGTTGTGGGGTCTGCAATATCGCCGAGGCGCTCAAGCTCTCGCTGAATACCAGCTATTACCGCCTGATGCTCAAACTCAAGAACGGACCGCAGGCCGTGGCGGACGCCGCGCACCAAGCGGGCGTCGCAACCAGTTTCCCCGGCGTAGAGCACACGCTGTCCGAGGACGGGACGGGCGGGCCACCCAACAACGGGATTGTGCTGGGCCAGTACCAAACCCGCCCCGTCGATATGGCCTCGGCGTACGCCACACTGGCCGCGTCCGGCGTCTATCACCGACCGCATCTCGTGCAAAAGGTTGTCAACCCGGAGGGCCAGGTGCTTTTCGACGCCGGCACTTCAGACAACAGCGGCGAGCAGCGCATCGAGAAGTCCGTCGCGGACAATGTCACGTCGGCGATGCAGCCGATAGCCGGGTATTCGAATGGACATAACTTGGCCGGCGGGCGAGCGTCGGCGGCTAAGACCGGCACGGTCCAGTTGGGTGACACTGGCGCCACCAAGGAAGCGAACAAGGACGCCTGGATGGTCGGATACACGCCGTCGCTGTCCACGGCTGTGTGGGTGGGCACTGTGCAAGACAACGTGCCGCTGGTAACCGCTTCGGGTGCAGAGGTTTATGGTTCCGGTCTGCCGTCCGACATCTGGAAGTCCAGCATGGACGGCTCGCTGAAGGGCACCGCCAACGAGACCTTCCCGAAGCCGACCGACATCGGCGGCTACGCGGGTGTGCCGGCTGGGCCGCCGCCGCCCCCGCCGCCCCCGCCGCCGCCTTCCGAGACGGTCATCCAGCCCACTGTCGAAGTTGCGCCGGGCATCACCATCCCGGTCGGTCCACCCACGACGGTCACTCTCGGGCCGCCGCCGCCCCCGCCCCCGCCCGGTGGCCCGCCAGCTTCCGAAGCGCCGCCGTGATCGACGCTCAGCAGCAAAGCGCCACCATCTCGCCGCGGCCACTGGCTGCCGATCTGCGTAGCGCCGACAATCGCGATTTCCCCAGCCGCACAGATGTTGTGGGCGCCGCTCTGAGTGACGCCATCGGGGGACCGGTGGGCCGGCACGCTTTGATCGGCCGCACCCGGCTGATGACCCCGGTACGGGTGATGTTTTTGATCGCGCTGGCGTTCCTGGCGCTCGGCTGGTCAACCAAGGCGGCTTGCCTGCAGAGCCACGGCACCGGGCCTGGTGATCAGCGGGTTGCCAATTGGGATAACCAACGCGCCTACTACGAGCTGTGCTATTCAGATACGGTCCCGCTCTATGGCGCGGAGTTGTTGAATCAAGGCAAGTTTCCGTACAAGTCGAGCTGGATCGAGAACGACGCCACCGGCGCACCGCAGACCCGCTACGACGGTCAGCCGGCAGTGCGATACATGGAGTATCCGGTGTTGACCGGGGTCTATCAGTACGCGTCGATGGCGGTGGCCAAGACCTATACCGCGCTGACCAAGCTCACCCCCCTTCCGGTGATCGCCGAAGTGGTGATGTTTTTTGACATCGCCGCATTCGGGCTGGCACTGGCCTGGCTGGCTACGGTCTGGGCAACCGCGGGTCTTGCGGGCCGTCGGGTATGGGATGCGGCCCTGGTGGCCGCCTCTCCATTGGTGATCTTTCAGGTATTCACCAATTTTGACGCGCTGGCAACGGCATTCGCGACGGCTGGATTGTTCGCGTGGGCGCGGCGCAAGCCGGTAGTTGCCGGTGTGCTGATCGGCTTGGGCGCTGCTGCCAAGCTCTATCCGCTGTTGTTCCTCGGACCGATGTTGGTGCTCGGAATCCGGACCGGACGCCTCGGGGCTTGGGCCCGCACCGCGGCCGCGACGGTAGCGACCTGGTTGTTGGTGAATTTGCCGGTGCTGGTTCTCTTTCCGCGGGGTTGGTCCGAGTTCTTCCGGCTGAACACCCGCCGCGGCGCGGACATCGACTCGCTGTACAACGTCGTGAAATCGTTCACCGACTGGCGCGGTTTCGATCCCAAGCTGGGCTTCTGGCAACCGCCAATAGTGCTCAACTACGTTGTCGCTGTTTTGTTCGTAGTATGTTGCGCGGCAATCGCTTACATCGCCTTCACCGCGGGCCGGAGGCCGCGGGTGGCGCAGTTGGCGTTTTTGCTGGTGGCTGCATTCTTGCTGACCAACAAGGTGTGGAGCCCTCAGTTCTCGCTGTGGCTGGTACCGCTGGCAGTGCTTGCGCTGCCACACCGGCGGATACTGCTGGCGTGGATGACGATTGACGCCTTGGTCTGGGTGCCGCGGATGTACTACCTGTACGGGAATCCAAACCGCTCGCTCCCGGAGCAGGTTTTCACCACCACGGTTTTGTTGCGTGACATCGCCGTCCTGGCGCTGTGCGGGCTGGTGATCCGCCAGATCTATCGGCCCGAGGAGGATCTGGTGCGTTGGGGCGGGCGGGTGGACGATCCGGCGGGCGGGCCCTTTAACCGCGCCCCCGACGCCCCGCCGGGTTGGCTGCCGGACTGGTTGCGTCCCGCCAAGCTGCGGCGGGCATGATGCTGGTCGCCATCCCACTGTTCCCGCGGTTCACCGCACTCGACGCCGTCGGTCCGTACGAGGTGTTGCAACGCATTCCGTCAATCGATGTGGTGTTCGTCGGGCACCGGCGGGGTGAAGTGCGCACCGAAAACGGGATGCTCGGCGTCACCTGCGATGCAACGTTCGACGAAATCGGCGCGCCTGATGTGGTGCTGTTCCCCGGCGGGCCCGGAACTCGACAGCTGATCCACGACGAAGTTGTCCGTGCCTGGCTGCAATCGGTACACCCAAGCACCACGTTCACTACCTCGGTGTGCACCGGCGCACTGTTGCTGGCCGCCGCAGGCCTGCTCGACGGACTCACCGCGACGACGCATTGGCGGGCCGCGGACCTGCTGAACGAGTTGGGGGCGCACTATGTGTCCGACCGCGTCGTCGAGCATCTGCCGCAGCGAATCATCACCGCCGCGGGCGTGTCCAGCGGAATCGACATGGCTTTGCGACTCGCTGAGCTGCTTGTCGATCGACAGGCCGCACAGGCCAGTCAACTGCTCATCGAGTACGACCCGCAGCCGCCATTCGACTCCGGTGCGCTCGCCAAGGCAGATGAGGCGACGAAGAACAGGGCCGACGAATATATACAACTTCGGTCGTGAAAAGTCAGCGGTCCGATTGCCTGACGTTCTCCCGGATTAGCCCGGATTTTTGAGGCCGGCCCGGTATCCGGTAACCTAGGGCGGTTGCCGACGCAGGCGACTCTCCTGCCACGGATCGACCGTGGCCGCTCAGACCAGAGGAGGTGAGGTTTCCATGCGTCCATACGAAATCATGGTCATTCTTGACCCCACGCTCGACGAACGCACCGTTGCCCCGTCCTTGGAAACGTTTCTCAACGTCGTCCGCAAGGATGGTGGAACCGTCGAAAAGCTCGACATCTGGGGCCGGCGCCGGCTGGCTTACGAGATCGCCAAGCACGCCGAAGGCATCTACGTCGTGATCGACCTCAAGGCCGAGCCGGCGACGGTCTCCGAGCTCGACCGGCAGCTGAGCCTCAACGAGTCGGTGTTGCGCACCAAAGTGATGCGCACCGACAAGCACTAACAGGCCGGCGGACGATGGCTGCCCGCTGTCGGCGCCGTTGCGTAGGCTCAGCGAGAACGCGCTTATGACCATCCACCGAACCAAGGCAATACCCAGGGCGGACCCAGGAGGAAATTGTGGCTGGTGACACCACCATCACCGTTGTCGGAAACCTGACCGCTGACCCCGAACTGCGGTTCACGCCGTCGGGCGCCGCCGTGGCGAATTTCACGGTGGCATCGACGCCCCGGATCTATGACCGCCAGAGCGGGGAATGGAAAGACGGCGAGGCGCTGTTCTTGCGGTGCAATATCTGGCGGGAGGCCGCCGAGAACGTGGCCGAGAGCCTCACCCGCGGGTCGCGGGTGATCGTCAGCGGGCGGCTCAAGCAGCGTTCCTTCGAGACCCGCGAGGGCGAGAAGCGCACCGTCTTCGAGGTCGAGGTCGATGAGATCGGACCCTCACTTCGGTATGCCACCGCCAAGGTCAATAAGGCCAGTCGCAGCGGCGCCGGAGGCGGTGGCTTCGGCAGCGGATCTCGTCAGGCACCGGCGCCTGCGCCGGCGCAGGCCAGCAGCGGATCCGGTGAGGACCCGTGGGGCAGCGCCCCGGCGTCGGGCTCCTTCGGCGGCGGTGACGAAGAACCGCCCTTCTGACTTCAACACGTTCAGACCAGTAAGAAAAGGAAAGAAAGACCGACATGGCCAAGTCCACCAAGCGGCGCCCGGCTCCGGAAAAGCCGATCAAAGCGCGCAAATGCGTCTTCTGCTCCAAAAAGGGCCAAAACATCGACTACAAAGACACCACTCTGCTGCGCACTTACATCAGTGAGCGGGGGAAGATCCGGGCGCGCCGTGTCACCGGCAACTGCGTGCAGCACCAGCGGGACATCGCCATCGCGGTGAAGAACGCCCGCGAGGTGGCATTGCTGCCCTTCACCTCCGCGTCGCGATAACCGACGTTAACTGTCGAAGTACAACGGAAAGCTACGAAAACGATGAAGCTGATTCTGACGGCTGATGTCGACCACCTCGGCACCGTCGGCGAGACCGTCGAGGTCAAGGACGGGTACGGCCGCAATTTCTTGCTCCCGCGCGGCTTGGCGATCGTCGCTTCGCGTGGGGCCCAGAAGCAAGCCGACGACATCCGCAGGGCTCGCGAAACCAAGACGGTGCGCGACCTCGGGCACGCCAACGAAATCAAGGCGGCGATCGAGGCGCTGGGCCCGGTCTCGCTGCCGGTGAAGACCGCAGCCGGCTCCGGCAAGCTGTTCGGCTCGGTGACCGCTGGAGACGTCGTCGCGGCCATCAAGAAGGCCGGCGGGCCGAACCTGGACAAGCGGATCGTTCGGCTGCCCAAAACGCATATCAAAGCAATCGGAACCCACCCGGTGTCGGTGCATCTGCACCCCGAAATCGACGTCGAGGTTGCAGTCGACATCGTCGCGGAGAGCTAAACCCGCAACATTTGCTGAACGCCGGTGGCGGCCGGTCGAGGGCTGCCTCCGGTTGGTCGTGCTTTGGGGGTGCCAAAGGGTCGCCGTTGTGGCGAACTATTTCCCCGGTATCCCCGTGCGGGCCTATTAACCGGTATGTAACTCAGCCAAAATCTGGCCGAAAGCCAACACGCCCGGCACAGTAACCTGGGCCGACACGCCGAAGAGATTCTTGTCCACACGAAATGTCTCGCGTTGTATGTCGCTTAACTGCACTGATGTCGCAACGCCGCGAATTGATCCACAGGTTCTCCACAGCCCACTCAACACAGGTGTCGACGGATATGCACACGCGATGCACAGCTTCATGAACAACCGCCCCTTGGCCTACTCGCCAGCAACGTTTACCTTCATCCCGACGCGAAGCGATTCCGGTGCTTCGGAGTGGGGGGTGTCTGAGCCCTGACGTAGGCTCTGAACATCGACTGTCGAATGTACGTTCGAGTGCTTGTGTCGGAGGAGGTGGGAGTCCGTGGCGGTCGTCGACGATCTGGCGCATCCCGGCATGGATGGTCCACCGCCCAGTGAAGACTTCGGCCGTCAGCCGCCGCAGGATATGGCCGCCGAGCAATCGGTGCTGGGCGGGATGCTGCTGAGCAAGGACGCCATCGCCGATGTGCTGGAACGGCTGCGGCCAGGCGACTTCTATCGGCCGGCGCACCAGAACGTCTACGACGCGATCCTGGATCTGTACGGGCGCGGGGAGCCCGCTGACGCGGTGACGGTCTCCGCCGAACTGGACCGCCGCGGACTGCTGCGACGCATCGGCGGTGCGCCGTACCTACACACCCTGATCTCGACGGTGCCGACTGCGGCCAATGCCGGCTACTACGCGGGCATCGTGGCCGAGAAGGCACTGCTGCGGCGGCTGGTGGAGGCCGGCACGCGGGTGGTGCAGTACGGCTACGCCGGCGCCGAGGGTGCCGATGTGGCTGAGGTGGTTGACCGCGCCCAGGCGGAAATCTACGACGTCGCCGATCGCCGGCTATCCGAGGACTTCGTTCCACTCGAAGATCTGCTGCAGCCGACGATGGACGAGATCGACGCCATCGCCTCCAACGGCGGCATGTCGCGCGGGGTGCCTACCGGCTTCACCGAACTCGACGAGGTGACCAATGGTCTGCATCCGGGACAGATGATCATCGTCGCGGCGCGCCCGGGTGTGGGCAAGGCGCTGGCGCTGGACACGCCGCTGCCCACACCCTCCGGCTGGACGACGATGGGTGACGTGGCCGCCGGTGATGAATTGCTCGATGCCGACGGGTTGCCGACGCGGGTGGTGGCCGCCACGGGGGTCATGCTGGGCCGGCCGTGCTATCAGATCGAATTTTCCGACGGAACAGTCATCGTCGCCGACGCCGGCCACCAATGGCCGACCGCCTACGGCATCCGCACGTCAGCCCAGTTGCGTCACGGCCTCGACACAATCGTGGTGGAAAGGTCCGCCGCTCGGTACGCCGAGCGGCGGACCGCTGCCGACGTGCTGGCGCCAGTGCTGCACGTCGTCTCGGTCCGCCGGGTGGGCAGTGTTCCGGTGCGCTGCGTCGAGGTCG
>Ga0182012_10001283_pt1 | contig 27628 bp, 22 predicted proteins | sample 612S2SmetaG_FD_120486 | JGI IMG/M metagenome (GOLD analysis project Ga0182012, IMG submission 120486) | Permafrost microbial communities from Stordalen Mire, Sweden - 612S2S metaG | ecosystem: Environmental > Terrestrial > Soil > Wetlands > Permafrost | place: Sweden: Stordalen | collected...
CCTCCTGAGCTCGGGAACAGGACTTCGACAACCCCGATTCTCCAAGCCCAGCCGGACATCCCCGCGCCCCGGAACACCCGGGGCGCGGACCGTTAACCCGCTACTGCAAGATCCGGGCTAGAGGACGCCACCGCTGCAGCGAAGCCCACCCTGTTGCCTGCCTGATGCTCGTGGGCGGGCGCGGCGGGCGGGTCATACAACGCTTCGGGCGGTCCGGGAAAGGCCGGCTGGAAGCCACATACCGCCGCTTCATCGAGGGAACGGTGGTGGAAGCGGGCGGCCCTTGCCGCCCGCTTCCCGCTTAATGCCGCTCAACCGGAGCGCGCTTCGGCCGATTACGCGGGCGATGTCAATCGAAGCGACGCTGGCCCACGTGGCCGCCCTGCGCCAGGAGCTGGCGGACCCCGCCCTGCTGATCTCCTCGAGGGCCGCCACCACAGGCGGCAGCGAAGCCCCGTCCACGGCGGCCGGGTCCTTCGCGAGCGCGCTCAGGCAGGCCGCAGAGCCCGCGTCCACGTCCACGTCCGGCACGCCGTCCACCGCGGCCGCAGCGCTCTACGAGCCCGACACGTCCACGGCATCCGCGGAGGCCTCGCTGTATGAGCCGGAGACCTCCACGGTCGCGGACCCGCTGGCCTCGCAGCTGCAGCTCCAGGGCATCGCGGCCTCCGGCACGCCCGCCGCGAGCGGGACTCCGGGCGAACGCATCGTGGCAATCGCCGAAGGCCAGCTTGGCCAGACCGAGCAGCCACCCGGATCAAACGAATCGCCGGCCATCGCCGAATATCGCTCGGCCACCGCCGGTGCGGTCCCGGGGGCGCCATGGTGCGCGTACTTCGCCTCGTGGGTCTCGCGCGAGGCCGGCGAGCCGCTGGGCTCCTCCGGTCAGGGTCTCGGATCGGTCTCCCAGATCTGGTCCTGGGCGCAGGAAACCGGCCGCGCGATCACCAACGGTCCCGGGGTGGTGCCCAAGCCCGGCGACCTGATCGTGTTCGGCGACGAGCACGTGGGAATCGTCAGGGACGTCCTTCCCAGTGGCCAGATCCAGACGATCGAGGGCAACTACGAAAACAAGGTGGCCGCGAACGTGCGCAGTCCCACCGAAGCCACCGGCTACGTGGAAATGAGCTGAGCGCCGCCGGCCGCGCTGCGCCCGCCGCGCGCGCACGCGCCCGCATGCTGAGGCGGGCCGGCGGTTTGACAGCGGTTACGATCCAGAGCTTGTCCGCACTGCCGCCAGTCGAGAGTCCGATCGTGCCCGACCGCCCGAGCCTGGAGGGGCTCGAGCAGAAGTGGAGCGCCGCGTGGGAGCGCAGCGGTACCTACACCTTCGACCGCGCCGCGCCGCGCGAGCGGGTGTTCTCGATCGACACGCCTCCGCCCACCGTCAGCGGATCGCTGCACGTTGGCCATGTGTTCTCCTACACCCACACCGACGTGGTGGCCCGCTTCCAGCGGATGCGGGGGCGCGAGGTCTTCTACCCCATGGGGTGGGACGACAACGGCCTGCCCACGGAGCGCCGCGTGCAGAACCACTACGGCGTGCGCTGCGACCCCTCGGTCGCCTATGACCCCGCGTTCGAGGCGCCCGAGAAGCCCGACGAGAAGCAGCCGGTGCCGGTCTCGCGCCCCAATTTCGTGGAGCTGTGCCTGCGCCTGACCGAGAGCGACGAGCAGGCCTTCGAAGATCTCTGGCGGACGCTGGGGCTGTCGGTCGACTGGTCGCTGACCTACACCACCATCGGAGACCGCGCGCGCACCGTCTCACAGCGCTCGTTCCTGGGTCTGCTCGCGCGCGGTGCCGCCTACCAGCTGGAGGCGCCCACGCTCTGGGACGTCGACTTCCAGACGGCCGTCGCGCAGGCCGAGCTGGAGGACAGAGAGCGCCCGGGCGCGATGCACCGCGTGCGCTTCGCGGCCGCCGGCGGCAGCGGCGATGCGCTGATCGAGACGACCAGGCCCGAGCTGATCCCCGCGTGCGTCGCGCTGCTGGCGCACCCCGAGGATGAGCGCCACCGCGGACTCGTCGGCGGCGAGGTGCTCACGCCCCTGTTCGGCACGCGCGTGCCGGTGCTCAGCCACGGCGCCGTGGAGATGGACAAGGGCACCGGCCTGGTGATGGTGTGCACCTTCGGCGACCTCACCGATGTCATGTGGTGGCGCGAGCTCAGCTTGCCGGTGCGCTCGGTGCTGGGAGGCGACGGGCGCCTGATCGACGCTCCGTGGGGGGAGTCCGGCTGGGAGTCGGAGGACCTCGAGCTTGCGCGCTCGAGCTACGCGGAGCTGCGCGGCCTGACCGTCAACCAGGCCCGCAGGCGCATCGTCGAGCTGCTCGGGCAGTCCGGTGAGCTGATCGGCGAGCCCACGCCCGTCAATCGGGCTGTCAAGTTCTTCGAGAAGGGCGAGCGGCCGGTGGAGATCATCACCAGCCGCCAGTGGTTCATCCGCACGATCGCCCACCGCGACGAGCTGATCGAGCGCGGACGCGAGCTGCAGTGGCACCCGCCGTACATGCGCGCGCGCTATGAGGATTGGGTTGACGGGCTGACCGGCGACTGGTGCATCAGCCGCCAGCGCTTCTTCGGCGTGCCGTTCCCGGTGTGGTACCCGCTCGGGGACTCCGGCGAGGTCCTCCACGAGCGGCCGATCGTCGCGGACCCGGCGCAGCTGCCGGTCGATCCCTCCACCGACACCCCGCCGGGCTATGACGCCTCCCAGCGCGGCCGGCCCGGTGGATTCGTCGGCGATCCCGACGTGATGGACACCTGGGCGACCTCCTCGCTCACTCCCCAGATAGCGGCCAGCGAGCTGGCGGGCGAGGCCGGCCTGGGCCAGGTCTTTCCGATGGATCTGCGCCCCCAGGCGCACGACATCATCAGGACCTGGCTTTTCACGACCGTGCTGCGCTCGCACCTCGATCAGGGCGTGCTGCCCTGGCGTCACGCCGCGATCTCCGGCTGGGTGCTCGATCCCGACCGCAAGAAGATGTCCAAGTCAAAGGGCAACGTGGTGACGCCCATGCATCTGCTCGAGGAGCACGGCGCCGACGCGGCGCGCTACTGGGCGGCCAGCGGGCGCCCCGGCGCGGACACCGCCTTCGACCCGCAGCAGATGAAGGTCGGGCGGCGCCTGGCGGTGAAGCTGCTCAACGCCTCCAAGTTCGCGCTCACGGACCTGCCCGCGCCGGCGGCCGAGCTCGACCATCCGCTCGACCGCGCCATGCTCAGACGCTTGGCCGGCGTCGTCCGCGACGCCACGGGCAGCCTGGAGGACTATGACTACACGCGCGCGCTCGAACGCATCGAGACCTTCTTCTGGTGGTACTGCGACTACTACCTGGAGCTGGTAAAGGGCCGGCGCTACGACCCCGACCCCCTCCTCGCCGGTTCCGTCAGCCTGGCGCTGCGGTCCTCGCTGTCGGTCTTCCAGCGTCTGCTGGCACCGTTCCTGCCCTTCGTCTGCGAGGAGGTGTGGTCCTGGTGGCAGCCGGGCTCGGTGCACCTGGCCGAGTGGCCGGCGGATTCCGGGCTCGAGCGGACCGCCGGCGGCGGGCCCGGGGACCAATCGGCGGACCCGGGCGCACTCGAGCGCGAGGACACAGCGCTCGGCCTCGCCGCCGACGTGCTGCGCGAGGTGCGAAAGGCCAAGTCCCAGGCCAGGCGCCCGATGCGCGCGCCGGTGTTGCGCGTGGTCCTGCGCGACAGCGCGCGGCGCCTGGAGGCTCTTCCGCTGGCCCAGGGCGACCTGCGTGCGGCCGGCTCGATCGAGCGCATCGAGGCGAGCACGGACGGCGAGTTCTCCGTGGAGGCGGAGCTCGCCGACGAGCAGACGGAGTGAGCGCGATGGGCGAGCAGCACGCCCGCGCGGTGCTCGTGATCGGAGATCCGGGCGGGCTCGGCGAGGCGCTCGTGCGCAGGCTCGAGCAGGCGGGCGGCCCGGTGGTGCGAGCGACCACGATGACCGACAGCGAGGTCTCGGCGATCCTCTCCGAGCGTCGCTGGGGAGCGGTTGCGGTCGTGACCCGCGACGACGTGCTCGCGCTGCGCCTGACGCTCCTGAGCGCGCACGTGCGCCCTGACCTGCCGCTGTGGGTCACCATGTTCGACCGCACGATCGCGCGGGAGCTACACCACGTGGTGCCCTCCGTGCAGGTGATCTCGCCGTCGGAGCTGGTCGCCGGAGATCTCGCGCGCCACTGCGTGGAGGTGTCAGGTCACGCACGTCACCGGCGCACCGGCACACGTGTGGTGGATGACGCGCTACGGCTGCTCGTGCGCGCCGGTGCCGGCCTGCTGGCTGCACTGCTGCTCGAGGGCGCGCTGGGTGTGGCAGCCCTGCACGAGAGCGTGATCGACGCGCTGTACTTCAGCACCAGATCCGTGGCCACGGTCGCGAGCACCCCGGGAGCCGGCTCGGCGCCCGCCTGGTACAAGGTCCTCTCGGTTCTGGACACGCTCGCCGCGCTGCTGCTCGTCGCGGTGTTCACGGCGGCGCTCGTGCGCCGGCTGAGCCGCCCGCGCCTGACCGCCCTGATCGGCGCGCGGCGTGCCCCGGCGCGCAACCACGTGCTGCTGGTGGGCTTTGGGCAGGTGGGCTTTCGCCTCGCGCAGGAGCTGCTCTCACGCGGGATCGCGGTGATCGGCGTGGAGAGCGACCCGGACGCGCCATGCGTCCGGCTCGCGCGCGCCGCGGGCATCCCCGTGGCGATCGGGCGCGGTGAGGATCGCGAGACCCTCGAGCGGCTGGGCATCCGCGGCTGCGCCGCCGTGGCCGCTGTGACCTCCGCCGACCTCGTCAACGTCGCCGTGGGCCTGGCCGCACGCGACCTCGTCGCAGAGCTGCCGCTGGTCCTGCGCCTGGGGGACGGTGAGGTGGCGGCGGAGACCGACTCACTGCTGCACCTCGGCAGGATCTGCGATGCGCACAAGCTGGCAGCCGACACGCTGGCCGCCGAGCTTCGGGCGGTCACGAGCGGAGCCGCCGCGAGCGCCGCCACCGTCAGCGGCTAGCCCCGTCCGCTCATATAGGGTGCCCGAGGTGCACAGAACGCTGATCGAGGAGCTGGCGCAGACGGTCGGGCAGCAGGTCACCGTGCGGGGCTGGGTGCAGGCGATCCGCGACCAGAAGAGCGTGCAGTTCCTGGTCATCCGCGATGAATCCGGACTGCTGCAGGTGGTGCTCGCCAAGCCGGACCCGCCGGGTGCGCTGAACGAGCAGCTCTCCGCGCTCACCGCGGAGTCCGCCGTGAGCGTCACAGGGACGATCGTGGCGGACGAGCGCGTGAAGCTGGGTGGACTGGAGATGCGCCTGGAGAGCCTGCAGGTCGATTCGCCGGCCGAGCCCGAGCTGCCGATAGCCGCCGACTCCGCCCTGGACAAGCGCATCGACTGGCGCTACATCGATCTGCGTCGCCCCGACAGGCGCCTGATCTTCGAGGTCCAGACCGCCATCGAGCGGGCCATGCGCGAGTTCTGGGCGCAGGAGGGATTCATCGAGCTGCATTCGCCCAAGCTGATGGGCAGCGCCAGCGAGTCCGGCGCCGAGCTGTTCCGCGTGGACTACTTCGAGCGCAACGCCTACCTCGCGCAGTCCCCGCAGTTCTACAAGCAGATGGCCATGGCCGCGGGCTTCGGCAAGGTGTTCGAGGTGGGGCCCGTGTTCCGCGCCAACCCGTCCTTCACCTCGCGCCACGACACCGAGTTCACCAGCGTCGACATGGAGCTCTCGTGGATCGACTCGCACGAGGACGTGATGGCCGTCGAGGAGCGCTGGCTGGCGCACGTGCTGGCCTCCGTGCGCGACAGTCACGGGGAGCGCATCGCCGAGACGTTCGGCACCGAGGTGGTGGTACCCGGGCTGCCGTTCCCGCGTGTGACGCTGGAGGAGGGCAAGGAGATGGTGCGCTCGGCCGGCCACGACGCGCCCGGACCCGGCCACGACCTCGACCCTCCCACCGAGCGTGCGCTCTCGGCGCTGATCAGGGAGCGCCACGGGCACGAGTTCGTGTTCGTCACCGACTATCCCGCGTCCGTGCGCGCCTTCTACCACATGCGCCACGAGCACGACCAGACTCTCACCAAGAGCTTCGACCTGCTCTGGCGCGGCATCGAGGTCACGACCGGAGCCCAGCGAGAGCACCGCTACGACCGGCTCGTGGCGCAGGCGGCCGACCGCGGCATCGACACCGGTCCGATCGGCTACTACCTGGACTTCTTCCGTTATGGAGCCCCGCCGCATGGCGGCTTCGGCTTCGGTCTGACGCGGCTGCTGATGCAGATGCTCGGCCAGGAGAACGTGCGCGAGGTCACGTTCCTGTATCGCGGCCCGCATCGCCTCGAGCCCTGACGGGCCGCGCGAGGCGATGGCGCGGATCCTGATCTGCACCCCCGCACTGGAGGGATGCCTCGCTCCGCTCGCCGGCCACGAGCTGCTCACGGGCGATCCCGGCAGCGATGCGCGGGCGCAGGCCATGATCTGCGACCCCACCCAGACGATCGACAGCGACGTGCTCGCCCGGATGGCCGGCCTGCGCCTGATCGCGGTGGCCGGCGCGGGCTGCGACCGCGTCGAGCAGCCCGCCGCCGAGCGGGCCGGCATCGCGGTGCTGACGGCCGGAGAGGCGCTGGTCGAGAGCACCGCCGACCTTGCGTTCGCGCTGATCCTGTCCGCCTCGCGTCTGATGCACGAGGCCGAGAGCCTGCTGCGCCGCGGCGAGTGGGAGGGCTGGCGCTTCATCGAGCGCCAGTTCGGGCGCGACGTGCACGGGGCGAGGCTCGGCCTGGTCGGCTACGGGGCGATCGGCAGGGCTGTCGCGCGGCGCGCCGCGGGGTTCGGCATGCACGTCGCCCATCACACGAGGCACCCGACCGGCGAGCCGGGCTGGACGCGCGATCTCGATCGGCTGCTGGGCGCCAGCGAGATAGTCAGCGTGCACGTGCCCCTCAGCGACTCCACCCGCGGGCTGATCGACGCGCGCAGAATCGCGCTGCTGCCGCGCTCGGGCGTGCTGGTCAACACCGCGCGCGGGCCGGTCATCGACGAGGACGCGCTCGCGCAGGCGCTGACGGACGGGCACCTGCTCGCCGCCGGCCTGGACGTGTACGGCGGCGAGCCGCGCGTCTCCCCGCGGCTGCTGGCGGCGCCGCGCACGGTGCTGCTGCCGCACATCGGCAGCGCGACGCTGCAGACGCGCCGGGCGATGCTCCTCGGCGCCGCGGGCAAGGTGGCGGCATGGCTGGCCGATCACCGGCCGCCGGCGGCCGGGATCCGCCAAACGCCATCCAATCCATGACACGCGTCGGCGTCCGTGACCACCACGCCCCAGAGAGCGTTCCCGTCCGCACCCATCTCTACCGTGGCTGACGTGCTCCTGAACGAGCTCATAGACGGGATGGAAGTGGACCACGTCCTGCTTGTGCGAGAGGCCGAGCGCCGCCGCCGCAAGGATGGCGGCGATTACCTGCGCCTACAGCTCGGGGACCGCACCGGCGCGGTGGCGTGCATGGTCTGGGACGAGCTCGCCGAGATCGAGGATCTCGCGCGCGCCGGGCACCCGGTGCACGTGCGCGGGCGCTACACCGTCCACCCGCGATTCGGCCCCCAGATCAACCTCCGCGGCCTCGAGCCCGCCGTGCCCGGCAGCTACGCGCCGGAGGATCTGCGCGACGGGCCCGCGCGTGCGGTCGAGCTGATGGAGACGGAGATCCGGGACCTGCTGGGCACGGTCCGCCAACCGCACCTGCGGCTGCTGCTCGACCGTGTGCTGGGCGAGGACTCCCCGGTGTGGTGTGAGTTCCGCGAAGCTCCAGCTGCCAAGCACTACCACCAGGCCTACCGCCACGGGCTGCTCGAGCACTCCCTCGGTGTGGCCCAGGCGGTCAGCGCGATCAGCGCGACGTTCCCCGGGATCGATCGCGACGTGGCCGTCACCGGCGCGCTGCTTCACGACATCGGCAAGCTGGAGGCGTACAGCGGCGCGGAGCAGGCGATAGAGCTGACCGACGCCGGGAAGCTGCTCGGCGAGATCCCGCTCGGCTACTACCGGATCCGGCGCATGATCGAGGACATCGACGGGTTCCCGCCGGAGCTGGCCATGGCTCTCGGCCACATCATCCTCTCCCATCACGGGACACTCGAGCACGGAAGCCCGATCGTGCCGGCCACGCGCGAGGCGACGCTCGTGCACATGATCGACAACCTGGGTGGGCGCCTCGGCAGCTTCGACAGGCTGGAGAAGGAGCTATCCCCGGGCGGGCGCTGGTCCGCATTCGATCGTGCCATCGGCGGCGGTGCATTCTTCGCCGCGCGCGCTGAGCAGAACGCCGCGGAGGGCGAGCAGACAGCCCAATCGCGCGAAGCTGCCTGAAAGCACGCAAATAGCGGCGCGCCTGCGCAGCGCCGCGACGGCGGCCTTCCCCGGCTTCTATCTTTGAAGGCCGATGGCAAAGGACACTGAGAAGCTGATCCGTCAGCTGTCGCTGATCTCGTACCTGATGGCCGAGCGCCGGCCGGTGACCGCGGTGGAGATCCGCCGCGACGTGGAGGGTTACAGCGGCATGAACGAGGATGCGTTCGCCCGGCGCTTCTACGCGGACCGCTCGGAGCTCGAATCGCTGCGCATTCAGCTCACCGTCGAGCGGCCCGCGGACGGCGCCGCGGAGCAGGAGAACTACTCGCTGCGCCCGGAGAACTTCCACCTGCCCCCGATCGCGTTCACCGACAAGGAGCTCGCCGCGCTGCAGACCGCGCTCACGCTGCTCGACGGCGAATTCGCCTACGCAGAGCCGTTGCGCCTTGCGCTGCAGCAGATCACGTGGGGCCGGCCCAGCCCGCTGCGCGCGCCCGAGCAGCGATCTGTGGCGCTGGGGATCACAGCGTCGGCAGGCGGCCATGAGCTCTCTGCGCGCCTTGCAAAGGTCGAGACCGCCATCTTCCGCAACAAGACGATCGTCTTCGACTACTACACGATGGAGCGCGACGAGGTGGGCAGCAGGCGCGTGGACCCCTATCACCTGCTGTTCCAGGGCGGCCAGTTCTACCTGCTCGGACACTCCCACGAGCGTGACGCCATCCGCGTGTTCAGGCTCTCGCGCATCCGCGGCAAGGTCTCCTACGCCACCAAGGCCGAGCACGACTTTCATCGTCCTGCGGACTTCGACCCCCGCGCCTACGCCAATCGCGCCGACTGGCAGCTGGGCGAGGAGCGCGGGATCGCGGAGATACTGGTCTCCGAGCGGATCGCCTGGCAGATCGAAAGGCACTTCGGCCGCTACGGGGAGATCGGCGAGCAGATGGATGACACTCAACTCGAGGCGGGCGTCGGCGGGGTCATCTTTCGCACGGGCTATTCCAGCCCGCGCAGCATCATCTCCTGGGTGCTGGGGCTGGGTGTGAACGCGCGCCTGCTCGGGCCGGCGGAGCTGACGGAGGAGTACCAGCGGCGCCTGGACGTTCTGGCTGAGCGCCACGGCGAGACGCCTCCCTCACGACCGCACGGAGCCGGTCAGGCGCGCGCCGAGGGGGCGCGTGCCGGCGCCTCGAGGATCGCCGGCTCGCGCTCGCGCGGTGCGCGACGCGGGAGCGAAGGGGAGACCTCCTCCTCGCGCGGCGAGGCCGCGATTCGCCCGGAGCGCTTCGCGCGGCTGGTCACGCTGGCGAGCATCCTGATCAAGGCGGGGCGTGAAGGCGCCAGGGTGAGCATCGCGGAGGTCTGCGGACGGCTGCAGCTCAGCGAGGAGGAGCTGCGCGAGGACGTCAACGTGCTCAACGTCGTGAACTTCGGCGGCGGCTCCTACGTGCTGTACGCCGAGATCAAGGAGGAGGAGGGCGAGATCGAGGTGGACCCCGAGCCCTACAGCGACAACTTCGATCGACCGGCGCGGCTGCTGCCGGTCGAGGCCAAGGCGCTGGTGGCCGCGATCGACCTGATCGGCGAGCACATCCCCGAGGGCTCGCTCACCTCCGCCAGGGAGAAGATCGTGACGGCTCTCGGCGAGGACCCGATGGAGCAGGGCCTCCAGGTTGCCCCCACGGCCGGCGACGACGCCGGGGTCGCGCGGCTGCTCTCCAGGGCGATCATGGGCCGGCGCATGGTTGAGCTGGACTACTACAAGGAGAACGAGGACGAGCTGTCGCTGCGCCGCGTGGAGCCCTATGCGCTGACCAACGGCCGCGAGGGCTGGTACGTGGCCTCGTTCGATCCCGAGCGCGACGGGGTGCGCCATTTCCGTCTCGACCGCATCAAGCGCGCCACCGTGACAGAGGAGACCTTCGAGCCGCGACCGGAGGTCGATCCGGCCGCCGGCGTGGACGGATGGCTGCGCACCGGCGAGGTGCAGGCCTCACGCAGCGCGCGCGTATGGGTCTCGCCCGAACGTGCGCGCTGGGCCCGCGAGGCGCGCCGCGTCGTGGAGGAGTGGGAGGACGGAGCGGTCGTCGTGGAGCTGAGCTTCGCCGGCGTGGACTGGCTGGTCCGCGAGATCCTGCGCGAATCGGGCGACGCCGCCGTGCTCGAGCCCGCCGATGCGCGGGATGCAGTGCGCGCATGGGTGGAGCGCCTGCGCGAGCTCGCGCCGGCCGCCGCGGTGGTCGGCTAGGCCTCCTGGGCCTCCGCGCGCATGGCTGACGCTCGCGGCCCTCAGCCCGCGACGGCGTCGATGTTGAGCCGGATGTAGGTCGTTTGGGGATCGGGGCCGAGCGCGTCGAGCACCGCCTCCACGTAACCGTCGCGCAGCTCCTCGGGGAGGCGCAGCAGATGCGCGCTGAGCGCGTTGGAGCCGAGCCACTGCGCCAGGTCGTCGTATGGATGGGGAGCCACCGCCAGGCTGGTGCGCACCTGCTCGAAGCCTGCGCTCAGCAGGCGCCGCTCGGTTGCACGCGGGCTCTGGTAGTTCCAGGGGCAAAAGCCCTCCAGGAAGCCGGCGAACGGCTCGGCTGCGCTCACCGTCGCCGTCGCGGCCATCAGCTCGGGGACATTGCCCTCGCCGCCGCATTGCGCCACGAGTCGCCCGCCGGGGCGCATGTTCGCCCGCAGCCGCGCAAACAGGCGCCCATGGTCGGCTATCCAGTGGAACACGGCGGTGGAGAGCACCGCGTCCAACACCGGGCCGCCGAGGTCCAGCTCGCACAGGTCGCACACGATCAGCTGTGCTCGCGTGCCCACGCGCCGTGAGGCCGCCTCGATCATCGCGGGCGAGCCGTCGACCCCGATCACATGGCCGCGCGGGAGACGCTCGAGCAGGGCCTCTGTGATCCGTCCGGAACCGCAGCCTGCGTCCAGCACCGTCTCATCGCCACACAGCTCCAGGCGCTCGAGCACGGTCAGGCTGTTGTCGTAGATGGGGCCTGAGATGCGGTCGTAGGTGGCCCCGTCCCAGTCGTGCGGGCTCATACTTGTACGCTATCACAGACGTTTGTACGTTCGTGTCATCGTCGGGCACGCGGCGTGGCGCTCGCGCGACGTACGATGCGCCGGTGAGCCGTCGCGAGCAGATCCGGATGAGCGAGGAGGAGGTCGCTGCGTTCCTGGCGCAGGAGCGCACCGTCACCTGTGCCACGGCCGGACCGCGTGGCTGGCCCCATCTGATGCCGCTCTGGTACGTGCTGCGCGCGGCGCCCGCCGGCGAGCCCGGCCCGCGGCTGTGGGCATGGACCTACGGCTCATCTCAGAAGGTGCGCAACCTGCAGCGCGACGCGCGCGCCACGCTGCAGGTGGAGGCGGGTGAGCTCTACCAGGAGCTGCGCGGCGTGATGATCGAGTGCGAGGTCTCGATACACAGCGAGCTGGATGTCGTGGGCCCGCTCGGGCAGGAGATCTTCGCGCGCTACGCCGCGCCGCGCGGCGAGCCGGCGCCGGCCGAGCTGCCCGCCGAGGTGGCCGAGATTGTGCGCGCACAGGCCTCCAAGCGGGTGGCGCTGGAGTTCGTGGAGCTGCGGCGCGCCACCTGGGATCACCGCAAGCTGGCGGGCACCTACTGACGCTGCGAGCGCGCCCCGCACGGGCGCCTTGTGCACGCGGGCGCTCTCGCGCTAGGTAGGGTCATGCTCAGATGGAGCCGCTGAAGGGACTGATCCTGTCGGGAGGCAAGGGCACGCGCCTGCGCCCCATCACGCACACCAGCGCCAAGCAGCTGGTGCCGGTGGCCAACAAGCCGGTGCTCTTCTACGGCATCGAAGCGATGGCGCAGGCAGGGATCGAGGAGGTGGGCATCATCATCGCGCCCGAGACGGGCGCCGAGATCGAAGCGGCCGCAGGCGACGGCTCGCGCTTCGGGGTGAGCATCACCTACGTGCTCCAGGATGAGCCGCTGGGCCTGGCTCACGCCGTGCTCACCGCCGAGCGGTTCCTGGCGGGCAGCCCGTTCGTGATGTACCTGGGCGACAACCTCCTGCAGGGCGGCATCTCCGAGCTGGTGGCCGCATTCCGCGACCATGAGCCCGATGCGCTGATCCTGCTCACGCCCGTGCCTGACCCCCAGAACTATGGGGTGGCCGAGCTCGAATCCGAGCCGGACGGGGCGCCGGGCAGGGTGCTACGCCTGGTGGAGAAGCCGCAGCGTCCCGCCACCGATCTGGCGCTGGTGGGCGTCTACATGTTCACCGCGGGCATCCACCAGGCGGCACGCGCGATCGCGCCCTCGGCGCGCGGCGAGCTGGAGATAACCGATGCGATCCAGCAGCTCGTGGACACCGGCAAGCGCGTGGAGCCGCACATCGTTCGAGGCTGGTGGAAGGACACCGGACGCCTGGAGGACATGCTGGAGGCCAACCGCCTGATCCTCGACAACATGCTCGAGCGGGTGGAGGGGGAGCTGATCGATTCGCGCGTGGACGGCCGGGTGGTGATCGAGCCGGGCGCGCGCCTGGAGCGCACGATCGTGCGCGGCCCCGCGATCGTGGGTGCCGGCGCGCAACTGCGCGACTGCTACATCGGCCCCTACACCGCGGTGGGCGAGAACTGCACCATCACCGCGTCCGAGGTGGAGCATTCGATACTGCTCGCGGGCTGCACCGTGCGCGATCTGGATGGGCGCATGGAGTCCTCGCTGCTTGGCCGCAACGTCACGATCCGGCGCGGCGAGGGCCAGCCGCGCGCCTTCCGCTTCATGGTGGGGGACAACTCCGACATCTCGATCCTGTGAGGGTGCTGGTGACAGGAGCATCGGGGATGCTGGGCCTCGATGTTCTGCGCGCCGGTGAGCGCGCCGGCCAGGAGCTGATCGGCATGACGCGCGGGGAGCTGGACATCACGGACGCGTCCGCTGTGCGCGATGCGATCGCCGCCGTCCGGCCCGATGCGCTGCTCAACTGCGCCGCGTGGACCGACGTGGACGGCGCGGAGAGCCAAGCCGAGCAGGCGCACGCGGTGAACGCAATCGGTGCAGGGAACCTCGCCTCTGCGGCCGCGGGCGCAAAAGTGGCGCTCGCGCACGTATCAACCGACTATGTCTTCGACGGAAACGCCCCGCTGGACAGCGAGGGAGCGCCGCGCGCCTATCTGGAGTCCGACCCCACAGGGCCGCGCTCGGTCTACGGCCAGACCAAGCTCGAGGGTGAGCGTCTGGTGCTCGCCGCCTCGCCGCGCCACACGGTGGTGCGAAGCTCATGGCTGTTCGGCACCGGAGGGCGCAACTTCGCGCAGACGATGCTCGATCTCGCAGGCGAGCGGGATGCGGTGCAGGTTGTGAGCGACCAGGTCGGATGCCCCACCTGGACCGGGCACCTCGCGCCCGCGCTGCTGGGTCTGCTCGCTCGCGGCGTGCGCGGCCTCGTGCACCTCGCGGGCACCGGCGCAGTCTCGTGGAACGGGTATGCGCGCGAGATCTTCCGCCAGGCGGAGATCGACTGCCGCGTGGATCCTGCCACCAGCGCGCAGATGGAGCGCCCGGCCCCGCGCCCGGCCTGGTCGGCGCTCGAGTCCGAGCGTCTCGACGTGCTGCCGCTCCCGCCCTGGCAGGACGGGGTGGCGGGCTACCTTGCCGCCAGGGCTGGGATGATCCGCCGATGAGGCTGCTCGTCTGCGGCGGTGCGGGCTTCATCGGCTCGACCTTCGTGCGACTGCGCCTGCAGGAGCACGGAGACGAGGTGACGGTGCTCGACAAGCTCACCTATGCAGGGCGCGAGGAGAACTTCCACGACTTCGCCTCCAACCCCCGTTTTCACTTCGTGCGCGGCGCAATCGAGGACCCCGAGGCGGTCGCCGGGGCGATCGCGGCGTGCGAGCCCGACGCGCTGGTCAACTTCGCGGCCGAGACACACGTGGACCGCTCGATAGCCGAGCCCGACGCATTCGTAAGGACACACGCGCTGGGCACATATGTGCTGCTCGAGGCAGCTCGCGCCCGGTGGGGGGCCGACCGGGCCGGCACGCCCCGGCAGGGCGCGCGATTTCTGCAGGTCTCCACTGATGAGGTATATGGCTCGATCGAGCAGGGCACTTTCACCGAGCAGAGCCCGCTGCGCCCCTCATCGCCATACTCGGCCACCAAGACCGGCGCGGACCTGCTGGTGGAGAGCTACTTCCACACCTACTCGCTCCCAACGGTGATCTGCAGGGGCTCCAACAACTACGGGCCCTACCAGTATCCGGAGAAGCTGATCCCGCTGATGATCCTCAATGCGCTGCACGGCGACCCCCTGCCGGTGTACGGCGACGGCATGCAGGTGCGCAACTGGATCCATTCGACCGACTTCGCCTCCGCCATCGGCTGCGTGCTCGAGCGGGGACGTCCCGGCGAGGTCTACAACGCCGGCGGCCCCGACGAGCAGGCCAACCTCGACGTGGTCCGGCGCATCGTCGCGCTGACGGGCGCCGAGCAGTCCCAGATTCGCCACGTAAGCGATCGTCCGGGACACGACAGGCGCTACTCCCTCTCCTCGGAGAAGGTCCGGGCGCTCGGCTGGGCTCCCGGCGTTGGCTTCGAGGATGGGCTGGCGCAGACCGTGGCCTGGTATCGCGACAACGCCTGGTGGTGGGAGCCGATCCGCTCCGGCGATTACCGCGCCTACTACGAGCGCCAGTACGGCACGTCGCTCGGGTAGGACCCGCCGCGGGCTCTCAGACGATTCCCGAGAGCCTCCAGCTGCCGCGTTCCTTGACCAGCGTGAGCTTCTGTTCGCGTGTCTTGCCGCGTTCGATGCTGCGCACGGCGGCCGTGGCGGTGCTGCCCGAGGAGCCCAGCTTGACCGACTGAACCTGGACTTCCAGGTTGTCTATCTCTTCGAGCTGAGACTTGATCGCCGCTTCGCAGCCCGACTTGCCCCCCAGCCTGGAGACGAGTGCGGCGGACAGGTCCTGCTGGCAGATCTTGCCCTGTTCGGATGCCGTGGCCTGTGTCTGCAGGTTGGCTATGGCCTGCGCCGCGGCGTGCTCGGGGCCCTTGAAGGCGCCCGTGGTGGCGGTCGTGGTGCCACAGCCGGCCAGCGCGAGTGCCAGCGCCAGCGCGAGCGCGAGCGCGGCCAGGCCGCCGCACGCGCGGGCGTGGAGAGGATGCCGGCGGCCGCTGTGGATTCTCATGTGCGCTTGCGCTGCGAGCTCATGGGGGTGCCAGAGAGTACGCCACCTGTGCGGCCTGTGCGTGCGGCGGCCTGTGCGTGCGGCGGCCTGTGCGGCCTGTGCGCGACGCGCGACCCTGGCCCGCCGGCCCCGCACGAGCGCGACGGCGCCCGCGCGGATGCGACGCCGCAGCTTCAGGCCTGCTCGTCCGCCCGGCGGTAGCCCAGCCGCGCGGAGATGCGGTCGGCGCTCGAGATCAGATGCGGGCTGAGCGCGTCGACCATGTCCTCCAGGGAGATCGTGCTGCCGTGCGCGGTGAGGCTGACAGCGGCCACGACCTCGCGGGACTCGTTGCGCACCGGCGCAGCGATCGCGAAGACGCCGCGGCTGAGCTCCTCGTCGTTGACCGCGAACGCGGACTCGCGGACGGCGTCCAGCTCGTCCTTGAGGCTGCGCTTGCTGGTGATGGTGTTGGGGCCGCGTTTGGAGGGCTTGATCGAGGCGAGCATCTGCTTGAGGTCGGGCTCCGGCAGGCTCGCCATCAGCAGCTTGCCCTTCGCCGTGCAGTAGGCGGGCTGCCTGGATCCCGGGCGCACCAACGTGGCGGGCGCGCTGGTGCCGCGCCGATGGCTGTTGGCGCAGGCCACGTACAGCAGATCCTGGCCGTCGAGTACGCCCAGGCTCGCGGTGTAGGAGGTTCGCGTGCGCAGTTCCTCCAGGTGCTGATGGGCGTGCTCGCGCAGGTCCGTGGCGTTCAGCGCGGCCATGCCGAGGTCGGTCACGCGCAGTCCCAGCCGGTACTTGCGCGAGGCTCCCTGCTCGAGGTAGCCGAGTGCCACGAGCGTGATCACGTAGCGGTGCGTGGTGGAGCGGCTCATGCCCAGCTGATCGGCGATGTCGGCGATCCCCAGCACCGGGCGCGACGGGGTGAAGCACCCGAGGATCGCCAGGCCGCGCTCGAGCGATTGGGAGTAGCGCGGTTCGCGCAGGCTGGGTATCGACCAGGCCGGCTCGGAGCCGTCCCCGTCGGTTGGCTGTTTGGAGGATGGGCGTGTTCTCGGCATGTGGAGAGGGGTCTTCCTTTGCTCTGGCGAGCCCAACCCGCCGTTGTCGCGACGGCCGGGCCCGTGTTGGGGTGACGCACCCGGGAAATGGTTCCCGATCAGCTGATCTAGATCACTGTAGGTCGATCCAGTCAGTGGTCGGGTGCGAAACACTGGACTTTCGAGTCCCGCTCCCAGGTTCCGCCCCGTGGAAGGGTCTGTACCGCCCCGTGGGTAGCGAGCAATCCCCGGGGCGGGGTGCGGCGCGGCCGCGCTCAGCTGGGCCGCGCGCGCGACAGGAAGTGCTTGCTCAGCATGGTCTGCTGACCCTGGTAGTTGGATCCGATGTCCTGGCCGTAGAGCACGTCGGGCTCAGCGGCCATCGCCTCGAAGGCGAGCTTGCACACCGGCTGGCCGTTCTCGACCATGAACGACACGTCGCGCGCCCGCACCTCCAGCGCGGCGCGGCTGCCGGCCGAGCCCGCACGCGAATAGCCGAAGCCGGGATCGAAGAAGCCCGCGTAGTGCGTTCGCAGCTCCCCGGCGCTCGGGTCGTAGGCCAGCATCTCCGCGGCGTAGGACGGCGGGATGCTCACGCCCTCGGCGGAGAGCAGCAGGTAGAAGACCTCGGGCTCCAGCACGATGCGCTCGCCGCGCTCCGGGTGCACCGGCTCCCAGTAGTCCTGCCAGGTCAGCTGCGCAGAGCCGGTCAGGTCGATCGGCAGGCTGTTCTTCTTGGCGCGGTAACCCACCGTGCGGTCGGCCGGTCCGGATACGTCGAGGCTCACGAACAGGCCGTCGCCGAGCGATATCTGCGCCTCTCCCAGCGGCGAGGAGTCCCTGTAGAGCAGCGGGCAGCGGCGGTGCAGCGCCACGAGCTCATCGTCCGCCAGGCGCGCGTCCCCGCGCATCAGCCGGACCTGGTTCAGCGCCAGGCCGGTCTGCACCCGGATCGCGAACGTGCGCGGCACGACCTCGAGATAGAGCTTGCCGTGGTAGCCGGCCGCGATCTCGTCGAAGCGGTGGTTGCGGTCGGTGAGCACCCTGGTGAAGACGTCAAGCCGGCCCGTGGAGCTCTTGGGATTGGCCTTGGCGCGGATGTCCCCGGGGAGCCTCAGCTGCTCGATCAGCGGCACCAGATAGGGCCGGTCGCGCTCCAGGGTGGCTCCGTCGCGCAGGTCGATGCGTTCGAACGCAAGGCCCTCGATCTTCTGCTCAACCGTCGAGTCGCTGTCCGGCAGGAAGCTGCAGCGCAGCGCCCACGCGTGCTCGCCCAGGCGCAGGTCCATGCTGGCCGGCTGCACCGACTCGGCCGGTATCCGCCAGGGGTCCGCCACGATCCACTCGCGCTCGATCGCATCGCGCAGGCCCTGCGCGGGGAGCACCCCGTGCCGGGGCTCGGAGTCGGCTGCGCGCGGAGCCGGGCCGTGCCCCGGCGCGACCGTGCTCGCGTCGGTGTCGGGGGACATTGAGCGCAAGTGTATGTAGGTGTGCGGGTGGCCCGCGGGCGGGGGCGCTAGCCTCGCGGGATGCCGCTCTCGAGCTTCAGCCCACGCGTGCGCACATGGTTCGAGGGGGCCTTCGACGCGCCCACCCCGGCACAGGCGCAGGCATGGCCCGCGATCGCCGCCGGCGAGCACGTGCTGGTCTCCGCTCCCACCGGGTCGGGCAAGACGCTGGCGGCGTTCCTGTGGGCGCTGGACCGTCTGGGATCCGAGCGCGAGGACCCACGCCCGGGCACGCGCGTCCTCTACGTGAGCCCCCTGAAGGCTCTGGCATACGACATCGAGCGCAACCTCCGGGCGCCGCTTGCGGGGATCTCCGCGGGCGGGCAGGGCAGGGAGATCACCGTGGCGATCCGCACCGGGGACACCCCCCAGCGCGAGCGCGCGGCGATGGTTCGCAACCCCCCCGACATCCTGGTGACCACGCCCGAGTCGCTGTACCTCCTGCTCACCTCGCGCGCCAGGGACATGCTCGCCACGGTTGAGGCTGTGATCGTGGATGAGATCCACGCGGTGGCGCACTCCAAGCGCGGCTCGCACCTCGCGCTGTCGCTGGAGCGCCTGGAGGATCACGTCCGGCGCGAGAGCGGCGAGCTCCGCGCCGGCATCCAGCGGATCGGCCTGAGCGCCACGCAGAATCCGCTGGAGGAGATCGGCAGGTTCCTGGTCGGGCCGGCGCGCACCGTGCGCATCGTGGACGCCGGCGCCAAAAAGCAGCTGGATCTGCGTATCGAGGTGCCGGTCGAGTCGATGACCGAACCCGGGCTCGCGTTGCTGCCCGGAAGCGATCCGCTGGATCCCGCCGGCGTTCCGCCTGCCGGCGGCGGTGAGGGCCAGGGAGCCAGGGCCTCGATCTGGCCGGCCATCTATCCCGAGCTGCTGCGGTTGGTGCGCGAGCACAACTCCACGATCGTGTTCGTCAACAACCGGCGCTCGGCCGAGCGTGTGGCACTGCGCCTGAACGAGCTTGCGGCCCAGGAGGGCCAGCTGCAGGCCGCGCCAGGCGACGCGCCTGCGCCGGCGCTGCCCGAGATCGCCCGCGCGCACCACGGCTCGCTGGCGCGCGAGGAGCGCACGAAGGTGGAGGAGCTGCTCAAGGCGGGTGAGCTGCCCTGCCTGGTCGCGACCAGCTCGCTCGAGCTCGGCATCGACATGGGCGCGGTCGACCTGGTGTTGCAGATCGAGTCGCCGAAGTCGGTGGCCCGCGGGCTGCAGCGGATCGGCCGTGCCGGGCACGGCGTCGGGGAGGTCAGCCGGGGGCGCATCTTCCCGAAGTTCAGAGGCGACCTGCTCGAGTGCGCGGTGGTGGCGCGCCGGATGCACGAAGGCCTGATCGAGCCCACGGTGGTGCCGCGCAACGCGCTGGACGTGCTCGCGCAGCAGGTCGTTGCGATGGCGGCCTCGCGGGAGGAGGGCGTGGCGGTCGATGAGATCCATGCGCTGGTGACGCGCACGCACTCCTATTCGGAGCTCTCGCGCGAGCTGCTGGAGAACGTGCTGGACATGCTGGACGGGCGCTATCCCTCGCGGGAGTTCGGCGAGCTGCGCGCTCGCATCGTGTGGGACCGGCTGGCCGGGACGATCCGCGCGCGCAAGGGCTCGCGTCAGCTGGCCATCGCGAATGCCGGAACCATCCCCGACCGCGGCCTGTTCGCCGTGACGCTGCCCGACGGGCGGCGGGTGGGTGAGCTCGATGAGGAGATGGTCTACGAGGCGCGCCCGGGCCAGACGTTCCTGCTCGGGGCGTCGTCGTGGCGCATCGAGGAGATCGGCCGCGACCGCGTGATCGTCACGCCGGCACCCGGCGCCCCGGGGGCGGTGCCGTTCTGGAAGGGCGACTCGATGGGCAGGCCAAAGGAGCTCGGCGAAGCGATCGGGGCATTCTCACGGTGGGCGGTGGAACAGGACTCCCAGACGCTGCAGCGCGACTACGACCTCGACCCGCGAGCCGCCGCGAATCTGCTCAGCTACCTGCTCGAGCAGCAGGCAGCCACGCGCGTGCTTCCCAGCGAGCGCGCGATCGTGGTGGAGCGCTTCCGCGACGAGATCGGCGACTGGCGGATCTGCGTGCTCTCGCCCTACGGCGGCCGCGTTCACGCGGCCTGGGGTCTGGCGCTCTCGGCGCGAATCCATGAGCACTTCGGCCTGGACTGCGATGCGATCTGGACCGACGACGGGATCATCCTGCATCTGCCCGACCTCGACGCCGAGGAAGCCGAGGCGCTTCCCTCCGCCGCGGAGCTGCTGCTGCTGGAGCCGGAGGAGGTGCAGCAGGCGGTGGTCGGTGAGCTGGGCGGCTCGGCGCTGTTCGGGGCGCGGTTCCGGGAGAACGCGTCGCGCGCGCTGCTCATCCCGAGGGCCTACCCGGGTCGCCGCACCCCCCTGTGGCAGCAGCGGCTGAAGGCGCAGAGCCTGCTGGAGGTCGCGCGCCGCTACGCGGACTTCCCGATCATCCTGGAGACATACCGCGAGTGCCTGATGGACGTGCTGGACCTGCCGGGGCTGGAATCGCTGCTGCGCGCTCTGCACACGCGGGAGATCTCGCTGGTGGAGGTCGAGACGCGGACGGCTTCGCCGTTCGCGTCCTCGCTGCTGTTCGACTACGTGGCCACGTACATGTACGAGGGGGACACGCCCAGCGCCGAGCGGCGCGCGGCGGCGCTGTCGCTGGATCGCGACCTCCTGCGCGAGCTGCTCGGCCAGGAGGAGCTGCGCGAGCTGATCGACCCCGGGGCGCTGATGCGCGTGGAGGACGACCTGCAGCGGCGCTCGGAGATGACGCGCGTGAGCACTCGGGACGGGCTGCACGATCTGCTCCGGGCGGTCGGCGATCTGAGCTCGCCGGAGATCGGGGAGCGTGTGTTCCCCGGGGTGGACGCGCAGGAGCTGCTGGCTGGACTGATGGGCGAACGACGCGTCATTCCTCTGCGCATTGCCCGCCGGCAGCGCTACGTGGCCGCAGACGAGGCTGGTCTTTACCGCGACGCTCTGGGAGCGGTGCCCCCGGGCGGGCTGCCGGAGGCGTTCATCGCCGCGGTCCCGGATGCGCTGCGCCAGCTGGTGGCGCGCTTCGCTCGCACGCACGGACCCTTCGCCGCAGAGGAGCTGCACGAGCGCTACGGGGTGGACGTCGGAGCGGTGCTTCGCGAGCTGGAGCGCGACGGCGAGCTGGTGCGCGGCGAGCTTCGCCCGGGCGGAACCGAGCGCGACTGGTGCGAGGTGGATGTCCTGCGCAGGCTGCGCCGCGCGTCGCTGGCGGCGCTGCGCAAGGAGATCGAGCCGGCGGAGGAGCGGCGACTGGGAACGTTCCTGCCGGCGTGGCAGGGGGTGGACCGGCACCCCGCCGCGGGCGCGGGCATCGACCGCCTGCGTGAGGTGCTGGTGCCGCTGCAGGGCCTGGCGCTGCCGGTGGAGATCTGGGAGCGCGATGTGCTGCCCAGACGCACAGGTGCCTACTCACAGACCTGGCTGGACGCGCTCTGCTCCAGCGGCGAGGTCGTCTGGGTCGGAGCGGGGGCGCTCGGGCGCTCGGGCAGGGTGGCGCTGTACTTCCGCGATGACGCGCCCGCGATCGGCCCGCCTGCGACGGGCCCTTCGGCTCGCTCCGGCGCACAACCTCCCGCGGGCGAGGAGCACGAGTTGCTGCGCGGCCGCCTGGCTCAGGGCCCGTGCTTCTTCACCGACCTGCTGGCCGAGCTTGACGCGCCGGCCGAGACGCTGCGGGAGGCCCTCTGGGACCTGGTATGGGCGGGCGAGGCGACCAACGACGCATGGGCGCCGCTGCGCGCTCCGCGCCTGTCGCTGGCGCGAGCGCGCCCGCAGGAGCGGCCGGGTGCCCGGCGACGCTTCGGCAGCAGGCGCACGGGTGCCGCCTCGCAGGTCCAGGGACGCTGGTCGCTGACGCAGCCGGTGTTCGGGGGCGAGGCGCAGGGCGCTTCCGGTGGCGCCGAGCGCCGCCGTGCGCTGGCGGAGCTGTTGCTCGAGCGCTACGGCATCGTGACACGCGAGCAGGTGCTGGCGGAGGGCATCAGGGGCGGCTTCGCGATGCTCTATGAGACCTTCTCCAACCTCGAGACCCTGGGAATCTGCAGGCGCGGCTACTTCATCGAGGGCATGGGCGGCGCCCAGTTCGCGCTGCCCGGCGCCGTAGAGCGCCTGCGCGCGGCGCCGGCTGTGCGGCCCGGCGGGGAGGCGGCGCCCGAGCGCACACCCGCGCCGCTGGTGATCGCCGCCGCAGACCCTGCCCAGCCCTATGGCGCGGCGCTTGCGTGGCCCCGGCGGGAGGGCCAGGACAGGCGGCCCGCGCGGGTGGCCGGTGCCTACGTGGTGCTGGTGGAGGAGCGGCCGGTGTTGTACCTCGAGCGCGGGGGCAAGGGCCTGATCACGCTCGCGGAGCCCGCCGGCGGCGAGCGGGGACTGCTGGAGCAGGGCCTGCTGGCGCTTGCCGAGGCGGTCCGCGCGGGCAGGATCGGCAAGCTCGCGCTGGAGCGCATCGACGGCGAGGCCGCGATCGCCTCACCGCTCGCGCACCAGCTGTTGGATCTGGGCTTCCATCCGGGGCCCAGGCGCCTGACGCTCACCGCCTGAGCGCCGTAGTGCGGCGGCCGCGCAGGCACCACGCGCCTGCATGTGCGCTTCATCGTTGCGCCGCGTGCAGGTGTTGTCTACCCTTGCGAACAGTTTTGATGGGTGGCACCCCGCAACACCCCGAGCCGATATTCGAGCGGCTGCCGCACGGTCCCAGCGGCCTCGCGCGCGAGGAGGTTGCCCGCAATCAGCGCATTCGCATGTACGGGGCGATGATCGAGTCGGTGCACCAGCGAGGCTATCGCTCGACCACGGTTGCGCACGTGATCGCCCTGGCCGGCGTCTCGAGGCGCGCCTTCTACGAACAGTTCTCCAACAAGGAGGACTGCTTCCTTGCGACCCACGACATCGTGGTGGCGCGCGCCCGCAAGCAGATGGTCGACGCCTGGGAAGCCCGCAGCGGCTTCAACAACCGTGTGCGCGGCGCGTGCGCGGCGCTGCTGGAGAACATCGCGCGCTTCCCCAAGGGCCCACGCCTGGTGCTGGTGGACTCGCTGGGGATCGGGCCGCGCGGGCGCGATCGCATGCTGCAATCCGGAATGGGGTTCGAGCTGATCGTCGGGCAGGTGCTAGAGCGCGCTCCGGACGGGGCGCCCCTGCAGCCGCTGCTGCTGCGCGGCCTCGTCGGCGGGATCCGGCACGTCGCCTTCCTTCACATGCTCGAGGGGCGCGAGTCCGAGCTCGCGTCGCTGGGAGATCAGCTCGTGGAGCTCCTCGGCGCGCTGCGCTCGCCGCTCACAGCCGGTCTTGGCTGGGTGGCAGTGGGCGAGCCCGGGCCCGCGCCGGCCTCGCGCGCCGCGTTCCTGCAGGGCTCCGATGCGCGCAAGCGCTCGCTGGCGGCGATCGCGACGCTCACCCTCCGACACGGCTACGCCGGACTGACCGATGCGCAGATCGCCAGCGTGGCCGGCATGTCCACCGAGGCGTTCCACCGTCAGTTCGCCGGGCGGGAGCAGTGCTTCCTGGCGCTGGTGGACGAGCTCATCGCCGAAGCCGTGCGCACCTCGGCAGCCGCTTCTGAGCGGTGCCCGGACTGGTCCGCCGGCGTGCGGGCCGGCATGGCGGCGTTCGTTGGGCACCTCGTGGCCAACCAGGCGCTCTCGCGCCTGGCGTTCGTGGAGCTCTTCGAAGTCGGCCCGGCAGCCGTGGGGCACGTGGGAGCGATGGCGCAAGCGCTCACCTCCCTGCTCTGCCGAGGAGCTCCGCCGCCGCGCCACGGCCCGAAGCTCGCCAGGCAGGCGATCGCGGGCGGGCTCTCGGCGATTCTCTGCACGCACATCGCCGACCGGCGAATGCTGCGTCTGCCCGGGCTCGTCGACCAGCTCAGCTTCCTCGTGCTGGCGCCGCACCTCGGAGCAGGAGGCGCCGTCGAGGCCATCGGCGCCGCGCGCGCACACCGAAGCGCGGCCTGACGGGGCGCTCGGCGGCGCCCCGCCCGCCCCGTGTCTCTGCCATCGTGCGCGCTGATGAGCGAGGCCCAGCGCAACCGCCCACGCCGCGTCGGCCATAAGGGGGCGGCTCACATCGAGACCGGCAACACGCTGGAGAGCTTCGACGCCGCGGTCGACCACGGGGTGGACATGATCGAGCTCGACGTGCTGGCCGAGCATCCGGGTGGCGGCGGGCGCCTGCTGCTGGCGCACGACTATGAGGACATGCGCTCGCGCCCGCCGCTGGAGCTCCAGCATGCTCTGGAGCACTTCGGCTCGGAGCGCTACGCGGGCATCGAAATCGACGTGGACATCAAGCTCCCGGGCTACGAGCTGCGCGTGCTCGAGGCTCTGCGCGAGCGCGAGTTGATCCCGCGCACCCTGATCAGCGGCATGTTCCCCTCGGGCCTGGCGCAGATCCGCGCGGCTGAGCCGCGGCTGCGCCTCGGCTGGTCGGTCCCGCGGGTCCGCAGGGACTACACGACCGACATGCTCACAGCGATCCCCGCGCTGGCGATGCTCACCGGATACCGCGCCTCGCTCCCGCGCCGAGCGCGCGCCGCCCTGCTGGAGGGCCGCTTCGACGCGATCATGGCGCACTGGCGGGTCGTCACGCCAGGGCTGGTCAGGGCGGTGTCCGAGGGCGGCGGCGAGCTCTACGTGTGGACGGTGGACGACAGGCGCATGATCGAGCGCCTGAGCGGCATGGGCGTCGATGCCATCATCACCAACGACCCCAGGCTGTTCAGCTGATCACGCAGGTGGCGGCGCTGTAGCCGGGCGGGTCCGCTCCCGCGAGGCTCTTGTGTCCCGCGGTGGTTACCTCGCTGACGGTCTCCAGCACCGTGCCGGCGCGCCGCCACTGGAAGTCGACCTGTCCGCGCAGCGTGAACGCCTCCTTGTCCTGAGAAGGCTTGATCACGAAGCTCGTGCCGTCCTCTCGCCCGGGAGTCTTCCCGGCGCCGACCAGCACGTATTCGCTGCTGACAAGGCCCGTGGCGAGATCGCTCCAGGTGTCGGTGGTGGTGTGCAGATACTGCAGGTGGAAGCTCATCCACAACCGGTCGTGCGGCCGTTTGTCCCCCGGCATCGATCCGCGGATGCCCACGGTGTTGGGCTGGTTGGGAGCGTTGCAGACGTCGATCGTGGCCCACAGTTCGCGCGAGCGCAGGACGCGCGGCAGGACGCCGGACGCCGTGGGTTCGCCGGGAAGCGAGCTGCCGGTGAGAAGCTCCGAACCCTTCGCGCCGGCCGTGGCGGTGGCGGAGGTCATGACGCGCGGGAGGAGGTGCGCTCGCTCGCGCACCGCGGTTCCCGCGAGGACGTGCGCGGGCAATGCGCCGGCGAGGACCGGCAGGCCGATCAGGAGTGCTCTGCGTGCGAGCATCACGTGAAGATAGCGGCGCCGGCGCGCCGCGGGGACGGTTCACGCCCGGCAGTGCGGCTGCCCGCCGGTGCCGGGGGTGTGGTATCCCGTGCCCGATGGGGGACACCGGGCAAGCGGAGGTCATCGACCTACTGGGGAGGGTCCCCGCGTTCTCCACGCTCCAGCCGAGCGATCTGGAGCGCATCGCCGAGGTCGCCGTGCCCCGCGAGTTCGAGCCGGGCCAGGCGGTCTTCCGCGAGGGCGATCAGAGCGACACGTGCTACGTGGTGCGCAAGGGGCGCATGCGCGCGGTGCGCAGCCACAGCGACGGCCGCACCATCACCCTTGCCACATTCGGCCCGGGCGACATCTTCGGCGAGCTGGCGATGTTCGAGGACGAGCGCCGCTCGGCGACCGTGGAGGCGGTGGAGCGCACCAGCGTGGTGGGCGTCCTGGGCGGCGACATGCGCAGACTGATGAGCGAACACCCAGGGATCGCCATGCGTCTGGCGGTGGCTCTCGGCAGGCGCCTGCGCGAGATGAACGAGCGCCTCTCGCGCCAGTCCTTCCAGACCGTCCAGAGCCGCGTGGCGGTGGTGCTGGGAGAGCTTGTGGCGCAGCAGGTGCCAGACGGCGGGGAGCGCTCCGACGTGCTTCTCACCGCCACCCAGGCGGACCTGGCCCAGCTGGCAGGCTCATCGCGCGAGTCCGCCAGCCGCTTCCTGGCGGTGCTCGAGCGCGCCGGTGTCATCTCCCAGGGACGGGGCCGCCTGGTGGTTCACGATCCGCAGGCGCTCGAGCAATATGTCTTCTAAGCGTCCCCCGCGCTCCGGCGCGCGCGAGTTCTCCGCCGGGGGTGTGGTCGTGCGCGACGGCCAGGTGGTGGTGATAGTCCCCACGCGCCGCGCCGCGGACGGCTCGCGCGTGCTGGCGCTGCCGAAGGGGCACGTGGACCCGGGGGAGACACCCGTGCAGGCGGCCACCCGGGAGGTGCGCGAGGAGACGGGCATCCGCGCCGAGCCGGTGGCACCGCTGGGCGAGACGCGCTACTGGTACCGTCGCGACGGCCGCACGATCGGCAAGTCGGTGAGCTTCTTTCTGTTCGCTTACGTGGACGGCGACATTGCAGACCACGACGACGAGGTCGAGGAGGTCCGCTGGATCAGCATCGAGGAGGCGCAGTCGAGCCTCAGCCACTCGGCCGAGCGCGACATGGTCGCGCTCGCGGCTGCCCGCCTGGAGAAAGACCGATAGCCTCCCTGCGGGCCCACCGGCCCCAACTCGACACTCGACACCGCTGAGGGTTACCACGATGCAGGTCCTTAACTTCTACTCCACGATCTTCGCCGACGAGCTCAAGCGCGGTCGCAAGACGGCCACGATCCGCCTCGGCGACAAGTCGGGTAAGTACCGCAAGAACCAGGCCGTCCTGGTGACCATCGGCTTCCAGTACTCGCCACGCGAAAAGATCTTCGATGCGGTCATCGACCAGGTGGAGGTCATGAGGCTCGCCGAGCTCTCGCCGCGGGACATCAAGCACGACAACCCCGAGTTTCGCCGGCACGAGGAACTGATCAACTTCCTCGAACAGATCTATGGGCGGTCGGTGTCCATGGAGGACACCGTGACCGTCGTGCGCTTCTCCCAGATCGTGGAGCACCCGTCGAGCATGACCGAAGCCATCAAGGGCTTCGGCGGCGCCCAGAACTGAGGCTCACGGGCCGCGGCCGCGGGGGCGGGTCTCGTGCAGGATCACTGGCAGTCCTGTTACCAGACTGCCAACCCGCGCCTGCTCGGCAGGTTGGGTCGTGTATATTGAGCCCTGTCGGTTGGCACTCTCACCCCGAGAGTGCCAAGAGGGGCGGCTCCCCCCGAACGAGGAGGCCGAGAGCCGCCGATAGCAGTCTCTAGATGGAGGTTTTCCCAATATGAAGCTCAAGCCCCTGGGCGATCGTCTGATCGTGCGGGCGATCGAGGAGGAGCAGACCACGGCAAGTGGGCTGGTGCTCCCCGACACCGCCAAGGAGAAGCCGCAGAAGGGCAAGGTCCTCTCTGTCGGTGACGGCAAGATGGACGACGACGGCAAGCGCATCCCGCTGGATGTCAAGGAGGGCGACGAGGTCCTCTACAGCAAGTACGGCGGGACCGAGATCAAGGTCGACGGGGAGGATCTGCTCGTGCTTCGCGAGTCCGACGTCCTCGCC
>Ga0182012_10001284_pt1 | contig 27628 bp, 24 predicted proteins | sample 612S2SmetaG_FD_120486 | JGI IMG/M metagenome (GOLD analysis project Ga0182012, IMG submission 120486) | Permafrost microbial communities from Stordalen Mire, Sweden - 612S2S metaG | ecosystem: Environmental > Terrestrial > Soil > Wetlands > Permafrost | place: Sweden: Stordalen | collected...
CCGCTGGCGCCGCCTGCGTCTCGAAGGTCAGATGCGCGAGGAGGTTCTGCCAAAGAACATATTGATGATCGGCCCCACCGGCTGCGGCAAGACCGAGATCGCGCGCCGGCTGGCGCGCCTCGCCGACGCGCCTTTCCTGAAGGTCGAGGCCACGAAATTCACCGAGGTCGGCTATGTCGGCCGCGATGTCGAGCAGATCGTGCGCGATCTCGTCGAGGTGGCGATCAGCCTCGTCAAGGAACGGCGCCGCAAGGGGGTCGAGGCGCGCGCGCAGCTCGCCGCCGAGGATCGCGTGCTCGACGCGCTGGTCGGTCCCGCCGCCCAACCGGCGACGCGGGAAAGCTTTCGCAGGAAATACCGCGCCGGCGAACTCGACGACAAGGAGATCGAAATCGAAATCGCCTCCACCGGCCCGAGCGGACCGGTGTTCGAAATGCCCAATATTCCCGGGAGCGTCACCGCCTTTTCGCTTGGCGACATTTTCGGCAAGGCCCTTCAGGGCCGCACGAAGACGCGTAAGCTTCATGTGAAGGACGCCATCGCGCCGCTCGTCGCCGAGGAGAGCGACAAGTTGATCGATCAAGAGGAGACAGTGCGCGAGGCGATCCACGATGTCGAGAACAACGGCATCGTGTTCATCGACGAAATGGACAAGATCTGCGCGCGCGAGGGGCGCGGCGGCGGCGGCGACGTGTCGCGCGAGGGCGTGCAGCGCGATCTGCTGCCGCTGATCGAGGGCACGACGGTGACGACGAAACACGGCTCGGTGAAGACCGACCATGTGCTGTTCATCGCGTCTGGCGCCTTTCATGTCGCGAAGCCCTCGGACCTTTTGCCGGAGCTTCAGGGGCGCCTGCCGATCCGCGTCGAACTCGCCTCGCTCAACGAAGAGGACTTCCGCCGCATCCTCACCGAGACGGAGGCCTGCCTGACCAAGCAATATATGGCGCTGCTCGGCACGGAGGGCGTCGAGCTGGAATTCGCGCCGAGCGCCGTGGAGGCCATCGCCAAGGTCGCCGTCGAGGTCAACACTTCGGTCGAAAACATCGGCGCGCGTCGGCTGCAAACGGTGATGGAGCGCGTGCTCGACGACATCAGCTTCACAGCGTCGGACCGCGATGGGGAGAAGATCGTCATCGACGGCGAGTTCGTCGAGAAGCACATCGGCGATCTCGCCAGAAACCGCGATTTGAGCCGGTTCATTTTGTGAGGCCTTTGTGTTCTTGGTGCTCTTAGTGGTGTATTTCCGAGGGGGAAAGTTGAACCACCAAGGACACAAAGAACACCAAGGAATCCGCCCTCGCACTTGCGCGGGGCGAAAACCGTTGCCATAAGGACCGCCGGCTTCCCTCAACCGGCGCATCACATGTCCAGCTTCCCCGAGCGCGTCTTTTCCGGCGTGCAGTCCACCGGCAATCTGCATCTTGGCAACTATCTCGGCGCGATCGTCAAATTCGTCGAGCTGCAAAAGACCCACGACTGCCTCTATTGCGTCGTCGATCTGCACGCGATCACCGTGCCGCAAGACCCGCTGACGTTGCGCGACAACACGCGCGAGATCGCGGCGGCCTTCATCGCCTGCGGGATCGACCCCAAGAAGAACATCGTCTTCAACCAGAGCCAGGTTCCCGAACACGCCGAACTCGCCTGGGTGTTGAACTGCATCGCGCGCATTGGCTGGCTGAACCGCATGACGCAGTTCAAGGACAAGGCCGGCAAGGATCGCGAGAACGCCTCCATCGGCCTCTATGATTATCCCGTGCTGATGGCCGCCGATATTCTGATCTATCGCGCGACGCATGTGCCGGTCGGCGAGGACCAGAAGCAGCATCTCGAGCTCGCGCGCGACATCGCGCAAAAATTCAACAATGATTTCGCGGAGTCCATTTCCCGCAATGGTTTTGGCGAGGCGTTCTTTCCGCTGCCCGAGCCGCTGATCTCTGGCCCGGCGACGCGCGTGATGAGTCTGCGCGACGGCTCCAAGAAAATGTCGAAGTCGGACGCATCGGAATATTCGCGCATAAATCTCTCCGACGACGCCGAGCAGATCGCGCAAAAAATCCGCAAGGCCAAGACCGACCCCGAGCCCTTGCCGAGCGAGGAAAAGGGGCTCGAAGGGCGCGCCGAAGCGGCCAATCTCGTCGGGATTTTCGCGGCGCTCTCGGGGCGCGAGAAGACGGGCGTGCTCGCCGAATATGGCGGCGCCAATTTCTCGACCTTCAAGAACGCGCTGGTCGATCTCGCGGTGGAAAAGCTCTCGCCGATCACCGCCGAGATGCGCAAGATCACCGCGAACCATGATTATATCGACACGGTTCTGCGCGACGGCGCCGAGCGCGCGCGGGCGCTGGCGAACGAGAACATGAAGGCGGTGAAGGATATTGTGGGGTTTTTGCGGTAGGCGGGGCCCCTTACCCCCGCCGCCACGCGATCAACCCCGCCGTGGACCCGTCCAGCGCCGCCGTCGACACGCTGGCGTCCTCGACGATAGGCGCGAGGCGGCCGGCCAGTTCCTTGCCAAGCTCCACGCCCCATTGGTCGAAGGGGTTGATGTCCCAGATCACCGACTGCGTGAACACCTTGTGCTCATAGAGCGCGACGAGGCGGCCGAGCGTGCGCGGATCGAGTTTTCGATAGAGCAGCGTGCTCGACGGGCGGTCGCCGGAAAAAGCCTTATGCGGCGCCAAGCGTTCGACTTCGGCCTCGAAGCGCCCTTCCTTGCGCAGCAGCGCCTTGGCCTCCTCCAGCGTGCGCCCCCGCATAAAGGCTTCGCTTTGGGCGAGGCAGTTGGCGAACAGCAGCGCGTGGTGGTGCGGGTCGGCGGCGACGGGTTCGGCGGCGACCAGAAAATCTATCGGCGTCACGTCGGTCCCCTGGTGCAGCAGTTGGAAAAACGCGTGCTGTCCATTGGTGCCGGGCTCGCCGAAAATCGCCGGTCCGGTGGCGGTTTCGACAGGCTCGCCGGCGCGCGTCACGGATTTGCCGTTCGACTCCATGTCGAGCTGTTGCAGATAGGCGGGAAAACGCGCGAGCCGCTGGTCATAGGGGATGACCGCATGGGTCGCGCGGCCCAGCACATTGCGATGCCACACGCCCAAAAGGCCCATCAGCGCGGGGATGTTTCTATCGAGCGGGGCCTCGCGAAAATGCGTGTCGATGTCGAAGCCGCCGCGCAGAAATTGCGTGAAATGATCGGGTCCGACCGCGATCGCCAGAGCAAGTCCGATCGACGACCACAGCGAATAGCGTCCGCCGACCCAATCCCAAAAGCCAAACACGCGCTCAGGGTTGATGCCGAATTCCGCTGCCTTGTCGAGGCGCGTTGACACGGCGGCGAAGTGCCTCGGCACCGCCGTCTCGCCAAGCGCGGCGACGACGCGCGCCCGCGCGCTGGCCGCGTTGGCCATGGTCTCCTGCGTGGTAAACGCTTTCGACGAGACGATGAACAGCGTGCGCGAGAGATCGAGCGGCTCTAGCGTGTCGGAAAGATCGGCGCCGTCGACATTGGCGACGAAATGGATTCGCGGCCCCGCGCCGCGATAGGGCGATAATGCCCGCGCCGCCATCGCCGGGCCGAGATCGGAGCCGCCGATCCCTATATTCACGATATCCGTGAAGGGTTTATCGCCCGCGCCCAGAATCGCGCCGGCGCGGATGTCGCGCGCGAAGGCGAAGACGCGCTCGCGCGTCGCCTCGATCTCGCGCCTGAAATCGACGCCTTGCACGATGATTGGCTTGTTTGAAAAATCGCGCAGCCCCATATGCATGGCGGCGCGCCCCTCCGTGTTGTTGACCGGTTCGCCGGCAAACAGCGCCGCGCGGCGGCCCTCGAGATCGCGAGCCTCGGCTAGCGCGACCAGCAAGGCGATCGTCTCGCGCGTGATCTTGTGCTTGGAGAAATCGAACAGAAAATCGTCGAGCGGGACGGAAAACTCCTGAAAGCGTAACGGATTTCGCGCGAACAAGTCGGGCGCGCTCTCCACGCGCAGCGCGCGGGCATGGTTGTCTAGGGCGTCGAAGGCTGAAGCGACGGCGGTTCGGGGCATGGAGGCGCCTTTGCGGGAGCGGGGCTGATTCGCGCCCCACAGCATAGCAAAAGGACGCCGCCGCCGCGCCGGCTGGAAGCGACGCGCAAAGACGCGCATCGACGCGCGTGAAAGCCGATTTTTTGGCGCGGGCCGCGCATTCGCGTCCGCGGGCGTCGTTCCCGTCGCCGCGGGCGACGACGGCGCGACCCACGGGCCCGCTCCAACTTCGGGAGCTTCGATTATGACAAGTTTTTTTCTATATTATGACAGGAACATGTGAAACCTATATCGGTTCGATGACGTTTCCCCACCGGGAGAGACAGATGAACGTGATTCCCTTGCTCGATGTGCGGCGCGGCGGCCCCGTCGCTCATACGCGCGCCCGCGTCGCGGCGGCGGTGGCGTTGCGCGAGCTTTGTCTCGCGCCAATCCCGCGCTGGAGCCGGGATGTTTGTTTGTCATCGATCGACCACATCGCCGCGAAATGGCTGCGCAGTTCAGTCTCGACCTACGGCGAGGATCTCCGCGACGTCGCGCGGATTCTGGGTTTTCCCGGCGCGCTGACGCTGAACATGTCCTATCTTTTCGCCTGCACCACCTCGGCGGCGCCGGGGCCAAACGGCGCGCCGCTGCTGCGCCGCTCGCTCGACTGGCCGTTCGACGGGCTCGGCCGTTGCGTCGAAATCGCTTGGCAATCTGGGCCGGCGGGCGACTTCTACAACGTCACTTGGCCGGGCGCGGTCGGCGTGCTGAGCGCCATGGCGCCGGGCCGCTTTTGCGCGGTCATCAACCAGGCGCCGATGCGCCGGCGCACACGCGGACTTATCGGGCTTCCCTATGACGCCATGCTCAATCTCGGCAACGCGCTGATGCGCGAGGACGGCTGGCCGCCGGACCATTTGCTGCGTCTCGCCTTCGAAACCTGCGAAAGCTTCGAGGACGCGATAGCGCTCCTCTCGCGGGAGCCGCTGGCTCGACCGGCCCTGTTCACGCTGACAGGAACGCGCCCCGACGAGATGGCGGTCGTCGAGCGGACCGAGCGCGAGGCGCTCGTGCTGCGCGGGCACGCGACGGTCGCCAACGACTGGCAGATGCCGCGCCAGGGCTGGAACGGCCGGATGGGGCTCGAGAACAACGAGGCGCGCAAGGCCGCGATGCGCGGTTTCGCCCCCGGCGGCCCGGCGTTCCGTTGGGCCGTGCCGCCCGTGCTGAACGCGACGACTCGGCTTGTCGTGGAAATGTCGGCGGCGGGGGCGGGTGATCTTCGCGCCAGGGGTTACGAGGCGGCGTCCTGGAACAGCCTGCCAACTCCAGCGACGCGGGATTTTCACCTTCGCGACGCGGCGCCGGCGCTGGCGGCGTGAGGATTCATGGCGCTTCGGGCGCCACTGTCGCGGCTTGCAGAGGCGCGGCGTAGCGCCAAGTCCGGGGTCAAGCGGCTCTCAAATAGCCTGGCGCAAGGGATTTCCGACGGTTCTCATTCTGGAATAGCGTCCGACCCAAACGCCCGCGGTCGATTATAACGTAGGCGCCATCAACAACTTTGTGAAAGGCCTGCGGGCCTCGCGGTCGAAAGCGACGCCGCGAATGGACTTGAAGGCGATGGAACGCGCCGAAACAGCGCGACTACGGCCATGCCGGGGACCGCCTCGAACAACCTGGGGCGCGGCATTCCATCCTCGAGCGTCGCCAGAATATTCTCGAACAAATGCATATGTGGGACGCGCCTCGCGACGATTTCGTCGCGCGTGGGCGGAGCAGGCCGCCATTGACAGGCGCCCGTCGCAACTGGTCTATGCTGGCGTTAAGCCCGCGCCACGCGCCCGTGAATAGGAAAAGGATTTAGCGCCCTTTGCCCATCAAATTGCCACCCGAAGCCATCGAACCCTTTACACGCGCTTGGCGCCATCGGGAGCTTATCCGCGCGGTGGCGCGGCGAGAGTTCCTGTCGCGGTTTCGCGGCTCCGCGCTGGGGCCGGCCTGGGCCGTGCTGGCGCCGCTAATCATGATGGTGGCATATACGGCGGTGTTTTCGATCACCGTGCCGCAGCTTGCCGGCGGAAAGAGCGTGACGGAATACGCCAGCGGAATTTTCGTCGGATTGATTATCTTCAATCTCTTCAGCGAACTCGCCTATCGCGCGCCGATGCTGCTGCACGAGCACGTGAATTTCGTCAAAAAATCGATCTTTCCCAGCGAAACCATCGCTTGGACCGCCACGATCCGCGCTTTCACCTATGGCGGGATCGCATTCGCCGTGTTTTTGGCCTTTCGGTTTGTCATGGGCGCCGAGCTGCCGGCGACCTTGCTGTTCGCGCCCTTGCTGTTCGCGCCTTTCGCGCTGTTCATTTTGGGGATCGTTTGGTTCTTCATGGCGCTGGGGGCATTCACGCGCGATGTCGCGCATATCATGGCCTCGATCGTGCCGATCCTGATGTTCGCGACGCCCGTGTTCTATTCGATGGATCAGGTGCCGTCCCGATACGCGATCTGGCTGCGGTTCAACATAGTGGGCGACTATATAGACATGCTCCGCGCCATCGCGCTCGACGGCGTATTGCCGAATCCGTTTGGCTACCTGCTGCTCGTCGCGGCTTCCTACGCCACGTTCCTGTTCGGCTACCAATTCTTCATGCGTTACAAGTCGGTGATTGTCGACGTCATCTGAACCCACGTTCTCGCGCGCGCGGCGCTAAGCGTTACGCGTAAGGCGCGGCGAGACCGTCGTTCGGCGCCGAATAAGGCGACGCCGCGCCGGCTGCGATGAGCTTGGCGCGCGGCCCGAAATTCAGCCGCGCGATAAGCCAGGCCGAACCCAGAATTTCCAGCAGCGCCATGGCCGCGAGCACAACCACGAAGCGCGCATCCGCCCGCAACAGCGACTGCAACGCGACGAGAAACAGAATATGCGCGGCCGGGATGGCGATGATCGTCAGCGCGCCGCTAGCCCCGCGCCGGCCGGTGATATTGCCAAAGTTGAGCACAAGCGCCATGGCGAGCAGCGAGTGACCCAGAGTCAATAGGGGGACGCCAATTCTCATGGCGGCCTCGGTCGTCCATTCGGCGAGCATTCTCGAATCCGCCCGCGCGACCGCGAACTGCGCCATGAAATCCTTCGCCGGCAATTCATAGACGCCATGCCAGCTGCGCGGGGGCAAGCCACCGTTGCCCTGCATCGGCAAAGCGATCGCATATTCGTCGAAAGCGGCAATTCGGACGTCGCTGGTGTCGATCGGGCGGGTCTGGATGCTGCCCTTGGTCAGCGCGACGACCACTCCGGATTCGTTGCGCCGAAATTCGGCGCGCGCCGCCGTGATGGTCTGCTCCTGCATTTTTTCGACGGAGATCTGCCGCACGAACAGATTGACGGCGATATCCGGCGTCTCCCAGCGTTCCAGATAGAGGGTCTTGGCGCCGTTTTCGAACGTGTAGAAATGCGCGGGCTCGAGCATGCGGTGGTTGAGCGAGTTGCGCACGACGTTGAGCACGTCCTGCATGCTTCCCTGGTATTGCGGCGCGATGAAATTCGCGAGCGCCAGACCCGCGCCGACCGACAGCAGCGCCAGCACCAAGGTCGGTCGGCAAATGGCCCAAACCGAAAGCCGAAGCGCGTATAAGACGGAGATCAAACTCTCGCTCGCCATGCTGGCGAAGGTCATCGCCGTGGCGACGCCAACCGCCATCGGCAGCGCGACATAGGCGACCGTGGGCGTCACGCCGACGATGGCCGGCCACACCAGTCCCCCGCGCACCGCGGCGGCGGGCAACTGGCCCAAAAGATAGGACAGCACCACCGGCACGCACAGCGCGGATTCCACGACGAAGGCGGCGAGCGCGACGCGCTTGATAAGATATAGGAACAGCAGGCGCGGCATAGGTTCAGCGCTCCCGCGTAAAAGGCTCGCCGGCGCGGCTCATTTCTTGAACCTCGCCCAGGCCGCCCCGGAATATTCGGTCCAGGCCGAATCGAACACGCCGCGCGACGGCAAGGCGGTCGCGCCCGCCCAATGCGCGAAGTAAATTTCCTTTCCGTCGGGGGCGAGCGGCTTTCCATTCGCGAAGGTCACGCCCGGCGCCTTGTAGAAGCTTTCATGCGACGCCTTCGCCACGACATCGGGAAGAAGCGCGATTTTTAGTCCGCGCCGATGGGTGACAAAGTTGACCAACGGTTGCGCGAAAAGCTGGCCGCGCTTGCGCACGTCATGGAAGATCGCCGCGTCCCTGGCCATGGTGTCGAGAAAATCCGAGAGTTTCAGATATTTGTTCGACGTGACCCAAAAACCGTCGTTGAACAGCAGCACATTGTCCAAAAAGGGATAGGCGGCGCGGCGGTCGTTATAGACATATTCGAAGCTTGGCGACGCCACGATGAACTCGGTCTCGGCCGCCTTCAGCCGTCCGAAGATCGACGTGAAGTCTTGAAACAGAATTACGTCGACATCGACATACGCCACTTCGTCGAGCGGGAGCGCCAGCGCCTGGAGCTTTCTCAGGCGCCGACGATTATTGTTGAAAATACCGGGGTAAAGCTCGTTGGCGAGCCGATCGATCTCGGTTGGCTCCTCCTCGACGAAATGCGCGCCGTATATCTCCGCCGCGCGGCGGGTTTGCGCGATATTGTCGTCATAGGGGATGAGATACAGCGGCAAGGCGGAGTTCGTGGCGCGATAGCTCTCCAGAAAGGGCAGCAGCCAGTCGATGATCTTGTCATTGCCGACGATGGCGACGCCGTAGCGCCCGCTGGCGGCAGCGGCGTCGTTGGAGGACGAAAAAGCTGGATTCGGGGGGGATGGGATCATATACCAAGGTCTACTTGGAAACTCCGGCGGTTAGCAAGAGGGGTGGATTTGAACTCGGGCGACGCCGTCAGAAAGTCTGAAGAGAGGGTCGCCGAAGGGCCGCTGGCCGGGAAAACGGTCGCGGTGGTTCACGCCGCCTGGCATTCGTGCGGCAGCTATCAGGTCAACCTAAGCCAGATTTACGCCTATAAGGCGCTTGGGGCCAAAGCGATTTCCGTCGCCCTGATGGACGTGGCGTCGCCGCCCCCGCCGGGCGGCCGATGGACGGACTACATGGCGGCGACGAAAGATCTCGCCGCCGACGCCCGCTATTACGCCAGTCCGCCGCGAGACGGCCTTTGGACTTCGAGGCTGCTAATAGACGGCTGGTGGCCGTTGATCCACGGCGATCAGGCGCGATGGTCGATCGAACTCGCCAAGCTGGCGCCGCTTCCGGCCGGATTGGAGACGGAGCGGATCGACCTCATCCACGCCAACCATTATTTCACGCTGCCCCTGGCTCGGCGGCTGCGCGGCGCGGCCAAGGCGCCAATCATCTGCGAAACCCAGGATATTCAGGCCCGCCAATATGTTCTGCGCAACCAGAGCGGGTTTTTCGTGCCGCCATACGCGAGCTACGACGATATGCTGGCGGTCGAACTGGACTGGACCGGCCGGGCGGACGTCTGCATCCATCTTAATAAAGAAGAGCATCGCGAATTCGGGCGATTGCTGCCAAAAGCCCGCCACGCGCTGGTCTATCCCGCCGTCGCGCCGGTTCCGCTGAGCGAAAAGGGTCGCGGCATCGTGATCGTCGCCAGCGACAATTACGCCAATTTCGTCAGCATGCGCTGGTTTCTGAACGAGGTTCTGCCGCTGGCCGGCGACGTTCCGGTGTCGATTTACGGCAATATCGACGTGGGCGTGAAGAATCGCGACAGGGCGTTGTATGAGGCGCATCGCGCGCAGTTCAAAGGCCGGGTCGCGGACCTTGGCGCCGTTTACGCCGACGCCGCCTGTATTCTGCTGCCGACCGTCGAAGGCCACGGCCTGTCGATCAAGGCGGTGGAGGCTTTGTCCAGCGGCGCGCCGTTGATCGCGACGACAGCCGCCTTTCGCGGCATGGGGGTCGATCCAAGCAGCCTCGCCAATGTGACGTTGAGAGAAGACGCGCCCGGTTTCGCCGCCGCTCTTCGTGAGACCTCCGCGAAACTACGCGCCGGCGCGTCGCCGCGAGATTGCGCGACCAGCGACACCCGGCGGCTATACGACGCGGTCTTCAGTCCGAGGGCCTATGCCGACGCGCTGGCGCGGGTCGCCGTTCCGCTGCTTGAACGCGCGACGCCGCCGGCGCCTTGGCGCGCACGAACGGAACAGCCATGACCACAATGCGCCCTCCGGCCGTCATCGGAGTCGTCACCGCCTCCGACCGCGCCAGCGCCGGCGTCTACGCCGACGAAAGCGGACCGGCGATCGAAGCCTATTTCCGCAAGGTTCTGACGACGCCATTCCGCCTGGAGCGACGCATTATCCCGGACGGTTTCGAAAGCGTGCGCGACACATTAATCGACCTCGCCGACATCGTGGGCTGCGATCTCATTGTCACGACGGGCGGAACCGGACCCAGCCCGCGCGATCTGACGCCGGAAGCGACATTGGCCGCGGCGCCGCGCGAACTCCCGGGCTTCGGCGAACTGATGCGCAAGGTCTCGCTGGAGCAGGTTCCCACCGCGATCCTGTCGCGCCAGCTCGCGGCGCATCGTGGTAAATGTCTCATCATTAATTTGCCGGGTAAGCCGGCGGCGATCGAATTGTGTCTCGACGCCGTGATGCCGGCCGTGCCTTATTGTCTCGATCTTATCGGCGCCGCTTGGTTTGACACCGATCCGGCGCGCGTCAAAACCTTTCGTCCGAAGGCGAAGTGAGCGCGGGCCCCCGCGGCCCCCACGGTGCCCACTCGAACGGGTAGGAAACATCCGCGCCGCGCGACAATGCGGGCGCTTCTCATCGCGCGGCGCCGCCTGTATAGATTTGGTCCGCCGCCTCGAATCAAACCGCGATGCGTCTTGCCGCCTCGAGTTGTTCGTCCGTCGCATGAGCAAAGGTCAAGGGTTAGAGACATGAATGATTTGCGGCTCGCCGTGGTGGGCGCCGCCGGCCGAATGGGCCGGATGCTGTTGCAGACAATTCCCGACACCTTGGGCATGCGCCTCTCGGGCGCGCTCGAGAGCGCGAACTCGCCGATAATTGGCCAGGATTCCGGGACGCTGATCGGCGCGGACCCTAATGGCGTAATCGTCAGCGCCGAGCCCGGGCCCGTTCTCGAACGCTGCGACGTGCTGATCGACTTCTCCTCTCCATCCTCGACCGTGGCGCTGGCGAGTCTGACCGCTCGGGCGGGCGTCGCCCATGTGATCGGGACCACCGGCCTGTCGGAGGAGGACCTCGAAGCGCTAGCGGAGGCGGCGAGAAAGACCGTCATCGTGCGCTCGGGCAATATGAGCCTCGGCGTCAATCTGCTCGCGGTGCTGGTCGAGCGCGCGGCGCGGGCCCTCGGGCCGGCTTGGGACGCCGAGATCGCTGAAATGCACCACCGGCTGAAGGTGGATGCTCCCTCGGGCACGGCGTTGCTTCTGGGCGAGGCGGCGGCTCGCGGGCGGGGCGTGAATTTGAGCGAGCACAGCGCGCGCGGCCGCGACGGCCTCACCGGTCCGCGCAAGGCTGGGGATATAGGTTTCGCGAGCCTGCGCGGCGGCACGGTCATTGGCGATCACAGCGTGATTTTCGCCGGCGTGGGCGAGCGCATCGAGTTTTCGCATCGCGCCGAGGACCGAGGGATATTCGCGCGCGGCGCGCTGGCGGCGGCATTGTGGACGAGGGGTCGCGCCCCCGGCCTTTATTCGATGGCCGACGTGCTCGGTCTTTCCGATGGCTGATCGACACAGGGGCCTCGCAAACATGAATCGCACGCTCGTCCTCGTTCGCCACGGCGAAAGCGAATGGAACGCCAGGAATCTTTTCACCGGCTGGAAGAATCCGGACCTGACGCCGCTCGGCGTCGAGGAGGCGCGGCGCGCCGGCCAGGAGTTGCGGCGCCGCGACATTCTGTTCAGCATCGGCTTCACCTCCGCGCTGCTGCGCGCGCGACACACGATCGATCTTATTATCGAGGAGCTTGGCCAGTCCAATGTGCCGATCGTCCGCGACCGAGCGTTGAACGAGCGTCACTACGGCGATCTCTCCGGCCTCAACAAGGACGAGGCGCGCGATAAATGGGGCGAGGAGCAGGTGCGACTGTGGCGGCGCTCCTACGATGTCGCGCCGCCCGGCGGCGAAAGCCTCAAGGACACGGTGGCGCGCGTGGTGCCGTTCTATTGCCAGCGCATTTTGCCTCCGGTTCTGCGCGGCGAGCGCGTGCTGGTCGCGGCGCACGGCAATTCGCTGCGCGCATTGGCCATGGTGCTCGACCAGCTGACGCCGGAAAGCGTCACAACGCTCGAATTCGCGACCGGCGCGGTGGTGATCTATACGCTTAACGCGGATTCGACCGTCGCGTCGAAGGATGTGGTGGAGTGCGCAATTCCGTCGTCCAAGCCCGCGGCGCCGAGGTGAGACCGACTCCATGACGCGGGCTGAGTTCCCGCTGGCTCGCCAGATCTATTCGAAGCTCAACTGGATATTCGTGATCGTCCGATCCATTGAATCGATCGGTAGATAGCAAAAAGGATTCGTCGCGATCGGCGCGTCCCCGCAGTGCCTGTGCTTGCCGTCCCATTCGTATCCCGCCTCGATCATGCAAGCGGTGATCGCCTTGTGGATGACCGTGGGATCGGCGCCGCGTCGCGCCTCGGGATGGGCGGACTCGCCGGCCAACTCACAGGCCGACGTTTGAACCTGTTGGGCTTTAAAGAAAGACACGGCGCTGCCGTACAAGATGATTTCCAAAACGCCGATGATGACGGCGCCCGCGACCAAGGCCGCCATGGCTCTCGGCGCGCTCGATACGTAGCGGATATTGATGAAGTAGAGGCCCCCCAACGCCAGGAGGCTCCCGCCGATAACCAGGGCGAACGGAACGATGAAAACCGCGAGATCTTGATTCAAGGCATGCTCTCCCACGCTCTACGCCCGCGATCAAAATGATCGCGCCGACGAGTTCGTAGGAGTCATCAGCCGTTCCGGCGGTTAAGGGGGACTCCATCCCCATCCGCGGGAGTATAAGCGATAAAAAGCCGGATCGTCAAAGAACGCCGCCTATGTCGCATGCGCCGCGGTCGCTCAATGCCCGCGGCCGGGTTTTCTCGCAATTTGGGCAAGACAGCAAACAACCGCGCATAGCGAAAAGAGGCGATGCGCGCCTTCCTTCTTTATCAGCGTGATCTACGTATCATTATCGCATTCGTCCCGAATGCAAAATTCTAAGGATGTTTGATGACAAACTGATGACGGCTGGTTGCGCGGAAATGCGAAAAACATTTTCGTAAGGCAATGGCCGCTCGGACAAGGAGAGGTCCACAATGATGAGATTCACCGCCAAATCCGTCTTCGTGATGGCCGCATGCGCGACGATCGCGGCCCTTGCCCCTATCGGCTCGGCCCAAGCGGGCGGAGGCCCACTTTCCGAATGCCGAAAATGGGTCGACACCGGCGAGGACATGCGCTGCTTCGATTGTTACCAACTTAGGGGCTCGGGTCCATATGTGCGTTGGGTGGATATCTGCGCCGAATACGGACCCTACAGGAATGGTCTAGGACCGAATTAGCCGCTCAAGATCGTGATTTACGCGCAAACCGGGACCGTCCTCGGGCGGCCTCGTTTTAGGGATGATCGTGTTGCGTTCATGCCGTCGGAACTTCCGGATGTTTCGCCGCGCGGGAAGCGAGGGAGAAGCCGGGGCGGCGACAGACCCAAGCCGATACGCTAAAAAGGATATATGCTCGACCTCCCCCCCGGCGTCAGTCTCCATCGCGGCTACCTCGATCGCGCGTCGCAGGAAAACCTCGCGCTCGAAATCGCGGAAATCATCGCCCGAGCGCCGCTCTACACTTGCGCCATGCCCAGGACTGGCGCGCTCATGTCGGTGCGGATGACCAATTGCGGAGAACTTGGTTGGCTGAGCGACAAGGACGGCGGCTATCGGTACGCCCCTCGCCACCCGGTCACGGACGAGGCTTGGCCGGCCATCCCCACGGCGCTTCTTCTCGCCTGGGAGCGTCTGGCCGGTTACCCGGCGGCGCCGGAAGCCTGCCTGATTAATGTTTATGACGCCGAGGCCCGGATGGGCGCTCATCAAGACCGCGACGAGAAAAATTTCGCCGCGCCGGTTGTGTCGCTGTCGCTCGGCGCGGATTGCCGATTTCGCGTCGGTGGGACGAGGCGGGGCGGCAAAACGATGTCGCTCGTGCTGTCGTCCGGCGACGCGCTGGTTCTGGGCGGGCCGTCGCGACTGTGCTTTCACGGCGTCGACAGAGTGTTGCCGACCCTGCCGGCGCTCCTCGCGCCGAACCTGCCCGCCGGCGCCGCGCGCATAAACCTCACGCTGCGGCGAGTGAGCTAAGTGATTACGCAACTGCTTGATTTTCCATCGCGCCGAAATAGCCGGGCGTTCCGAACGAGTTTGCGCACTTTGTAACGGAGGAGTACCTTTGTCAAATATTGTAAGAATGCCTATCGATCATGTCGTATTTGAGCAACCGTAAATAGTGTGGCATTTGCGCCACACTAATAGCAAATCGTACCGAAATTCGATTCTGAAAAATTAGTGTTTCAAAAGTGTCACAAATGCGCCCTATCGCTGTCGCCACCAGTTAGGCGTCAATTTCGGATTGACCCGCGATCCCGGAGACTTGGAATGAGTAAACTAAAGAAAAGCGGCGCCCGCAAATGGGTCTTGGGACTCTTGGCGGGCGTGTCTTCGATCGCGGTGTTGGCGTCATGTGCGCCGGCGTTCGCCGCGGCCGACGCGGAAACCAAGGCCGAAATTCGCGCGCTGAAAGAGCAGTTGAAGCGCCTTGAAAAGCGGCTCGAAAGCCAGGCTCAGAGCCAGCGGCAGACCGAGCGCAAGGTCGAGCGCGTCGAACAGGCCGCGGTCGAAGCCGCCCCGCCCGGCGGCCCCGTGCGCCTCGTGAGCAAGGATGGCGTGCCCTGGCCGTCCGCCTTCTACTATAAGGCCGTCACCATCACCCCGGGCGGCTTCTTCGAATTCGCCGGGGTGGAACGCAGCCGCTTCATCGGCGCGGACATCGCGACGCCGTTCCAGAATATTCCATATGGCAACAACGTCGCTTCCTATGGCAATGAATATCGCTTCAGCGCCCGCCGCAGCCGCTTCACCATGCAGACCGACGCGGACCTCGATCCCATCACGCACGTCAAGATGTATCTGGCGACGGACTTCCTCGGCGCCGGGCAAACCGCCAATCTCAATCAGAGCGACTCGTTCAACTTCCGCTTCCGCGAGCTCTATATGCAGCTCGACCGAAGCGACTTTGGCGGCTTCGGCGGCGTTCATCTCATGGCGGGCCAGGCGTATTCGCTCATCGGCATGAATTCGCAAGGCACCTTGGCGAACACCTTTCTCACGCCGCCGGTCATCGACGACCAATACATGCCGGGCTTCACCTGGGCGCGTCAGCCCGGAATTCGTCTGAGCAAGGACATCACACCGGAGCTCCAGGTGGCGTTCTCGGCGGAACAGTCCTCGACGACTTACATTCTGCCCGCCTCCGATGTTAACGGCCATGTCGCGCCCTGTCTCGCCAACGCCAGCCTGAGCATCGGCGGCACTGGCGGCATTGCCGGCAGCGGCTGTTCCGGCGGCACCCTTCCGGGCGCATTTAACGTCGGTCCGGTCAGCGGGTCGCTCTCAAACGCGCTCAACGAAACGACGACCAATCGCCTTCCCGATTTAATCACCAAGGGCGCATGGGATCCGACCTTTATCGATCGTCACATCCATTTCGAAGTCGGCGGCATGCTGCGCGATTTCACCGATCAGGTCTATTGGGGCCAGCACAGCGTCTGGGGCGCCAACGTCGAGGCCGGCGTGATCATACCGATCATCCCGAAATGGCTTGATTTCCAGTTTTCGGGCCTGAGCGGCAACGGCAATGGCCGTTACGGGGCGGCGCAAATCAACGACGCCACCTTCTCGCCCACGGGCGGCGTCCAGCCAATCCACGAGCGTCAGGCCATGGTCGGCCTCACCGCTCACGTGACGCCGCAGACAGACGTCTATGTCTTCGCCGGCGGCGAATTCGCGAGCGCCAATTACAAGTTCGTAAAATTCGCTGGAACGCCCTTCATTACGGCCGGGCTCTATTCCTACGGATATGGCAACCCGGCTTACAACAATATCGGCTGTAATTTCGAAGGCCCTCCCGCGCTGACCTGCGTCGGCAATACCAAGGATGTGCGCCAGGTCACCGGCGGCTTCTGGCATAACTTCTATGACGGCCCCGCCGGGAAGGTCCGGGTTGGCGCGCAATACTCCTACACGGTCAGGGACTCGTTCGCCGGCGTAAGCGGCGCGTATAAGGGGACCGAGAGCATGTTCTTCACCAGCCTTCGGTACTATCCCTTCAACTAACATCGCGCTTCTTTGGAAAGCGAAATCGAGTGGCCGCGCGTTTCGCGCGGCCATTTGCTTTTTTGGCGGATGCCAGCTTGCCAGCGCCAAGATCCCGGCTAATATGATTCAATCAAAATGGGGATGGAGTTCCCCAAAACCGCCGAACAGGCCGATGACTCCTATTGCGCGAATAACGCGAGAAGGAGTCGTATGCGTAACTTGGCGAACTACAATCCCCTCTGCTTATTCGCGCGCCAATGTGTTTCCGGATCGCCTCCCTTTTGGAGCGATAGCGGAGGCGTTTTCGCGCGGGGCGCCTCGCCTTGGACCTCCCTCTCTAACATTCAGGACCGATCATGACCGGCATTTGGGCGCAAATGGCTTTGGTGTTCGGGCTCGCGCTGATCGCGACGCTTGTGTCCAACAAATTGCGAATTTCGACCGCTCTTTCCGAGATCATCGTCGGCATGCTCGCGCGGGCGATTTTCAGCGTCACGGTCGGCGTCGAGATCTTTGGCGTCCAGGAACCTTGGGTGAAGACCCTCGCTGGCGTCGGGGCCATTCTGCTGACGTTTCTCGCCGGAGCGGAACTCGACCCCGACGTCTTCAAGGCGAAATGGAAAGAGTCCGTCTCGATCGGCGTCGCCAGCTTCCTGCTCCCCGCCGTTGGATGTTGGGCGGCGGCGCATTATTTTCTGGGTTGGGAGACGATGCCGGCCATCCTGGCTGGCATCGCGCTCGCGGCGACCTCGGTCGCGGTCGTCTATACGGTGATGATGGAATATGGCCTCAACCGAACCGACTTCGGGAAGACCATTCTCGCGGCCTGTTTCGTCACCGATCTCGGCACGGTCGTCACGCTCGGCCTGGTGTTCGCCCCCTTCACGTTCAAAACGGCGCTGTTCGTCGTCGTGGTCGCCGCGGCCTTTATCGGCCTGCCGCGGGTCACGCCTTATCTGTTCAAGCTCTTCGGCGGGCGCCCCTCGGAATTCGAGGCGAAGCTCCTGTTGTTCTGTTTGCTGGGGATGGGGGCGCTCGCCACATGGGCGGACAGCGAGGCGGTGTTGCCCGCCTATCTCATCGGCATGACGCTCGCCGGCAGCGTCGGCCGCGACCATGCGCTAATCCGCCGCCTCCGCACCATCGTCATCGGACTGCTGACGCCCTTTTACTTCATAAGGGCCGGCTATTTCGTATCGATCGCGGCCGTCATTTTGGCGCCAATCGGCGTCGTTATCCTGCTGGTCGTCGAGGTCGCGACCAAGGTCGTCAGCGTCTATCCCGTGGCGAAAGCCTTTGGATCGCCGCCCAAGGACGCGATGTACACCACTTTGATCATGGCCTCCGGTCTGACCTTCGGCACCATCGCCTCGCTGTTCGGCCTGTCTCACAAGATCATCGACGAGAGCCAGTATTCGACATTGGTGGCGGCCATCATCGCCACGGCGATCATTCCGACGGTGATCGCCAACAGCTTCTTCCTGCCTCGCCACCTGCTGCCGAAGGACTCGGCTGACGTCGGCGCCGCCGCGGCGGCGGAGGCGTCTTTGCCAGCCGCGACCAATCAATGATCTCGGGAGGCCAAATTGTTCAAGAAAATCCTGCACGCGAACGACGGCTCGGAATCGGCTTTTCACGCTCTCTCGCTGGCGATAGCCTTGGCGGAGCAGAATCAATCCGAATTGCATATGGTGTGCGTCCAAGAACTTCCGAATCTACCGGAGTTCATCGCCGAGGTCCGCGATGCGAAAGAAGCCGCGGATCGGCGCTATGGCGCCGTGCTGCGGCGCGCGAGCGAGGGTTGGAGCTGCGGACGCATGTCTTGGTTGGACACGCCGTGCGCGATATTGTCAAACTCGCCGCCGAACTTGAGGTGGAGTTGCTCATTATCGGCGCGGTGGGGCATTCGGAACTATATGAAAGATTCATCGGAAGCCGCGCGGATCGCATCACCCAGCTCGCGCAATGCCCCGTGCTCGTCGTCAAATAGCGACACGGAGCGCGTTCGAGCGCGTGTGGGGCTCGTCTCGCAAATATTCATGGCGCGGACGCTTCGCGCTCAATGGAACATAACATGACGCCAGACCGCGCCGCGAACGCGCCTTCGATGTCGCCGGCTCCGGGCTCTCCACCGGTCGAATGGCTGATCTCGTCAGCCCTTGTCCCCTACGAACAAGCCGTCGCGCGAATGGAGGCGCGGGCCGAAGCCATAGCCGCCGGCGCCGCGCGCGAACAGGTCTGGCTGCTCGAGCATCCGCCGATCTATACGGCGGGCTCCTCGGCTGATGACGCCGATCTGCTCGATCCCCGATTTCCGGTTTATCGCAGCGGGCGAGGCGGACAATACACCTATCACGGCCCCGGCCAGCGCGTGGCTTATGTGATGCTCGATCTTTCCCGCCGGCGCCGCGACGTGCGCGCGTTCGTATGCGCGCTGGAGGGCTGGCTGATCGCGACGCTGGGCGATTTGGGCGTTCGCGCGGAGCGCCGCGCCGACCGCGTCGGCGTCTGGGTGGCAAGACCGGACAAACCGCGCGGTCCGGCCTTCGAGCCGGCCGAAGACAAGATCGCGGCGCTCGGCGTGCGCTTGCGCCATTGGGTGAGTTTTCACGGCGTCGCGCTGAATGTCGCTCCGGATCTGTCGCATTTTTCCGGCATCGCGCCCTGCGGCCTTCGCGCCGCGCAATTTGGCGTGACCAGCCTCGAAGAGCTTGGCGCGCCGAGCGCGATGCCGATCGTCGACGCCGCGTTGCGCCGTCGTTTCGCAGATTTCTTCGGTCCGACGGTCGACGACGGGCAATGAGGCCGCCGGCGTTGTCGTCGCCCTTCGCTCATTCAGAAAATCCGCGCGCCCCTTGCCTTTTACGCGCGGCCCGCCCATACCGCGCCGCAACCAATTCCTTTCGCTAGTGGGACCGACATGGGCTTCAAATGTGGCATCGTCGGTTTGCCGAATGTCGGCAAATCGACCCTTTTTAACGCGCTGACCCAGACGGCGGCCGCGCAGGCCGCCAATTATCCATTCTGCACCATCGAGCCCAATGTCGGCGAGGTCGCCGTGCCCGACCCGCGCCTCGACGAACTCGCCAAGGTCGCTGGCTCGAAGCAGATCATTCCGACGCGCCTGACCTTTGTCGACATCGCCGGCCTCGTCCGCGGCGCCTCCAAGGGCGAAGGGCTCGGCAATCAGTTTCTCGCCAATATCCGCGAATGCGACGCCATCGCGCATGTCGTGCGCTGTTTCGAGGACGGCGACGTGACCCATGTCGAGGGCGGCGTCGATCCATTGCGCGATATAGAAACCATCGAAACCGAACTGATGCTGGCCGATCTCGATAGCCTGGAAAAGCGCGTCGTCGCGGCGGAGAAAAAGGCCAAGGGCGGCGATAAGGACGCCAAGGAGCTGCTCGATCTGATGCGCCGATGCCTCGATTTGCTGCGCGAGGGCAAGCCGGCGCGGCTGGTCGAGATCAAGCCGGAGGAGCGCGCGGCGCTGGGCGGTCTTGGCCTGCTGTCCTCCAAGCCCGTGCTTTATGTCTGCAATGTCGAGGAGGGCGCGGCGGCCGAGGGCAATGCGCAGTCACGGAAGGTTTTCGCGCGCGCCAAGGAAGAAGATGCGGCCTGCGTCGTTGTTTCGGCGAAGATCGAGAGCGAAATCGCCGTGCTGCCGGCCGCGGAGCAAAAGGATTATCTGGAGGCGGTGGGGCTACAGGAGCCCGGGCTCAACCGGGTTATCCGCGCCGGCTACGAGCTGTTGCGGCTCATCACCTATTTTACGGTCGGCCCCAAGGAGGCGCGCGCCTGGACGATTGAACAGGGAACGCGCGCGCCGCAGGCCGCCGGCGTCATCCATACCGATTTCGAAAAGGGCTTTATTCGGGCGGAGACGATCGCCTACGCGGATTTCACGGGGTTGAAGGGCGAGGCGGGCGCGCGCGAAGCCGGGAAGCTGCGGCTGGAAGGCAAGGACTATCTCGTCGCCGATGGCGACGTGCTGCACTTCCGCTTCAACAACTAAGGCGACGCCCGCGGGGAGCCGCTGGCGCAAGCTTGGGCGCCAGAGGTGTGGCGCCCTTGCAACAGTCAAAAGAATTTTTGCCGTGCGTGGCCGCGACGTGCGGCCGCGCATTTAATTGTTGAGGACACGGCACTACCTTCCTGTTGGATGGGGCGCCAAGACGCGGTTGGCGATCGAGATGCGCCCCATGGAGCTCACAGGACAACTCATGAGCGTTCGCTCGCGAATCTCTCGGCTATGCTGGACGTTGGCGGCGGCGTCATGCCTCTCGCCAGCTTTTCACGCGACGCCCTCGGTGGCGTGGGAGAGCGTCGCCTTTCGCGCCTCTTTGCTCCCCCAGCCGGCGCCGCTGCTGCAAATGGCACATGCGACGCTCAAGGCCGCGCCGCGGCCGACCTTCGACCCGGCGCTGTTCGAGGCGCTCGAGGCGTCGCCGCTTGTCGATCTGACCCCGGTCGTCGCGACGCCCGGCGACGACCGCTCTTTCGCCTTCGAACTGCTCGACCCCAGGCAGCGCGCGCTGGCGCTGGCGCTCGACGACTGGAACCGCGCCGCGCCGCGCGGGATCGAACACCGCCGGCTTCGCGCGGCGATCGTCGGCTTTTACGTCGCGCGCGATTTCATGCCCTTATGGCTCGACGGCGCGGATTTGCGGCAGTCCGCGCGCTCCGCGGCGCGTCAGCTGCGCGAAGCTGGCGAGGACGGTCTCGACATATCCGCTTACAAAATCCCGGCCATGGAGGCGGGCGCGCCTCGTCTCTTAGACGAATTCGCGCTCAGCGAGGCTGTCGCGGTCTATGTTGCGCAGGCGTCCGGTTCCCGCGTTGATCCGCGGCGGATCTCGCACTTGATTGGCGCGCGCCCCGCCTCGCCAGACATGGGCGAAGCGCTGACCCGCGTGGCGACGGCGGGCGACGGCGCGGGCGAAGTTCTGCGAGGCTTCAATCCAGCGCATTACGGCTACCGGCGGCTGCGAGCGAAGCTGATCGAGTTGCGTTCGCGCCGCGCGCCGGGCGACGTCGATCAATTGGCCGAGGCGAGCAACGCGTCGCCCTTGACCGATACGCTTTCGACCGCAAACAAGGCCGCGCGGCGGAAGATGGCGACGAACGGGGCTTCGGTTTCGCGCGTGGAGGCCGAGATCATCGCCAATATGGAGCGGTGGCGCTGGCTCCCGCGCGATCTCGGCGGGAGTCATGTCGAGGTCAATATTCCGGAGTTCGAACTGGCGGTCGTGCGGGACGGCGCCGTCGCGCATCGCGCCAAGGTGATCGTGGGCAAGGAAGGCACGCCGACGCCGGTGTTCTCCAATGCGTTGCAATTCATCATCGTGAACCCATCCTGGAATGTGCCGCAGTCGATCATCAATAAGGAGATGCTGCCCAAGCATGGCGGCGATCTCTCCTATCTCGCGCGGCGCGGTTGGAAGGTCGCCTATCACAACGGCAAGCTTACGGTGCGCCAGCCGCCGGGGGAAGACAATGCGCTAGGCCGAATCAAATTTATGTTTCCAAACGATTTCTCGGTCTATCTGCACGATACGCCATCGCGCGGCCTGTTCGCCGCCGAGCACCGCGCCTTCAGCCATGGCTGCATGCGGGTCGAGGACCCCTTCGCTCTCGCCGAGGCGGTGCTTGGTCCAGCTAGCGGCTGGTCCGAGCAGCGGGTGAAGAGGCTGATCGGCGGTTCGGAACGCTATATCAACCTGTCCAAACCGCTGCCGATCCACATCGAATATTTCACCGCCTTCGTGGACGAAGACGGCCGTCTGCAAATGCGCAATGACCTCTATGGCTATTCCGCGCTGGTGCGCAGCGCTTTGGGGCTCGGGGGATGAGCGGGCTTTCGGCGATCTCTCGTGGTCGGAACCTGAATTGGCGATCGAGAGAGGTCGTGCAATTTCTGTTGCCGGCGCCCGCTCCAGGAGGCGATAATGGCCGAGCTTGCGATTCCCTCGCGGGCGCGGCGGGCAGGATCACAGCGGCGGCGACCGGCGTATGAACGATAATCGTAGCGACGCCGAAAAGGCCGCGATTCGCGCGGAAGTCGAGCGGGTGCGGTTGGAGCATCACGATCTCGAGGCCGCCATCGAAGCGCTGCTGACGGTTGGAGCCGTCGATCAGCTGCAAATTCAACGCTTGAAAAAGCGCAAGCTGCTGCTGCGCGACCGGCTGCAGCATCTCGAGGACGAAATCACCCCGGACATAATCGCTTAAATTTCGCGGCGGCTTGCTTCAAATCACATAAGTGAACGAATCATAAGCGAGCTCGCTGAGCAGTTGGTCCATATCCCGCGCGGGTTCGGCGCAGCCGGCGACTCCGACGACTTTGGCCGGCACGCCCGCGACGGTCACATTGCGCGGCGTGCTTTGCAAGACGACCGAGCCGGCGGCGACGCGCGAACAGGCGCCGATTTCGATATTGCCAAGAATTTTCGCGCCGGCGCCGATTAAAACGCCGTGCCTGACTTTCGGATGGCGGTCCCCGGACTCCTTGCCCGTGCCTCCAAGCGTGACATTCTGCAATATGGACACATTGTCCTCGACCACGGCCGTCTCGCCGACGACGAGCCCAGTGGCGTGATCAAGGAAGACGCCGCGCCCGAAGCGCGCCGCCGGATGGATGTCGGTCTGGAAAACCTCCGAGCCGCGACTTTGCAGGTAGAGCGCGAAGTCGACGCGGCCCCGACGCCACAGCCAATGCGCCAGCCGATGGCCCTCGACCGCATGAAATCCCTTGAAATAGAGGAAAGGCTCGATCAGACGGCCGCAAGCCGGATCGCGCTCGACGATCGCGGCGAGGTCGGCGCGAAAATCCTCGATGATCGCGGGCTCCGCCGCGACGGCGGCTTCGAATGCGTCGGCGATCATTTCGGCGGGCACGGCCGGCGCGCCAAGCTTGGCGCTGACGCGGCGGATAACCGCCTCGGCGAAACTCGATCGATTTAGAACGGATCCGACCAGCAATGGCGCAAGCGCCGGCTCCAGGGTCAAGGCCGCGCTCGCCTCCTCGCGCATATGCCGCCACACGGCCGCGCTCGCGCAGATCTCGCTGAGCGCGGCGCGGGCGTCGTCTTCGCCGTCGAGGGAAGGCCGGGGGGCGTGTCGATTCATATGCTACGCACTCTCCTCTCCTTCGATCGCCAAATAGGCGTCGTTCGACAAAGAAAAACTAGCGCGCGAGCGCGAACGAGGGGCATGCGCCCTTTTGCGCCGGAACGGAAAAAGACCCGGCCAGCTAAAACTTCACTTGCGGCGCCCCTTGGGCCGCGTCGCTGGCGGTGAATTCGGCCAGCGGCTTTTCGGATGAGAAGAAGGTTTTGGCCCACAGCACCGTGGGGAAAGTGCGCAGCGCGAGGTTGAAGTCGCGGGCGGCCCCGATGTAGTCGCGCCGCGCCACGTTGATGCGGTTTTCCGTGCCTTCCAGCTGTGACTGCAGCGCCAGGAAGTTGGCGTTGGACTTGAGGTCGGGATAGGCTTCGCTGACCGCGAGCAGGCGTCCGAGCGCGCCGCTAAGCTGCGCCTGCGCGTCCTGGAACTGTTTGATCTTGTCTGGGTCGGTGAGCGAGGAGGCGTCGACCTTGATTTGCGTCGCCTTGGCGCGCGCCTCGGCGACCTGAGTGAGGACGTCCTTTTCCTGCTTGGCGTAACCTTGAACAGTCGCGACGAGGTTGGGAATGAGATCGGCGCGGCGCTGATATTGCGCCTGAACCTCGGCCCATTTCGCCTTGGCGTTTTCGTCCAGCGTGGGAATCGTATTGTAACCGCAGCTCGCGACGCTCAGGCCCAGCAAGGTCGCGATCGCGAACGAACGCAAACGGGAAAAGACGCTCATTGAAATCTCCATGGCTGCCTGCGCCGAAACGGCATGGGCGGGGAGGAACTTAGGCCTTAGGCATGAATTTTGGAAGAGCGGGGCGTCGCGCCAAGCAAAAGACGACGGCGAATGTCTGGCGGCGATTTCCCCTCTGGCTATTGGGGCAACGGTTTAGCCAAGCGTTTAGTCCTTGGGCGCGAGGCCGATTTGTGCGAAAAAGCGCCCAGGCGCGAAACTTGGTTGCACTCGAATGCAAATGGCTATCGATGACATCATCGGCAACTTCGAACTCCTGGACGATTGGGAGGATCGTTACCGCTATCTGATCGAACTTGGCCGCACGCTCGAACCCTTGGCCAAGGACGCTTATTCCGAGGCCAACAAGGTGCGGGGCTGCGCCAGCCAGGTGTGGCTCGACACCAAGGTCGCGCAGGACGATAAGGGCCAGAAGTTGCTGATCTTTCATGGCGACAGCGACGCTCATATCGTGCGCGGACTGGTGGCGCTGGTGTTGGCGCTTTATTCTGGCCGCGCCGCGTCGACAATCCTCGAGACCGACGCCGCGCCGCTGTTCGCCGAACTCGGCCTCGCGCAACATCTGACCCCGCAGCGAGCCAACGGATTGCGCGCCATGGTCGAGCGCATTAAGAGCGAGGCCCGCGCGGCCGTCTGAACCCCCGCGGCGCGCTCCGGGCCGCGAAAGGGCCGAGAAACCCTTTCCACGCGGGCGCGCTTTGCATAGAGTCCGCGCGCCGCGCTGACGACTCTCGAGAAAATGCGTCATGTACCTAGAACGACTCTTGTTTCTGATCACAGGCGCCTTCGTTTTTCTCTGTCTGGGTTTCGCGCTCATAATAATGGCGTCAAATCCAGCCAAGCGACCGAGTGACCAGATCGCCCCGCCCTCGGCCGAGGTCGCCGACGCGCAAAGACCCGCCGCCGAGCAATCCGGCGCGGCCGAGCCGGCGCCAATCGACAAGGACGCCGCCAGACAGAGACTGGACCGACTGATCGTCGGCGCGCCCGATTACGACCGTTTCTTCAAGCGGCTGCGCGAGGCTTTTCCCGTCGAATACACCGCGGCTCTGGACATGTTCGCGGCGCGTCTCGTCGAAAGCAAACATGAAGAGAGCGTCGACTTTTATGTTTCGGAGGCGGTCCGCCTTTTGCGTCAGTCGCGCGGAGTGCTGGCCGCCAAGGCGGAACCCGATCCCTTGACCAAGGTGTTCGATATTCAGCTCAAGGTCCTGCGCGCGATCGGCGAGGAAGACCCACATTTGTGCGTGGCCTTTCTCTATGGCGCCACGGACCAGGATTTCGCGCGCTTCGCCACGACTCGGCGGCCCCTCGTGGCCGATATGGCGCTGACCGGCGTTGACGCGATCGCCAGCGGGCAGGCGAAGAAAATCGATCGCGCGGTGCCGACGGAGAATGATTTCAAGATGTTGGAAGCGGCGCTGGTCGCCAAGGGGCTGGGCAAGCTCGAAATCGACGCGCTGCTCGACGGCAAGATGCCGGACCCGCCGCTCGAAGATGCGCGGATGTGCGCCGCCGGGCAAACCTATCTGGAGACGCTGCACACGCTCCCCGAGGCGGCGCGGTTGCGCATCTACGGCTTGGCGATGGAGCTGATGGCCCGCTCCTGAGGCGCGTCCACCGCTTCGCAGACCAGCGGTCCTCGCCATTTGCCGTAGCGCCAGGGCGTTAAGGCGCTGCCCCCGGCGGGCGGAATGAGCGGCGGCGGATCAAAGCCGTCCGTGCCGCCTGGCCGGCAACGGCAAATTCGCGCGAAGCTCATCCAGCCGCCCGCCCATAGGCCGTGGCGCGCGATCGCCTCATCCGCGAATTCCGAGCAAGTGGGCGCGTGCCGACACCAGCGCCCGGCGAAGGCGGAAAGAGAGACGCGGTAAACGAAGATCAGCGTGCGCGCGGCCAGCGCCGGCAATTTCGAAATCACTCGTGCCCTACCTCGAACCAGTTAGACCGTTCCGGCGAACCGTTCGACAAAATCCTACAGTTTATTCGAAACAAATCAAAGAAGGGCGTGATCGCGACAAAAAGAAGAGCCCGGCCAGAAGGCCGGACTCTCATCAAAAGAGGGCCAAAGGGCGTCCAATGGACGCCCCCGCTCCTCGATCAGTATTTCGCGACGATCGGCGCAGGGCCGCCCCCGTTGAAGTGGTAGTTCACGCCGAGACGGACGACATTGCCGTTGAAGGGTGCCGAGTAGCCCGCGGTCGAGAACAGGTGCCCGGTCGACGCGCTGCTCGTATAGAATACCGGGCCGAAGTTCGCCGTATTGGCCGTGCCGAGGTCGTAGTAGAGATATTCGGCCTTGACGCTCCACCTCGGGAGGAACATCCACTCGACGCCGGCGCCCGCCGTCCATCCCGTGCGCAAGTCGGTGGTGCCGAGCCAACTGCCCCCCTGATAGAGGACCGGCGAGAGGAGCGGGCTGAACCAGGTCGCGTTGAGATCGGCTTCGCCATAGGCGAGACCGCCCGTCGCATAGACGAGCATCGTCGGCGTCGCGAGATAACCCAAGCGGCCGCGCACCGTGCCCAAACTATGCATATTGCGCCCGGCCTGAAGATAGGTGGCCGGAGACCCCTGCCACGAACCCACGCTGCTATTGCCGACGCCGACCCCTTGAAGATCCGCCTCGAGACCGGCGACCACCTTCTCCTGGAACTGGTAATTGTAGCCAACTTGAGCGCCCGCGAGAATGCCCTCGCTGTTCAGGTTGAGGCTGGATGGCAGTCCGCCCTTGGTCCAAAGCGAGGCGAATCCGCCTCGGCCCTGGTAAGTAAAGTTGGTGTTGGTGTCGCCCGCCCAAGTATAGCCGCCATTCACGCCGGTGTAGAAGCCGCCCCAAAGCGAGGCCGGAGCGGTGGAGGCGACCGGCGGACCCTTGAATATTGGCGATCCGGCGTGCACGGTCGGCGCGCCCGGCTCGCCGATTTTCCAACGCAGCGCCATGCCCGCCTGCCAGTTCTTGGCGATCTGCGGGCCGTCGAGATTTTGATAGACGGGAACGCCCGCCTCGATGCCAATCGAAAAGTCCGGGAATCCGAACAGCTTCCCGTCGATGTCGGCGCCGGCGTTCATCTCGATTCTCTTGCCGCCGTAAAAGTTCGGATTGGCGCTCGGCAGCTTGCCGATCAGCCACCAATCCGCCCCGACGATATGGTCCTGAATGTTGAAGTTGGCGCGAATCGTCGTCGTGAAGCCGGGGAACCAAGTATAGCCGCCCCAGGCGTTCGCCTCCTGATAATTGCCCCACATATACCCTTCCGGATTGACGGCGAGGGGGAGGCGGGCGCGATAGGAAAGACCCCAGGACCAGGGCCCTTGCACGCCGCCATAGAGGATGCCAGGCATTATGTCGAAGGTGCCGGTTCCCGGCTGCATGCCATA